>Ga0129314_1000041_pt1 | contig 155477 bp, 129 predicted proteins | sample O1111metagenome_FD_94431 | JGI IMG/M metagenome (GOLD analysis project Ga0129314, IMG submission 94431) | Orangutan individual fecal microbial communities from fecal samples from Wisconsin, USA - O1111 metagenome | ecosystem: Host-associated > Mammals > Digestive system > Large intestine >...
CCAAACAGCATCTGGCTGCACACCGTAAGCCCTGCCAGCCACCCTGCCCCTGTCTCAAAGGCCCTCTGCTTCCACACTCCCAGAAACTCCTTTAAGCCGTATTCTCCCCCTATACCAGCCGCTCCGGCCGCCCCAAGGATGCTTCCCTGAACCACCGGCCCGCCAAATGCCAGAGCTGCCGCCGTCCCGCCAAAAATCCCCAGGACAAAGCAGAACAGAAGCCAGTCCTGGTATGTAAGTGTTGCAAGACTCAGTCTCAACCGTCTCATCCCCACAGCATACATCCTCCCTTCCGGAGTGTGTTTTCTTTCATGTTCAAATTAATGTATGCGGGTAAATGGGACAATATGCCATGTCCTCTTACACCATGTCGTCCTTCTTATCCACGGAGCGGTACTTTCTGGCATAGGCCATGACAGCGGCTATGGTTTTCCCGTCCGTAATCTTTCCTGTATAGATCATTTCCTCCAGCTCCGCCAGTTCACAGGGAACCACATTGATCACCTCATCCTCGTCCAGGTGCTGATGGGATGGGATCAGGTTGTGGGCCACAAAAATATCAATGGCCTCATCGCAGAATGCCACCGTGGTGGTAAGGCTCATAAGATACTCCAGCTTTTCTTTGGACTCCACCCTAAATCCTGTCTCCTCCTCCAGCTCCCTGAAGGCGCACTCCACCTTTGGCTCATCCGGGGCATCCAGCTTTCCCGCTGGTATCTCCAGGGTAAAGCGGTTCAGCGCATTCCTGTACTGGCGCACCATCAGTATCTTTCCGTCATCTGCAACAGGCAGCACTGCGGCAGCGCCGTCATGGTGGATGAAATCCCACTTTGCCTCATGGCCATTGGCAAGGACCGTATCCTCATACATTTTCAGGATATTGCCCTCATATTTCAGTTCCCTGCCCAGGCGCACCACCGGCATTCCCTCATTTTCAACTTTGCGTTCCATCTTTCTTAACCCTTTCCTGATTCTTATTTGTCCATACTGTTTTAAATCCTATTTCATCCTCTGGGTCTTGTCATAGCAGGCATCCGCCGCCTGGATCACAGAACTTCTGAACCCATGTTCCTCCAGGGCGGAAACCCCAGCAATGGTGGTGCCTCCCGGTGAACACACCTCATCCTTTAACTGGCCTGGATGCTTTCCTGTTTCCAGCACCATCTTTGCGCTTCCCATCACGGTCTGTGCAGCCATGGCATAGGCGGTCTTTCTGGGAAGCCCGTACTTTACTCCGCTGTCGGCCAGGGCTTCGATAAACATATACACAAACGCAGGGGAACTTCCGCTGACACAGCCCACCGCGTCCATCAGCCGTTCCTCCACCAGCTCCATGCGGCCGCAGGAAGAAAAGATAAGCCCGATCTCCCGCTTCTCCTCCTCATCATAGGCGGCTGCCTCATATGCCACCCCTGTCATCCCCTCGCCCAGCATGGCGGGAGTGTTGGGCATGGCCCGGACCACCCTCACGCCGCCTCCCAGCCTGGTCCTGATATTTTCTATGGAAATCCCGGGAGCCAGAGAAATGATCACCTGCTCCGGTCCCACCACATCCCTGATCTCCTCAAATACAATGTCAAAATACTGGGGTTTCACGGCCAGGATCAGGTATTTTACCTGCCCGGCACACTCCCGGTTGGATGAGGCATGCTTTACCTTTGTCTCAGCCGTAACCTTCTCCATCTTTTCCCTGTGTGCGGCTGTAAAAATCATATCCCCGGGCTGATATACCTTGAGAAGCCCGTTTAAAACGGCGCTTCCCATATTTCCCATTCCAATAAAGCCGATCTTAGCCATAATCCTTTTCTCCTTTTCCTTATTGTGTACTCTAGGAGACTCCGAGAGTACACTATTTTTTCCCGTACCAGCACCCTCTGATGCCGATTAACGAAAAATGATAGATACCTGTACGAAACTGCCAAAAAGCCCCGGCAGGCCGCATGTTTGCGGCCCGCCAGGGACATTAAGTATTTATCCGTCAATCAACACATTTCAGTATATCACAAAAATCAAAGGTAGCAAAGTAATCTTCGGGAGTTTCCGCACGGCGGATCATTTCCACGGAACCGTCCTCTTTTAGCAGCAGCTCGGCCGACTTTAATTTGCCGTTGTAATTATACCCCATGGCAAATCCATGGGCGCCCGCGTCATGGATAAACAGCAGGTCGCCCTTCTCAATCTCCGGAAGGCTGCGGTCAATGGCAAACTTGTCATTGTTCTCACACAGGGATCCCACCACATCATACACGTGGTCACAGGGAGCTTCCTCTTTGCCCATGACCGTAATATGGTGATATGCACCATACATGGCAGGCCGCATAAGATTGACCGCGCAGGCGTCCACGCCCACGTACTCCTTGTGGGTATGCTTTTCGTGTATGGCCTTGGTGACCAGAGCGCCGTACGGACCCATCATAAAGCGTCCCAGCTCCGTGCACACTGCCACATCATCCATGCCTGCCTGTACCAGCACCTCCTCATAGACCTTCCTCACCCCGTCACCAATGGCCAGGATGTCGTTGGGCTCCTGGTCCGGACGGTAAGGAATGCCGATGCCTCCGGAAAGGTTTATAAATGATACATGCGCCCCTGTCTCCTCTCTCAGATCCACTGCCAGCTCAAAGAGGATCTTTGCCAGCATGGGGTAATACTCATTGGTCACCGTATTGCTGGCCAAAAAGGCATGAATGCCGAAATGCTTTGCCCCCTTTGCCTTAAGGGTCTTAAATGCCTGGCACATCTGATCCCTGGTCATTCCGTACTTGGAATCCCCGGGATTGTCCATAATGTCATTGCTCACCTTAAAGACCCCGCCCGGATTGTAGCGGCAGCTGATGGTTTCCGGTATATATCCCAAGGTCTGCTCCAGGCATTCAATATGGGTGATATCGTCCAGGTTTATGATGGCTCCCATCTTCTGAGCATAGGCAAACTCCTCAGGAGGCGTATCATTGGATGAAAACATGATATCATGGCCTGTAAACCCGCAGGCCTTTGACATCATAAGTTCGGTCATGGACGAGCAGTCCGTGCCGCATCCCATGTCCTTTAAAATATTCAGTAAAAATGGATTGGGGGTTGCCTTTACTGCAAAGTACTCCTTATATCCCTTGTTCCATGAAAATGCCTGTTTTAATTTAGCCGCGTTCTCCCTGATTCCCTTTTCATCATAAAGATAGAAGGGGGTTGGGTATGTTTTTTCAATCTCTCTCAGCTGTTCAAGTGTTGCAAATGGTCTCTTATCCACTACTCTAACTCCTTTCTCTTAAAGAACAGTAAAACGCAAAAAGTCTGTCAGGAAGCACAATAATCCTTGCGCATTATTGTACCCCCAGTCAGACTCCTTTGTCCAGTATTATTTGATTACTCGATATTAATAACTCTCATAATATTGGTCTGTGTGGCTGCCTCATGCCTTCTTGCGTATGTCACCACACCTGCGGTGATGACCGCCAGTTCCCCAACCGTCACAAAACCTCTGTTTTTAAGCTCTTCCACGGAGCTCTCGATCAGTTCGTCCGTTGACTCCGCCCGGCGTGACCATACCGGGACAACGCCCCACTGCAGCTGCATCTGGCGCACGGTTGCCATGCTTGGAGACATGCCGATGATCCTTGCCCCGGGTCTCCATTTGGAAAGCATCTGAGTGGTAAATCCTGTAATGCTGGGAGCAATGATCACATCCGCTTCCAGGTCATGGGCAGTGGACACAGAGGCAAAGCACACGGCATTGGAAACATTCTTCATGTTCTGCTCTGTGACCTTTCTCTGGCGGTATCCCGCATAGTCCAGATGGGACTCTGTCTCCTGGGTGATGGAAACCATCATCTTCAGCGCCTCGATGGGATACCTGCCCATGGCTGTCTCTCCGGAGAGCATTACCGCATCGGTGCCGTCATATACCGCATTGGCCACATCCGTCACCTCAGCCCTGGTAGGCCTTGGATTGCGGATCATGGAGTCCAGCATCTGGGTGGCGGTGATAACGATCTTACATGCCTCATTGCACTTGCGGATGATCTTCTTCTGGATATGGGGTACCTTCTCAGCCGGGATCTCCACGCCCATATCGCCTCGGGCCACCATGATACCGTCAGCCGCCTCAATAATGGCGTCCAGGTTCTCGATCCCCTCCGCGTTCTCAATCTTCGCAATAACCTTCATGCTGGAACCCTGTTCCTCCAGCATTTCCTTAATCTCCCGGATACAATCCGCGGTACGGACAAAGGAAGCCGCAATAAAGTCAAAGCCATGCTTGATGCCAAAGCGGATATCCTCCTTATCCTTGTCTGTCAGGGCCGGAAGCTTGATCTTTACATTGGGCACATTCACGCCCTTCTTCTCTCCCAGCTCTCCGCCGTTGACAACCGTACAGATGATGTCGGTGTCCTTAACCTCCACCACGTCCATCTCAATCAGGCCATCGTCAATCAGGATCTTGTTGCCGGGAGCCACATCGGAATTAAGCCCGCTGTAGTTGATGTAACCGATGGTATCATCTCCCGTCACTTCACGGGTGGTCAGGGTATAGGTCTGGCCTTCCTTCAGCGTTACCTTTTTTCCGTCCTTCAGCTGGCCGGTGCGGATCTCCGGTCCTTTTGTATCCAAAAGCGCTGCAACCGGAATATCCAGCTCCTTGCGCACATCCTTTAACAGCTCCAGGCGTCCCTGATGCTCCTCATAATCCCCGTGGGAAAAGTTAAAACGCGCCACATCCATGCCGTTTTTTGCAAGTTCCATCATTATGTTCTTGTCGCTGGTATTGGGGCCCATGGTACAGATAATCTTGGTTTTCTTCATTGTCAGTCCTCCATAAACTTCGTACAGTGTGATATTTGGTTCGTGATACCTTGTTCGTGATATTTGGTTCGTGATATTTAATGCATCCTATTTGAAAGATGGTGAAAATACCGGAATAGATAGTGGGGTATAACGGAGGTCCACAGTGGGTGCCTGTGGTCCGTTAGCTGGGGGGATCCGATTTTTTCACGTGCTGATGTGTATATAAATGATCCATGCAGTACTCATAGCTGCCTTCACATTTTGAACAATAGCGGAACTCCATGCCCGGGCTGTCCTTGTCCGTACGTCCGCATACCGCGCACTTATGACCTGTCTTGGCAGCTGTCATGGGCTTGATCTTTTTCTGGAACTCTTTCTGGCGTTTCTTCTGCTTATAGCTTGTTTCACCTGCCACCACCATCCATCCAAAGAAGATGAACATGTGCAGGATACATACAAAGATCTCCACCTTTGTGAAAATGCCGCCCTTGTAAAAATCGTACACATAGATCACGGCCTCTGCCACGGCGATCCATTTGGCCTTCAGGGGCAGGACCATCATCAGAAGGATCTGGGACTCCGGGAACATAAGGGCAAACACAAAGAAGAAGGAGTATACCAGGTGGATGGGTGTGAGCATCAGCGGGAAACCAGAAAGCAGGTACACCACCAGGGAGGCGATCACGTTCAGCAGCACGCCCAGTATGATATAGCAGTTAAAACGGAACTTTCCCCACACCTGCTCTACGATCATGCCGAAGGTACGGATACAGTAAAGGGCCAGGGCATTAAACAGGATAAATCCCATGGTACTGCCCCCGGTAAATGCAGGTGGGAACACAAGAAATGTAAAAATTCTCCATATTTGTCCCTGCATAATGGCCGCAGGGTTCAGCGTCAGGTAATTAAACAGAAACTGCGGTGCAATCAGGTACAGCACAATACCCAGCGCCTGGAGCGCGCACACATAGTTGATGATGCCTCCAATGGCATACCTGCTTAATTTCTGTTCAAGCTTCTTTAGAAATTTCATTAACGACTCCTTCTTTATGATATCAGAACAAATCCTTCTTATTAAAAATATAAGCTACCAGCAGTGACAGAGCCAGGGCAAATCCCAGGACAATGACGAATCCGTATGGATGGGTCGCAAAGGGCATGCCTCTGGAATTGACATTCATACCGTAGAAGCTGGCCACCATGGTGGGGATGGACATGACAATGGTCACGGTTGCCAGAAACTTCATCACAATATTCAGGTTGTTGGAAATAACAGAGGCAAATGCATCCATGGTTCCGCTGAGGATACCGCTATAGATATTGGCCATCTCAATGGCCTGTTTGTTTTCCACGATAACGTCTTCCAGCAGATCCGTGTCCTCAGGATACTTCTTGATCTTCTCAGTTCTGAGAAGTTTTTCCAGCACCACCTCATTGGAACGCAGGGAGGTGGTAAAATATACCAGGGACTTCTCCAGCTCCAAAAGCTCGATCAGCTCCTCGTTCTTCTGGGACTGGTGGAGCTTGCGCTCTATGACCTCACTCTTTTTGTCTATGATCCGGAGGTACTGCAGGTATTGGGTAGCGTTTTTATAAAGGATCTGCAGGATAAACCTGGTCTTCATAAAGGTGTGGAAATCCCTCACCCTTCCGTCCATAAATGACGTGAGCACCGGTGTCTCCTCCAGGCAGACAGTAATCAGCACCTCGTTGGTGGTAATAATAGCCAAAGGAATGGTCACAAACCAGTCCTTGCCGCTGCGCTCCTCAATGGACGGGATATCCACCAGAACCAGGGTGTAATCATCCTCCACCTCAATACGCGAGCGTTCCTCCTCATCCAGAGGCGCCTTTAAGTGGTCCGGGTCAATCTGATATGCATCCGCAATGTCAATGATCTCAGAGGCTGTAGGGTTTGTTAACGCAATCCAGCAGCCAGGCTGCATCTCTTCTTTTTCGTGCATAGCACCGTCTTCGGTCTTAAAAATCCGTATCATGCGAACTCTCCCCCATTTTGAAATTATACGTTCTCATTATAGTGACTGCCCCGCGGTTTGTCAAATAAAATAGCCTGCCATTTTTTATAAACAAAATAATTTTACTAGAATCATGCACAATTTTTGCCATTTCTTCACGATTTTTTAACGCCTGTCCCCAATTGTATTCCTTCCTAATTTATGCTAAACTCTATGGTGAGTATTCGCAGCCTCGTCTGCGGATTGTTGCATAAATCACAGTTTTTTCCATAAAACTGTAATATGATGAACGCAAAACAACTTCACGGTCCTCTGGGCTGTAAGTCACAAAGGAGGTTAGGGTAAAACCCCACGTATATGAGCTTACATACAACTACCCTTACACTTGGAATCGACATTGGTTCCACAACCGTTAAAATAGCATTACTGGATCAGAACTACCATATAGTATTCTCCGATTATGAGCGCCATTATGCCAATATACAGGAAACTCTGGCAGAACTTCTGAAAAAAGCATGCAGGGTAACCGGCCCCACGGACGTTGTCCCCGTCATTACCGGCTCCGGCGGCCTTACGCTGTCATCCCATCTGGATGTTCCCTTTGTCCAGGAAGTGGTGGCTGTGGCCTCCGCCCTTCAGGACTACGCGCCTCACACGGACGTAGCCATTGAGCTTGGCGGGGAAGATGCAAAAATTATATATTTTACCAATGGGATCGACCAGCGGATGAACGGAATCTGTGCAGGAGGCACCGGTTCTTTTATTGACCAGATGGCATCCCTGCTCCAGACAGACGCCGCGGGCCTGGATCAATACGCCAAGCACTACAAGGCCATCTATCCAATTGCGGCCCGGTGCGGCGTATTTGCCAAATCCGATATACAGCCCCTGATCAATGAGGGGGCCACCAGGGAGGACCTGGCGGCTTCCATTTTCCAGGCAGTGGTAAACCAGACCATCAGCGGTCTGGCCTGCGGCAAACCCATCAGGGGGAACGTAGCCTTTTTAGGAGGCCCGCTCCACTTCCTTCCCCAGCTGAGGGAAAGTTTTATCCGCACCCTGCGCCTGACCCCGGAGCAGATCATCGCACCGGACCACTCCCATCTGTTTGCGGCAGTGGGAGCTGCCATGAACCCTCAGGAAGATCAGGTCCCTGTGGCCCTTGATACCATCATCCAACGCCTGTCCTCAGGCATCCAGATGGATATTGAGGTAAAGCGCATGGAGCCCCTGTTTAAGGATCAGGCCGACTATGAAGAATTCTCCTGCCGCCATGCCTGCAACCATGTAAAGTCCGGCGACCTGGCATCCTATGAAGGGAACTGTTATCTGGGCATTGACGCAGGCTCCACCACCACCAAGGTGGCTGTGGTGGCCGAGGACGGAACCCTTTTGTACCGTTTCTACGATAATAATAACGGAAGCCCCCTGGCAACCGCGATCCACGCCCTGAGCGAGATACGTGGCCTGCTCCCTGATACGGCCCATATTGCCTACTCCTGCTCCACAGGATATGGGGAGGCCCTGTTAAAGGCAGCCCTGATGCTGGATGAGGGGGAGGTGGAAACCATCTCCCACTACTATGCCGCCGCGTTCTTTGAGCCGGATGTGGACTGTATCCTGGATATCGGCGGTCAGGACATGAAGTGTATCAAGATTAAGGACGGCACAGTGGACAGTGTACAGCTGAACGAGGCGTGCTCCTCCGGCTGCGGCTCCTTTATTGAGACCTTTGCAAAGAGCCTGAACTACAGTGTGGAGGATTTTGCAAAGGAAGCCTTGTTTGCAAAGAACCCCACGGACCTGGGCACGCGCTGCACCGTGTTCATGAACTCCAACGTAAAACAGGCCCAGAAGGAAGGGGCCACGGTGGCGGATATCTCCGCGGGCCTGGCTTATTCCGTTATCAAGAACGCCCTGTTTAAGGTTATAAAGATCACCAATGCCTCTGACCTGGGAAACCATGTGGTGGTCCAGGGCGGCACCTTTTATAATGACGCGGTGCTCAGAAGCTTTGAGAAAATATCCGGGTGTGAGGCGGTCCGCCCTGACATTGCGGGCATAATGGGCGCATTCGGCGCTGCCCTGATCGCAAAGGAGCGCTTCCACATGAACGGTGAGGAAGCCACTTCCATGCTCCCTCTGGATAAGATCATTTCCCTGAAATATACCACCTCCATGACCAGGTGCAAGGGCTGCAACAACCATTGTGTACTGACCATTAACCAGTTTGGCAGCGGCCGCCGTTTCATTTCCGGGAACCGGTGTGAACGCGGGCTGGGGCTTGAGAAGGCCAAAAAAGAGATTCCCAATCTCTTCGATTATAAATACCACCGCATGTTTGATTACGATCCCCTGCCCTTAGACCAGGCGGACCGCGGCACGGTGGGGATCCCGCGTGTCCTCAACATGTATGAGAATTTCCCCTTCTGGGCCGTATTTTTCCAGAAGCTGCGCTACCATGTGGTGCTTTCCCCCCAGTCCACCAGACAGCTCTATGAGCTGGGGATTGAATCCATTCCCAGCGAGTCCGAGTGTTATCCCGCCAAGCTGGTGCACGGCCACATATCCTGGCTGATCAAACAGGGGATCAAGTTTATATTTTATCCATGCATTCCATATGAGCGCAATGAAAGCCCGGATGCAGGCAACCACTACAACTGCCCCATGGTCACCTCCTATGCTGAGAATATCAAAAACAATGTGGAGGCACTGGAGGAGGAGCATGTTTCCTTTGTCAATCCCTTTATGGCATTTACCAATGAGCAGGTGCTCACCGATGCCCTGGTAAAGGAATTCACAAAACGGGGGGAGATCCCCGCTGCTGAGATCAGGATGGCTGCCCACGCGGCCTGGCAGGAACTTCTTGCATCCCGCCTGGACATGGAGAAAAAGGGTGAGGAAACCCTTGCATGGCTGAAGGAGACAGGAAAGCGGGCAGTGGTGCTGGCCGGCCGGCCTTACCACGTGGATCCTGAGATCCACCACGGGATCCCGGAACTGATCACGTCCTATGGGTTCGCGGTACTCACAGAGGACTCCATCTCCCATCTGGGTCAGGTGGAACGGCCCCTGGTGGTGACGGACCAGTGGATGTACCACACGCGCCTCTATGCGGCGGCCAGCTTTGTAAAGACCCAGGAAAACCTGGATCTCATACAGCTCAACTCCTTTGGATGCGGACTGGACGCAGTGACCACGGACCAGGTTGCCGAGATACTGACACGCTCCGGCAAGATCTACACCGTGCTGAAGATCGATGAGGTGAACAACCTGGGCGCTGCCAGGATCCGGATCCGCTCCCTGATCGCCGCCTTAAAGGTCCGCGACCAGAAGCACTATGAGCGCAAGGTGGTGTCCAGCGCTTACAACCGTGTGTATTTTACCAAGGAGATGAAGAAGACATATACCCTTCTCTGCCCCCAGATGTCGCCCATCCATTTTGACCTTCTGGAACCGGCTATCCGCTCCTTTGGCTATAAGATCGAGGTACTGCAAAACCATAACCGCAGCGCGGTGGATGTGGGACTCCAGTATGTGAACAACGATGCCTGCTATCCGTCCCTGATCGTCATCGGACAGATCATGGACGCCCTGCTGTCGGGGAAATACGACCTGGACCACACCGCCGTGCTTATGAGCCAGACAGGCGGCGGCTGCCGCGCATCCAACTATGTGGGATTCATCCGCCGCGCCCTGGAAAAGGCCGGTATGCCTCAGATCCCCGTTGTCTCCGTGAATGCCAACGGCATGGAGACCAACCCCGGCTTTACATTTACAGTCCCTCTGCTCACAAAGGCCATGCAGGCCATTGTGTACGGCGATATCTTCATGCGTGTGCTTTACGCCACACGGCCCTATGAGGCGGAACCGGGCAGCGCCAACGCCCTTCACGAAAAGTGGAAGGCCCGCTGTATCCAGTCCCTGTCCAAACGGAACGCCGCCATGATGGAATTCGGCCGCAACATCCGGGGAATTGTCCGGGATTTTGACAATCTGCCAAGACGTGATGTGAGAAAACCCAAGGTGGGTATTGTGGGTGAGATCCTTGTAAAGTTCTCCCCTCTTGCCAACAACCACATTGTGGAGCTTCTGGAGTCCGAGGGGGCTGAGGCAGTGATGCCCGACCTGATGGATTTCCTATTATACAGTTTTTATAACAGCAACTTTAAGGCTGAGCACCTGGGCACCAAGAAATCTACCGCAAGGTTGTGCAATGCCGGTATCTCCCTGCTGGAGTATTTCCGCAGGACAGCTAAGAAAGAGCTGAAAGCCAGCATGCATTTTACGCCCCCGTCCGCCATCAATGAACTGGCTGAGATGGCCAAGGGCTTTGTGTCCCTGGGCAACCAGACCGGCGAGGGATGGTTCCTCACAGGAGAGATGCTGGAGCTGATCCACAGCGGTGTGAACAATATCATCTGCACCCAGCCCTTTGGCTGTCTGCCCAACCATATTGTGGGCAAAGGCGTGATCAAGGAGCTGCGCCGGCACTACCCTCAGTCCAATATCATTGCCGTGGACTATGACCCGGGCGCCAGCGAGGTGAACCAGCTCAACCGTATCAAACTCATGCTTTCCACTGCCCAGAAAAACCTAAAGCAGGAAAAACCGGCTGAACCCCAGCCTGTGAAAAAGCGGCACGCTCCCAAGGCAAAGACGCTGCAGACAGCGTAAGGGGCGGAGGTATCAAGAACGGACTGCTTGATCACAGACGGCAGAACTGACAGAATATAATACATAACAGACAGGCTGCATCCCCGCTGAGCGGAGGATGCAGCCTGTCTGCCTATCATGTTTATGTTTGTCAAGAACACGTTTCCAAAGAGGTCCCTTTCATCCTGGATCGGATTCCTGAAACCACCAGGACCGCGATGGTCATAAAATATGGCAGGGCCAGTACGATCTGGGACGGTATCCCAAAATTCTGCATGCTGGCCGCCAATGCCTGTGCATACGCAAACATGAAACTGTATACCGCCGCCATCACCGGATTTCCCTTGGCGATCATAATGGCCGCAACTGCCAGGAAGCCGCGTCCCGCGGACATGTTTTCCGTAAAGATGGAAGTTCCCCCCAAAGGCAGGATGGCCCCTGCGATCCCCACAAAAAAGCCGGTGATCAAAACGGAATACCACTTGTAGCGCAGCACGTTGGTTCCTGTTGTCTGGGCCGCCTTCTCATTGATGCCCACGCTTCTGAGCCTGAGGCCAAAGGGTGTTTTGTACATGGCGATCCATGTGCCCGCAACTGCCAAAAGTGTAAGGTACACCACAATATTATGGGCGCCCAGCACCTCCCCCACATAGGGGATCCTGCTGATCAGGGGCAGTTTGATCACGGGGAGACTGACCAGGCGCGGATCCATAAAGGAGCCGCGTTTTCCAAATAAATTCAAAAGCAGGAAGGAGGTAAATGCATCCATTCCCAGATTCATGGCAATGCTGACCACCATTCCGCTGGAGCCCAGATGGAACACCAGTGTCCCGAACAGGACCGCACAGGCCAGTCCGGCCAGGATACCGCACAATACCCCCACATAGGGGCTGCCTGAATAGTAGGTACCCAGGGTTGCGAAAAAGGCCGCGCACAGCATAAAGCTTTCCAGGGCAATATTAAAGATTCCTGTCCTGTCCCCAAAGCAGCCCCCAATGGAGGACAGGATCAGGGGCACGGCCATTCTCAGCGCAGCTGCCATGGTAATGGTTCCCACTAAAATATTTAGCATTATCCCACCACCGCCTTTCTCTTAAACATACCTGCCAGTTTCCTGTAGTCCACTGTGATGAACAGCACAAAGAGGGCCTGGATCAGCAGTACCGTGAGACGGTTCACATCGCACATGCGCTCCATGTGAAGGGAACCGGCTTTCAGGATCCCCCATATCACGGCTACCACCAGAACTGTCAGCGGATTGTTGCCCGCGATCATGGCGATCATGATCCCGTCCCATCCCAGATTGTTGGAAAAGCTGGCCGTAAACTTCCCATAAGTGCCCTGTACCTCAATACTGCCGCATAATCCGGCCACAAAACCGGACAGCAGGAAGATGGCCAGGAATGTTTTTGTCACATTGACGCCCCCTATCCTGGCAAACCTGCGGTTCTCACCCACCTGCTTTAGCTCATACCCCACCACCGTGCAGCGGTAGACCAGGTAGATGACCACCACAAGTCCCACCGCGATCAGAATCCCGGTGCTGGCATTTGTCTTGGGGATCAGGTTGGTGAGACGCGCCGTATCCTCGATGGGAGGCGTGGACAGGGCCAGGGAATCCCCGGCCGCGCTGATGCCCATCACAATATAGGTGAGATATTCCGTCATCAGGATGGCAATGTAATTCAGCATAAGGGTTGTGATCATCTCATTCACATGGAATACCAGCTTCATCACTGCCGGAATCAGTGCAAACAACATTCCCGCAGCACCGGCTGCCAGCAGGCATCCGGTTACGTGAAGGGCCTTTGGCAGATGTACATAGAATCCAAACAGTGCCGCCGCATAGGCCCCAAAGTAAAGCTGCCCCTCAATGCCCAGGTTCATGACCCCTGATTTGAAGGCTATGGTGGCAGCGATCCCGGTCAGGATACAGGGTGTGATCCAGCGCAGCGTATTTCCAACATTGCGGATGCTCCCAAAAGCACCCTGGAGGATATATTTCATGGCCGTGGCAGGATTCTCTCCCTGCCACAGGATAAGAACACTGCCGATTATCATAACTGCCATAAATGAAAATACATATTTCATCACATTCCAGGCAGCGTCCTGGCCCATGCCCCTTGTTATCTTACTCATGCGCAGCCACCTCCCGTCATCAAAAGCCCTATCTCTGTCTCCGTCTTCTCACCGTGTATTCCTCCATCGTACAGCTGTCCATCGTACATTACAAGGATGCGGTCTGATACTTCCATCACCTCATTCAGCTCATGGCTTACCAGCAGGATGGCCGCTCCTGCGCCTGCCAGGCTTTCAATCTTTTTCCAGATAAATTCAATGGCACCTATGTCAATGCCCCGGGTGGGATCCTCAATGATCAGCAGACGGTTGTCCTGCAGGAACTCCCTGCCCACGATCAGTTTTTGGATATTTCCCCCTGAAAGGGTCTGTATCTTCAGGTTGGGCGAGGATGCCTTAACATTAAAATCATGGATGATATGCTCTGTAAAGGATATGGCCTGCTTTCGCTTCAGGAGATAGCGGTTTCCAAATCCCTTCACAATATGGTAGCCCATGATGGCGTTCTCCCACAGGGTGGCTTCCCGGTTGATGCCTTCGCTGATGCGGTCCTGGGGCACATATCCGATATGGCACATGCGGTGTTCCCGGCAGTTAAGGCCCGTGATGTCCTTTCCATCAAAGAGGACTTCCCCCCGGCTGCTGCTTCTTAGGCCGAACAGTCCCTCCACCAGCTCCTGCTGGCCGGAACCGGCCACGCCTGCAATTCCCAGAATCTCCCCCCTGCGTATTTCAAAGGAGACATCCTTTAACTTTTCCCTTCCCTCATAATCCGGTACGGACAGATGCCTGACCTGGAGCAGCACGTCTCCCTGCTTCTTTTCTTCTTTCTGGGCAGTAAGGATGACCTCCCTTCCCACCATCATGGTGGCAAGGCCATGTTCGTCCGTCTCATCCGGTTTTACGGTATCCACATAATGTCCGTTCTTTAAGACCGTGATGCGGTCGGAGATTTCCATTACTTCCTTCAGCTTGTGGGTGATGAACAGCACGGTCTTGCCGTTTTTCACCAGAAAACGGATGGCCTCAAACAGGCCCTGGATCCCCTGGGGTGTCAGCACGGATGTGGGCTCGTCAAAGATAATGATGTCCACTCCCCGGTATAATATCTTCACGATCTCCACCTGCTGCAGCATGGAAACGGACAGGTTCTGGACCAGTTCATCCAAAGGTATGTTAAAATGATACTCCCGGCATATGTCCTCCACATGGCGGCGGGCCGCTTCCCGGTTCAGGAAAATACCCCATTTCTTCTTCTCATATCCCATCATGATATTATCCAGCACGGTCAATTCAGGGAACAGCATAAATTCCTGGTGTACCATTCCGATGCCCGCCCTGCTGGCATCATTGGGATTCTTGAAATCCACCTTTTTCCCGTGTACAAACAGCTCCCCCTCATCCGGCCGGTACAGGCCGCTGATTACATTCATGAGCGTGCTTTTTCCAGCCCCGTTTTCCCCGATGACCGCATGGACTGTTCCCTTCCTTACAGACAGGCTGATCCTGTCATTTGCGGTCAGACTTCCGAACCGCTTGGTTATCCCCTTTAATTCCAGCACAAAGTCCATAGATGCCTCCTTTATGTAACCATGGCCTGCTATTTAAGCAAGTCCTCCAGGTTAAGGGAACCGGATCTCACAGCTGCAAGCAGTTCGTCCAGCTCTGCCTTCACATCATCAGGAAGTTTTTCATAATCCCTGTCATCATAGATCGCTGACTGGGTCTCAATTCCGTAATTGGTCCTTCCGGCCGTGAACCTGCCTTCCTTGTAAGCGGTAAAGGAGTCAAACACAGCTCCGTTGATATCGGTTAAGGAGGACCAGAATACGCAGCCGTCAATGCCGCCCTGCCATTCATCCACGCCAATACATTTAATTCCCGCATCCGAACAGCCCTGGATCACACCCAGGCCCGCCAGATTGGCTGTCTGGAAGATAATGTCGGCGCCCTGGCTGACCATGATCTTTGTCTGCTCCCCTGCCTTTACCGTATCACTGTCGTCCCCCACATAAGCGGTCTGTACCACCACATCCGGGTCCGCATATTTGGCTCCAGCCAGGTATGCGTCACGGAACCGGTTGATGACCGGGATATCCAGGCTGCCGATCCATCCGATAGTCCCTGACTGGGTGGTCTTGGCTGCCACAAAGCCGGATACAAAGGCTGGTTCCAGGGAATCCACATACACGTTTGCCACATTGTCATACTTTGTGTCCAGGCTGCTGTCGATCAGACAGAACATGGTCTCCGGGTATTCCGGCGCCAGCTCCACAGCCACCTCATTGACCGTGTCAAACATAGTGTAGATGGGATTTGCCCCCATTTCCGCCATGGCCCTGATCTGCTCGGAATACTCAGCCTTGTCAAGCGCCTCGATCAGCTTAACCTGGGCTCCGTACTCATTTTCGATCCTCTCAAAACCGGTCCAGGTCAGGTCCGTAAAAGGAACGCCTGCCGGCGCCTCAGATATCAGGCAGGTAAACAGATCCCCGTTCTCCGGCGTTTCTGCTTTTTTTGCTTCCTCTGTTTCCCCTGCGTTCTCTGATTTACCCGCTTCCTTTCCTGCTTCCTCTGCTTTCTCGGTCTTTGCCTCGCTTGCGGCCTGTGTCTGGTCCTTGGGGGCCTCTGTCTTGCCTGCACATCCTGACAGCGCGCAGATAACGGCTGCTGCGGTTAAAAACAATTTCATCTTTCTCATATCGTTCTCCTCCTTCGTGACTCATCAAAAATGGAACACAACTCTGTAATATCCTTTACCACACAATCCGGCGATTGTTCCACCAGGGAATCCACCGGCCAGTTTCCCGATGGCACTGCCACCGTAAACACACCTGCAGCCACTCCTGCCTCAATGTCAAAGGGAGACTCCCCAATGTACACACAGCCCTTGGGGGCTGTCCCGCAGGCAGCTGCTCCCTTTAAAATAGGCTCTGGATCCGGTTTAAAACAGGTCACATCATCCCTGGTGACCATGAACCGTATATAGCGGTCCAGCCCCATCCGCCCTAAGATATGGGCTGCATTCTTTCTCCGCTCCGATGTGATCAGGCAGACCGGGCATCCCAGGCCCTCTATGTATTTTACAGTTTCCAGGGCTCCGTCTATGAGCCTGGCCCTCTCCATATGGATGGGGTACTGCCGTTTATACTCCTCGATAAAATCAGCTATGGTTTCTTTATCATCCGGGCTTATGTCGGTCAGGGTGGTGAGCATTACCTCCACCGGAAGCCCAAACATGCCCATGATCTCCTCTTTGGAAGGAGTCACCTTGCTTACCGTTTGAAACGCTGCCAAAAGCGCATCACAGATACAGTCCTGGGAGTGGATCAAGGTCCCGTCCAGATCCGTGAGCAGTGCCTGATATCCGGGCATCCCTACTCCACCCCTCACTTTTTTAAGATCGCATGGTCCAGCGCGTGGCTGCACGGGCAATCCCTGTCATCTGAAAGGGTGGGGATGGCCAGGTACAGCACCTGCTTAAAATCCTCTATTCCCTGTTTCAGCAGCCTTGGGAAATCGTCCGCCTCGATCTGCTCTCCCAGGCACCAGTTAGTGGGAACACAGATATGGGCATAACAGATTGCCGCCTCCCTGGCAAACACGGCCTCAGGCAGAGTGGTCATCCCAATGAGGTCAGCTCCCAGCTTTCTGAACATTTTCAGTTCAAACGGCGTCTCAAATCTGAGTCCCTCATTGACAAAGATCACGGCCTGGTCGTGGACATGTCCGGGCTTTACCTGGTTGGCCGCCTGGATCAATGCCTTTCTTAAGTCCGGGCAATAGGCCGGCGTCATGTCCACATGGTATGCCTCCACCTCATCATCATACAAAGAACGTGGGAACCTTCTGGTCCAGTCGCAGAAGTCATGGGGTATCACCAGGCTGCCCAGCTCAATGTCCGGGTTGCTGCTTCCCACGCAGTTGGTTGCCAGTATCTGCTCCACTCCCAGCTCCTTAAACGCCCATATGTTGGCCCTGTAATTAATGCGCGGCACAATGATTTTGTGCTCCTCCCCGTGACGCGGGAGGAAATAAACCTTGCGTCCCTGGATCATTCCCTCAAAGATTTCTGAAGAACGCCCATATTTATTATTATGGACAAACATCCTGGGGTTTTCCAGAAGCTCATAAAATCCGCTGCCTCCGATAATTCCTACTGGTTTCATTTGTTTTTCTCCTTTTCCCTTTTGTTTACTCTCGGGATCTCCGGGGGTAAACCTATATTTTTTGAAACTGAAATCGTTTTCAGTTCCTGTAAAAAAAATGTTGTCCCTATCCTGACCACATTTTTTTACTGTCATGTAAAAGGGAAGTCCCCCTGGACTCCCCAGGAGCGCGTATGAGCACGCTCCTGTCCGTCTTTATGGGTATGCCGCCTTTCCTCATAGCGAGGGAGCGCATACCGATGTCCGTTCAATAAAGTTTAATTCCAGGGCCTCCACCCGGGCCCCGGCGCGTTTTCCCGACTGTTCCATCCTGTTTAGCAGCAGTTTTACCGCACAGCTTGCAATCGCTGATGTATCCAGACGGAAGCTGGTGATCCCATGGCGGGCAAATGCCTGCACATCCTCATCACACTCCTCAAAACCAATCATCGAGATATCCCCTCCCGGCGCCATCCCATGATTCCTCACCGCCTCCAGGACACCTGTGGTCAGCGTATTATTCCCGGCTATGATGGCCGTGGGAGGATCCGGCAGTTCAAGAAGCCTTGACGCATACCGTATACCGGCTTCCGTCTTCCAGCAGTCCTGTATAAAATACTCCTCCCTCCAGGGCAGCCCATGGGCCTGGAGCCCATCCCTAAATCCCCGGATCCGCTCCTCCGCTATGCCGTGTCCCTCTGCTCCCACAAGAAAGGCGATCTTATTATGTCCATGTCGGATCAGATACTCTGTACCCTGGTACAGGGCCTCGTAATTCCGGTTCATTACGCAGTCTATGGTTGTATTCCCCTCAAAATAGCGGTCGATCAGCACCATGGGTTTCTTAACATTCTGCAACGGTGACAGTTCCTTTAAGGAGGTGGCATCCAATATCCCGTCAGCCATCTGGCAGATGGAGCTTCCCAGAAAGCTGCACTCCTCATCTGCGGACTCTGTTGTATATACAACCACATAATAGCCATATTTCTTCATTTCCTGGATAACCGTGTTGATCAATTGGGTAAAAAAATGATTATCAATGATGGGCACGATCACCACCACCACCTGGCTCCTGCCCCGTACCATGGCCTTTGCCGTAAAATCAGGCACATAGTGGAGTTCGTCAATGGCTTTCTGAACCCGTTCCTTTACCTCTGAATTGATCCACTTATAGTCGTTGAGTACACGTGAGACGGTGGCCGGTGATACACTGGCATATTCAGCCACATCCTTAATTGTGATTTTCCCCTTTTTCATGTGCACTTCTTCCTCTTTTCTGCAGCTGAAATCCTTTTCAGTATAGCAATATTACCATATATTTTTTGTTTTTGCAATACTGTACCTTTATTTTCCCGCATAAAATAATCCCTATCGCGTGTCGGAAAGATCCCTTTTTACTTCCCTGATCCAGTCCTCGACTGCAAAGGCCAGGATCTGCTGCTGCTTTAAGACAGCCATACCTGTCCTTGGGATCTCAGGCTCCCCCTCTTTCATGCTTACATTTTCTTCCAAATATGTTTTCAAGGTTTTTATATTGTCCTCAATCTTTTCCAGGCAGGCTTTTTGTTTTTCCGGCGTGATACTGTCCAGGTTTACCATCACAGCATTAAAATCCAGGAAAATGTGTATGGGCTTGGAGGCAATCTCCTCCATAAGGTGTTCAAATTCCCTGTTCCCCTGTTCCGTCAGGGAATAGACCGCCTTCTCGGCCATCCTGCCCTCCTTTACCATGCTGCTTGTGATATATCCCTTCTCCTCCAGCTGGATCACCTTTTTATAAATGGAAGGCGTGCTGATCTTCACCCACCTGGATATATTGCGGTACTCCACTAATTTCTGGATATCGTAGGCACTCAAAGACTCCTTTTTTAACATTCCCAACACGATCAGATCAATAGTCGCCATAATTTCCTCCTTTAACCTTGACATATACTATAATTTATAGTAGTATTTATTCCGTTGCTTTAAATACTATAATTTATAGTACTTTATTTCACAATCTATGTCAAGGGAAAGGACAGAATAGTATGAATCACAGGAACGAACATGAAGGAACGGTCATGAAGGAAAAAAACAGGAAATTAGAAAACATGGAATCAGAAAACAGAAAAACAGGAAACAGAAAAACAGAATTGCTGGGGAATGCGCCCATTCCCAAAGCCCTCTTGGCAATGGGGCTTCCCACCATGATCGGTATGATGATCAACGCATTGTACAATCTGGTGGACGCCTTTTTTGTGGGAGGACTGGGAACCAGCCAGATGGGGGCCATATCAGTTGCCTTTCCCCTGGGGCAGGTGGTGGTGGGCCTGGGTCTGCTGTTTGGAAATGGGGCGGCATCCTATATTTCCAGGCTGCTGGGACGCGGGGATAAGGACACGGCGGATCAGGTTGCCAGCACCGCTCTGTACAGCAGCATCCTGGCAGGCGCTTTGATGATCCTCCTCACCCTGATCTTTCTCACCCCCATTCTCAGGCTTTTGGGCGCGACCCAAAGCATACTGCCCTATGCCCTTACCTATGGGGGTATCTATGTCACTTTCTCTATTTTTAATGTGTTTAATGTAACCATGAACAACATTGTCACCAGCGAAGGCGCTGCAAAGACCACCATGTGCGCCCTTCTCTCAGGAGCGGTCCTGAATATGGTCCTGGACCCTGTCTTTATCTATGGACTTGATTTAGGCGTGGCAGGCGCCGCCATTGCCACCGCCCTGTCACAGGTCATCTCCTCACTGGTCTATCTGGCCTATATACTTTGCAAAAAAAGCATGTTTACCTTCCGTCCCAGCCAATGCCGTTACTCCCCGCAGATCATGTCTGAAATCTTAAAGATCGGCGTTCCCACCCTGGTATTCCAGCTGCTGACCGGCCTTTCCATCACTCTGATCAACATGCAGGCAAAGGAATACGGGGACTCGGTAATCGCCGGGATGGGGGCTGTCACAAGGATCATTTCCATGGGAAGCCTGATGGTATTCGGTTTTCTAAAAGGCTTCCAGCCCATTGCGGGATACAGCTACGGGGCAAAGAAATATGATCGTCTGCGTCAGGCGATCCGTACATCCATTCTCTGGTCAACTATCTTCTGTACCGTGTACGGACTGGCCATGGCCGTCTTCCCCACAGCGGTCATTTCCCAATTCACAAAAGGGGATATGGAAATGATCCAGGCCGGACAAAAAGCCCTGCGCGCAAACGGGCTGTCCTTTCTGCTTTTTGGTTACTACACGGTCTATTCCTCGCTCTTTCTTGCCCTTGGAAAAGCCAGAGAAGGCTTTATCCTTGGCGCCTGCAGGCAGGGGATCTGCTTTGTCCCAATCATCTTAGCACTCCCCGCCCTTTGGGGAATAAACGGCATTCTCTACGCACAGCCGGCAGCTGACATCATCTCTGCCATTATTGCCGTGGCCATGTCTGTACGTCTGCACAGGGAGCCTTTTTATGCCATGCCCTCAAATATCTGATGCATATTAGTGTGGCGCTGCAATGAGTTTAAATCCTCCTCAATAAACTTCCAGGTATCTTGATAGGTGCCTGGAACAGCCACCTGCTGTTCCGACAGGAATGCGATAAAATCCTCCGGATTCTGCTCATATTTATCCGCAAACTCATCTGACATTTCTTCCTTTTCCTCATCGGTAAAATCCTTTAATTCATTGAACAGCACATGCTCCAGGTTACAGGAATTATAGTAGATATTGTATGGGATGGCGCCGATCTTTCCGGTCTTATACAACTTAAAAAGTATTTCCGACTTCTTGTGGTTGCGGTCCAAAATAGCCTCCCTGGACCTTGTCTCTATGTGGTCCTCATAGTATGTGATGGAATCCACGTCCGCAGGCCATACGCACTCGTCACTGATAAAAACACCGTCCGTGTCCGCAAGATGGATGATCTTAATAAAGTCCGAGGTTTTGTACCTGTATTTTTCCTTCATCGTGCTTACCAAGTCGTTTATCTTCCTGATGATGTTATCCACACTTACATAGTCCCTAGTTGTTATGTCCCCGTGCACAACCACAAACTGTATCTGTTCATTTGAAAAATACTCCTTCATCACGGAACCGATGACAGCCTCATCGCTGGAGCCTTCCACAATAAATGCTATGACCTTTTTTTCCTTATTTTCCATGTTTCATTTCCCCGCCTGTGTGCTTCATGCTTCTGCCCGCTTTCCTGAACGCCCGCGCGATCTTAAAGCTGTCCGTCTCGCTGTATATCTCTTCAATCTGTCCCCCCAGGGTGATACTCCTTAGATACGCATCCCGCAGATTGTCCGATGCTTTCATGTTTCTCATATGAATGTAACGGTTATTTGGATTGGCAGTGGAAAACATGATGCTGTCCTTTTTAAGCATCTCCAAAGCCCGCAGGTTATGGGAGGTGAAGATCAGCTGTCCCCTGGCGCTTTTATGAAAGATATCCAGCAGTTCCCCCAGCATATATTCAAAAATTCCTGCGTCCAGTTCATCGATCACAAGGCAGATCGAGGCATTCCCAAATGCCTGGATCAGAGCGTTTAAAATGGAAATGATCTTGATGATTCCTTCTGATTCCATGCGTATGGGAATGGGAGGGATCCCATCCCTTTTGGATAACAGTTCCACTTTAAACCCTGTTTTTCCATTGCCCATCATCTGGAATCCATGGTCCCGGATATCCAGTCTCATCCCCGGAATTATGGTGTGGATCACCGTATTGATCTGTCCTGTGATTTGATACAGCACGTCCTTCTGCCTTTCATCCAGCACCGTGGCTTCCATGAGGGAAATGGTGAAATCCCCCTTCAGTCCAGGATTATATGGGTCCTCCTTGTCGATCCTGAATGCCATAGGCAGCACAAAATTGGCTGAGATCACACCGGAATGGGAGTTTCTTATAACAAACAGATCCGTGAGGGCATAGTGGAACAATGCCTTGATGATCGCAGAATACTCAGAAAAAGCATTCCCATGCTCTGAAAAAAAGATCTCCCGGCTGCTCTCCCCAAAGATGTAGGAACACCTGCTTTTCTCAGCCAGTTTTCTGGCCACGATCAGGTCGGTCTTATACTCTTTATTTGTTTCAAATACCTCCTCCAGCCGCTTTTTAGGCCTGAAAACCACCGACCTGTCATCCCGTTTATAATCCATAAATACGGCTCTGCTGGTCCTTCTGCCCTTTGAGTTTTTCGCACAGCTTAATAGTTCCCTCAGGATCTCAACCTGTCTGTTTTCCGTTCTCCGGATCTGGATCCGATACCCCACTTCAAATACAGAATCCTCCATAAAGACCGCAAACTCCGCCCAGATTTCCGCCTGATCCTCATTGGCGTCTATATAATCTCCCATCTCCTCCTTCAGGCTTTTTCCGATCATAATGTTTTGCAGAAAATATAAAGCGTCCACCGCCGCCGTCTTCCCGGAACCGTTCTGCCCATACAGCCCTAATATTTCAGACCTTTGAAAGCACAGTTCTTTGTTGTGCGCGCAGGGCATTTCGATCCTGCCAAAAGATACATTTTTTATGTTCTTTAAATCCAGTGACTGCAGACGGACTATTATGTCACCCAATGAAACTACCTCCTCTACCACAAAATTGCCCATGGCATATCCAGTTTTTCCATTAGTATTTTCTGGTTGGGGGATTTCTATTCAGGGGATATCTGCAACGGCAAAAGAGTGGGGAAATCCCCACTCTCTTATGCACACCCCATCTGATGATCATACAAACAACCGGTCCGCCACATCCGTGATATTATCATATTTTTCAATATTACATATCATATTGATCCATTCCTCTGCCTGTTCAGGATCCATCACATGGGACACCTGAACTTTAAAACGATCGACAAACTGTTCCCTGGTCATCATGTTGGCCGGATGTCCTAAGTGGCAATCACTCCTCCGCAACTTCCACAATCATCCCCTCAGGACCTTCCACTGTCCAGTGAGCGCCGCCGCGGATCACGGCTCTGACCCGGCCCCGGTCTGAGGTGACCCTTATGTCAGCTGCTTCCTTTCCATCCACATCCGGAACCATGATGCGGATATCTGCCTGGTCCTTGATCTGGAACAGCTTTAAGGTGGTGCCGGATACATAGTCATAATCCGGCCGCTCCTCATGGCTGCCCACTGCCAGGACCGTGTTTTCCCTTACCATCAGCGGGAGATGGAAATAGTCAAAGACTTCCCTGTACCATCTGCCGCCTTCCCTCACCTCGCCTGTGAGGTAATTGGTCCATGTGCCCGCCGGGAGATAGTAGGCCACTTCCCCGCTTTCCCGGAACACGGGCGCTACCAGCAGGGAATCCCCCAGCATATACTGCCGGTCCAGCGTCTCGCAGGCAGGGTCCTCCGGGAACTCCAGGAACATGGGGCGCATCATGGGTATGCCTTCCCTGTGGGCCTTTACCGCCTGGGCAAAGATGTAGGGCATCAGGGAGCATTTTAACTTAACAAATTTCCTCAGCACGTCACATGCCTCATCATCAAACAGCCAGGGCACCCGGTAGGAGGTGGAGCCGTGAAGCCGGCTGTGGGAGCTGAGAAGGCCGAAGGCACACCAGCGCTTATACACATCAGCGGATGCGGTCTGCTCAAATCCCCCAATGTCATGGCTCCAGAACCCGTAGCCCCCAAGGGACAGGGACAGTCCGCCCCTCATATCCTCAGCCATGGAAAGGTAGGTTGCCGTACAGTCCCCGCCCCAGTGCACGGGGAATTTCTGGCCTCCGGCCGCCGTGGATCTGGCAAATACAAGGGCCTTATCCTTTCCCAGCTTGCGCTCCAAAAGTGTAAATACCACCTGGTTGTACAGGTAGGTGTAATAGTTATGCATTTTTACAGTGTCGGACCCGTCATAATACATTACTCCGGTCACAGGTATCCGCTCTCCAAAGTCCGTCTTAAAGCAGTCCACGCCCATGTCGATCAGGCGCTCCAGCTTATCCTGGTACCACTTGCAGGCCTTAGGATTGGTGAAGTCCACCAGAGCCATTCCCGCCTGCCATCTGTCGCACTGCCACACGGAGCCGTCCAGGTTCTTTACAAAATACCCCTGCTCCATGCCCTCATCAAACAGGGCCGACTTCTGGCCGATGTAGCTGTTGATCCACACACAGATATGAAGTCCTCTGGCCTTATACCTCTTTAACATGGCCTCCGGGTCAGGGAAGGTATCCTTATCCCACTCAAAGTTGCACCACTCATATCCCTTCATCCAGAAGCAGTCAAAATGGAAGGTGTGAAGCGGGATGTCCCGGTCCTCCATGCCCTGAATAAAGCTGCTCACCGTCTCCTCATCATAACTGGTGGTAAATGAGGTGGTCAGCCACAGTCCAAAGGACCATGAGGGAGGCAGGGCAGGCTTGCCTGTGAGCTCGGTGTACAGCTGCACCGTCTCCTTGGGGGTGGTTCCGTTGATGATGTAGTAATCCAGCCTCTCCGTCTGCACGCTGAACTGCACCCGCTCCACCTTCTCGCTGCCCACTTCAAAATGCACGTCACCGGCATGGGCCACAAACACCCCGTATCCTTTGTTGGTAATATAAAAGGGGATGTTCTTATAGGTCTGCTCAGAGGCAGTGCCCCCGTCCTCGTTCCACACCTCCACGGTCTGGCCGTTCTTCACAAAGGGGGTATACCGCTCTCCCAGTCCGTAAACATACTCGCCCACGTCTAAAAGCAGCTGTTCTGCCATGTAATTCTTTCCAGTCTCCCTGTTTTTCATATAAGCCAGGTTCCGGAAGCTGCTCTCTGTGAGAAGGCGGTCCCCATCCTTAAATTCCACCTTCCACCCCATTGGCGCCTTATGGATCACCGCGCTGGTCCTGCCGGATTGGTAGGTGATGGTCTCCTCGTCCTCTGTAATGGAGACAAAACTTCCCTCCTGCTCTGCCACCTGGTAGTGGGGCCCTTTATACAGGGCTCCCTTAAAGTGGACCGCCGATACCTTGATCACATTTTCCATGGGACTGGAAAATGTGACCGTGAGCATGGGCTGGTTCAGGGTGTCCCCCCGGTCTCCCATATGTTTTGTGGCAGCGTAAACCACAAGGCTGTTATCCTTTTTGCCTGTATCGTAAACTGTATCGTAATTTGTACTATAATCTGCATCATAATATTCCACCGCGTACACGGGGTCGATCTCTTCCCTGATACGCCAGTAACCGTTTGTGAATTTCATCTTTCCCTCCGATCGAGACTCCCACCTCTTCAGGTGGTGTTTCCCTTCTTATACAGCTGTGAACACAGGCAGCTGGTCAATGGGCGCTTCCACCTGGGCCGTTGTGCCTCCATGGTACATTTCCCCTGTAAAGAAATGCTTCCATTCCCTTCCCTCAGGGAAGTACACAGTCCGTTTCCTCATATCGGCATACAGCACGGGCGCCACCATCATATCAGGTCCAAACATGTACTGGTCCTCGATCTCCCACGCCATTTTATCCTCCGGGAAATCATAGAACAGAGGACGCATCACCGGGGTTCCCTGTTCATGGGCTGCTGCCATCTGCCGGGCAATATAGGGTTTCATGGACTCCCTTAAGTTGAGGTAGGTCTTGCAAATCTCATATGCCTCATCCCCAAAGGACCACACCTCATTGTCCGCACCTGACACACATGCGGCGCCGCCCTCCGTGCCCATGGGCTCTTTTAGTGGTTCCCGGTATCCATGCAGACGCATGACCGGGCAGAATGTACCGTACTCAAACCAGCGGATCAGCAGTTCCCTGAATCCCGGGTCCCGGGGGTCCCCGCCGTGGAATCCGCCGATATCCGTGGTCCACCAGGGGATCCCTGCCATTCCCATGTTAAGGCCTGCCGCCACCTGGTTTCTCAGACTGGCAAAGCTGGAATGAATGTCCCCGGACCATACCAGGGCCCCGTATTTCTGGGAACCGGCCCAGGCACAGCGCAGCAGGTTAATGATATTTTCCTGCCCCTCCGCCTTCATGCCGTCAAAGAATGTCTTTGCATACATGGCAGGATAGATATTGCCGATCTGCACATTGGGTCCCATGTGGTAGCGGTAGTTGTCAAAATCATAGATGCTGTATTCAGGCTCCGCCTCATCCAGCCAGAAGATCTTTACGCCCTTGTCATAATAATTCTGTTTTGCTTTCCGCCATACATACTCCCTGGCCTTTGGATTGGTGGCGTCAAAATGGACGGTATTTCCCTGGAAATCCATGGCGATCCGGAATCCCCTGTCCGTGCGGATCAGATATCCCTTTTCCTTCATCTCCTGGAAATTCTCGCTTCTGTAATCCACTGTGGGCCAGATGGAAACCATGAGCTCGATCCCCATTTCCTTCAGTTCCCGGATCATGGCATCCGGGTCGGGCCAGTACCTGAGATCAAACTTCCAGTCTCCCTGGAGCGGCCAGTGGAAATAGTCGATCACGATCACGGAGATGGGCAGGTTTCTCTTTTTATATTCCCTGGCCACCTGAAGAAGCTCCTCCTGGGTCTGATAGCGCAGCTTGCACTGCCAGAACCCCATGGCATAGTCGGGCATCATGGGAACCGTACCGGCAACCCGGGCATACGCCTCCTCAATTTTAGCAGGCGTATCCTCAGCCGTGATCCAGTAATCCAGCGCCTTGGTGGAATACGCTTCCCATGTGGTGATATTTTTTCCAAACATGGTCCTTCCCACTGCCGGGTTGTTCCACAGGAATCCGTAATTTAAGGATGACACATAAAAGGGAACACTTGCCTGGGAATTTCTCTGTGCCAGCTCCAGATCCGTACCCTTTAAGTTCAGGTAGGGCTGCTGGTACTGCCCCATTCCAAATATCTTTTCACGGGGATCAGACACAAAGCGCATGGATAAGTGGTAATCCCCTCCCGGAATGGGCTTAAACTCCCTTGCCTCCACTTCCAGGGCGCTGCAGTAGTCCGCAAACACATCCAGCCTGTTCCTCAGATACTCATCCAGAAGGATTTCCCCGTTCCGGTCATAAAAGGTCAGCTTTCCGTACTGTGATACCTTTGCCTGAATTTTTCCGTTTTTGATCCATGCGCAGTCTTCCTGGATGGTGATCTGGGGAACAATGTCCTCCACCTCCATCTGAAGCGCCCAGTTCTCGCAGGGCATTTGGGCAGTCTTGCAGGCCCTTACCCTGAAGCTGTTGGCGCTCCACGGCTGGATCCACAGCTCCTCTGCGTCATAATGGAATTTCAAGCAGTTGTCCTCAATTCTGAAAACGTTCATATCAATATCCTCCTGGTTTATTATTAACCCTTAACAGAACCGCTGGTCATTCCCTCCACAATGTGCTTTTGCATGGTCACAAAGATAAAGCAGCTGGGCAGGATCAACAGCACGCCGTAAGCCATGATACTGTTCCACTGGGTGCCGTACTGGTTCATAAAGGTGTAGATCGCGGATGTCATGGGCCTCATGATCTCCTTTGTGTTAAATGTCATGGAGTACGCAAGATCGTTCCACGCAAACACAAAGCTGAAGCAGGTGGCTGTGATCACCGTTGGCTTGGAGATGGGGATGGCGATCCGAAGAAAGGTGGTAAAACCATTGCAGCCATCGATCATGGCCGCGTCCTCCAGCTCCTTTGGCATGCTTAAGAATCCGGGACGGAGCATGAGCACGATAAAGGGGATGGAAATGGTTGCCGTGGACAGAATGGGGGCGAAGTAGGTATTCAGGATCCCCAGCTTGGAAAAGATCAGGTATAAGGGGGTCAGCACCAGGGACGCGGGAAGCATCTGGGTGATCAGGAAAACAAGGATGAACAGCTTCATTCCCCTTACCTTAAACCTTGCCAGTCCGTAGGCAGCGGGCACGGACAGGATCAACGACAGGACCATGGAGCCCAGGGCAATGATGATCGAGTTCCTCACCGTGATAAACAGGTTTCCAAACTGTTCCTGGTATGCTTTTAATGTAAATTCCTTTGGCCACAGTGTGGGTGTGCTTGCAAATATCTCACTGTCCAGCTTAAAGGAATTGACAATGATCCAATATAACGGAAACAGGAACACACATGCGATCAGTACGGCCACAACGCACAGGATGATATTATTCTTCTTATTCATGGAATACTCCTTTCTTATTTTACCGATGTGCTGCTTGCACAGAGCCATTAAACGGCCTATTAAATGGCTTCATCCTTTGAAATGGTCCTGAGATAGACCAGGGCAACCATAAGCAGGCAGACAAACAGGACATTGGCAACCGCAGCCCCCTCCCCAAAGTGGAACAGCTGGAAGGAAAGCTTATAGGAATAGGTGGACAGCACCTCGGTGGCATCCACCGGACCTCCTCCCGTCATAACATACACCAGGTCGAACACCTTAAAGGTAAGCACAAATCCAAGGATCAGCACCGACATGATGGTGGATTTAAGAAGGGGGATGGTGATCTTTAAAAACTTCTGTATACCCGTGGCCCCGTCTATGGCAGCCGCCTCGTAGATATCCCCCGGAATATTGTTAAGTCCGGTTGTGAGCAGCAGCATGTTAAAGGGGATGCCCACCCAGGAATTTGCGATGATCAGTCCCATCATGGCTGTATTTCCCTGGAGCAGCCAGCCCACCGGCTTGTCGATCAGGTGAAGGCTCATAAGGATGTAGTTGATGATGCCGTTTCCCTCAGCGAACATGAACTTGAACACCAGGGCCGTCACCGTCACCGGAAGCATCCAGCTGATAACGATAAAACCGCGGATGGGTTTGGAAAGGGTGAATTTCTTTGTGAAGAATATGGCAAATAAAAAGCCCAGGGTAAACTGAATGCTTAAGCATCCAATGGTATAGATAAAGGTGTGGACCAAAGCCTTCTTGAAGGTCACGTCTGCAAAGATGGCTTTGTAATTGGAAAATCCCGCAAACTCCCTGGCAGCGCTTGCGATGGTCTTGGCCGTCACATTCTGAAAGCTGATGATCCAGTTATATATGATGGGATACCCTATAAACGCCAGCATATAGATCACCGCCGGCAGTATGAAGAAGTACCCCAGTATCTGTTCTTTTTTCTCCCGCTTACTGTCCCACATAAGCAACCTCCCGTTCTTTTTCCTGGTTTTTGGTGCAAAAAGCCCCATCACATCACAATCCAGTACTGTCTGGCCTTGTACATGTGATGGGACTCATTCAAATACTTTATTTAGCGCCGATGGCGTCAATCTTGGCCTGTGCGTCCGCAAGGGCGGTATCCGCATCCTTCTGCCCTGTGAACACTTCCTGCTGGGCGGTATAGATGGCCGCGGATATCTCGGGCCAGTCCGGGGACGGTCCTCTGGACTGGGCAGTGGGCATTACCTCTGCAAACACGGAGTTAAGGGGATCATCCGCAAACATCTCCTGCACATTCACATCCGACCTTGGAGAGAAACGTCCGATGGATTTGCAGATTTCCTGTGATTTCTCCTTGCTGGTGATCCATGACAGGAACTTCCAGCTGGCCTCCACATTGGCGCCGGAGCAGATTGCCACATTCTCGCCGCCCAGTACGGATGCATAATCCCCGTCATCCGCCTTTGGTGCTTTTGCCACACCGTATTCCAGGTCCGGGGCGTCCTTGGCCAGGCCGGAGAACTGCCACGGTCCATTGATCATCATGGCTGCCTGTCCTGAGGCAAACTGCTTTTCCACGTCTGCCTGGGTCCAGTTTACGCACTCTCTGCTGATATATCCCTTTTCGATCATTCCGTACAGGAAGGACATGGACTCCTTGGCTCCGCCGCTGGTCAGGTCCGTTACGCTTCCGCCGGCCGACAGCAGCCATGGCATATACTGGAAGGTGCCTTCCTCATTGCCGATGGCAGATATGGCAAGTCCCTTGCATGTGTCCGTGGTCAGCTTTTCGCTTGCCGCTTCCAGCTCAGACCAGGTTGTGGGAACCTCCACCCCTGCTTCATCCAGCATCTTCTTGTTATAGAAAAGTCCCAGGCAGTTATTGCCCCAGGGAAGTCCGTATAATTTATCCTCGTAATAGCAGGAATTCAGTGAGCCTTCAAGGAAAGCAGCCTCATCCCAGGAATTATAAAGGTCGGTGATATCCTCAAACACGCCCATGGAAGCATAGGAGTTGTGGTCTGGGTTATCCACCATGCCGCAGTCCGGCAGTTCCCCTGAAACCACGCCAATGGTGTACTGTTTCATAAGCTCTGCCCTTGGCAGATACTGGGCCGTCACATGGACCTCGTCCTGGGAGCTGTTAAACTCATCCACGGCCTCAACCACATATTTTCCTTCCTTGTCCTCCGACATATAGTGCCAGAAGGTGATCTCCGTCTTGCCGTCCGCTGATGCCTTGGCGCTCTCAGCCGCCCCCGAAGCTGCTGTCTGTCCCGATGTCTGTGTGGATGCGCCCCCGCCGCCGCAGGCTGTAAGAGACCCGGCCGTCATGGCCAGCGCTGTTAATAATACAATACCCTTTTTCATTGTATACCTCCTCTGTTCTTTCTGTTCTAAGTATACCGTCCGGAAAGGGAACATAAAATTCCAATATCTTAAAAAAAGTGTATTATATCTGTTTTCTCTGGGCATCCACGGCAAACTGTTTGGCGGAAACCCCCGTATACTCCTTGAACACCTTTGAAAAATATTTCTGGTCCGGATATCCCACGCTGCACGCCACCTCGTATATTTTCATATCCGTGTTAAGGATCAGGTCCTTTGCCTTTTCTATCCTGATCTTTTTCAGGTAATTGGAAAATGTCATCCCCGTCTCCTTTGCAAACAGGTTGCTGATATATTCCGGTGTGAGCCTGAATTTCTCCCCAAAGGTATCCAGCCCCAGCCTCATGCCATAGTTTTCCTCCATGGTAACGATCATCTCCCGGACCACGGCCGAGTACTGCCGTACATCCTCCCTGGCTTCATGCCCCCGCTCGTCTGCGGTGAGTTTTGTCAGCAGCTCCTTTACATCCGATATGGTGATGGGCTTTAAAAGGTATTCCTGTACCCCCAGCTTAATGCCCTGGCGGGCATACTCAAACTCCGCGTATCCGCTGAGGATCACAAAGGTACAGGAAGCCCCCATCTCCTTGGCCTTCCCTATCATCTCCAGCCCGCTGATCTTGGGCATACGGATATCCGTGATAACAATATCCGGCTCCATATCCCGTATCATCTTTAAGCCCTCATATCCGTTTTCCGCTTCCCCGATCACCCTGCATCCCATATCCACTTTATTGATCAGTCTTCCAAGTCCCTGCCTGATACGGAACTCGTCCTCCACAATTACAATATTCTTCATTGGCAATCCCCTCTTACTGCATTCCATCTATACATTCCGCCCGTACCTTCCGCCACACATTTCCGCCACACATTCCACTCACGCATGCCGCCACACATTCCACTCACGCATGCCGCCACACATTCCACTCACACATGCCGCCACACATTCCACTGATCAGCAGACCTGCTGCCGTTCCGGTATCACCAGCACAAACTCCGTGCCCTCTCCCCAGGTGCTGTTCACCGTGATCTCAGCCTCCTCCTGATAGTACAGCCTGAGCCGGTGGATGACATTGCTGATCCCAATGCTTTTGCTGTTAAGAGGCCCATTTTCACTGATCTCCTTCCGGATCTCAGCCAGAACCTCCCCCTTCATACCGCTGCCGTTATCCCGTATGCGGATTTCCAGTTTTCCGTCCTGGCGCTTAAAGGCTTTTACATAGATCATGCCACCTTCCTTCACCTCCTCAAAAGCGTGAAGAATGGTATTCTCAATAATGGGCTGCAGCAGCATCTTATAGATGGGAAATGCCATGGCTTCCTCTGTTATGTCGTATTCACAGTCAAACGAGTACTGGAACCTGTCCCGCTGGAGGAAAATATACTTTTTCAGCCAGCTGATCTCAGCCTCCAGCACCACCTCCATGTCAATATTGGAAATGCTGTAGCGCAGCAGGCTTCCCAGCACTCCCAGCATGTTGCTTATCTCCTCCTCATCATGCTCAATGGCCCTCCAGTTAATGGAATCCAGGGTGTTAAACAGGAAATGGGGATTGATCTGGGCCTCCAGGGCCTTGATCTCAGCGTGCTTCTGGCTGATAGCCGCCGCCTTGATCTCCTCATTTTTCTGTTTCAGTTTTTCCACAAGGGAATTGACCCTGGCGGTCATGGTGTTGAACTGCCTTACGATCACATACAGCTCGTTCTTTTCATCCATCTCCACATTGATCTGCTTGGCATCCGTACCCTCGTAATTGTGGATGCCCTGGGCGATCTTCTGGATGGTCTGGATATATTTTCTGGAAATAAGAAACACAGTGGAAAAGTAAATGCAGGTAATGGTAAGCACCAAAACCACCACTGCCCTTACCATGTCATAGATATCCTTCCTGTACAAATCCGTGTCCACAATATTCATAATGGTCCATTCCGTACCCTCAATGGAATGACGCATTTCGGAGATCCGTTTGGTCTTGCCAAACTCCTCCTTTACATATTCCTTATAATTCAGGTTGATAAAATCAGGATCCGTGCCTGCCAGGATCCGGTCCTCCCGGTCCAGGATAATGGTGGCAACCCCGCTCTCCTTGCGCTTGTCCTCATTTCCCTCAAAAAGCAGCACGTCATTCTCCAGGGCCATCACCAGCACACCGCTCTGCTCCTTGGTGCGCAGGTTTTTTACCGGAAAGCCCATGAGCACCACATAATCCCCTTTGATCCCGCCCTCCCGCAGATTCACTGTGGCGATAAAGGTCAGCTTCTGTTGTTTTTCCACCTCGTCATGGATAACCTCCCGCTTCCGGTCATCGATCCAGATATTCTCATGGTTGCTGCTGTACCATTTGGAATAGGACGCATATCGTCCGCTGTCCCCCAGAAATGTAATGCTTCTGATCCTGTCATATGTATACACACTGCTCCTGAGCAGGTCTTCCATGTGGCCCACATCCATGATCAGGGTGTCCTCATTTCCCTCATTGATCCGTTTGGACAGACTGATATATTCCTTGTTGGTCACCAGCTCATAGAGCACATTCTCATACTCATCCATCCGCTCGTGCACAACCTCCTCATGCTGCCCGGCGTTCTGGTCCAGCAGGGTATTGGCTGCTTTTAATATGTTGTTGTAATAAATCGCGCTTATGAATAAGGTGATGATAATGATGGGAAGGACTGCAACCAGCAGATAGATGACAATAACCTTTCTCTGCAGGCTGGATTTGGTTCCCAAAAAGCGTTCTATGTATTTGTTCATATATCCCGTTCCCCGATTTTCATTTTCATTCCGTACTAAGACCATTATAGTTTAAGCTTCCGGGGGGAGCAAGGGATTTTCTCCAATGTGCCCCGGAATGGGAAAAGGCGCTCCCAGCCATCTCTTACAGATAGCCGGAACCGCCTTTGCCATACAGACTGTTTGTTATGTGGTGTCCTTCTTTTCTTTAGCCATTCGCTCCATGCGCCAAAGGGTGGTCCTGCTGACCCCCAGTTCCTTGGCAATATCCTGCTTCTTCTTCCTGGGTTTGAGGGAAGAGTAGATATCCTCCGGTCCATCCCGCTGTCCCCTGGGTGTTTTTACAACAGGGTCGGGGGACGGCTCACCGGAGCGGAAGATCTTAAGCATCTGTATCTCCTTTGACCCGATCTCCTGGGCATCACTGAGCACCACCAGGCGCTCGCAGATGTTGCGCAGCTCACGCACATTTCCCGGCCAGTGATAATCCATAAGGCACTGGACCGCCTCCGGGGACAGCTTCGGAATGGACTTTCCCATCTCACAGGCAAACCGGGTGAGATAAAAATCCACCATCTCCTGGATATCCCCGCTGCGCTCCCGCAGGGGAGGAATGGTGATATCCAGCAAATTCAGACGGTAGTACAGATCCGACCGGAACTGTCCCTCCTGTATCTTTTCTTCTATATTGATATTCGTGGCTGAGATCACCCTCACGTCCACGGGCTGAAGACGGCTGCTGCCGATGCGGCGTATCTCCTTTTCCTGGAGGACGCGCAGGAGCTTGGCCTGGAGCGCGGTGGGGATCTCACCTATCTCGTCCAGGAAAATGGTCCCTTTGTGAGCCAGTTCAAACAGGCCCGCCTTGCCGTTTTTGGAAGCACCGGAAAATGCTCCCGGCTCATATCCAAACAGTTCACTTTCCAGCAGGTTCTCCGGCAGTGCCGCACAGTTTAGGGCCACAAACGGTTCTGCGCTCCGCCTGCTCTCCCTGTGGATGCTGTGGGCAAACAGCTCCTTGCCGGTTCCCGTCTCCCCCACAATAAGGACATTGGAGTCCACCCGGCTGTACCGCTTTGCCATCTGGATATTCTCACGGATGGAGTGGCTGGAACCGATGATGTCGTCAAAGGAATACTTTGCAGTAAGTCCCTGTTTCGCAAGGCTGTGGCGTATCTTGCTCTCCGCCTCCAGGATCTGTTCCGCGTAGCGCACAATGATAATGGCGCCTTTGCCCATCTTATCCACAACAACAGGCTTATACTCCGTATACAGTTTCCGGTCCTCCCACTGGATGATCTCCTCCTTTTCCCTTCCGTTCTCCACCACGTCCTGCCATGTGAACCCCGGACAGACCTCCTCCACAGGGCGTCCCATAAAGTCCGATCTGGTTGACAGATGAAAGGTCCGGTACGCCTGGTTGTTCAGGGCCTGGATCTGCCCCGCCCCATTGACGGCCACCAGGGCATCGGAACTGGTGTTAAGGATGGCGCTTGTCATATTAAACCTGGCCCGCTCCAAATTGATGGTCCTGGCAGCGTCCATTGCCTGCTTTAACGCCTGCTCAATGGCAATGTCCTTGGTATGGATATGGACCCTTCTTAAATTCTCCTTGTCGCAGAGCCCGCACATGGTGCCCGCGCCCACAAATACGTCCGCCCCGCTCTCCCTTGCCAGATGTATGGCTTCAAGGGTGGATGCCTCATCCTGGATGGCATAGTATTTGATCTCCGCCTGGCACAGGCGTTCCAGCTCCGCCACTGCCCCGTTGTCCATGTACCGGACGCATAGGGCGATCTTCTTAGGTGCAAACTCCTGTCTGGCCTTGATCAGCGCCTCCAGGATATCGAAACTGGACAGCTGGATCTCCACCACATGCTTTTTGGGGAACAGTGAGATCAGCCTGTCATAGGTCATGCCCCTGGCCACCAGGATCTCGGCATCTCCATGGCCTGACAGGGATTCGGGGGTGCCGAACACGTGAAGCAGCTCGATCTTTACATCATCCTGGATCGGGACCTTTCTCACAGCTGCCTCAAATCTGTCCTTCATATTCAAATACGGTATGAACATGCGTATTGTAACCATAGGTTCCCTTCCTCCCGCTTCCGGAGTCTGTCTGGACATATCAAGGCCCTGCTCCGGATAAAAAATGTACCCAACTATGAAATATGCCAACGTGAACATTATATCATAATCGGGTACATCCGTGTACATTGGATTACAGCCGGCCGCGCTCAGGCCTGGACTTCCCCTACCGGTTGACCACGTTCTGAGGCTTTCCGTCCACAAACTGCCGCAGGTTATCCACTGCAATGTCCATCAGCCTCTGCCTGGATTCCCTGGGAGCCCATGCAATATGAGGGGTAATGATCATATTTTTCGCGCCCAGAAGGGGATTGTCCTCCCTGATAGGCTCTGTGGAAACCACATCCACGGCCGCACCGCTGACTTTTCCACTGTTTAGCCCCTCTTTCAGGTCCTCCTCCACAATCAGGGGGCCTCTGGAAGTATTGATGATCTTAACCCCGTCCTTCATCTTTGCAATGGTGTCCTTGTTGATGATTCCTTCCGTGGAAGGGAACAGGGGGCAGTGAAGGCTGATCACATCAGCCTCTGCCAGCAGCTGGTCTAAGGATACGTACCTGCAGTGTTCTGTTTCCAGATCTTTGTTGGGATATTCGTCAAAGGCAAGGACATTCATGCCCAGGGCCTGGGCGATCTGTGCCGTCCTCCGGCCGATCCTTCCGAATCCGATGACGCCGAAGTTTTTGCCGGCCAGCTCCATGAGCGGATGTTTCCAGAAGCACCAGTCCTGATTGTGGGTCCACTCCCCTGCCTTTACGCAGTCGGAATGCTCCCCGATATGGTGGCACAGTTCCAGAAGAAGGGCGATCGCGTACTGGGCCACCGCATCCGTTCCATAGGTGGGAATATTGGAGACCACCACCCCGTTTGCCTTGGCTGCCGCTGTGTCGATCACATTGTACCCCGTGGCCAGGACACCGATAAACTTAAGGCTGGGGCACTTTGCAATGGTCTCTGCAGAAATTGGTGTCTTGTTGGTGTACACCGCCTCTGCGTCCCCGATCCGCTCCAGGATCTTATCCGCGGGAGTCCTGTCATACACGGTCAGGGAGCCGATGGCTTCCAGTCCCTCCCAGCTTAAGTCTCCCGGATTCTCCGTATATCCGTCTAAAACAACAATTTTCATCATACTTACCTCCTTATCATGTTTCGTGTGCTCTTTCAGATTCCAACAGCACTCTTTATGCCTCATCCTCTACCAATGCCCATGCCCGGTTGATGACCCGCTTTGTATTGGCCAGGATGATATCCCCGTCCTCGCCTGCCCATGGCTTTACTTCCAGTGACAACACGTATGGCTCCTCCTTGTTAAAAAAGCCTTCCTCCCTTAACACGGTAAAAAAGTCAACCAGCTGCATTGTGTCATTGGCGCTCTCCGGGAAGCCGAACCGGGGATGCTGGTCCCCGTATGCCTCGCAGCCTTCCTTTACCACTGCGTTGCCGATATGCAGGTGGGTGATATAGGGGCGCAGGGTCTGGATCACAAACCGGGATGTCTCATAGGTGGTGGGGAAATGGGACAGGTCCACCAGCAGGCCGAAGTTATTGTGGGTCATGCGCATGTCGGCGGCAAACCTGGCAGCATAGGGCGCAGGTCCGATGAGGGCCGCTTTATCCATATCAAAATCAAATACCTCCAGCTCCACCATCATTTTCTTGGATGCGGCATAGCTGCACACAGCCCTGGTTGTTTTAAGAAGCTGGGCATATGCCTGGTCCTTTGTCTCAGGTTCCCATTTGCCTGCCAGGAAAGCAATTCCCTTTGCGCCCATATACTCGGCCTCATCAATGGAATCAATGAGCACTGCCTCAGCCTTTTTCCTGCCCTCCTCATCCAGGTCATTGGGGTTCAGCTTGGGCCCCAGCAGACGCGGCTGGGCTCCGTAACACACCTTCATGTGTCCCTGGGCCAGCATGTCCCTCACGCGGTCCTTTGTATCCTGGTCCTCAATATGGGTGATTTCCAGGACGCTGAAATACTCATCGCAGCAAATGGTCTTAACCGATTCCAGGATGGGATAATCCACCGGCGGATGGGTCATCCACTGGATGGTTCCCACCTGAAAATATTTCTGAATTGGATCCTTCATAAATGATAAGCCTCCTTTTTGTTTATGCGTACTCCTGTAATCCCCTGGTTCTCAGAATTGCGGGAGTACACTCATTTACATCGTTATACCAGCTCCCAGGCCAGGTTCAGGGTACGCTTTGCATTGGCGATCACTGCTTCCGGCCACTCATCCTTCCACGGCTTTACCTCAAAGCTGACAATGGGGCGCGTCTTTTCATTGAGAAAACCAATGGTCAGCAGCAGCCTTAAGTACCTGGCCAGTTCCGGAACATCATTTTCACTGTTTGGGAATCCAAACCTGGGATGATTGTCACCGTAAGCCTCACACTCCGGACTTTTGATCACCGTATTGCCCATATGGGCATGGATAATGTATTCCTTTACCGGGAGAATGCTCTCCTCTATGGTCTCATGGATCATGGGAATATGGCTTAAGTCCACCATCAGGCCAAAATTGTCAAATTCCTCCCTGATGGTTTTGGCATACCTGGCAGCCAGGTGCGCCGGTCCGATCAGCGCTTTCTTGTCTATGTCGTAATCAAACACCTCACAGCAGATGGGCATGTCTCCCTTTTCTTTGGCATAGGCGCACAGTTCACGGGTGGATCTCAACAGCTGCTCAAAGGACTGTTCCTTTGTCTCCTCCCGGTAGCGCCCTGACAGAAAGGAGAAATCCACGCAGCCCAGCTCATAGGCCTGGTCGATCCCCTCCTTCAGCACGGCCACTGCCTGCCGCCTGCCCTCCTCATCCAGGTCGTTAAGGTTTAACCCCCTTGACAGGGTGCGCCCCTGACCGCCATAAGCCGCTGCCATGCGGCTTGTGCGCATCATGTCTGCCGCAGCGGTCCTCACATCCGGGTCATTGATGGAAGTCACCTCCACTGCCTCAAAGTAGTCGTCCTGCACCACTTTGCCAAGGCATTCAAGAATGGGACCGTCCCCGTCCCCAATGCCTCTGTAGGCCACGTGGAGGATCAGGCCCACTTTCATGAACCTTCTCATGGATTGTTCCATGGCTTACCTCCTTATTTCCGCCTGATCACTGCCCTGCACTTGCCGGCAATGGCCTGGGGACTGTATCCGTATTTTACAAGCAGCTCACCGTAATCCCCGGACTCCGCAAAATCCACGGCGCCGATCCGCTCCATGGGAACAGGCTTGTTCTCCACAAGCACCTCCGCCACCGCACTGCCGAGTCCGCCGTAAATACTGTGTTCCTCCACCGTGACAATGGCGCCCGTCCGTATTGCGCACTGTATCACCAGATCCCTGTCAATGGGCTTAATGGTGTGCATATCCACCACGGTGGCAGAAATCCCCTCCTGTGCCAGGAGATCCGCTGCCTCAAGGGCCTTGTGGAGAACGGTTCCCGTGGTGATGATGGTCACATCCCCGCCTTCCCTTACCGTGATCCCCCTGCCGATCTGAAAGTCCATATCATCGGAATAATACACAGGGGCCTCCGCCCGGCTGAGTCTTAAGTACACCGGCCCATCGTGTTCCGCCATGGCAAATACCGCTTTCCTAGTCTCCGCCCCATCGGCCGCCGTGATCACGGTCATGTTTGGAATGGCGCGCACAAAGGCCAGGTCCGTAATGGCCTGATGGCTGGCCCCGTCATAGGAATCGGACAGGCCGCAGTAAGTGCCGCACAGCTTTACATTCAGGTTGTCGTAGGCGATCAGGCTCTGGATGGGGTCCGCGCCCCTGGTGGTCATAAAGACTGCAAAGGTGTTCACATAGGGGATCATCCCTTCCCTGGCAAAACCGGCTGCCATGGATACCATATTCAGTTCACTGATACCCACATTAAAATACCGCTCAGGAAACGCTTTTCCAAATATCCCGCTTTTGGTGGAGGACGCCACATCCGCCTCCAGGCCCACGATCTTTGTATTCTGTTCTCCCAGTTCCTTCAGTGCCGCACCATACGCATCACGGATCGCTATCATTTTTCCCATCACAGAGCACCTCCTAATTCTGTTTTTGCCTTGGCATATTCTTCGTCATTGATGGCCTTTCCATGCCATGTGTTCCTGCCCTCCATAAAGGAGACGCCCTTGCCTTTTACGGTTTTTGCCAGGATCAGGGAAGGTTTCCCGGACACGGCTTTTGCTTCCTTTACCGCCCTGCATATGTCTTCCACATCATGACCGTCACAGGGGACCACATTCCAGCCAAATGCCTCCCATTTTGCCCTCAGGTCACCCATGGGCATGATCTCCTCAAGGGTTCCGTCCAGCTGCACTCCGTTGTTGTCCAGAAAACCGATGAGATGGTCGGCTTTAAACTTGGAGGCGGACATAGCTGCCTCCCAGACACAGCCTTCCTGTATTTCCCCATCTCCCATGATCACATATGTATAGGAATCCTGTCCCTTGATCCTTGCGGACAGGGTCATCCCAAGGCCGGCGGACAATCCCAGCCCCAGAGGGCCTGTGGACAATTCCACCCCTGGGGTCTTGTGCACACATGGGTGCCCCTGAAGCATACTGCCGGCCTGACGCAGGTTCTTTAACTCCTCTTTTGGGAAAAATCCTTTTTCCGCCAGGACCAGATAAAGGATCGGGGCTGCATGGCCTTTGGACAGCACCAGATGATCTCTTCCCTCCATGGCGGGGTTCTGCGGATCCACGTTCATGATCTCAAAATACAGGGCGGTAAGTATCTCGGTACAGGACAGGGAACCGCCCGGATGCCCGGTCTGGATGCTGTGAAGCAGATCGATCAGCTGGTTCCTGAACCGGCTGCACTGTGTCTGTAATTCCTTTTTTCTTTCATTGGTCATTGTCTTATCTCCTCTTTATGGGCACGGAAGGATCCTGTTTCGGCCTTCTGCGTGCGATCATTGTCATTTCGCTTAAAAAAATCCACCCTCAGCAAAGTGACGCAAGTTTTTGTTTGATTTCCTCTACACACAGCCTGGGGCTGGTGAGCACAGGGCATCCGGTGACAGCGGCGATCTCATGTTCTAAATGGGCCATGGATGCCTGGGCCAGGACAATACAGTCATATCCTGTAAACTCCGTTGCCTTTTCCATGAGGATCCGGTCATGTTTTTCCATGTCCATGGCCTTCAGCGCCTGAAATGCCTGGGCGCACACACATGTGTCAATGGAAAGCTTTTTCCCTGCCGTCTCCCCTTCCCTCTCAATCTTTGAAACAGTGGGATGGACCGTGCTCCCGGCAGTGGCCATGACCAGCACCCGCTCACCGTATGTGACACTTGCTTTTGCCATGGCGTCATCAATGGCGATCACCGGAACCTTTATAAACGGCCGTATCATCTCCACCGTGGGGGTCAGTGTGGAACAGGTTGTAACGATCAGATCCGCCCCGGTCAGCTCCTGGGCCTTGATGTCAAGGAGAAGACGGTTCCTGTTATCCGCGGTAAATTCCCCTTTTTCATTGGGATCATTGGCCAGGTAATCATCCCACAGGTTGTGGACCGTTAGATCCGTTCCAATCTCCCGGCGCAGCATTTGGTCAAAACTGACTGCCACGCTTTTTACCGTGTGGATCAATGCAATACTTTTCATATCCCGCTCCTGTCTGCTGCTTTTCTTCCATATACCCGCTCTGCAATGGGTCCGAGACATGCCATGGCTCCCCTGGCAGCTTCCTTCATGGATGGGATCTGGAATATTTCCGTACAAAAATTGCCGTCATAGCCGCATTCTTTAAAAGTGGTGAGAATCTTTTCAAAGTCCAGCCCGCAGTGGCCGGGGTAGCGGCGGTTATTGTCCGCCAGGTGGACATGTATGTTATATTTGCTGTAGTCTCTGATGGCCTGGTACAGGTCCTTTTCCTCCAGGTTCAGATGGAAGACATCCATCATCAGCCGGAAGTTAGGGCGGTCCACCCGCTCTACCATGCGGGCTCCCTCTGCCAGTGTATTAATAAAATTGGTCTGCATAATGGTCACTGTCTCAAGGGCAATGGCCACATTCCCGGGCGCCGCATAGTCTGCCAGTTCCCGGAAAGCTTCCACTGCCAGTCCCTCTGTCTGCTCATGGGAAAGCCGGGCACAGTACTGGCCCCTGACCCGGCCGATATTAATGTTGGCCCCAAGGTATCCGGCAAAATCAATGATCTCCTTGGTCCGTTTAATAGCCTCCCTGCGGATCTCCTCCTCGGGGCTGGTATAGCTCAGTCCCAACTGCCCAAACAGCTCCCCTGTGCACACCAGCACGATGGATATGCCGTATTTTTCAGCTGTTCCCTTTACTTCCTCCCAGTCAAGTTCCCCCGGGTTCAGAGTCATAAGCTCCACGCCGTCATACCCAAGCCTTGCCAGATCCCCAAAGCTTTGATCCAGCGGCCCCTGATAGGCGGTGACGGAGTCGGCAACGGCCACGTCTGGAGTGGCTACCTGATAACATAGTTTCATCTTGCATTTCCTCCTTCCATAATATCCGGCATCTTTTACCGATGGGATTCTGATGTATTAAAGAGCAAAAAACATGCCAACTTTTCTCCCCCTTACAGGTCCCCATCAGGCCCCCTGTTTTCATTTTCTTTCACACCAGACCTTTGTTTCAATTATAACATGTTTCAAAAATGTTTCGTTTTGTTTCTGGTTTCTTTTCGGTATATGTTTCAAAGTGTTTCCCTTTTTCTTTTAGCCAAGATTCTCCTGGCGCAAAAGCCATGAGCCGAACAGCCTCCCTGTTCCCGACCCATGGCTTTTGCCTTTTATCTCCATCTGAACTTTACATCAGGCTCTCCTGCGGATCCTGCTCTTACTGGATCCCCATGCTCTCCATATAGTCCTTCTCATAATCTGTCACATACTCTGTGGCCGCTGTCATGTCCATATAGTTGCCGATCAGCTTGTTCTTCTCCAGATAATCCGTATTCCAGGCATCTGTCTCAGATACCTTCTTTAACTGTTCGCTCCAGAATGCCGCCGCTGAATCGCTCATGGCCGCCGGAGCCGCCACGCCTCGCCATACCGGCACTTCCACATTTTCATAATCGCCGATCTCGCTTAAGGTGGGGGCGTCTGCCAGGCTGCCTGTGTACCGCTCCGTGGACAATGCCAGCACCGGGATCAATGAACCTGCCGCCACATACTCCGTGGCTGCCGCGGGTTTGGATATAACAAACTCAATGTGGCCTCCCAGGGCTGCTGTGATGGCATCGCCGGTGGAGTCATATGTTATGTAGGTCATCATATCCTTACCGATTCCCAGCTCCGCGATCAGGGCATCGTAAGTGGCGATATCATCTCCCTTGGAACCGCCGATCACCACCTTGGTCCCGCTCTTAGCCGCCTCTATAGCTTCGCTGAAATCAGCGTATTGTGTCTGGTCCCCCTTAAAGATCAGCTGCTTATCCACTGCCATGACGGCCAGGATCCTGAAGTTGGAGGAGCGGTTCTTTGTATTCTGCACCATAGGCATCAGGTCGCCGCTGTTAAACGTTAAAAGGGTGTAATCCGCCTTTTTCCCCTTTGTGCCGGCAACTTCATTTCGCCCGATCTCGCCGCTTCCGTCCGTCTTGTTTGTGACAATAATGGTCTGTCCATTGATCAGACTCTCCTTGACCATGATATCAGATATCATTCTGGTATAGATGTCGCTGCCCCCGCCCGGACTGGACGTGACCATCCAGTTGATATTGTCCTTTGGCTCAAAGGGACCATCGCTGCTGCTTTCCCCGCATCCTGTCATCACAGCTGCCGCCATCATAGCTGCCATTGCCAGTAACATATTCCTTTTTTTCATTAATAAACCCTCCTATGATATTTTATGGTAAAACCGTCAAGCCTTTGATCTTGCTTTCCTTATAACTGCCTTGATAACGGGTGCAAATATAAATGCCAGGAAAATCAGCATCAGCACACAGGTGATCGGTCTTGTAAAGAAAATGTCCAGGCTGCCTCCTGAGATCATAAACGCCTTACGCATATTGGACTCCAAAAGCTTTGCCAATACAAAGGAAAGCAGCATGGGCGCTGTTGGGAATCCGCTCTTTGTAAGGATATACCCCAGCACGCCTGACAGAAACATTACGATCACACCGTACATGGAATAGCTGGAGCTATAGGACCCAACCACACACACCGTAACAATAATGGGTATCATAAACTTCACGGGCACGGACAGTATCTTGATCAGGAAAGGGATCACGCCAATGGATACGATCAGTGTGAAAATGTTGGACAGGAACAGGGAAGCGATCAGGCCCCATGTAAATTCCGGTTCATTGGTAAATAAAAGCGGGCCGGGGTTCAGTCCCCACATCATAAGTCCACCCAGGAGCACGGCGCCGGTTCCGCTTCCCGGAATCCCCAGTGCCAGCAGCGGTGCGAATGCGCCGGCCGCGGCTGCATTGTTTGCAGCCTCGCTGGCAGCGATCCCCTCGATGGCGCCGGTTCCAAGCTCCTCCTCGCTTTTAAACTTCTTCTGGGCCGCGTATCCCATAAAGGCGCCTGTGGTTGCCCCAGCACCCGGGAGCACGCCCACAAAGGTTCCCATGATACCGGATCGTATGGATGGCGGCAGAAGCCTTTTAAAATCATGCTTTGTCAAAAGGCTGCCTTTGATGGTCAGTTTCATATCGTGGTTTGCCTTTGTGTCCTCTCCCCGTTCCATCACCAGCTTAATGACCTGGGAAAAGCCCACCGTGCCGATGATAAATGGCGTAAAGGGAATGCCGCCCAGCAGGTACATGCTGCCAAAATCATAACGGGGAGAACCGGACAGGGTATCCATTCCCATGCTTGCCAGCAGGATTCCCAGCATTGTGATAACCACGCCCTTGATGGGATTTTCGCCCACAAGCCAGCTGATGCTTGTCATGGCGATAAACAGCAGGGCCGTCATTTCGGACGGGCCGAATTTCAATCCTACATTGGCCAGGGCCGGTCCAGTAAATGTCAGGATGATGATGCCGATGGTTCCGCCGATAAAGGAAGCCATGTTGGCGGTAAACAGTGCCTGACCCGGACGTTTCTTTTTAGCCGCCATGGGATAACCGTCCATGGCCGTACAGATGGCCGGTGAATCTCCGGGAATGTTCAGCAGGATGGCGCTGAACGCGCCGCCGTACATATTGGAATAATAGATGGCTCCCAGCATGATGATCGCCGTGGTGGGATTAAATTTGTAGGTAAGGGGCAAAAGCAGGGCAACGCCTGCAAGGCTTCCGATACCGGGCATGGCGCCCACGATCAGCCCCAGAACAGCGCCCATCATGGCCGCACTTACATTGCCGAATGTAAATAAAGTGGAAAAGCCTCCTAACAACAGTTGTATATTTTCCATCTTTTACTGCTCCTTTCCTATAATATATATTCCAGAAGGCCCATGGGGAAATAAACTCCCAGCCACAGGCGGAATACGCCCACGGAAATAGCCACACAGACAGCCAGTACGATCAGCGTATCCTTCCAGCTTGTACGCTCAAACACCTTCAGCCACAGTATGATAAACAGATAACAGCTGGGAAGAAGGCCGATAATATAGCTTCCAACTATGATCCCCGCGCCTCCGGCAATGACCAGAAGTTCATTCCTCTCGTACCTGGCTGATCCCTCATCTTTTAAAGACTGGATAAAGGAAGCAATACTGGTCAGGAACATGACAATTGCCATGATCGCCGGAAAAAATCCCGGCATCGGACCATCGACATCACTCCAGAACCCCAACTGCGTAAATCCAATCACTGCAAATACCACTGCGAACACTGCCAGCAGCAGCGGTACGATCTGTTTTGTCCCTATCCTCTTCATATAAACCTCCCTTTTCAAGTACACATTGCTTATGCTCTCAGGTGGTTGGCCATCCTTGCCGCCATTTTAACCGCATTCTCAAAGGCAGATGTTTTTACGATCCCCTTACCCGCAATATCATAGGCGGTTCCATGGGCACATGTGACAATGGGAGCCGGAAGCCCTCCCGCAATGGTGATTCCCTGGTCAAATCCCTTTAATTTCAGCGCAATCTGCCCCTGATCGTGATACATGGTCACCACACCGTCAAAATCTCCGTTAAAAGCCTTGATAAACAGGATATCCGATGGATACGGCCCATAGGCGTCAATCCCCATTTCCCTGGCTTTTTCAATGACCGGAGCAATCACATCAATTTCTTCGCGTCCGCATTTCCCGCCCTCTCCGCAGTGGGGGTTCAAAGCGGCCAGCGCAAGCCTGGGCTTTTCGATTCCCGAATTTTTCAGAGACACATTGGCAAGGCGCACCGCCCTCATAATGGTCTCCTCCGTCAGGTCATGGCTTACCCGGCTGATGGGAATATGGCTGGTGGTCCTGGTGGTCCACAGATCTCCCAGAACATTGATCTCCCCAAAGGGTTCTGTGTGCTGGAACAGATGGGCCATGTAGTGATGCTCACTCTCAAAGGGGCATCCTGCTTTGATCATGGCCTGCTTATTCAGTGGCGCAAAGCAGAAACCTTCAATCTTTCCATCCTTATAAAGTTCAATTCCGGTTCTCAGCATATCCAGGCAGGCTTGTCCGCTTTTTACGTTGATCTGTGCATAGGGAACTTCCTCAGGATCCAGATCCCTCTGATCCAGCACAGGGATCCCTTTACTCCAGTCCGCATCCTCCACCCGGCTGATCACCTGCATGGGGATCTCCAGCCCGCAGATCTCAGCCCCGCGCTGAAAAATCCTCGCATCTCCGATCACTACCGGACGGCAGTACTCATCATAGAATCCGGATGCTGCCAGCTTTGCTATGATCTCAGCTCCCACTCCGGCTCCATCTCCTAAAAGCATTCCTAATATTGGTTTTGTGTTCATAAAAAATCACCCTTCCTTTTTTTAATTTTGTTTTCACATCTATGCCAATTAATAAAGCAAAATCTGTGCCAACTTTTCCAGTAAGGATGATTTTTTTATTTTTCACTGTTTTTTCCCCTGATTCCGTTGTATATTATGTATAATTCCGGTCATATAAAGGAACATCTATAGGCTATTTTTTCCATTTTTTTGTTTCACCTTTATATTTTGTTTCCAAAATGTTTCATTATGTTTTTTTGTTTTATTTTGTTTCATTCAACAAGCCGTATTTCTTCATCTTCCGCCACAGAGTACTTTTATCAATCCCCAAAAAGGCGGCTGTCCTGCCCCGGTTATACCCGGAACACTCCAGTGCTTCTATTATGGCCTGCCGTTCCGCTTCCTTAAGGTTTGTGTTCCTGGGTATTTTCCCTTCCCCGGTTCCATATGTGTTATTATCATGTGTACCATTGCCATATGCGCCGCTGCCCGCCTCCGTTATGCCGGGCAGCGCCTGGCGTACCTCTCCCGCCCCTGCCACGGGACGTTCGCAGAGAATGCAGATGCGCTCACAGAAATTGCGGATCTCCCGCACATTCCCCGGCCAGTCATAGCGCAGCAGCAGTTCCATCCCCTCCTCTGATATGTTCTCCAGCACACAGCCGGTGCGCCCATGCTCAAAGCCGGTCATACTTCTGATAAGAAGGGGAATGTCCTGTTTCCGCTCCCTGAGAGGCGGAATATCCAGTTCCAGAACATCCAGGCGGTACAGAAGGTCCCTTCGGAAATTTCCCTGTTCCACCTCCCGTTTCAGGCTTTTGTTGGTGGCGCATATGACCCTCACATCAATGGGGATCACGGTATCATTTCCCAGGCGTATGATCTCCCGCTCCTGGAGCACTCTTAAAAGGCGGCTCTGAAGTTTTGGGGAAATGTCGCCGATCTCATCCAGGAAGATCGTCCCTTTGTGGGCAATCTCAAAAAATCCCATTTTTCCGCCCTTTGCAGCTCCTGTAAAGGCGCCCTCCACATAACCGAAAAGTTCACTTTCCAGCAGATCCTCGGGCAGAGCCGCGCAGTTGATGGCCACAAAGGGATTCTTGCGCCTGGGACTTAAGTTGTGGATGCTCTGGGCAAACAGCTCCTTGCCGGTGCCGGTCTCACCGTGGATCAGAATATTGGAATCCGCATAGCTGTATTTTTCAGCTGTTCTGATCAGGCTTCCCATGGCCTGGCTTTGGTACAGGATATGCGTAAAGTCGTACTTGGCTGTAAAACCCGTGGAATAGATCCTCTTTCTCAGCTTTCCCTCCTCTGCCTGGATCTGCTCTGTCCCCTGGAAGGTGATCACCGCCCCAAAATCCTCGGACTCACCGGAGACAGGGACACAGTTGACCATCACCGGGCGGCCGGAACAGTCATAGACCTCGGAGAGTATCTTTTTCTTTTTGCAGATCACCTCATCCATCTTTATATCCGGAAATATCTCCCTGATATCCGCTCCAACCAGGGATTCCTTGCGCTCTCTCATATAAGAATAGCAGCAGCTGTTGGCCAGGGTGATGATCCCTTTTCTGTTAACGGACAGGATCCCCTGAAAGGAGTAGTTCATAATGCTGGCAATCTCATCCCGCTTTTCCCGCTCATACACCGTGATGGCGGCCAATGCCAATGCCTCTGTGATAGCCTGGTTCACCGCCTCCCTGCCGGAACGTATCATCACAGCCGGGATATTGCACTGTTCCGCAATCTGTACCGTGGAATATCCCCCCACTATGACCTGGTTTCCATCCGCCTTTGCCCGCAGCACCGCTGTCTCCAGCTTTGTCTCATCATCCTCCGCATAGCAGCTCACCATCAGGTCAGGATATACCTGGTTCACCTGTTCCGCCCCATAGACCATGTTAAATGCCCCCACCACTGCGATCCGTTTCACATCCCACCGTTCCAGGCACACATGAATGGCGGCCAGCACGTCATAGCCCGTGGTCTTAAGCTCCACACAGGGAATCTTCCTCCGCTTCAGGGTATGGGCCGTAAATCCCCTTGCAATGATCACATCCGCTTCCACATGCTCCAGTTTATTATTATAATAGTCCTGGACCACCCGGTACTGGATATCCCTGGATTCCGGCCGTTCACCGATGACCCGCTGGATCACCGGCAAGATATTGGGGTATGGTGCGAAAAATACAAGTTTAACCATAAAGCTCCTCCTTTTCCATCGTTCCCTCCGCTTGATACTCCCTCCAAGCTGAAGTCTCCGGCGGACTTCTTAATCATTCTATCCTATTAATTGCAAAAATGGAATCAAGAAGTTGCAAAGAATGGTAAAATTGCAATTGTTGCATATTCACCGGTTTATGGCTTTTTGCAGATTCGGGAGCGAATTATTATACAAATTCTCCAATTATCTTCACCCATTTTTATATTATTTTTACAAAAAACTTTTTTATCGGAACCCTTCCACCAATATGGCATGGCTTTTGCTTTTATATACAGGCAGAAAACATTGCAATGGTTCGTAAAAATCAAATCAAAGGAGATTAGATGATGAAATTACTGGCAACTATGAAACGATTTCCTGCAGGTGTTATGGTAATCCCCCTTCTTTTGGGATGTACCATGAATACATTCTTCCCCAATGCCCTGACCATCGGCGGCTTTACCACGGGCCTGTTTAAAAACGGCGTTCCCACCCTGATCGGCCTTTTCCTGTTCTGCAGCGGCGCTACCATTGACGTAAAAATGGCCGGCGCCACGGTATGGAAGGGTGTTGTGCTCACCGCCCTTAAATTTTTTATCGGCTTTGGCCTGGGGCTGCTGCTAAATGCCCTGTTTGGGGAGGCCGGTTTTCTGGGCCTGGCTCCGCTGGCAGTTATCGGGGCCGTGACCAATTCCAATGGCGTGATCTACGCAACACTGGCCGGTGAATACGGGGATGAGACAGATGTGGGGGCCACCTCCATCCTGGCCCTTAATGACGGTCCTTTTTTTACCATGATCGCCCTGGGCGCTTCGGGAATGGGCAACTTTCCGGTCACTGACATTATTGCAAGCATCATCCCCATGGTGATCGGATTCATCATTGGCAACCTGGACCATGACTGGAGAAAAATACTGGCAACCGGCATGATCCTCCTTCCCCCGTTTAACGGCTTTGCCCTGGGTGCGGGCATGAACTTCCGCAACATCATAAGCGCAGGCTTATCCGGTATTTTACTGGGATTGTTAACTGTTTTGGCCACCGGCCTGCTCTCCTTTTTTATCTACAGCGCCCTTCGCAGGAAAGCGGATCCCATGGGCGCCGCTGTTGGCACCACTGCCGGAGTGGCCACCACTACCCCCACCGCCGTGGCCATGGCAGATCCGTCCTTCCAGCCCCAGGTGGAGACCGCCACTGCCCAGACAGCTGCCGCCGTGGTCATCACAGCCGTACTCTGCCCCCTTCTTGTATCCTGGCTGGCTAAATTCTCCAAGAAATGGAATGCGGCCCATGGGATTATGGAAACAGACATGGCCCTCGATCCCCTTTTGGAGGAAGCAGGCACCAACAATGAAGAATAGCGGAAGGAGGTATAATAGAAATGAACCGATTGATTTTGCGCGCTGACATGATATTGCAGGGCAAGGAACTGGCCCCCGTGGAAAAAGGCGCCCTTGTAGTTGAAAATGGACGTATATGCGATATATTTCCACAGCGCGTCCTGGACGGTCATCCCATTGAGGACGCCCGGGAGTTATGCTTTCCGGGCCAGACCCTGATGCCGGGTATGATCGAATGCCACAACCATCTGTGTATTGACGCCACTCTGCCGGACCACCTGGAACTGCTGGAATGGAGCAGCGAATGCCAGCTCACCATCCTGGCCCTCAAAGGCTTGGAGGAAGACCTCCTAAGCGGGGTCACCACCGCCCGATGCATGGGCGATAAGTATTACATTGACGTGGCTATGAAAAAGATGATCCAGGAGAAAAAGATCAAGGGGCCCAGGCTTCTGGCAGCCGGTATCGGCATGAAGGGAAGCCATGGGGCAGGTTATATCGGAAGCCCCCACTGCGGTGCTGAGGAGATCAGGGACACCTGCCGGAAGAACATGAAAAAAGGCGTGGATCTGCTGAAGCTCTTTGTAACCCCCGGGGTCCCGGATCCCAATTCCTCCTTTGTTCCCAGTTTCCTCAGCCCGGAGGAAATTGCCATGGCTGTCAGCGAAGGGGCGCGGCTGGGGATTCCCGTGGCCGCCCACTGCATCGGGGGCCAGGGCTTAAAGGACTGCATAGAAGGCGGCGTACAGGTGATTGAGCACATGTATATGGCCACGGAGCAGGACGTGGAACTGCTGGCCGCCTCCAACTGTGTGGTGGACCTTACCTCCGGCATCTTCCTGGATCCCAGCAGGGAAGCGTTCCTGTCCCCCTCCAACGCCAGGAAGGTGCGCCTGAACCGGCCCCGTGTGCGGGAAAATGTAGCCCGTATCCTTAAGGCAGGGCTGCCCTTTGTCCTGGGCACGGACGCCTATCACGGATATCTTTACCGCGAAGTGGAATATGCGGTGGAGCTGGGAGCCGATACCGTAACCGCCCTTCAGGGAGTCACCTCCCATGCGGCTGACATCTGCGGCCTGGGCCATAAGCTGGGAAGCCTGGCTCCCGGGCTGGCTGCCGACATCATTGCCGTAAAGGGCAATCCCCTGGAACAAGTCTCCTGTCTGTCCCAGGTGGGATTTGTAATGAAGGACGGGACGATCTGTAAACAGTAAAAAAACAGCCGGCCGGTACCTTTTAGATACCAGCCGGCTGAGTTTTTTCCATTCTTATAGCTATGCCAGGAGACCCCTGATATAGGAAGCCAGTTTCTCGTCCCTGCATGTTTCAAAAAAGAGCTCTGAGAATTTCTCTCCCGCAAACGCTCCCTTCACAAGTTCCTGATCCAGTCCCCGGAAAATCTCCACCAGGTCCTCCTTAAATGTGACCTTGCGGACTTCGTCCAGGATCTTCTTATTCCTCTGTTCCGGCACTGCCCTCTCCCTGGGATATCCCTGGCCCGATGGCTCGCAGAACAGTTTTTCAAAAATATATTCCAGATTCAGGTCGCCGCCCCAGCCAAATCCCTTTGCAAAAGGAAGGGCAATGGCATTGCCGTCATTGATCTGGGCAAATGTATATGCGTCCAGGGCATCCTCCACATGGCCGCAGATCACACCCGGGAAGGAATTGCAGGCCAGCATGGCGCCCTCCCCTGTTCCGCATCCGGTTACCACATAGTCGGCCGCCTTGCTGTTAAGCAGAGCTGCCGCCAGGATCCCCACCTGTACGTATGTAAGCTGTGCCTGGTCCTCTGCCGTGTACATGCCGTAGTTATCCACTTCATAGCCATAGTGGTCGGCCACCTTTTTTAAGGCATGATAGATCATTCCGTTCTTGGCTCCCTGGCTGTTTTCATTGATAAGCGCGATTCTCATATCTTCACCTCTCACTTGATTTTGTCCCCGGAGTGCAAAGCCGGACTGCCGGCCCTGCACCTGCGGACACTTACAAGCATATCGCTCAACCGATCCCCTGTCAATAAGATCTTGATGGTCTCCTTAAGAGAGCTTGATGAGATCTTATCTGAGGCTCATCCCGGCCTTCAGCATCCTGAACATCCTGTCAGCCGCGCTCACATACAGCTCCTCGGAGCGGTCCAGGGCTTCCTCCAGCTCCATGGCCCCGTTGATGGTGGTCATGATGCTGTCCACGCCGTGATCAAAGATTGTCTCCGCCTTGTGGCCCATGCCGCCTACAATGGCTACCACGGGGATCCCCCTCTCTTTGCACCGCTGGCCGATGCCGCTGGGCACCTTGCCGAAAGCGGACTGCCAGTCCATTCTTCCTTCCCCTGTGACAACCAGGTCCACGCCCTCCAGCAATTCATTAAAATGCACCAGGTCCAGCACTGTATCGATTCCCGATTTCAGGTTTGCCTTAAGGAATACACAGAAAGCCGCCCCCAATCCACCGGCTGCCCCGGATCCGGGGATCTTATCCACATCCACGCCCAGTTTTTCCTTGATCAGAGCTGCGTAACGGATCATTCCGCCTTCCATGATATCCAGGATCTCAGGAGTACCGCCCTTCTGCTTGCCGAATGTATAGGTGGCTCCGTCCGGACCGGTCAGAGGGTTGGTCACATCGCACATCACAGTGAACCTGGCCTGTGCCACGCCGTGGTGAAGGCCGCTCACATCAATATCAGCCACCTTGGTAAGGTCCTCCCCTTTTCCTTCCAGCTCATTTCCCCGGTCATCCAGGAACTTTACTCCTAGCGCACGCATGGCCCCCATTCCGCCGTCATTGGTAGCGCTGCCGCCAATAGCAATGGAGATCTTCCTGTATCCCCTGTCCAGGGCATCCCTGATCAGTTCCCCGGTTCCATAGGTGGTGGTATTCAGCGGGTTACGCTTCTCGGCGGGAACCATGGGAAGGCCTGATGCGGCCGCCATCTCAATGATGGCGCTGTCCCCCTCAAATTCCCCGTAAAAGGATTCACACTCCTCCATGAGAGGTCCGTGTACCGTAAGTCTGCGATAGGTGCCGTTAAGGGCTGAGATCACCGCATCAATGGTTCCCTCCCCACCGTCAGCCACAGGCACGCCCGCAGTCTCACAGCCCGGAAAAATACGTCCCGCGGATTCCTCCAGCAGGGCAGTGATGCGCTCAGATGATAAGGTTCCCTTAAATGAATCAGATGCAAATAAAAATTTCATGTTCCGCCTCCCAAATAATCATTGATTTCATGTATGTCCCATGTGGTTTCACTATCTACTATTTTAGTGGTTCCAGGCATTTCCGTCAATGTTTTACAAGACAATCATTTTTTATTTTATATATTCTACAGAACAAATCTCCTCCATCTCATCCTTTATATCCCTGAAAAACAGCATGGCCATATAGAATACAGTGGCCTGGCTCACGAGGCGGACATCATACCCGGTCAGTTCCTTTAACCGCTTCAGCTTGTAAGTCAGCGTGTTTTTATGGATGTGAAGGGTCTGTGAAGCTGCATGAAGGGAGCCCTCGGACTCAAAATACGCTTCCAGAAGACCCATCCACCGGCACAGCTCCTCATAGCTGCATTTCTTAAACAGTTTATGGATGTACTCCGCCTTCACCCCATCTCCCAGATCCTCTGTAAACAGTTCCAGGGTTACGCTGTCATAGGTGAGGATATCCTGTTTGGCCATGCCGGCGGAGCGCCAGGCCTTGTTGGCCTGTCCATAGGCCACATGGATATCCTCCGCCCTTCCGTCAATGCCCACCACCATGCGGATATTGAATTTTTTCAGCACAGCTGTGCGGATGCGCCCGGCCAGCTGCTCCATCTGGCAGTCGGAGCATTTTTTCACCAGGATCACCTGCCTGCCGCCGCTTCTGAGCACAAGGCTGCCTCTGCCTGCAAGGGATGCGCTCTCCTGTTCCACCTGCTCCAGCAGCTTTTGTCCGGCTGCCGTGGATGCGTACTCCTCCAGTTCCCTGGCACTGGCCACCATCACACGCCTGGGCACTGCAATGTCAATGCCCAGGGCAAATCCCCTCTCCTCCAGGATCTTGGGCTGCATCAGCCCGCTGCCGATCACCCAGTCCTCCAAAAAACGGTTCAGGACCCTCTGCCCCATGCGGCGCTCATCCTGTTCCGCATTTTCCCGGATGAGTATTTCCACCATCTTTTTTACAACCTGTCCATAGCCCACCACTTCGCTGTAAAGTCCCGTTATCCCGATCACACCCACGATCCTTCCCCCATGGTTAATGGGAAGGTTTAACCCCGGTCTGGAGGTGGCAGTGGCATGCTCCTCCTCCACATACAGCTCGGTCAGATGTTCCTCGATCACCCTCCCGGCCCCCTCGTGAAGGCTGCCGATCCTGGTCTCATCCGTACTGGCGATCACATATCCCCTGCGGTCCATCATGTTGATGTTCTGCCCCACAATAGCCCCCACTTCCTCCACAACAGACTGGGCCCCCTGCCGTGACAGCTTCAGCCCGCTTTCCATTTCCAGTTCATACTGTTCCATATCCCCTACCCCCAGGTTTTAAAAGGGCTGCCCCTGAATATACCAGGTGCAGCCTTTTATCGGTTACGTGTTCCCTATATCGATTGATAGTCCTATTTGTAGATCGGATACTTATCACAGAGTTTTGTGACCTCGCCCCTGATATAATCAGCCTGATTCTCAAAGTCCGTGGCAGCCAGCCAGATGCACTCGGCAATCTTAGGCATATCCTCTTCCTTCAGACCCCTTGTGGTGATGGCCGGTGTTCCAATGCGGACGCCGGATGTGACAAACGGGCTTCTGGGGTCGTTGGGAACCGTGTTCTTGTTCAGCGTAATAAACACCTCATCACAGCGGTTCTGCAGTTCCTTGCCGGAAACATCCATTCCCCGCAGGTCCACCAGCATCAGGTGATTGTCCGTGCCCCCTGTAAGGAGCTTGAAGCCCTGGTTCTGAAGAGCCTCTGCCAATGCCTTTGCGTTTAACACTACCTGGTGCTGATATTCCTTAAACTCAGGTTTCAGGGCTTCCCCAAAGCAGATCGCCTTGCCGGCGATCACATGCTCCAGCGGTCCGCCCTGGGTTCCCGGGAAGATAGCCTTGTTAAAGTTAAACTTCTCAGCCGCTTCCTTGTTGGCCAGGATCATGCCTCCCCTGGGTCCCCTTAAGGTCTTGTGGGTGGTTGTGGTCACTACGTCAGCGTAAGGAATGGGGCTTGGATGCTCCCCTGCTGCAACAAGGCCTGCGATATGGGCCATATCTACCATGAGATATGCGCCTACTTCGTCAGCTATTTCACGAAATCTCTTAAAATCAATGGTTCTGGCATATGCGCTGGCGCCTGCCACAATGAGTTTTGGCTTTGCCTCTTTGGCGATCCGCTCTAACTCGTCATAGTCAATGTATCCCTCGTCATTCACGCCATATGGTACGATATTGAAGTAAAGGCCGGAAAAGTTAACTGGGCTTCCGTGGGTCAGATGGCCGCCATGGTCCAGATTCATACCCATGACCGTATCCCCTGGTTTTAACATGGCGACAAATACCGCCATGTTGGCCTGTGCTCCGGCATGGGGCTGGACATTGGCGTAATCACAGCCAAACAGTTTCTTGGCACGCTCGATTGCCATGGTCTCCACCACGTCCACACACTGGCATCCGCCGTAGTAACGCTTTCCTGAATATCCCTCCGCATACTTATTGGTAAGTACGGTTCCCATCGCCATCATCACCGGCTCAGAAACGATATTCTCAGATGCGATCAGCTCCAGGTTGCGTCTCTGGCGCGCGCACTCCGCCTGAATGGCCTCGCCCACTTCCTTGTCATATCCGGTAATAAAATCCATTACTTCATTAACCATTGTCCTACCTCTTCCTTTCGTTTTCGCCTGCTAACGTGACAGCCTTTTTCTGCTGATTATAACCTATCTATGGTTAAAAAGCAAGTCATAGAGCGGCCTCCGGAGAGAATAGACTGACAACTTTTTAACGTATTTCTTAATGTTTCCGTAATAATCATAGTACTTTCTTTATACTTTAGACACAATTTGGTCACAATTATAGTCTATTATCAAATTCGTTCCAAAAATTTACGTTTTATGGAAAATCTCATCGGGAGGTTTTCAAAGGAGAGGAGAACTATTATGAAAAAATCTATGACAAAATCCATGACAGCTGTTCTGGCAGCAGCAATGATCGCAGCAGGACTGACTGCTTGCGGCGGTTCTGACAACAAGGCAGAAACCACCACAACTGTAGAGACCACTGTAGCTGCTACAGAGGAGACCACCACAGCAGAGGCTTCCGAGGAAGAGACCACTGTTGCTGAGGAAACAAGCGAAGAAGCTGATGCGGAAGCTACCACAGAAGAAGCTGCCGATGCTGAGGAATCCACTGAGGCTGAGGCTTCTGAGGAAGAGTCCACCGAGGCTGCCGCTGACGCAGCTGCTGCTGTAGAGGAGACAACTAAGGCTGCTAACTAATCAGCGTTAGGCAAGACCAAAAGGCCGGGGCATTTGTTTGCCCTGGCTTTTTTAGTCCAAAATAATGACAAATGTCATTCCACCTGTTACAATCAACATCTGTTTCAATTCCCCGGACCAGGTTATAATGATCTTATAAGAAGGGGGGCGAAACAATGAATTCAAATGAATTTTACAATGAGTTAAAACACCTCACCCAGCTGGGATATCTGGACCAGGTCCAGCTTGACCGGATCCGGGACGAGTACATAGAAACCAGGAGGGACCACCGTAACATGTTCCTGATATTTGCCTTGTTAGGTGTGATCTTTGTGGGAGCGGGCGTGATCTCCCTGTTCGCCTATAACTGGTCCATGTTTTCCAGGGAAATGAAAGCCCTGATCTCATTCCTTCCCCTTTTTGGCGTTCAGGGACTCCTTTACTGGAAAATACGCACCCAGGCGTCCGATGTATGGATCAAATCCCTTACCCTGGCTCTTGGCATTGCGTTTTTATCCGCTCTGGGTCTGATCTACCAGGCGTACCAGATCTCCCTCAGCCTTCATTCCATGCTGCTCACCGGCTTTCTGGTCATGCTGCCCGTGGTCTATCTTTTGGACGGATATTATCTGGCCATCCTGTACATGGCGGGCATATGCTGGGCCGGCGGAAACAGTGACTACACCCTGTTAGTCCTCCTGTTGGTCCCCTATTATATCAATCGGGTGAAACAGGGGGAGACCTGCTGGCAGTTATCACTGTGTTTCTTTTTCTGGATCCTTTATCTGGCCTTCCTGTACCTGTCAGGCGGCGCCTTTTATGCATGTGTCCTTGTGCTGTTTATCTATATGACCATTGAAAAGCCCGGCCTTTACCCCAGGCTGGCGGGAAGGCTGCTGTACACAATGCTGTTTTTAAAAGCTGCCTTTTATGTGTTCTTTAATGAGCTTACAGAACTGTTTGCGTACGGGGAGCCCAACCGGTATTTTCCTCATCTCCCCCGGTTCCTGCTTCTGGCACTGATGGCCGCGGCTCTGGTCCGGCTGTATCTGTTTTGTCGAAAACAGCCAGAGGATGGGCGTGTGGGCCTGCTCCTGTCCCTGATCCTGTGCAGCCTGCTGGTAACAGACCTGATCCTGTTCCCAGAGACCTATGTGTTTGCTTATGAAGTCCTTGTGAATCTCTGCCTCATTGCATTCAGCCTGTACAAGCTGCTGACAGGTGTAAAGGCAGCCAACCTTCCCTCTGTCCGGCGCTACACGGCCGCCATCATCCTGTATATCCTGTTCAAGGTATTTCTCGGGAATTACCAGCTGATGGTAAAAGGGATCGTCTTTCTCATGGCGGGCCTGGCTTTCTTTTCCGTCAATTACATGATGACCTTAAAGCTGAAAGGGGTGAATACGCATGAAACAAAATCGGAATAAAATGATCCTGTCGGCATTTTTACTGCAGATCCTTGTACTCCTCTCTGTCATTGCCCTGGTTTACGTGATATCAGCCAAGGGCCAGACCGTGACCCTTACCATGACCGGATACGATCCCTATGACGCCCTGCGCGGGCGCTACATCCGGCTCAGCAATCCGGACAGCCGAGTCATTCTGGACCCCGGATCCATAGAGCGCTACGAAAACAGGCGGTGCCGGGATCCCTACGTGTACGTGGTTCTGAACAGGGATCCCGGCACCGGCCTGTCCTCATTCTCCTATGCATCCCTGGACCGGCCCGATCCTGCAACACCCTATATCAGATGCTCCTCCGATTATCTGCGGACCTATGAGGGGGAATCGTGGGTCAGCATCCATCCCAGGATCGATCAGTATTATTTAACCGAAAAACATGCCGGGCACCTGGACCAGTCCATCCGCTGGGATACACCGGTCCGTCTGACCCTGAAAATATGGCACGGCATGTATGCCATTGATGGGATCGAGGTGGACGGGCAGGCCTATTAAAGCTCCCGATTTCTAATATCCATACCTAAAAAACGTACGGTTTTCCGCCCTCGTGAAGCTTCTCGATCATCTGATACATCTGAACCGTATCCAGATGCATATAGGTCTTTTGAAAGGTTTCATTTCCCTATATTCCTTTCTTCTTAATATAAACCGCGGTGAGGACAAATGAGATGCCGGCTGATATGAGGCAGACCAGGGTATACTCCACTGCACCGCCGTTGAGGAACAGCAGGTAACCGGGGATCGCCGAAACTCCCATACCGGTGGCGCTCAGATGCATCAAAGCCGAAAACAGGCCGCCGAATGCGCTTCCGATACAGCCCAGCACAAAGGTCACGCTGTAGGGCAGGGTAATTCCAAAGATTGCCGGTTCCGTGATCCCAAACCATGCCGCAATGCTGCTGGAGCCTGCCAGGGCCTTTAACTTTTTGTCTTTGGCAAAGCAGAAAAACGAAGTCACCACCCCTGCCTGGCCCACCACTGCAGCCGTCCTTATGGGCATGTACATATTGGTGCCCATTTCCTCCAGGAAATTGATGTCAATGACCCACAAGCCATGGTGTATTCCTAAAATAACAAGGATCTGCTGAAGGCCCCCGATGATAAATCCGCCGATTCCAAAGGGGAGCTGGACCAGCATCCGGAACGCGCTCACCACTCCTGCCTCGACCACATGGATCACAGGACCCACACCAAACAGAATAACAAACAGGGAGATCCCCAGGGTAAGGATGGGGGTAAGGATGATATCAAACACATTGGGCACAAATCTACGGCACATATTCTCAATCTTTGCAGTGAGCCATCCGCCTACAATGGCGACCAGCACAGAACCCTGGAATCCGGTGAGCTTAAACGTAATCCCCAGCAGCTGGATCAGCATGGGTTCTGCATTTCCCTTGCCAACCGCTCCCGCTGCCGGAAGGGTGCTGCTGATCACCATCAGGCCCAATACAAACCCAAGTATGGGCGACCCGCCGAACTTCTTTGCCGCGGAATAACAGATCAGTGCCGGAAGAAAGGAAAAACCCGTGTCAATGAGGATTGCCATGATGTTGTACCAGTTGGAATCCGTGGCCATCAGTCCGCTTCCTGTCAAAAATGACCTCACGCCCATCAGAATCCCGCTGGCAACGATCACTGGGATCACTGGGAGAAAGATATCGCCGAACATTCTTGATATCCTCTGGATCCCATTGCCTCCCTTTGCTTCGATCTGCGCTCCATTGCCCGTGCCGTCTCCCGCGCCCTTTTCCAGGCTCTCCCCCGCGCCCTCTCCGGCCAGAGCCGTAAATTCCTTATAAACCTTATTTACGATCCCTGTTCCCAGTATGATCTGGAACTGTCCTCCGCTCTCGATCATCCCCTTTACAAGAGGAAGGTCTTTTAACTCTGCTTCCCGCACCTTTTTTGGATCCCTTAATACAAGCCGCAGCCTGGTTGCACAGTGAGCTGCCTGCATCACATTCTCAACACCGCCTGTATACAGGAGGATCTTTTCAGCCGTTTCTCTATCATCCACCATAATAAGCCCCTTTTCTACATATTATTACCAGCGCGCTTTGGTTGTCTCCATTATATAGTGACCGTGGTTTAAATACAATCATCCCGGGGCCTTGTGGTATTTATTCCGGAAAACAGGTATTTATTTCAGCGGGAGTGCCTTCCCTGCAGCCCCAGCCTCTTATACTGTTCCTCAGGAGCCTCCGACTCCCTCATCAGCCGGATCATGGCTTCCTTCATGCGCTCCTCCACCGCCTTATCCTTTATGGGATGGTTCTGTCCCGGGTCCTCCTTCAGGTCAAACAAAAGGTCCCCGTACTTCATGTGGCGGTCATACCAGTAGGAAGAATTATCCGGTGAGGTGGATGTCTCTGCCGGTATTTTCATCAGTGGCACACCCTTTGTAAACTCAAAGGAATCACACAGCTCCCGCTCCGCCTTTTTCAGTTCCTCCACTGAAAAAGGGGTGAAAATATGGGTGGGCATTATGGTGTAATTGTACAGAGTCTCCTCCCTTCCCGAGCGCATGTACACATAGTCTCCGTCCGTTATATTCACATGCTTTCCAAACCCGCCGAACAGCGCGTACTCACGGCCCACAGCCCCCTGGCGCAAAACCGGAAGCAGGGATCTTCCCTGCATCTGCTCCGGTATGCCAATGTGAAAAAAGTCGCAGAGCGTTGGCGCAATGTCAATGGTCTGTGACAGCGCCTGGTTCCTGACATTCTTTCCCCCTGACACGGGATCCCAGATAAAAAAGGGAAGATGGGTGATCTCCTCGTACAGGGGCATATAATTCTTAGCATAATAACCATGCTCTCCCAGAAGAAAGCCATGATCCGTGTTCACGATCAGCATCGTATCCTTCCACATGTCGTGTTCATCCATAAAATCAAGGAGTTTTCCAAGATAGGTGTCGCAAAAAGTGAGCAGCGCACAGTAATTCAGCCTGACGCTCTCCAGCGTTTCCTCATCCGTAACCGGTTCATAAGGAGGCCAGTCAAAGGAAAGAGCTTTGTCACTGTACATCTTCTTATAGGATTCCGGCACGTAAAACGGCTCATGGGGGTCAAAATACTCCACATGCAGGCACCAGTTGTCCTGTTCCACATTCTTTTCCAGAAACTCCATGGCAGAGCGGAAAACCCTGACATGAGGAAAATCCTCCTCATCCTTTATGTATTCCCGGTTCACATACTCCTGCCGCTTCAGATCCTGAAAATCCGTGTAGCCGCAGACATCCCCTTTCCACAGGTCCCCTTCCTGCCCTCTCACAAACTCATAGGTTGAGAACTTTGTATGATATGTCAGCCCTCCTTCCTGCCAGTAATGGGCATGGTCCGAGATAAAATGCGTGTAAATTCCATTCTTTCCCAAAAGTTCATACACAGAATTGTCATAGGGTTCCATCGGCCCCCAGCTTCTGTGGAGAAAATTATACCGCCCCGTGTGCATCTCCCTTCTGGCAGGCATACACGGCAGGCTTCCCGCGTAAAAACAGTCAAAGGCGGCTGTCCGCTCCTGAAGGCGCCGGAAATTCTCCGTGATGGTAAAGTCACAGCCATACGGGGACAGCAGGTGACGGTTCAGTGAGTCATACATAATGTTGATTACTTTCATTTGTTTCTCTCCTTTGCATACGTATTCATAAGAATGTAAAATAAAATGGCTATGCGAACATAGTCCATTTCATTCCTTAAACCGGACCGCTGGATTCCCTGATAATCAGCTGGGGCAGGATCTTTGGACGGATCCCTTCCCCCTCTTCCCCTCTGAGTTTTGCGTACAAAAGCCGGCAGCATTGTTCCGCGATCTCCTGCCCCGGCATGCTAACAGTTGTAAGGCGGGGACGGAACCAGGCGCCTATCTTTAAGCCGTCAAACCCTGTCACGCTGATCTGATCCGGGATCCTGATCTGAAGCTCCTTTAATGCCTCCATGACTCCCAGGGCCATGGCGTCATTGTACGCGCAGACAGCCGTATAATCCCTGAACATATCCTTATGCTCCATCACGGCCCGGTATCCTGACTCAAATGTAAGGTCTCCGTGGAGAAATTGTTTGGGTTCCAGGATCACGCCGTACTTTTTCAGTCCGTCCCGGATTCCCTGTTCCCTGAGTCTGATGGCCCCCATCTTCTCCATGGCGGACACACACAGGATCCGCTTGTGTCCGCACCGGCCCAGATACTTCCCCAGCACCTCACCGCCATGGTGGTGGTCCACAGCCACGGTGCTCCTCTCCTCAGCCCCCGCCTGTTCCGGATTATAACGGATAATGGGGACCGGGTGGCCTGTCTCATACCACCTGTCCTGGGAAATGCTGGACTCGATCACGATCAGCCCGTCCACCTTCCGGTTGCGGATCACCCGCTCAACGCCTGATATCTTATCCTCCGGTTCATGACCGCCCAAGGCCAGCAGGTCATATCCGTGGGCCTGCAGATGGTTGCGGATACAGTTAAAAAGGTTCCCTATATAGATATTGGAATCAAAATCAATAAAATGGTCCGGAAAGACAACGCCGATCGTCCCGGTGCTGTTGGTCTTAAGACTTTTTGCATTGCTGTTGATCTCATAACCGTACTCTTTGGCCACGGCACGGATCCGCTCCGCCGTCTCCCCTTTTACAAGACTGCTCCCATTCAGGCTTCTGGAAACCGTTGACTGGGACACGCCCAGAAGTTTTGCTAATTCCTTTGAGGTCATCTCATCCTTCCCTCCAATCCCGGGCATGGCCTGCGCCACGCAGGCAGGCCGGGATGAACTTAATCCATCCGCCCCTCTCTTTGCATACGTATGCTTTTTTATTTATACTACACCGGGACAGCGGATTTGTCAATCCTCTGTCCCGTTAAACATATATATTCCATATGCCAGGCCTTCATGCCCTTACATCAGCCCCTGAACCTTAACGCTTCTCACTTTCCTAACCTTGCCTTTTAAGGTTTTATCCTTAAGCGCATCTAAAACCATTTCCCCCTTTTGGTTCAAAATCTCCACATAGCTCAAACTGTCCCTTATATCTATGATTCCTATGTCCGTCACATCCACGCCATCGATGGTGCAGATTGTGGCCACAATATCATTGGCTCTGATCTTTGATTTCCGTCCTCCGCCAATGGCCAGCCTCAGTATATCCTTATTAAACCCATTTCCATCCTGGTCCTTTAACCTGGTTTTCACGCGCTGGCTTTCCCAGAATGCTTTTTCCCTGTCATGTTCCGGAACCGGCGCTTCCTCCACGTAAAACGTCCGGCCCATGTACTCCTCCACCATCTTAAGCATCCGCCTGTCATCTTCGCAGACCAGGCTCACAGCAGTTCCCGTCTTTCCATTTCTGCCCGTGCGTCCGATCCGGTGGACATAGGTTTCTCTCCCAGTTGGGAAATCATAATTGATCACATGGGTGATATCCTTAAAATCAATGCCTCTTGCAGCCACATCCGTTGCGATCAGGAATCTGAATCCGCCTCTGCGAAAGGCATTGACGGTTTTCAGCCGCTCCTTCTGCTCCATTTCCCCGTGAAGCATTCCGCAGAAGATCCGGTTCCTTCTCAGCTTCTGGAACAATACGTTCACCATCTCCCTGGTCCCGCAAAAAATAATGGCATTATCGGGATTTTCCAGCTTTAGGACCTTGATAAAGGTATCATACTTATCCTCGGATGCTGTTTCATAAAACAACTGCCTGATGGCAGCCTCCTCCTCCGGCTGTGCATCACATGTCACGGTAACTGCATCCTGAACAAAACCATCTGTCAATTGGCAGACCTCAGGCTTTAATGTGGCGGAGAACAGGGAAATCCCCGCATCCTGCGGAAGCTTTGAAAGAATTTCCTTTACCTCGTCCGCAAATCCCATATCAAGCATCAGATCCGCCTCATCGATCACCACCCGGCTGACCTTGTTAAGCTTCAGGGTTTCCCTGCGGATATGGTCCATCAAACGTCCGGGGGTTCCCACAATCATGTGGGACTTCTGCTTCAGGGTACGGATCTGCTTGTCAATGGGAAATCCTCCGTAAACGGCCGCCACCTTCAGCCGTTTCAGCCGTCCGATCAAAAACAACTCATCCCGCACCTGTTCCGTCAATTCCCTGGTGGGTTCCAGGATCAGGACCTGGGGCAGATTCTCCTCCCAGACCGCGTGCTCACAGACCGGGATTCCAAACGCCGCTGTTTTCCCGCTTCCCGTGGGCGCTTTTGCCAATACATTGTTTCCTGACAGCATAAGGGGGATAACGGACTGCTGGATCCGGGTGGGGGTCCGGTAGCCCAGTACCTCCAGGGACTTGATGATATCGTCTGATAGTTTGTAGCTGTTGAAAAAATTATTTTCCTCTATGTTCATATATCCTCACAATTTTTCTTAGTCATTTATGGTGCGTGGACCATATTCCGCTGCTCTAATGTGCATTTAAATACAACGGGCCATATTACATCACCAACTCAAAATCCTGACCGCACCGCTCCACACCATTGACAATCAGTGTAAGGGAATGGGTTCCCGGATAATGCCTCCTGGTACTTAGATCCGCAAAAGAATGTTTTTTCTCATAAAACTTTTTTTCATTATCATCCAGCAAAATTTCAGAGATCTGGAATATTTTCCTGTTTCTTCTCCCATTGGCCTTTACGTAATCAATTCCGTATTCCAGTCTTACCTTTGCGGCCTCCTTAGCGGAAATGTAAAAGGAAAAAACAATATCCTCCCCTATTGAGACAGCGGACGGCGCCAGGCAAAAGTCTTCCACTTCTATGGAATCAACATCGTGATATCCGAACATAGCCATCACATCCCGATTGCCCTTTTTTAACAATGTCCTGCATCCATGCTTTACGATCCAGTCCGTGTATTCGTTTTTGCCATACCAGTCCTTTGCAAGCTTTATGACCAGTTCCGGATGCGTCTTGGAAATATCATTCAGGTTATTGGCAACGCTCTTTCGTACATACGGGGATGGATCGGCCTTCAGCTGCTCCAATATAGGCAGGATCGGTGTGGGATCCTTTTTATACTGATTCAATGCCTGTCCCCAGGGCAGCTGAGGCCGGCAGCCCTCACTGGCCAATCTGCGGACATGCTCATTTTCATGTTTGGACCAGGCATACATCTGTGCCATCATCCGCTCCTCATGGTGAATGATAAAAGGCCTTACTGCAAATTCAGAGGAGGAATAGGTGGTATATCTCTCCAGCGCAGCTATGGATAGATCCCAATTCTCCTCATCCTGTCCGTAGACCTCCACAAAATCCGGAAATAAAATCCCAAACAATCCGGAAGGACAGTCCACGATCACCTGGTCTAAAACAGCAAGGGCCTCCCTGTAATCTGCGGGCAGATATGTTCCCAGACTTATATTTATTTTTCTTACCCTGGCTTTTAGCTCCAGATCATCCCATGTCTCATCCATGGTTGATCTCACAAACTCCTCCGCCTGAAAGGCTGGGTAAACGGATCGAATCGCCGCTGCGATTTCATTAAGAGATTTTGGGTTGAACATGTTTTTTAATAAATCAGCCATGTGTTTTTTCTCCTGTTGTATTATATGTACTCTCGGAGTCTCCTCGGCACCCGTCTTTGCGGCTGAGATTCCGAGAGTACACTTATTTTTATCAGCTGTTTTCCCGAAGGATACCATCAATTTCAGCAACGGAAGCCTTCCCGTTCTCCTCATTCCCAAGGATATACACTTCTGCATCCATATGCAAAAGATACTTCTTTAAAAATTCCCAATAATACAGGTCGATCCCTGCCGCCTCATAAGTCCGGATCCCTGTTTCCCTGATCTGACACTGTTCTTTCCACTGCTGCGCTGCCTCCCTTGACCGGAAAAGCAGCAGATTTCCTCCCACTGAATATGTTTTTCCCGTATTACATGCCCCGGAAAATTCCATCAAAGCCCAAAAGGGAGTACCCACGGTCCTCTTTGTGGGCAGACAATGCAGATTTCTCAAGTATCTTTCCGGATTTATCTGAAACATAACATTTCCTATTGATCGGAACAGGTCAATGCCAAGCCATGTATGGGGTGACTCCGGGTCAATACCTGCCACCCTGCTGTCCGTGAAAAACGCCAGCAGCCATTGAAAGCTTTTTAAAACTTCCAGCAGATCATCAAAACCTGCAAACAGTTTTAAAAACTCCGGCTGGTCAGCATACAGCACCTGGCCGTCCAGGCCCGCTGATCGCTTCAAGTTCTCTGCCAGCCTCCTGGTCACCGGATAAACAAATACCGTGTCCGGTTTTTCCCTCGGGTTAAAAAACAAGACCGTAAAACAGCTGTCATTTTCCTTATGAGTCAGGTCCCCTATATACAATTCGCCTTTTTCCCTGGCCTTTTGAATCCATTTCAAGCAGTGGGAAAAGTCCTCCAACAGGACAAACAGCATCTTAGACCCGGCTGGTAAAAATCCCGCACGCTCATTTACGCTGTCATATTCCATAAACGGAATCATTAAAAATCCTGCTTTTTCAAGGAAATGCTCCAGTTTCCTTCCGCTCCACTCATAGCCGGAATACCAGGACCCATCCGCCAGGTCAGCTCTGCCTATGACAAATACATCTTCCGCCTTACCTAAGTTATAGCAGTTTTTAATCACCAGCACGCCTTCCTGGCGCAGCATCTCCTCTCCAATGTCCCGTCTTACCCGAATATACGAAAGATCAAAGGCTTTCACCCGCTCTGCCAGCTTTTCAACATAATCGAACTCATCAATCATACAGCGGTCAATATTTTGCAGTGCATGCTCCACCATATCTGAACAATACTTTATAAGGCCCGCATGTTTTAACTGTCCTATCCATACCTCCGGCTCCCATTGAACTTTCTGGTATCCGGATTTTCCATTTCCCTTTTTCCATTCCTGATACAGACCGTAAAACCGTTCGTCAAAATATCCGTGGCAGTCCAGATATGCCTGAAAAGCTGTTCCATCTCCAACCGCTGCCCGCCATTCCTCAGAAGCCACGTCCATATGCAACGCGTCCTTGCATAGCAGTGTTATCTGCCTGCATTTTTCCGTATGATCCATGTGTGTATCCTGGACCAATTCATAAAAATAAGAAGAAAACTCCCGGTACTCCTTTGTCTTGCTATTATACCCTTTCTGCACCGCTCTAAAGCCGCCATACTGGTAAAGAGACGCCAGTTCCATACTGTTTGCATAAATTTCATGAATTTCCCGCGTTCTCTGTTCCAAAATCAGATTTATCTTCTGTACGTGCTCCGCGTGCCGTTGATCCAGGGAATCTGCCGCTGCCTGTTCAAGGTCCAGGATATTCATCAGAATACCCGCCACTGATATCCCCTGCAGCTGGGCATGATAGATCTCATGGGCTTCCGAAACCTGCCCTGACTGAAACTTCAGATTATCGCCCATTGGCAGATAAATGCTCCCGCCTTCTTTAAAACAATACGTTCCCAGTATAACAGATCCCGCATCAGATTCTGCGTTAGATTCTGCATTAGATTCTACATCATCCCCCACATCATCTCTCCTTTCGCCTGTCCTAACTGGAACACATAACAGATCCTGCAATGGGTGTTATGGCCCACCGTATAGCCTAAACTACGGCCGATCATATGGCCCACATTATGACCGGTATCTCTGCGCCACCCATTCACACAGCCAGATCCCATCTTCATTTACTTTAATGCTGTCGATCCGTTCCAGTTCTTCCAGAATTGTTGTATACCACTCCTGGGTAAATTCCTTGTTGGAGGTCTGCCTGCACATACGGTTCGCGCAGTCCCATCCCTTTTCCAGGGAAATGATGTGGCGTTCATCCGCATTCTTCCACAATGACATAATAACGACAGCCTGTTCTTTAGTAATCTCAACCGACATCACATTCCTGATCATTTTCCAGATATGCAGGGCGGCACACACCTTTAAAATAGGGATATCCATAGCCAATGCCACGCCGGCCTCCACAGATTCAGGCAATGTATCAATCAGCTTTTTCATGTTTATCTTTATATTCCCAGGCTTGATAGACGTTCCTCTTTTATAATCACTCAGGGAAGACATGACCAGCATATGCATCACAGGCGGCTCCTGCTCCGGGGGAGTCATTATAATACAGCTGTCAAACATAGCATGTTTCACCTCAATGATCTGTGTATCATCTGCCTTCTGGATTCTGCAGTATTGTTCAATCTCTGATTCAAGTTCTTTTCGTTTGGATCTCATTAAGTCATTTCGTCTTTCCATTGTATCTTAATCTCCTTAGCCAGCCATAACATGTACAGTATCCGTTTATTTAAGGCCATTACGAACCGGCCTGTTCTCCTGCAAATACTTTCATAGCAGCTTCTTCCTCAAACTGCCTGGAATACAGTTCATAATAGTATCCCTTTTGCCCCAGCAGTTCCAGATGGCTGCCCCGCTCTATGATCTTTCCATCCTTCACCACCAGTATCAGGTCTGCCTGGCGGATGGTTGATAAACGGTGTGCGATCACAAAGGAAGTATGGCCCTTCAGCAGATGGTCCGTGGCATCCTGAATCAGCTTTTCCGTCTGCGTATCAATTGAGGAAGTGGCTTCATCCAGGACAAAAATAGCAGGGTTGGCCAACACCGCCCGGGCAAATGAGATCAGCTGCTTCTCACCGGTGGACAACAGGCCTCCGCTTTCACCCACATCACTGTCATATCCCTTTTCCATTTTCCCCACAACCATATCCGCGGACACATTTCTTGCCGCCTCTTCAATCTCCTCGTCCGATGCGTCCAGGCGTCCATATCGTATATTCTCCCGCACAGTTCCTGAAAACAGGTGGGGATTTTGCAGCACATAGCCGATCTGGCTGTGCAGCCACAGCTGCGACCGCTCCCGGTAGTCCACCCCGTCAATCAGGATTCTTCCCTTTGTGGGTTCAAAGAACCTTCCCACCAGGTTAACAAGTGTGGACTTTCCAGCCCCTGTCTCCCCCACGATCGCCACATTCATGCCCGCAGGCACATGGAGGTTAAAATGTTCCAGTACATATTCCTTCCCATCCGGATACATAAAGGAAACATCTTCAAACACAATATCTCCCCGTATCTTTTCCCAATTTTCTTTATTAGGTGAAAATGCATCCCCATACTTTTCAAGCACATCTTTCCGGTCCACCACATTGGGCTTCTGTTCCAGCAAATCCATCACCCGCTCGATATTTGCCTGGCAGGAGATCAGATCGGCAAGCAGTCTGGCAAGCTGCTGGATGGGTTCAAATATGACAACCGCGTAAGAGATAAATACAGACAAGGTCCCAAGTTTGATGATATTTTCCCGGACCATGTAGCCGCCCTTTGCCAATACGACCGCGGAAGCCACTGAACTGAAAAACAAAATGGCCGGGATATACACCGCGTTCAGCTTTGCCGAATGGATCGCCGACTGATGCATATCCAATGTATTTTCAAAGAAGCGCTTCTCATTGTCCCCTTCAATCACCATACTCTTTGACGTTTTAACTCCGGTAATGCCTTCATTGTAGGCGCTTGTGATCTGGGAATTGATCCGTCTCACCTTTCGGTTCCATTTTAAGATACGGTTCTGAAAATACACGGTCAGCAGGGCAATACACGGAACAATCATGGTAATGATACATGCCAGCCGGGCATTTAATAAAAACATGATCACAAACACACTGACCACATAAATCAGGGCCCAAAACATATCCACCAGCCCCCACGCGATCATTCCCGCGATCCTCAGCGTATCACTCATCACCCGGGCATGGATATAGCCCACCGGCGTTGTATTATAATAGGAAAATGATAATGTCTGCAAATGCTGAAACTGCGCCCTTTTTAAATCCTTTCCCACATTCATCTCAATTGTTGTAGCTGCATGGACGGACCGATACACACAAATCGTCTGGGCCACGATCACCAAACTATAAACCAGTGCAAATATCCCAAGCCCATGCATACGATCCGGTATAATAAAGGAATCAATGGCATAGCTCTGGAACAGCGGCACCAGGATATCCACCCCTGCAAGCAGAATATTAAGCCCCAGGGTAATGGCAAAAAACTTTTTATATGGTTTAAAAAACGGAAACAGCTTCATCCAGATCTTAAAGCTGAAGGGATTATTATATTCTTGTTCTTCATATGCTGCCATCTGTCATCCCTCCATCTTCTCTCTGTCGTCACGGCTCATCTGTATATCATAAATCTTGCGGTAAATCCCATTTTTCCGTATCAATTCACCGTGGGTTCCGCATTCTTCTATTTGCCCCTGGTTCAGCACCATAATCTCATCCGCTCCCATAAGGGATGTCACTCGGTGGGATATGAGGATAACCGTTGCCTCTCTCATATGTTCCTTCAGGGCGCAGCGGATGTGATAATCGGTCTGGGAATCCACGGCTGATAAAGAATCATCAAATACCATGATCGGCGCTTTCTGAAGCAGCATTCTCGCAATGGCGATCCTCTGCTTCTGCCCCCCTGACAAAGTGACTCCCCGTTCCCCCACAAGTGTGTCATATCCGTCCGGAAAGCTCATAATGGCATCATCGATGCACGCGATCTGCGCCGCATACCGGATCTCCTCCATGGACGCATCCGGCACGGAAGCCGATATATTTTCCCGTATCGTCCTGGAGTACAAAAAGGGCTCCTGCAAGACCGTTCCAATATTTCTCCGAAGCTCCTCTATGGGGATATCCCTGATCTCCCTGCCCCCAATACAAATACTCCCCCTGCTGTCCTTAAGCTCATACAGCCTGGAAAGGAGCTGTACCACTGTAGACTTCCCGCTGCCCGTTCCGCCTAAAACACCAAACGTCCTGCCCTCCGGGATCGTGAATGAAATGTCCTTAAGTACATCCTTTCCATCCTCATATCCGAAGGATACATGCTGAAAGGAAATATCGTACGTTTTAGGGGACGTTTCGTTTTCCTCTCCGAAACCAACATTTCCCTTCCCATAAATCTCCGCCCTTTTCCCATAAGCTTCTTCCTGGGAACGGATGATATAATCCACACGTTCAAATGAGACACCTGCTTTACTCATATCCGAAAGAATACGACCCAGGCCACGAATCGGCCACACCAGCGTTGAATTATAAGCAGCAAACGCAATAAATTCACCAACGGATATGAAACCATTTACCGCCTCCATCACTCCGAAGATAATGACCGCAACCACCTGAAGCCCCGTGATCAGGTCCCCAATTCCCCAATACAGGCCCGATAATGTTCCCAGCCGGATCCACAGCCTGGCAAAGGCATTATTCTTCTTATCAAACCGCTCCATCTCAAACTGTTCCCGGCCAAAGGCCCGCACCACACGCACTCCTGTTGCATTTTCCTGCACAACCGTGGACAGCTCTCCCTCCGCCTCATCCGCTGTGGTAAACCGCTTTGCGATCAATCTGTAAAACACCGTTGAATACACGATCACAACCGGCACGAACAGAAGAACGATACAAGAAAGCTTCACATTCATGGAAAACATCATAACAAACGATATAATTACAAGAAATGCCGTCCGGAATACCTCCAGAAGCTGTGTCACTACAAATCCACGTATCACCTCCACATCAGAGGTACACCGCTGGATAATATCCCCTGTCTGGTTCCTGTCGTGCCACTTCATGGGCAGCTTCTGCACATGGATAAACAATGCATCTCTCAGATTTTTAGCAAAATTCTCCCCTGCCTTGGCCGTATTGGTACGGCTGATATAGGTAAAAATCCCCGAAGCAACCGCCACCGCCACGATCATCATGGCCAGTATCCATAGGTGGCCGGACAGATAAGTCCCTCCGTTTCCGCTGAGCACCTCATCAATGCTGAACCGGAAAATCTGCGGTGTCAGGGCATTTAGTATGGTTGATATCAGGGATGCGGCTACGGCTGCTGCAAAATAGACTTTGGAGCCCTGGAGGAATTGGATGATCAGATGGAGTTTTCTGTATTTTGGCTTTGTAATATTTTTCATGATTCTATACTCTTTTCCCCGTACAAAAAAAGAGACGATTACTCGCCCCTTTTTTAGGTCCTCTCTTGACGGCGGTGACTCACCTGTTACTTAAATTTAGTATACATGATGCGTGGTCCAAAATCAATAGATATTGTTGCCTTTAGGATTCCCTTTTAGGAATCCTCTTTTAGGAATCACCAGCTTTAACTTAGGAATGTATCTCCTTTGCCGGAACCCCGGCCACAACCACTCGGTCCGGCACATTCCGGATCACCACTGCCCCGGCTCCCACCACAGACTCCTCTCCCACTGTGATATCATCCATGATCGTGGATCCGATTCCCAGAAACGACTTTCTGCCGATCTTTGTATGCCCCGCCATGGAAACACCGGGGCAAATATTTGCAAAATCCCCAATGATGCAGTCATGTTCAATAATTGCGCCCGTGTTCACAATACACCCTGTCCCCACATGCGCATTGGGGTTGACCACGGCCCGCGCCAGCACGGCGCATCCCCTGGAAATATGTGAAAAAGGGCTGATGACCGCTGTGGGGTGGATCACTGTTGCCAAGGGAATACCCAGTGACATGAGCCGGGAGGTTTTGGCCTCCCGCAGGTCATTGCTCCCTACCGCTACAATGGCTTCATTGTATGACCTCAGGAATCCGGAAAGATTTACCTTTTCTTCCTCGTAGACCGCATACCCCGGAATGGACCGGTGACCTTTCTCCTTCATATCCAGGAAATCAATCCTGTCATATCGCTTCATCGCCAAAGCGCAGTCCAAGGTAACGGTGCCCTGGTCTCCGGCACCCCAGATTAGTAGATGTTTCATATATTTTCTCCATTTACATCAACGCTTTAATCTTATCAATAAACATATTTATATTCTCTTTAAATTCTTTTGATGTGTCACCTGCAATATTTATATAAACACCATGTATTTGTTTTAATGAAAAATCTTCATTATTGAATTTCAGAACAGCATTTTGTTGTTCTCTGCCAGCTGGGTAACATAAGATCACACGCTTACTATGTAATTCATTTGCATAAAAAAACATTTGGTATACATCTGCATTGCTAAAAGGCTTGGATGTTTTATTCTTCATATCTAAGATACCAAAAGCGGAAATCGGCATTTCATTCTCCTGATACAAATAAAGCATATCCGGTATATATGATTTAAAATAATCATCATAATCAGCACCGGAACACACTGCATACTGTTTTTCTGATTCCCAATAAGTAAAATTATAATCCCCGGAATATGTAACTAAAATCTTTTTAATAAAATCCTCAAAAAGTCTATCAAAATTAACCAGAAAATTCTGACCATATGCTTGATTGCCATAATCGGAAACAGACAGATCATTCAATATCATATATGCTAACGTCAATGCCTTTTTACAATACATTGTATTTGTATTAAGTGTTATTTGGGGAACCTGGTAAATATCGGAAATATCTCCGAAGTCCCTGTTTAACAGGCTTGCTTTTTCCATATCCATTATCCGTATCGCTTTATTATATGCCTTATACAATACCTGATTTATCGTAATATCCCTGGATAATTCATCAAAAGAACAATCAAAAATATCCCGTCTTCCCAATTGCTTATTCATCATAGTTTGAACTACATTTATATTTCCTCTCAGATACTGAAGATTTTCTCTTCCCTCCCTATATTCAACCGGTAAGCCCTTTTTTGCCACTTTATCCAGCTCAGAAATAAAAAGTTCAATGATATCAAAGGTGCCGCCACTATCTACGTCATATATTGGGTCATCCAAATCCGATGAATCAGATGAATATAAAAAATAATATATCCTGATAATATGCCTAAGATTCACACCATTATGCTTGGGATCAATCATAATCCTTCTTGTTGGCAGATTAATATATCCTACATAGGCTTGGGGAAAGCTGACTATATTTTGTTGAAAATCTATACATCCCATACTAATCCCACGAGGCTCAAATGCTTTTAGCAAAAACTCCTTTTCGCCGTCTAAAAGCCGAAGGACGCTACCTTGCGGAATGTGAACCACATCTGATTCCATAGGCATCCTCCTGCATTAATCCAGTTTAAACTGTGCTTTTATTTCTTGAACAAACTGGTCTGTATCATCAATTCTCTGGGGTAACTTCATTCCCAAGATATTGGCTAAATATCTTGTATTTCCATATGTATATTCCTCAATAATAGGAATGATATAATAATTAAACAGCATTTTTAATACATCTGGTGTCCACATTATTTTTCCATTGGCCATTGCCCATTTCGGAATAAAATATGCATGTCCCAGAAGCATATTTTCATCTTTTAAAACATTAAATATCCCTTTGTTTATATTTTTCAATAACAGGTCTGGCTTAATCTCCTTCATGGATGAACAATCCGAGATTGAAGAAATCAACTCATAGTTCGGATAAAATTTTACAAAGGCAAATCTTCTTCTGATTGCATAGTCAATCTGTGCAATACTTCTATCAGCCGAATTCATGGTAGCTATAATATAAACATTATCAGGAATTGAAAATTTCTTAATCTTTTTATCATTCCATTTAATATCACTTGCAAGATCAGCCGTATATTCTCTGTCTAATGTCAATATTGCTTCGCCAAAAACCTTTGATACATTTCCTCTATTTATCTCATCAATGATAAACAGATATCTGTGACCCGGATCCTTATCGCATCGAGCCGTCTCACAAAAATCCAAGAACACTCCGGGTTTAGAAACAAAATTACCTGCATCATCTATAGAAACACCGCCAATAAATTGCTCATATGTTGAATTAGCGTGGAATTGTACCAATGAACAGCCGGTAAAATCCCCCCTAATCTGATTAGTAATATGAGACTTACTGGTTCCGGGCGCACCATACAATATGACTTGTTTTGTAGCTAAAAGCAGTTCTTTTAAGCTTTCCGCCGTTATATTATTTCCTGTTGTTTGGGCAAGTTCCTGTGTCTTATCAACTTCAATATCGTTGATCACCGCCATATAATCATTTCCTCCTCTTGGTAATTTTGCAATTTCCGGAATGTAGTCTTTACTAAAGTGAAGATGATCTCTCAATTGGATTCCGCTTATCTGAGTGAGCGAAAATTTCAGAATTTCATCTTCATCATAATAAAATAGAGCGCTCAGCTCATCTTCATTTAGTTTTAATTCCTGTATCAGAATTTTAGTACATACCCTTGTATATCCTCTATAAATATCCTCGGTTATAGTCCCATTTATCCATTCATCAGGAGCTTCTACACCACGAAACCTAAAATACCACGCAGCAAAATACACAAGTGATATCTTATTCCCGTTCAGAAAATCAGACAGTAACAGACGTATGTAATTTCTTGGAAATTTGAACTTATCAGGATCAGCATCATCCTTTCTCAAAAATTTTGAATCATCCACCAATGTATTGTCAACCGTATCTCTCATACGGCTTAACAGTCCTTTAAAGGCAGTTCCTGGATTAAACAAATTATTCTTGCCTATTTCATCAATGATTGAAAACGGAAATAAGCAGCATTTTTTTTCTCCACTTTCAGCGTTATAGTCGTACAATGCAGAAAGCTTATATACACTTTGCAAATATACTTTTCTATCTTCAACTGATATACCACTGACTTTAGGAAATGCGCGATACTTCTTCTCGTCAAACCCTATACTCTTGAAAAAAAAGAACATTCCCAGCTGTTCACCGGATATGATATCCAATTGCTTGAAATAGTCTATACAAGATGCGATACTTTCCTCAGAAACATAAAGCAGTTTCATAACCACCACCCCTTTAATCCATGAACTGATTACCCAATTGTCTTTTAATTTCCATACCAATTACTTTTGCTAAAGTAGGCGGTACCGCATTGCCAATTACCTTATACATCCCTGTAACGGATTTAGGATCCTCGGTGAAAAACACAAATTCGTCAGGAAATGTTTGTATACGTGCTATTTCTCTTACATTATATCGTCTATTTTCAGTAGGGTGGATAATTCCGCAGTTCTCCGGCTGAGCAGCCGCTGTAATTGTTCCTGCAATCTCATCTCTTGAAAATCTTCGATACATATTGGGGGCATGATACCTTTTCATATTGTCTGCAATCCTGCGGAATCTGTCCGGCAAATATCTATATGGAATACTTTTCCATGATCCTCCTTCAGGAATATGCCGGATCAAATTTAATGCCTGCGGAGAAAACGGCCAATCTACCTGGTTTGGTACATCAGCAGGAATATCAAGTAAATTCCCTACATTCAGCCCTTCTTTTAGTTGTTTTGGAGGAAAAACAAATGTTTTCCCAAGATCTTTTCTAAATGCCACCACAACAACCCTTACTCTGTTTTGAGGCACACCGTAATCACTGGCGTTAATAAGCTGATAATTTACACAATACCCTTCACCAATGTCTCCCAAATTTCTAACAATCGTATCAATCAATAAACTTCCTTCTTCATCTTTGATTGACAACAATCCGCGGACATTTTCAAACACTACAACTTTTGGTTTTTTCGCTTCTATTATCCGCAAGCACTCTTTATACAGATTTCCTCTGGAATCGTTCACTCCTTTTCGGTTCCCTGCATTTGAAAAAGGCTGACACGGAAAGCCTGCAGTCAAAATATCGCAGTCCGGCACTTCCTCTGCCGGTACATCGAGGATACTTCTTTCGTCCATCTCGCCAAAATTTGCTTCATACACTCTCTGTGCATCCTTATCAAAATCATTTGCATAAACAATATCATATCCAGCCTCTTTAAATCCCCAATCCAATCCGCCGCAACCGCTAAATAACGAAACCATCCGTGGATGAATTGCAGCCAATTCATCCGTGGAAAGGGTTCCATTTTCTTCTGTTCCATTTATACACTCAAATATAGATAACTGTTCCATTTTTCCTCCAAATACCATAATCGCTGCATATTTTATCATCTTAGATGACTTCAAACAGACGAATACTGCTGTCTCCAATCTGTCAAGGATATTCTTAGGCCGAAAATATTGTACTCCCCGCTTTTTGAGGTATCCCTTTGCAAAGATACTTCTTTATTTATATCTTTCTTTATTAATATCCTTCTCTATCAATATCTTCCATATACCTTTTTATAGATGTCATATTACAATATTAACCCATGTTCCCGCAGGGGAACAATTATTATATGCCCAAAAGGGCGTAAAGTCAAGAAATTTCAATCCACGTTCCCGCAAGGGGAACGACTGCAAATTTTAGTATATTCCAATATATATGTAATATTTCAATCCACGTTCCCGCAAGGGGAACGACTGGCAAGCATCCCTGATACGTATGATTTCCTCTGGCATTTCAATCCACGTTCCCCGCAAGGGGAACGACATTCATTTGTGTTCACCAGCGTCTTGTATTTCAAATTTCAATCCACGTCCCCGCAAGGGGAACGACCCTGCTCCTCTTTTACTTCCTCACGGCTTCCAAAATTTCAATCCACGTCCCCGCAAGGGGAACGACACTGTGCCAATAGGCCCAACATCCACACTATCAAATTTCAATCCACGTCCCCGCAAGGGGAACGACAACTGGGCCTGGGTTAATCTCTAATACTGTTGATATTTCAATCCACGTCCCCGCAAGGGGAACGACATGAAATTGGTGCTAATTTGGTAGATGAAAACCTTATTTCAATCCACGTCCCCGCAAGGGGAACGACTCTTTGACCGCCTGTGTGTACGATATGGCCCCGGAAATTTCAATCCACGTCCCCGCAAGGGGAACGACCGCAAACAGAGTTAATCCCATGATTGCAAATGCCTCGATTTCAATCCACGTCCCCGCAAGGGGAACGACCACGCTTGCAACTTTTAGCGGGCCAGTTTGTGGATATTTCAATCCACGTCCCCGCAAGGGGAACGACTAATCAGTTTTATAAAAATGTGTCCCTCGTTATCAATTTCAATCCACGTCCCCGCAAGGGGAACGACAGGGGTACTGCACTAGAAAGGAGACTCATGTTAAAATTTCAATCCACGTCCCCGCAAGGGGAACGACCGGTGATACCGCTGGGAATTTATACGTTTTTGTAATTTCAATCCACGTCCCCGCAAGGGGAACGACTTACCTAATAGTCTGAATACATCAGTAATGCTCTAATTTCAATCCACGTCCCCGCAAGGGGAACGACCAATAACACTTTAGCATTAACAAAACTCCTCGATAATTTCAATCCACGTCCCCGCAAGGGGAACGACCAAAGAGGTCTGCCATCTGCGTAAAGCTTCGCTTATTTCAATCCACGTCCCCGCAAGGGGAACGACCTATGGTCATCAGTGGTAAGTGACAATTTAGTTGATTTCAATCCACGTCCCCGCAAGGGGAACGACCACAAAAACTAGACGGAAAAGTAATGACAACCGAGATTTCAATCCACGTCCCCGCAAGGGGAACGACCTGTTATTTCTAATAATTTAATTGGAGCCTTTTCTATTTCAATCCACGTCCCCGCAAGGGGAACGACTACGCTGTCCCAGTCTATGTTACCCTGGTGACGCATTTCAATCCACGTCCCCGCAAGGGGAACGACTTTCCTGAAAAACTTTGAACGACCAGGCACGATTATTTCAATCCACGTCCCCGCAAGGGGAACGACCAACTCTTTGCATATTAATTCTCAGTTGGATGTGATTTCAATCCACGTCCCCGCAAGGGGAACGACAGCAAATATATCCAATATCATAACACAAAACAATCACACTTTTATATCATCTATACATTCCTTTGAATACCACACAGCAAAATCATCGCCTCTTCCTCCCAACCCAAGCACCTTTTGTGCAATTTTTCCGGTGCGAATCCCCCGGGCTTTTCATGTGTGCTTCACATTCGCACTACAAAAACAATGTCTCATCTGCCGCAATCCCCTTATCAACCCCCACATGCTCTACTTTTGTTTTATACTTATTTCCCAAATAATAGAACCGCAGGCTGTCGACCTCTTCATCAATAATTTCAGCCAATAATGACTTCAGCATCACACACTGCGCATTGTCCAGGATACACTCAAATACCGAATTCTGGACTCGCCTCCCATAGTTAACGCATTGCTTGGCGACCTTTCTAAGCCTCGCTTTTCCTCCTGCGGTCTCTGTATTCACATCATATGTAATCAATACCAGCAAACTCTGACCTCACTTCCACAAAAATGGCGGATATGCATCCAGATCCCCCCGCAGATACCTTGCCAGCAGCATTGCCTGAACATAGGGAACCATACCCCACTCTATCTTCTCCTGTAAATACGGATGCGTCAGCACTTCCTTTTTTCGGTTCTGCCACTCTGTAAGGAACCGTTTCCGTGCATCATCCTTCATTAGAACAGCTCCATTTTCTTTTTTTAAAAAATCCTTTTTTTGAACTATCTTCTTATTAATCATCGAAAGAACAAAACGGTCCGCCAGAACAGGCCGCAACTCTTCTATCAGATCCAGCGCAAGGGATACACGCCCTGGACGCTCTGTATGAAGCACTCCCACATAAGGATCCAGACCTACGGTTTCCAGTGCAGATGCAATATGATTGGTCAGCAGTGTATACACAAAAGACAGCATTGCATTTACATTATCAGTCGGAGGCCTTCTATTTCTGCCGGAAAAGGCAAAATCCTTTTTCTGCTGCAGAATCAGTTCATCAAATACACCGAAATAAACGCTGGCGGCCTCGCCTTCAAAGCCGCACAGGCTGTCTTTTGATTCACAGTTACGGATTCTAAGTGCGGCATCCTTCAGTAACAGAGAAGCATGTTTTACTTTTTCTACGTCAATCTGCATACTATGATCCCGGATCGAGCGCTCCAGCACCCACCTTGCATTGTACACTTTTCCAATCATGCAATTTTTCGCGATCCCCAGACTACTATCTTCATCCATACTCGTCCGGTACTGCTTATCTCTCAATACTACGTTTCCTTTTACGCTCCCCGTTACCCTTGCCAGAAATCTGCCGCCCGGACTCACAAAGCAGAGAGAAATATTCCGATCCGCACATGCTCCCATCAAAGCCGGACTGGTTCCACGGTAACCGAACGAGACGATCCCCTCCAGATTATGAAGGGGAAGGCGCCCTATTTCTCTTTCCTTATCCAGAACAACAATATTTTCACCGTCTAAAGAAAGGTAACTGTCATCCGATGTTACATACAACGTATTCAGTAGTTTCTTCATCCTTCTTCCTCCAGTGCCAGTTTTATATATTCTCCCACTGGCATGGTTTTCCCCAGCTTCGGCAGACAGATATCTTTCAGGGAACAGCCATTACAGCTCTTGCTCCATTTGACCTTCGGAGTATAACGCCGTTCATAGTACTGGTGCATTTCCTTAAACATATCCCGAACGCTGTTTCTCAAATCGTCTGTCATTTCTATGATCTCACGGCGGCGTGTTTCACCGTAGAAAACAGCCGCTTCCGGAATAACCGCAGAAAACATTTCTTCCAGACAAATGGTCAAAGCAGCAAGCTGCAGAATATCCTCCTCCGAAATTTTAGGCTTCCCCTTTTTATATTCAATGGGGAAAATGCTATATAGCCCACGGTGTCCATGAAGATGCACTCCGTCTTCGCTCCGATGAAACTCCACTACGTCACATTCTCCGCTTGCGCCCATCGTCCGGGAGGAAACAGGCAGCGCCCTGGTAATCAGTACATCCTTCCGGTTTTCCGTCAGAAATGGATCATGTGCATTTTTATGCATCAGCTCACCTGTAACCGTATGCACATTTTCGGCCCATTGCTGCTCAATATGGATCAAAGCCCACTGCCTGCGGCAAAACCGGAAATGCTGGATGCCGGAAATCATCAAATAATCCTCTTCCCTGTATTCCACTATATCTTTCTTATTACCTCCACTGTTTCCGGAATCTGCCCTTCATGAACAATAACCTCGTAATCCTGATACTTTCTCGGATAAAGGATCCCGTCCTTCCTCGTTACTTCCACAGCCTCAAACAATTTATAGGCAGGGCAGTCTCCCAGTTCCTTGCTGTGTTTGAATACAATCAGCTCCCGAACTGCCATTTTCCCCCTTGCCGCCGAATGATCATGTTCAAACATATTAATAATCGCTTCCCACAAAAGCTCCAGATCCTCTTCTGAAAAACCGGTTACCTTCCTTGCGAGATTGGCGGAAATATACCCCTCTACTCTGTAAAGTCCATAGGGTACGATATTCTTCCTTCCCATTTCCGTACTCTTATTCCCTGCATCCTTTTCCGTGGTAATTGCCACCCTGGTAATAGTCACTTCCTGACTCACAATCGGATCAATACTTCTGGCAAATCCAAGCTGCACAGGCCCTCTTACCTGGCCGCAGTTTAAAGAAGCCTTTACAAATGTAGTCATAACCGCGCCAAATGTCCGGATATCAAAGAAGTTCTTACACATAAAATCTCTGATTTTCCTGTCTGCTTCCGGATCGTTTTTCTTCAAATCTTTCCTTTTGGTTTCGTCAATATGTAAATACTCAAATGCCTTATTGTCACTCCTGTTTAATGGGACATTCTCTTTGATATAGATCTGATATCCTTCTTCCTCTTCCTTCACCAGCTCCACATAATTGCGGATTTTTCTCTTTAAACACACATCCGTTACCAGGCCATATCCGCTTTCCGGGTCGATTCTCGGCATGTTGCCCGCATCCGGGTCACCATTGGGATTTCCGTTCTCCACATCGAATAATACGACAAATTCATACCTGTTTTTAATCGCTTCACTCATTTACTTCTCCTCCTTTTTCTCGAAACGTTTCTGAACCTGATGGTAATATCCCAGTATAAACATGCCCTGTTCTTCTAAAGACAGTCTGCGTGGAAATGCCGCAGGCTGATCATTTTCCACCTCAATCATCCCCTGCAGGCCTGTGAGCATTTTTTCATAGAAAATCCGTCTCCCGGCCTCTAATTTTCTTATGTGACTGTTTTTCAGCTTTAACAAAATAGGAAACACTGACGCGGGCGCCGCACAGGCCGAGTTAAAGTACCTGTCCTTAATGGTCGCATTAATTCCCGGACTGGCGTCTTCCTGAATGGCCTCCAACACTGCAAATTCCCGTCCCAATACATAAGCCACATCCCTACACTGTTCATTTAATCCCACAAAGCTTCCCTCCTCTGTCCACTGTTTACCATGATTCCGTATCAGACAGGCTTTTATAATTGCCGCCCGTCCCCTGGTAATTCTCCCCTGTTCCGCGCGAATCCGTATCATTACATTACTATATAAACTTTCCGGGTACTTTTTCCCGGACAAAACCGATTCAAATACCGATGCCGCCATATTAGGCTGTGGTTTCTTTTCCTTTGATTTCTGGTTGACCGTCTCAAAAAGCACCCTCCAGACACCCGGAAATTCTATTTTATCCCAGTTTGGTCTGACAATTTCCATCTGTTCATAATGCTTTTTGATATTCGATAAGATTGTTCCAAAATGATTCTGATAAAAAAACCTTACCGACAACCGCGCCGCATTGGGCGCCAGGCCCAGTATATAGAACTTCTGTTCAGGATTAACCTGAATTCCATCTACATCAATACCCCGGCCTTCTTGCAGATTGGAGAAAATGCCTCGCAGCACCTCCTGGTTATCTTCAGTCGGCTCCATCGATCCCATAAAGAGATCCTGATAAATTTCCTCTCCATCCTCCGCCCAGAAAAGGATGGTCGTATCCCCCAGCATAAATATGTATTTCCTCTGTGAAAGCAGGTAATTAAGCGCTGTGGTGTAGGCAAACATCGCATATTTGCCAACCGGAGCGTTAAAGCTTTGCTCTTTCCCGTAGGATTCAAAGGAAGGTGCATTAAAAGACACCAGTGCAGCCCCACTGGACTGTGCCCCCTGAACCCCACGGATCACCGTATGGATCCGGGAAATTTCCGCTCTTTTTCCGGTCACAAGACAAATCTCCTGCGTCCCGCTTCCCTCCGCCTGAAGGGAATTCTCCCAGGCATTTCGTATATCCGGGTCTTCATGTGCATACATTGTTCCCACGTAAAAAACAAGATTCCCACCGGCCGTGATATCCTCCCACTTCTCAAGCAGATCCGGATGTTCTTTTGCTTTCATAGGATCCCAATTCTTAAAGAAATGCTTCACCGCCACGGCAGCTTCACTCTGTACCTCCTCCAGAACGCTCTCATGCTTTTCCCTAGCTGCCTGAAAACACTCTAACACACGTTTTCCGCTTCCGTCATTGTCGATCCCCAGCAGATACTTGGAATTATCGCACAGAAAGTTCGCCGATACTCCCGAAGAACGGGCAGCCATTTCCGGCACTTCAACCATCTGCGGTACCCAGACCGTCTTTTTCCCGCGTTCCTCTTCCTGCTTGAGTGAAATAATTCCCAACAGGTTTCCGTCTGTATCAATATCCAACGCATAGGTTACCTTTGCCCGGCACCAGGCCTGTCTCGACACCTTTCCCTGTTCCGCCAAAGTTTCATAGTGCTTTACCAATGCCTGCAATATCATCGAATCACCTCGCAGTCCTTCAGATCCACAATCCCATGGCGCATGACGGCCCGGAAGAACATGGGCTGTATGTCCTCCGGATTTGAATAGTCCATATCGTAAAGCATAAATCCCAAATCCTTATCGTCCACAACCTCATAGGCTCCATGGACTTCTTCCTCACAGAGACAGAAATTGGCCGGAAATTCCCGGCAGCCGAAATAAGGTGTATGATAACATTCCCCACGCCTTAACCGCCTCATGATAATGTCCTTGAACTTTCCCGGATTATCGCTGTCATTTGCTTGATCCGTCAAGTCGAAGTGGGCGGATATGACATACTCCACATCCTTCAATAGCAGAGAAGCTCTCTGGACAATTTCTTCCTTGCTGCTGATGAACAATTCTTTTTTCGCGCCGTTGTAAACGGATAGCACGTTATTAGCTGAAATCTTGCTTTTGACCTCATTGCGCCGGATGGAAGTAAACTGGATCGGTTTTATGACATGGATGCTGTCAATCTTCCAGGACATCCCCGGATGCCAATAGATTGCTTCCAGAATACCTCGGGCGGCAGACGGTGTTATGATATCATAGCTGCAGCGTTCCACTTTCATCTCAGGGCGGGAAAAGAGTGCATAATCCCCCCAGACTTTTACTCTGACCCCCAGGCTCATCGCTTTCCTCCCCTTCATTTTTATCTTTCTTTTAGCTTTCCTTTAACTTTCTGTTTAGCTTTCTTTTAGCTTTCTGTCTATCTTTCTTTTAGCTTTCTGTTTAACTTTCTTTTATCTCTCATTATATCTTTCACTTTGTATGAATGCTAATTATATAATACCATAAACTAATTTTTTACAATACAATTTTCTGTTTTTCTATATGGGATTTTTTATTTTTGGGGTTCTATCATCTTTTATCTGCGTATTAGCATTTCCTTCCCGGTGAATTTGCTTTATTATCTAAATATTCTTACGAATCCACCGAAAAAGCCAGACCTATTCCAGCTCTCGCCGACATTCTATAACCAGATATCCATTCCCAGCTCCACCTTAACCTGTAAACCTGTCTCATCTGAATAATTGCTGCAGTCTTTTAAAACAAAGAAATCCTCCTTCAGCTCCTCCGACACGCCGACAAACATCCCTACATCATACATTTTCCGAAACAAATTATCATAAACATTGACACAGTATTTTCCTGCTTCCCGAATCAGTTTTTTGGAAGCCCCTTTAAACTTCAATTCCTCTGCAATTTCTTTCGCACGTTCCTGGGCGGGAATCAGAATTGTCTTTGTATTCTGCTCGATCAGTTTAAATTCTTTCCCCACCGCAGCAAAGGCAAACCGGCCCTTTTGAAATTCCTCCAGGATATTCTTTTTATCCAGGGCAGCACCTTTGAATTGATACAGTCTGGTAAAATACTCCTGCACCGCGTCAAGAGAACCAATGTCTTCATATCTTCGGATTACCTGTTTTGCCGTATCGATCTGCTGTTCCTGTCCCGGAACCATTCTCGACTCCTCCAGCTGAAAATAGCAGGCAAAGCTGCCAAGGGCATCTCTCTTCCCCTCCCTGTTGCACCGGCCCGCTGCCTGTATCATGGAATCCACACCGGCAAGTTCCCTGTATACGGTCTGAAAATCCAGGTCCACACCGGCTTCCACCAGACTGGTAGCAATTACGATACATTTTTCTCCCGCCGCTAATCTCTCCCGTATAGTCTCCAGCCGTTCCTGGCGGTGACGGGGATACATGAAAGTCGAAAGATGATAGACTCCCTCCCCCTTTATTTTCTCATACAGCTTTTGTACGTTGTTCTTTGTATTCAAAATACACAGCGCCTGTTCTTCGTTCCTTACCCTGTCTATAAGTTCACCCTCTGTTATTTTCCCTAAATTCTTAAATATGGCTCTCTTAAAAAACCGAAACTGCTCTTCCATGCGTGGACACAGCTCTGTATACTGCATGTCCTTTGGGAAAAAATTTTGTAGCGATGGCTGGGTTGCCGTACACAGTACAATACTGCTTTCATAATGGCGGATCAGCTCTTCCATCGAAGCGATACATGGCCGAAGATAATCATTGGGCAGCATCTGCGCCTCATCAAAAATGATAACGCTGTTTGCAATATTATGTAATTTTCTGCATTTTGAAGACTTGTTGGAAAACAGAGACTCAAAAAACTGGACATTGGTTGTCACAACGATTGGCAGATCCCAATTTTCCGTGGCCAATTGTTTCAACTTCAGTTCATCTGTGCTTTCATAATCAATACCGCTGTGGTGCTCCAGCACATTTTCCTCTCCCAGAATATGACTGAACACCTTTGCATTCTGCTCGATGATACTGGTATACGGAATGACGTAGATGATACGCTTCATTCCATGCTCCGCTGCATGGTTCAAGGCAAATGCCAACGATGCCACCGTCTTCCCTCCCCCGGTGGGAACGGTCAGGCGAAACAGCCCCTTCTTTTTCTTTCCCTTTTCGATACAGGATTTGAGAATCTCTGTCCTCCGCCCATTGATCGTATCCTGATCATCATTAACAAGCCATTTTGCTATATGGCGGTTGAGTTTTTCCAAAAGAAACGGGATCGTTTCTCCCGTCATTCTGCTGGTTTCGCCATCCTTCATAAAATCCTCCGTATTGAGATAATCAGCATCTACAAGGCAGGAATACAGCATACGGATTAAAAAGCTCATGGAAAAGGTTAGATCTTTCTTTTCCGCCGCTGATAAAACAGGAGGAGGGAGCGGAGGGATAGAAATCTCCTCCTGATAAGCCCCATAGTTTTCTACCCTCTTCTTCATTCTACCTGTAAAGGTCCCTCGATCTCCCGTATCCGCACTTGTCCCCGTATCCGGCAGACCGGCATGGTGGCCGGCAATACAGTACGCCGGTGCAACATAATAACTGCCTTTCTCCTTCCCTAACCTCAGGCACAACTGCGCTCCCGCCGTGGCATGGTCCGCCTTCTCGCCGCTTCCCATGATACGCCCCTGGAATTTAGTGGAATATTTCCCTATGTCATGAAGCATCCCGCAGAAATATCCCCATTCTCCATAGCCAAATTCTTCTGCAAATTCTTTTGCAAGAAGCGCTGTTCCCTCTAAATGGCTTTTTATACTCTGCTCCCGTTGTTTGTCCTCACTGATATGCGCCAGATATTTCATGGGGGCTCCTTTCTGATGTAGATTGGCTGTTGGCTTTATTTTCTCTCACTTCCTAAAACGGCAATTCCTCCTCAAACAGTGACAACTGATGGTATCCATCCTTCCTGCCGTCTTTCTCATATTCTCCCCACGTATATCCCTTCAGCACCGCAGACGGAAGTTCATTCCGAAACTCGCGAAATACCTTCCTCATGGACTTTGTTAAAGGCATGTTATTTTCTTTCATTACACCATCAATCCATGTGAAATATTCCTGTTCTGTGTCCCCCATGGCAACACATTTTACTAAATGCTCCAAAAAAGCTTCTGTATCTTCCGGGCTCCATCGTCTCTCCCAAAATAGATAGTGAAACGTTTTGCCATAAACCGGACAGGCCCCTTTCCAGCTTCCTGCCAGAAGCGCATCTTCTGCTTCCTTATCCAAAGTACAGTACCGCTTTACAGGATATTTCTTCCGTCTTTGCAAAATCACCTCTGTGATTTCACTGCAAAAAGAGCTTATGTAAATGGTCCCATCTGCCCCTGTCTTATTATTCCAGAATTTCCAATGATTAAGCTTTTCTATTATGTCTTCAAACAGTTCCTTTGAACACCCGGAAACACTTTCTATCTCACATAATAATTCATAGAGCATATCCTGTTCAACCACTCTATAAATTCCCACCAATGCTACGATCACATGCTCAAGGTCATACCGTTTCTGAAGATTATCCCAAATCCCATACTCCTTATAATCTGCTTTTCCCCGCTTAACCCTTAAAAACAAATGTGTCTCACTCTCGTCCACCTCAACGAGTCCGGCTTTCTCCAGTCGATACAGCAACTCTATTTCTTCATCGCCAGCCATTGGAAGATCCTCTTTGACAAGACGAATCCACATATTTTGAAGGACTGCCGGTATTGACATCAGCTTCTCTTTGACAACCACGTCATCTTCATAGACCGGCGTAATTGCCAAATCATCCTCTGCCGCAAAACCATCCTCATCAAACTCCCCCTCATCGTAACTGTCCTCTTCACCATCCCAATCTTCTTCGTTTTCCCAATCCTCGTCCCAGTTCGGATATTGACATAGTTCTCCCTGTCTAAATGTTATCTTGGCCGGGATTTTCAAATCTGTCTCGTTGACTTTCATTACAGTAATATAAAACATCCAGTCATCGCCAAAATCGTATAAATATAGATACTTATTTTTTACAACCGGATTTACATCCTGCAGCCGAACCCGGTCCGCACGTTTCCCCTGTTTTCCCATCGGATGATAGATTCCATTGGGATCATAAGCCTTTCGATTCAGACTGAACATATACAAATGGTCTTTGTCGAATTCAAATGCATCTAAAATACAGTCGCTTAGCTCTGCAAACGTCCTGTCTCCGCTGATCTCCATAATCCGGTAAATGTTGCGGTTAAACGCCGATTCGATTTTTAATTGATAGCAAAGATATGACATTTTATCGATCTCCCCCCTCCTCTTTTTCCGCTACAATCTCCAAGAGCTCTGCTGCCACCTGCGCCGACTTAATTCTCATCAAATTGTCCCAGGCATCTTGTTTCCCCAAAAGATTCATGCCACCATGCCATACAAGCTCATCATCTATGATTGCAAAATGCTCTGCAATATCCTCTCCTATGATCACATGAATACCGTTTCGCTGCATTTCACATATTAGTCCGTAACAAAATTCCGAACTCCCATAAGAAAGATTCTGAGGATCCAATGTAACAACAGTCACCCCGCATCCAGCTTCCTGTCTTGCTTTCACAAGATAAGAAAAACGTTTTACCTTTTCCATTGTAAGCTCAGGGCTTGAAACAATAATTCTCTTCTCCGCTTCTATCAGATCCTGTTCAAATACATCCGTATAATTATCACTGTCATAAATAGCATTTGCAGTCTGCTTTGGAAAAATTCCATTTGCAATCAACTGAAATCCTGTACGTTTGTATGTTCGCAGCCGCTTAGCATACATATTATCAAAGGTCCTGATGTGTGAGTCTATATAATCATAGACAATAACTTCGCTCTTGCCCTCATAATCACGGTTCAGCCTTCCCAGGTACTGCTCCAGCCGTCCGGAAAATGAAACCGGCGCGGCCAGCATCAGCGTATCTAGTCTCGGATAATCAAAACCTTCTCCTATCTTCTGACCTGCCGCCACCAAAATAAGGCTCTGATTCCTGGAGATCTCTTTTAATTGCTGCCTTACATGTGAGTTTTCTTTATCACTATTATCTCCATAGAGAATCAATACATGATCCGCATCCATTTGCAGATGATCATACAGATATTTTGCCTGTTCTTTATATCTGGTCAGAATGACCGGCGTTCTTCCTTTTTTCACACATGCGATCGTATCCTCAAGAATCATATCGTTCCGAGCACGGCTGCTGCTGATCAGGGAATATGCTTCATTAATATCACTTCTGCTCTCATCGGTATCAATTACTCTTGTATATCTCGGATACACATAATGACCGATCCGCTGCTCAATAGCGCGTTCCTTTGCCGTATAATGGTGACGGACCGGTCCCAGCAGCATATAAATGATTTTATCCAGATTATCACTTCTGTTAGGCGTTGCCGAACCCCCGTACACATATCTGGCATTGACCTTTTGCATCACTTCTACCGAGGTATTAGAACCGCAATGATGACACTCATCCATCAAAACCATACCATAAGAATTAATGCGGTCATTAAATTTTCCTTTACTATAAACAGATCCCACCATCGCCACATCTATAATACCGGTCAGCGTATTCTTACTTCCATGCAGAATTCCGATCACACTTTCCCTACGTTTTTCCCTGCCGCTTTTCGTTTTATAGATTGGCGGTTCCTCATCTATTATCAGGAATTTATTCAGTTCATCTACCCACTGTTCCAGCAGTTCCTTACTTTGAATCAATATGAGTGTGTTTACTTTTCTTTCTGAAATCAGATAACTGCATACTACCGTTTTTCCAAAGGCAGTCGCTGCACTAAGCACTCCCTGATCATAGGCAAGCAGCCTGTTTGCCGCCAAATCCTGCTGCATCCGAAGATCTCCTTGAAAGGTAACCCTTATCGGTCTTCCCTTTTCCCTGTGGTCCTCGATTTCATAGTCGATTCCTGCTTCCCGGCAGGATGCTATCAGACTGTCACGAAGTCCTCTCGGAATACAGATATAGCCATCCTCATCCTTCCCCATATATACTGCACTGAAATTATAATAATTGAAATAACCAAGTCTTTTATTTTTATAAAACACGGGGTTATCAAATGCCGCCATGCTTCTGATCTGATTTTGCAGATGCGGCATTAAATATAGTGCATCAACATATACACCGTTCCCCAGTATAATATGCATTTTTCCTATAACATCCGACTTCACAAAGCCATCCTTTTTTCTCCATGGTTTAGGTCTGTTTTGCTGCATAACCGCAACTGGAATGTCTCCATAACCCGAAAGCTCTTCCTGCCAGTCTTTCATCCGTCTTATGATGTCCTCCATGGACAGTTTCTTTGTATGATTCAAAAGAATATCCCACTGATCCGGATAAGCATTCCAGTTTTTATCGACAAATGCACTGTTTCCAGTTTTAAGTGCCCTTCCCTGTAATGGCAGTGCTATCAAATTTCCTATACTGCTTGCCACATCCTGTGACGGGTACATGCGGTCATAATATTAAAATGATTTCAGATTAATAGATGCAGACCCTTTGTCCAATAACAAAAATCCGAAATTTCTTGCAAGAGATGCAGATACCGGTTTCTTAAAAAAGATCCATACATGAGCACCCCTGCCGGACCTTGACCGTTCCACCAGGGGTGTAATACCGTTACTCTCACAGATTAATCGCAGTGCATCAACTTCCTCATAGATCAGCATTTTACAAGAGTTATTTCTTCGGTTTTGAGGGTTTCCTATTCCATTTTAGCACTACACCCCGCTGCTCTGCTATGGACTGGAACTGCTTTACCACATAAGCTGACTTTTCTTTCAGCGTAAGGCTTTCCAACTTTTTTTCTTCTGCAAGATGCTCCATCACAGTTTTCAAATCTTCTAAATCCAGGAGATTGACCGCCAGGCAAAAGAAACTTTTTCTCCTGCCGTCATTATAGCCTTCCAACAAAAGCTTCCATATTTCCAGCTTCTGCATTTGCTCGGAATTATAGGCTTCCACACCCATTTCCTTCATTTTTTCAAAATCCTGCTTCCAATTCCGGTGTGTGATAAAGATATCGTACTCATCTGCTTTCCCATATTTATCACAGGGGAACTCCTGACATTGATTGCAATATTCTATCTTACCATGCCGGATACTGCACTTTGCTATTTTACAGGACTGGTTCCCCTCTCCTCCTCCACAGCCCGTACAATGTCCGTCCAGCTTCATAGGGCACAGCCCGCAGTTCAGGCCGCAGAGGGAGAACCATAGGTTGTCTCTTACGAAATCCTTCAATTTTCTTCTCTCCCTTTCTCCAAAATCAAGTACGGCTGCCTGTCCTGATAAATTCAATCAGCTTCTCCACATCCTCAAAATTATCATAATCTCCGTTTATCCCTTCACGATGGTAAATAACTCCCGCCTTCTCGTTTGCCTCCAGACAGTCTAAAAGCTGCTTTTCTCCATACCTTTTCACAAACAGGTTAAACGCATATGGCTTTATCTTGGTTAATAAACCTTTCCGGCAGTCTTCGCCGCATGCATAACAATGTCCAATTTCCTTCTCCAATGAACATTTTCGATTCTCACACCAGTCTTTATCCGGACATTCCCCGGAATTACAGCCTGCACAGTTTGTATTTTCCATACATAAGCAGCAGGCAAGCCCGCATCGTGCAATCCCCAATTCTCTTTTCATCTTTATTTACCCCTTGTATTCTTTTCAATTTTTCATCTGCATAGCATGGTCGGCTTCATTTTCTTCCTTCGTTTTGGTCGGGTCTTCACGGTCATAGCGACTACATGGCAATTTCTCACATTGACCGCAGTGCTCATATTTTTTTTGATTGATACAGAATTCATAGATGTCACAGCAACTTTCTCCTGTGTATTCCAGCCAGAACACCTTGCCTTTTATCTCTCCGCACCTCTGACAATCTGCCGGGTAATACTCACAATCCGAACATACGGTACCGCAACAACTTATCTTCTTTTCCATGGGCATTTTCTCCTTATCAGATTTTCCGTTGGCACTCACTGCACTCTGCATCATGGATAGAAATGATTCCTCCACATTCCGGACAGGTATATTTTTCTTTTTGCTGTGCAAGAAATCCGGCCATTCCCTGCTCCTTTACCATTTGGCTGTTTCCCATCAAGCTGGCATGGTAGCAGATATTATAACTTTTTTCCAACCGCTTTATCTGCTTACAGGGATATTCAGGGCATTCAAAACAATATGTAATCTGCCGCTTTGCCACGCAATCTTTAATCTTGCATTTCCGGCAATGCTCTGGTTTTCCCTGGTCACTTTTCAGACAGCCTGCGCATGGCTTTCTATGATAACAATGTTTATAACAAACCAGGCAGTTCATCCCACAGGGGGCAAACATGACAGGCGCTATCTTTTCTGGCATCTTCATATACCCTCCCTCAATATAAAAAAAGGTATGAACACCTACTTTTTAAATTTGTCCATACCCTTTCCTACTCTGCACAACAGCTTGCTACGCCAGTATTTTACCAAAGTTACTATGCCAACTAAATCTAATTTTTCTATTATTTCTGCCTAATACCAAACTTTTCGAATAACGTCTGATTCTAGTTCTGCAATGGATTGTATTATAAATAATCTCTCTGGAAATACGAAAAATCAACACTTGCTCACTTTATTATTACACAATATTACTGCACCAGTCGCAATACCAGTCAATGCATCAACCTTTTCTCTTCCATCAGTGTCACCCACTTGTTTTTGTAACTCTGCTGCTACCATTTCTTTATCGTATTTCAGTCTTTCTAACATTGGCTTATGCCTAAACTCAAAGTTTCTAAATATATCATCCCAAGTAAACGCATACACCTCATAATTTTCTGATTTGGATACCAATCCAATTTTTCCTTTATCCTCGAATACTTTGTATTGACTTTTAATGTATTCATCAATTTCCTTGCAGACAGCTATAAATTTCCATTTACGAAATTCACTATTAAATTGTGGCTGTCTTCTTACAAAATCCATATAATCTTCTATCTGCCTCAAAACTTTCTTCGTCAATGGTACTTTAGGTGCTTTTAGTTCTACTACGATGTTTTCGTCTAGTACCGTTTCAAACGTGTTTTCAACCGTTCGTGTATTACACATAAAAATATCCATACGACGCTCATTTTCAATGTCTGGTTCTAATGAGGCCTTAATATTTTCCTCACCATACAAAATATTCGTATATTGCTGCAATGCCTTTTGCATTCTTTGATCAGCACTGGCCAAATTATATTGCTCTCCAAATAGCCAAAACTGTCTCTCCACTATTTTTTGTATATGGTCACGCTCATTTGCAAACTGCGTTAAATCATATACAATACTTTTTAATAATTCTATCACTTTATAACGTTCTTCAATGAATTTAATTGTTTCAATAATATTTTCCAAAGAAGTTTTTTTCAATATCTGTGAAAAATCATGTCTTTGTTGTGGAGATAGTTCTACCAACTGTTCAATTATCCCCAATACATTTTCCCGTTCTTCAGAACTCAACAATAAATTAAGAAAAGCTAGTAGTGACTTCTCCTGAACCGGTTTTAATTTATAAAATATTTGCGGTTCTAATTTATATATCTCAGTCGTAACTTTTTTTAAATCTTTTTTTCGCATTTGCCCGTAGATATCATCAGTAAATTGAGGAAATGTCTTTTTAACATTTAACATTTTCTCTACTTCGGCATCTGCTTTTTCGGTTAAATACACTCCTATCGTTTTTTCTATAAAATTCTGAATAGACCTTCGTAAGGCTTTTAATATCTTCTTTTCTTCTTGGGAATCAAATAGGCCTATTTGATCATCATCTTGATTCGTTGTAACGTCTTCCTCATCATCAAAAAATTCTGATTTTACAAATACACTATGGTTAAAATCAATAGTATTCCGATTAAAAGTTGTTGTTTCCCTACCTTTTAGCGCATCTGCACTATCGAAGTAATAGCAGCAAAATTTTTCTTTTATAGCTTCTTGCCAAACAACCAAATTTATTTCAAAACGATAACCTTCTATCGTAACTAAAGATTTACTACTTAAATCAGTATTTATATATTTTTTGTAATCAATTTCTTTATCATTAACTACTATGCTAACATTCTTATTTTTAAATAAGTATAAAAACCACGCAAACTCTTTTAACAGGAAAGGCTCAAGCACTTCAAAACTCATGTTCTCTACAGTCAATGATGTAATATTATTAAATTTTACTTCCGTTCCACATGTTTCTTTTTTAACTATTTGAGGATCGGTACAATCAACAACTTCTTTTTTGTTATTGGACATCTGTATACTATATTCTTTGTAACTCGCTCCATCTTTATAAATAGTAGACCATTCTACATTATTAGCAAATGCTGTAAATGAAAAACGCCCTTTACCTTTATTGGCTTTTGCCTTCATTTTCAATGATAACAAGTTTTTCTTAGAAGCCAAAAATGCACCAAATGTTTCAGATAAATCATCATAATTAATTCCATCGCCATTATCTTTTATAATCAGCTCATCAATGCCAAAAGCAACATTAGGACTATATCTTACACTCACTGTTGTCGCATGTGCCTCAAATCCATTCCATATATATTCACAGATAGCTTCCTTATAATCATTTGTTATTCCAGAAGTTTCAATACTCTGATTTTTTACACTTAAAGGAATAATCATAACGCTCTATCTCCTCTCATTCTGACTTATTTTCATCATATCACATTCATATTCCTTTTTCTATCTAAAATCAAATAGATAATGTGCTTTCAAATGACTTACTAATCGTTTTGCCGCAGAGTATATCTTTTGCCAGACAGTATACACTTTTGCCAAATAGTAAGGGTTTTGCCGGATTGTATCTTTTCTCCAACAAATCCCTCATTTTCAAACTATCCGGCGTTATCCCCGTCCCCGCCCAAACGGAAACTTATCCATCTCTATTCCTTTAATAACACAACTCCATTTTCCCCAAATACTCCCGCAACCCCGCATAGAATCAAGGTTTCCGCACGAGAAGCGTGACGGTTTCCACATGATTCGTCCCCGGAAACATATCCACCGGCCACACCTCCCCCGCCACATATCCCAGCTTCCTCATATACCTCACATCCCTGGCCAAAGTCTCAGGATTACACGACACATATACAACCTTCCCTGCTCCCATCTTCCCTACAGAGTCCAAAAACTCTCCTGTACTGCCGCTCCTTGGCGGATCCATAATCACCACATCCACCTTTTCTCCCCGTTCAGCCATATTTACCAGGAACCGTCCCGCGTCATTGCAGTAGAAGCGCACATTCTTCCTATCATTCATCTTGGCATTGCTCACCGCATCCCGCACAGCGTCCTGATTTAATTCCACACCAATAACCTGCCCAGCCTGTTTGCTGGCAATGATCCCAATGGTTCCAATGCCGCAGTACGCATCCACCACCAGTTCCTTTCCGGTGAGGCCTGCCAGTTCCAGCGCCTTTCCATACAGCACTTCCGTCTGGACCGGGTTCACCTGATAGAAGGATCTGGAAGAGATACGGAATCTGCAGCCGCACAGTTCGTCCACAATATATCCCTTGCCATACAGCACATGTTCCTTGTTCCCCAGAACCATACTGGTACCGCGCCCATTGATATTCTGTACAATGGTGGTGATCTCCGGATGTTTTTCCCTCAATGCCTTAACAAAATTATTTTTAGATGGAAATACAGGAGATGCCGTGACAAGCACCACCATGATCTCATTGGTTGTAAATGCCCGGCGGATCAGCACATGGCGCAGTAGTCCAAAGCCAGTATCCTCATTATAAATACGTATCTTAAATGACTTGAGCATATTGCGGATCGTACCGATAATCTCATCCGCCTTTTCATCCTCTATCATGCACTTCTCCACAGCAACCACATCATGGCTGTTCTCCTGGTAAATACCGGAAATCACATTTCCCTTTTCCCAGGCAAACACAGCATGTACTTTGTTGCGGTAATGGAATGGATCCTTCATTCCAATGATCGGTTTAACAGGGCAGATGCCCTTAAACAGTTCCTCCACCTGCTTCTGCTTTTGCTTCAGCTGTTCACTGTAATCCCGATCCAGTATCTGACATCCCCCGCACCGTTTCATAACCGGGCAAAGTCCTTTTCCCTCCGGCTTTCCTTTTTTATCTGCCATCCGGTCAGATACAGGTCTGCCCATCTTCCGTCTATCCGGGCTCTGCCAATCCGTCATCCGTTGATCCACTGTCTGTCTTTCTGGCCTTCCCTTTCCTCCCCCCCTTTTATCATTCAAACCGCCAATATTCTCACTGGACTTACCCATTCTAAATCCCCGCTCATCTCTGCCGCTGCGCAGTTCCCGTTCATCCCTCTTATCCTTACGCCGGTCATCACGCTGCGGTCCTCTATCCCCTCTCTTGGCCGCTGCATCCTGTTTTCCCCCGTGATTTCTCCTGGACATTTTATCCAAATCCTTACCAGGATGTTTATCAGTATCCTTGTCCGTATATTTACCGGTATGTCTATCGGTATATTTATCACTATATTTATCGTCATATTTATCACTATGTTTGCCCATATATTTACCGTCCCCCCTGCCACGAGTACCGCCAACTTCCGCCTTTTTCACCGGTCTCTGCTCCCACCGCTTCTCTGCTTTCCCCCCGTTCCTCTTCTCCGTTCTGTTCCCGCTTTCATTTCCACCAATTCGGCTCATTGTCTTATTCTCCCATTCTGACAGCTGTTTTTACTTAAAAACAGTACAGACAGCGGCTCGATCCCCGCTCTCCTCTGCTATAACATATTTGTCATCATCACTTCATGTCGGTTTTTGGGGCGCTTGATCCCTCTAAAAACCCTATCGACATTTTACCATATATTTAATATAATGTGTAATTTTATCATATATCCGCCCAATCCCCTCCCACATCACCACCAGCTGCCTGCAATTATCACCCAAGTTATCACCCAAGAACGGATACAGACATGATCACACATTCCCACACAGTCTCCGCCGTTCCATCCACATACAATTCCACACATAATCTCACATATAATCTCACATATAATCCCACATCTGCTCCCGATCCCCCATACAAGATCGACCCCACCCGATACATTGGAAAGCCATCCGATCCCACCGGACGCATTTCTCAGGAGATCCGCTCCTACGAACTTTTGGGCTCCCTCCTCATTCCCTACATTCGCCTGGACCACGATGCCATGCCGACCGTAGAGGCATGCCAGGAGATCGACAAACTGCTGGAACTGAAGGTATACAAAAACTTATTTCTGCGAAATGCTCAAAAGACCGGTTTCTATCTGCTTATGCTTCCCGGCAATAAAAAATTTAAAACCTCTGTTTTATCCAGACAGCAGTTCTCACCTATCATTTGCGAAACCGGAATATATGAAAATGCATCTGGATATCACGCCCGGTTTCGTCAGTGTCCCTGCCCTTATGAATGATGCAGAGTATCATATCCAGCTGCTTATTGACAGGGATGCAATGCAAAAACAGGAATATTTCCCCTGCCATCCCTATGTCAATACATCCAGTATCAAATTCCGTACCCGGGATCTGTTGGAGGAACGCCTTCCGGCCATGGGCCATTCCTATATCGTGGTAGACCTTCCAGGTGCGTAACAAACACTCCCCCTATTGGCAGCCACACCACTCAAAAACCGGAGCCATCAAAAGCAGTCATTGATATGCTCCCATATCACATGCTCCGTCTGATGGTACTCCGGTTTCTTTTTCACCGATTTTCCTTATAATCTCCGCCTTAGATCGCCGCTGTCACATCCTTCAGCCACGCCCTCTCATCCTCATTCAAATGGGGGCCGATCTTCTCATATACCTGTCTGTGATACTCATTTAAAAGCTCCACATCACGTTCTGTCATCAGCGTTTTGTCAACCACTTCCAGGTCAATGGGGGCAAATGTGAGAAATTCAAACTTCAGGAACTGCCCATACTCATTTTTTTCATCCTTTACGCACACGGTCAGGTTCTCTGTCCTGATACCGTGGCTTCCCTCTATATAAAGTCCCGGTTCATCGGATGTGATCATACCGGGCTCCAGAACCCCGTTATCCTGGCGCTCAGGCACCATTTTAAACCGGATCCCGTTAGGCCTTTCATGGCAGTTAGACAAGTAGCTGACGCCATGGCCTGTGCCATGTTCAAAGTTAAGCCCCCTGCTCCACAATGGTTCCCTGGCCACATAATCAATACTCAGTCCTCTGCAGCCGTGAAGGAACTTCACCGCTCCCAGGCGCAGCATGCTCATAAGTACCAGTGTAAAATGCTCCTTTTCCTCGTCTGTCACCGGTCCCAGCGCAATGGTCCTGGTGATATCCGTGGTTCCCTCATAATACTGGCCGCCGGAGTCCACCAGATACAGCCCCTTTGGCTCCAGGGGGATATTGGTCTCTTCCGTAGCTGAGTAATGACACATTGCCCCATGTTCCCCGTATGCGGATATGGTTGAAAAGCTGAGTCCTATGCAGCCCTCCTGTTCCATCCGCAGTTTTTCCAGGTAATCAGACACACTGATTTCATCCATGGGAATCCTGCCAATGTTTTTCTTCAGCCAGTAAATGAATTTGGTCACCGCCACGCCGTCCTTGATATGGGCATTCCTCTCATTTTCAATCTCCACATCATTCTTAACAGACTTCATCAGCGCGGTGGGGTTCATCCTGTCAATGATCTTATTGGAGCTGTCCAGCAAACGGTAGATCGCATAATTGACGCGGCTTTTCTCCAACAGCACCTTCTCATTCCTGAAACCTTCCACCATATCATAAAGTTGGTCATAAGGCAGCACCGTAACCCCAATATCTTCCAGATACTGCCTGGTGGTAATGTCCTCTCCATTATCCATATACGGATATGCCCGATGCTCCAGTACCTCCTCATTTACAAACAGATACAGCTGTTCCATGGTAACCACCACATAGGACAATACCACGGGATTATGGCGTATATCGCCACCCCGGATATTTAAAAGCCATGCAATGTCATCCATGGATGTGAGCACATGGACCGAGGCATGAGCTTTCTTCATGGCCTCTCTCACATCCTGTATTTTATCTTCGCTGCATTTTCCTGCATACTGCTGGGCCAGAACCCAGGCCGGCTTTGCCGACAACTCGGGCCGGTGATCCCATATGCTTCCGATCAGATCCAGTCCATAGGATATCCTGACGTTCTTGTCTTCCAGCACATCCTCCAGATTTAACCCGGCCTCCCCATTAACCACCCGGCCGTCAAATCCAAGGCACCCCTTTGAGGGAAGCGTCTGCTCCAGATATTCCTCTACATCAGGTACGCCCTCCCGTCCCATTTTCATCATGGTCACCGAGGTTCCCTCCAGTTCATGGGAAGCCTGGACAAAATAGCGTCCGTCCACCCACAGGCAGGCCTCGTCCATAGTCACCACGGCCGTTCCTGCCGAGCCTGTGAATCCTGTGATATATTCCCTGCATTTAAAATGCTCTCCCACATATTCAGACTCATGAAAATCTGCTGTTGGAACCAGATATGCGTCCATCCCCTGCTCCTTCATCAAAGCACGAAGTGCACACAGTCTTTCCTGAATCACACCCATCATCGATTCCTCTCTTTCTCTTGATTAACACTTTTTTCCAAGCAGTGCTGTCCAAACCTTCAGCCCATCTATCTCCCGCACCTGCGCGGGTCATCTAACCCATGCCATCTAACCCGCTCCATCTAACCTGCGTCATCTAATCTAACCTCACCCATGGTTCCCTACACCGGCTCACGCCTCATCGCGTCCTCAATGGCGGCTCCAATCCCTTCATTATAAGTGGGCTGCGCTCTCATGGCAAAGGACATTTCTTCCGCAGTGAGCCCATTGGCGATAGCAGTGGCAATCTCCCCGATCATGTCCGTTGCACGGGGACACATCATCTGAGCGCCCACAATGGTATTGGAGTACGCCTCGAAAACCAGGCGGATAAATCCGTTCTCCTCACCGGATATGATGGATTTTCCATTGTCCCTCATGGAAAAATGTCCGCAGCGCACCTTTAGCCCGCCCTGTTTTGCCCGCTCCTCCGTAATTCCAACCGTGGCAATCTCCGGATCCGTGTAAATACAGTTTGGCACAATGGGAAGGGACACAAACATGCCGTTGGGCACTACCTCCAGCTTGACGCTGTGAGCCCTTCCCGCGATCTTTTCCACTACGTACGTGCCCTGGGCCGCCGCCACATGGGCCAGCTGTGTCCTGGCAGCCACATCCCCTATGGCAAATACGCCCGGCTCACTGGTCTCAAAATCACTGTTCACTGCAATCTTTCCATTCTGCATTTCCAGGGAAATGTCCTTGCCAAAAAGCTTATCCACATCCGGGCGCCGCCCAATGGCCATCAGTACCTGTCCTGCCCTTGTCTTTATGGGTTCACCCCCATGGTTGAGCGTGATCACACAGCTGAGGCTTCCCTCTTCCTCCATGATCTCAGTGACCGTGGCATCGCAGTATACCTGGATACCTTTGCGCCGAAGCTCCTTTTCCAGTTCCGCCGACATGACGTCATCCATGGGAGCCATCAGGTGCTTCTGCTTTTCCACAATGGTCACGCTGGAGCAGAGATTGCTGAACATGGTTGCAAATTCCACTGCGATCACGCCTCCGCCCATAATGGTCAGGCGGTCAAAATTCCAGTTTTCCGCTGCCAGAAGCCTGTCGCTGTTCCACACTCCCGGCAGGCTTGCCCCAGGTATGTCGTTCATCATGGGGACGGCTCCTGTTGCTATTATGACTGCATTTCCCTGAAGAAATTCGCGTCCGCCTTCCGCCAGTTCTACCTCCACGGTCCTGTCCCTGCGCAGGGTGGCTGTCCCGTGTATGATCTCCACTTTCTCCCGGTCAAATCCGGCCTCTATGCCTTCGCGGTATTTTGCCACGGCCTGCTTTTTGTATTTCTGCATCTTTCCGAAATCAAAGGCAATAAAGTCCGTTGATACGCCAAACACATCGCAGTTCTGCATCATATGGAACATGTTGGATGCATGAAGCAATGCTTTTGTGGGGATACAGCCCCTGTTGACGCAGGTACCGCCTATTTTCTTTGCCTCAACCAGCGCCACCGAAAGGCCAAACTGCGATGCCTTTTGTGCCGCTGTATATCCGCCTGGTCCTGCCCCAATGATTACCACGTCAAAATTTCTTGCCATATCAAATCTCCATTTCTTTTATGTAACTGTTCAGGGCGGCTCATCTTCTTGACCGGAAAACCGGTCAAGAAGCATCGGATGTCCATCCGATGTGAAAATGGGGACGAAAACGGACTTATAAGCAAGCTTAACGCCCGCTTTTGCCCCCATTTTCCCGCCGTCCTGAACTGTTACCCTTTTATTTTAGATCCATCCAAAATGCCTGCAGGCTTTCCAGACCCCATCCCTGTCAATATCGTCCGTAACATAGTCAGCCACTGCCTTCAGCTCATCCACTGAGTTTCCCATGGCAATCCCGATCCCCGCCTCCCGGACAATCTCATAATCATTCATGCTGTCTCCAAATGCAATGGTGTGCTCCATACCGATCCCGTAAAACTCGCAGATACGCATAAGCCCTTTTGCCTTGGACGCCTCCCGTTCCACCACATCAGCTCCCATATTTCCAGAAAACATGGGGAATTTAAAATCCGGAAAATGCTCCTCCATCTCCTTGGCCCCCTGGGGCCCTCCTATGTATGCCAGGGTCCTCACCGGCAGCTCCATCAGCTCCCAGCCATCCCTGTAATTGCGCTCCGACACTCCCCAGCGGATCTCATCCATGCGGGTAACCCCTTCCGGATGAATATAATAATCATATCCTCCCGTGCTGATCCCCATGGAATAGCCATGCTCATCCGCATAGGACAGCAAAGACCTCAGCCGGTCCTTGTCCATCAGATGCTCAAACAGGACATTTCCTCCTGCTTCCACCCGGGTGCCGTTCATATGAATGACCCCGTCCGGTTTGATGATATCGCAGTACATGGAACTCATTTCGTGGTCCATGTTTCTTCCGCTGGCAATGACGATCACGGAATCCTTCCTAATATGCTCCAGGGCCTCCATTGCGCTGGGAGGGACCTCCCATGTCTTGTGATCCAGTAACGTCATGTCAAGATCGAAGCTGAAAATCCGCTTTTTTAATGCATTTTCCTGTGTCATTCTTATTTTCTCCTGAATAAATTAAAATTAGGGCTTTTCAAAATGAAAAATCTTTGCTATAATCATAGAGGTTCGAGAACGGAGTATGGCGTAGCTTGGTAGCGCGCTCGGCTGGGGGCCGAGAGGTCGCAGGTTCAAATCCTGTTACTCCGACTGTGGAAACCCTTGATTTTACTGGAAATCAAGGGTTTTTTGTTACCTCGTCATCAGTTTACATAAAGCATTTTCCCAACAATCTTCTAACAATCTTCCAACACTTTTTCTACGCCGGCAGCCGAATCAAGTTATTTTACCTTCTCTTCCACACCTTTTTCTAATGCAAGTACACTGAATTTTCCACTTAGAACAGAGCCTATGTTACTCTCGGGATACGTTTTCCTTGTGTATTGTAAAAGTTCAATACTGCATAACAGCACTTTCCTTTAGTTTGTAAGCTACCAGTCATATATCTCATCTTCCTTTGTCCGGCAACTCTGCAAATGAATCATTGCTATTATACCCCAAACACAGATAATCTTCAAGATAAGCTGATTGGATACGGTAAAGACACCCAATTCTTTTGGATTTCGATGTTCCTGACCGAAGCAGTTTGTAAACACTGCTTCGGCTAATACCGAGAATCTGTGTTATCACGGATATAAGACCGGCCACTGCATCTAAACAGTGCCGCAAAGGCCAGATTAAAGCGTTTAAAGCCGGATGTGAATGGCGCATTACTCGACTTGCATCAGAGCATTATATTTATGATGCCAGTCATTATTCACCTTAGAAACATGATACCCATAGATTGCTTTTCTTCTAAATTTGGGTGCAAATATAATATGGTATTTACACATCCAACTCATATGTGTTAATGTATTTTTGTCCATTAGGGCACCCCAAGTTTTTTATTTGTGGCTTGTTAACCTACTTTTATTATAGCTGGAAGTTTTGAATATAACTAGAAGTTTGACTCCCTCCCCCTGTAAAACAGGGTTAAAAACCATCTGGCAACATCACCTTTGCCTGTAATTTACCGTACCAGAGCTTTACTCTTTTGCATATTTATCATTAATTTGAGCACCCAACACTACTTGTTATCCACAGATACATCATTTTTGCCAAGAGATACACGCAGTATTGATTCATACTTACCCCTTCCCGTTTGGAGTGCTGTGTCAGCTGCCGGTGCAATGATTTCGGCAAACGCAGTTTAAACTGGCCTGAATACTTTTCCAAATCATCCGGCTCCAAAATATCACAGCCTGACTCTAGAGCGTATTTGAAAATAACATACAGCCGGCAGTTGCATCCTTAACATTGGCTATTGCCGCTTCCATCGTATCCGTGCAAGTAATACGCCCCTTTAAATCAGGATATGACACCACATAACCTCCCTCGGATATATCTTCCACTGTCTCCATTCTGTACCCTCAGCGTACAAGGAAGCTTGATATATTCATCAATCGTTCCCATGATCTGACGCCCCACTTCCCACAACTTCCTTTACCATCTGGACATATACTTTTTTAATCGGCTCATGCTTTGGGTTCGTTATCGGCATACAGCCTGGCTTACAAAATGTATTAGGTTGTAACCACCTCCGAACTCCTTTGGGACCATCTGCTCCACCGTTGTATCCCCAGGGCAGCGAAAGACGCTTTTAATTCACTCCAGCCGGCCATAATCAACCTATCTCATGGTCTTTCTTGCATCCAAACTGGCAAAGTTAAGCATAGGAGCCATTTATACGGATGACAGGGGTGGTGATCACAGCAGATGTTCGGCAGTCTGAACTCCATGGAAATACACATATATAAAAGTCACGGCCTTTAGAAACCAGGACCGTGACTTTTCTGCATACAGATAATAACTTCCACTCACACATCTAAAGAACCGATGTCAAATCCTTCACACTGGACCTCACAACCAGCCGCCCGGTGATCTGCGTTTTCATAGGCATGAAACGCGGATCCTCAATCAGCTGCATCAGCTGGATGACAGACTGCTTGCCCATGATGTTCCGCTGCACATGGATGGTTGTGAGGGCAGGGGAACTGATCGAGGAATAGGGGATGTCGTCAAAGCCCATAAGGGACACATCCTGGGGGATTTTATATCCCTTTTCCTTCAGGGCCTTCATTGCCCCCAGCGCTATGGTATCATTCTCAGCGAAAAAGCAGGGCGGAAGGATTGGCTTTTGCTCCAGAACCCGTGCAAAATCATCCCGCGCCCCCAGCATGGTGGGTTTTACACGAAATTCATTGCGCGGGTCAAAATGGAAATCCATTTCTTTTACGTATTTGATAAAAGCATCGTGTCGCTCGTTGAAGTTCTCGGCTCCCGTGGTACTGCCCAGGTAGCCCAGTTCGGTGTGTCCGCATTTTCTTAAATACTGCAGGGCGATGTACACATTCTCTCCATTGTTCATGCATACACTGCTGCAGTAATGGTTGGGAACCGTATTATCCACCACCACATAAGGGATGGGGATGGAATCCAGATGTACGAAATCCTCCCTCATGACTTCTGTGGCAATCAAGAACATTCCGCAGTATTTGCTGTAATCCAGCGAATCAAGGGCGGATTTAAGGCCTGTCTTTACCACGGTCAGGGTCATGCCAATCTGCTCTGCACGGAGCTGTTCTTCAATTGAATCAATAATCATGGTAATAAACCCCTGGTTCTCTTCTACCAGCAGACCGCTTTTATAAAATTTCACCACAAGTACATTCTTACCGCTTTTAGGTTTGCGGACAGGAGGCATGTACTGGTAAGTCTTAAGTGCGTCTAATACCTTTTTACGTGTCTCCTCGCTTACCCCTTTTTTACCGTTTAACACAATGGAAATGGTTGCGGGTGAAACACCAATCTGCTTGGCCAGTTCTCTGACAGTCATATGGTTTCTCCCTTTCCGGAATGCAGAAAGAATGCAGTAAACATCTTTAAACAATCCCTGTAACTTACGAATCATACTATGATGAGATTATAGCACACGGTATGAAATGGGTCAATTCTTTACAGAGAAAACAATATGTGTTTACTAAACATCATATAATACAATAGTAACCAGGGGCATATTATTTTTTGATTTGTTCAACTAAAATGCACAATAAATATAATTTAATATGTAAAATAATAACAAATATGTCAAATATATATTGACACGCCAAAAGAATCGTTGTACTATTTAGTTAACACGTAGGGGGCAGTTCAAATAATGTTTAGTAAACAATTCCAATAAAAAGGAGGAAACGTACGAATGAAAAAAATGAAAAAAGTGGTCAGTGTGATTGCGGCAATTACCGTGGCAGCATCATTGCTGGCAGGGTGCGGCGGTTCAGGCGGTTCAGGAGCCACCACGGCAGCTGAGACCAAGACGGCGGAGACCACGGCGGCGCAAGCAGAGACAAAAGCAGCACAAGCAGAAACCGCAGAAGCAACAGCTGCAGAGGAAAACCCGGTGGCAGGCAAAAAAGTAGCTTATATCATGCTTCTGCCATCCGCAACCATCTTCCAGATGTGGAAGGATTCCTGCGCATCCCTTTGCGATGCCCTGGATGTAAAGTTTGATTTCTTTTTCTGTGACGGTGATTTTAACAAGTGGCAGGACACCATCCGTACCTGTGCATCTGCGGGATATGACGGACTGCTGGTCAGCCATGGCAACCAGGATGGTTCTTATGTATTCTTAAAGGAGATCACAGAGCAGTATCCGGACCTGGAGATTGTTACATTTGACACTCAGTTTTACACCGATGGCGAGTATCAGAAGCTTCCGGGCGTTACCCAGATGTTCCAGCAGGATGAGTCTCTGGTAACCGTTCTGCTTGACCAGATGATCGAGGAGTACGGTGAGGGCGTCCGCCTGATTAAGGTATGGAGAGGCCCTAACTACAACAGCCCGTTTGACCGCCGTGAGGTTGGCTGGCAGAAATATGAGGCGGAAGGCAAGATTGTGACGGTAGGCGAGGTACAGCCGCTGCAGGATTCAGTTGATTCCGCCAATACGGTTACAGCCGCATATCTCCAGGGCGTTAACCGTGCGGATGTGGACGGCATCATTGCTTATTATGATCTGTACGGCCAGGGTGTTTATAATGCAATTGCTGAGAATGACAATTTCAATGGCAAGAATGGCGATGCACTTCCCATGGCGTCTGTTGACATTGACCCGGTCGACATTACCAACATGCAGACCCGTCCCGACATCTGGACCGCGGCAGGCACCACTGACTGGACCATGAACGGAGAAATCGGAATGCGTATCCTGATGCTGCAGCTTGCAGACCAGTATGACAAGATTTTTGACCCGGCAACCGGAAAGAACGGTGTGGACGTGGTAGAGGTTCCGGGAACCGCAATCAAGGCTGATGCGCTTCAATCAGATTCCACAGTAGAAAACCTGGGGACTATCGCAGGTGAAACTTACGGTAACCTGGACTATCTGTCTGAAGCAGACTGGATGCCAAAGGATTTAATCCACTAATAAGCTGACAGTGAAAAACGAGGTTTTCTTTCGCACACAAAACCATAGGCAATCGTTTTTTAAAGGGAAGCGCGGGTTTTGGCCTGCGTTTCCTTTTTTTAAAAAGATTTTATCGCTGAAAAGAGGGACTCCATGGATAGGATCAAATTAGAGACAAAACGTGTTTCCATTGAATTTCCAGGTGTCAAAGCACTTGATGATATTGATTTTGAAGTGACAACCGGTGAAATCCGCGCAGTGGTTGGAGCCAACGGCGCGGGCAAGTCAACGTTGATGAAGGTGCTGGCAGGGGCCAATTCCAATTATACGGGGGAAGTGTTCTTAAATGATAAAAAGGTTGAGATCAGAACACCGGTGGATGCAAAAAAACTGGGAATACAGATTGTTTATCAGGAAGTGGATACTGCATTGTATCCTACTTTATCAGTGGCAGAGAATATTGTCCAGAACGATATGGTCATGGGAAAGAGCGGCTATATCGTAAACTGGAATAAGGCATATAAACAGGGGCGCGCGGCCCTGGACCGGCTGCATATCAGCCGTGACCAGGTGGATGAACATGAGCTGGTACAGAACCTGTCCCTGGCTCAGAAACAGATGGTGCTCATTGCCAAGGCTATCCGGTCAGAATGCAATTTTCTGATTCTTGACGAGCCGACAGCTCCTTTGAGCAATACGGAAACAGAGGAACTGTTCCGTATTGTGCAGCATTTACATAAAACAGAAAATATAGCAATTCTTTTTATCTCCCACCGGTTAAATGAAATTCTGGAAATATGTGAGAATTATACGGTGATGCGAAATGGTAAGATCATTGACACAACGCCGGTAACAGGGCAGACAACCACAAAAGAGATTGTGGAGAAAATGCTGGGACGTGCCTTTGAAGAAAATTTTCCAAAAGAAGCCTGTGAAATCGGTGAAATGCTGTTTGAAACCCTGCATTTATCCGGCGCACGCGGCAAGGTAAAGGATGTTTCCATCCAGGTAAAGAGCGGCGAGGTGGTTGGAATCGCAGGTCTGGTGGGCGCAGGCAAATCCGAACTCTGTAAAACCCTTTTCGGCGCATTTAAAATGACCGATGGCAAAATCATGCTTAAGGGCAGGGAGTTGAAGATAGCAAACCCATCGGGCGCAGTGAAGAACCGCATGGCCCTGGTGCCTGAGGAAAGACGTAAAGAGGGGGTTTTGGTTCATGAAAATGTCAGTTTCAACTTATCAGCCGCATGCCTCTCCCGATTTTGTACCGGTCCTTTTATCCGCGGGCGAAGGGTTGACGCCAATGCCAAACGGTATGTAGAGGACCTTGGAATCTCCACGCCCAGCGTGAGACAGCAGGTAAAAAATCTTTCCGGCGGTAACCAGCAAAAGGTTGCGGTTGGAAAATGGCTGGCAGCGGACTGTGATATCTATATCTTTGACGAACCCACAAAAGGAGTGGATGTGGGAGCAAAGCAGGATATATTCCATCTGATCAACCAAATCGCCAAACAGGGCCACGGAGTGATCTACGCATCCTGCGAAAACTCTGAGCTGCTGTCCTTAACAGATCGGATGTATGTGATGTATAACGGAACGGTGATGGCGGAACTGGAGACAGCTAAGACCACGGAGGATGAGATCATGTACTACTCGGTTGGCGGAACAGATAATAAAAACCGGATTCAATAGACAGGAGGGATACTGTAGCAATGAAAAGTCGTACAAATGTTAAAAGGTTTCTAGTGGATTGGGCTGCAGTCCTGGCATTGCTTGTTTGCTTTATCGCATTTACAGGGTATAAAGGAAGCGCCTTTATGTCGGGAAGCAATATGGTTAATATCCTTAGGGCAATGGCCATCAATACGGTATTTGGAATCGCAGCAACCATTACCATGGCACCGGACGGATTCGATATGTCTGCCGGAACACTGGCAAGCTGTTCTGCCTATGTGTTCGTATCAGCCTATCTGTGGCTTGGGATGTCCCTGGGGATGTCCATCATTACCTGTATTTTTGCTACCCTGGTCATGTACCAGCTGACCATGTTCCTGATCCTTGTGTGCAAAATTCCGGACATGCTTGCCACTTGTGCACTGATGTTTGTCCATCAGGGTATCGGTCAGTGGTATATTGGCGGAGGCGCAGTATCCACGGGCATGAAGACCTCCTGGGGGGCTATGCCTGCCCGCACCGCTCTTTCGGAATCATTTTCAGCCATCGGACGTGCGCCGTGGATTATCATTATCATGCTGGGATGTGTGTTTGTGGCTTATCTTTTCCTTAATTTTACCAAACATGGCCGTTATCTTTATGCCATGGGCGGAAACAAGGAGGCCGCCAAGCTGTCCGGCATCGATGTTAAGAAGTACCGCTATCTGGCAGGTATGATTACCGCAGTGTTCATTGCGGTCGGCGGTATCCTGGTGGCATCCAGAGGAAGTTCCGCACAGGTTATGTGCTGTGACAATTACCTGATGCCTTCGCTGGCAGCTGTTTTCGTGGGACGCACCGTAGGCGGCGCGGAGAAGCCCAATGCGCTGGGAACCATGATTGGCGCCATGCTGGTGTCCACGCTGGAGAACGGGCTTACCATCTGTGCTGTCCCGTTCTATGTTCTGCCTGCAGTAAAGGGCGCTGTTCTGGCACTTGCGCTTATTGCAGCTTATGCATCTAAGAGAGAAGATTAAGTGGGAGGTTACTACATATGTCAAGATTTAATCATTATTTTCAGATGAATGTGGATGATGTTATCGAATACACGCTGGAGAAGGCAGGGGAGATTCCCTGGGACCGTGATTCCATGGAAGCAATCGTACCATCGTCCCATGGCAACTTAAACTATGTGTACCGGGTCTGGGACGGCAAAGGCCATTCCATCTATATCAAGCAGGCGGGAACCGAGGCCAGGATATCCAAGGATATGAAGCCTTCCAGGGACAGAAACCGCCTGGAATCCGAAATCCTTATGCTGGAAGATAAGTTCGCGCCCGGTATGGTGCCTCATGTGTATTTCTTTGATACCATAATGTGCGCCTGCGGAATGGAAGACTGTTCTGACTATGCGGTCATGCGGGATGCCATGCTGAGACATGAGACTTTTCCAAAGTTTGCTGAAGACGTATCCACCTTTATGGTAAATACGCTGCTGCTGAGCAGCGACATTGTCATGGACCACAAAGATAAAAAAGAGCTGGTTAAAAAGTTTATTTCACCGGACCTCTGTGATATTACGGAAAAACTGGTACTTATGGAGCCTTACAATGACTTGAATAACCGCAACAATGTATATGCGCCCAATGGGGATTTTGTAAAAAGGGAGCTTTACGGTGACGAAGCCCTTCATTTGGAAGTTGCAAAGCTTAAATTCCGTTTTATGACTGATGCCCAGGCTCTTTTGCAGGGGGACCTTCACACCGGCTCGATCTTCATCCGTCAGGACGCCACAAAGATTTTCGACTCTGAATTCGGGACCTACGCCCCCATGGGCTATGACATCGGCAATGTGATCGCAAATCTGATTTTTGCATATGACAACGGCCTTTCCACGGATGACGCACCTTTCTGCGGCTGGATTTTAAAGACCATTGAGGAAACAGTGGATCTCTTTATAGAAAAGTTCAGCAAAAAGTATGATGAAGCGGTAACCGAACCCATGGCCAAGGTAAAAGGATTCAAGGCGTGGTATTTTGACGGTATACTTCGGGACACTGCGGGTTACGCGGGAACAGAACTGCATCGCAGGACCGTGGGCATGGCCAATGTTGTGGATGTGACAACAATAACGGATGAAAAAAAGCGCCTTCTTGCGGAACGGATCAATATCCTGGCCGGAAAAGACTATATCATGAACCAAGGTTCCTTTAGGACCGGTGCCGATTTTGTGGCAGCGGTAAAAAGGGCAAAGGAAGCGGCGGAAAAGACACTTTGAAATGGACAGCATCATACAAAACTGCTCTTAAGGTAAAGGAGGCATGAAGCCATGACGGTTGAAGAATTTTTTGACAAAGTAATTACGGTCCGCATGAAGGAGGACAGGAACGCGCTGGATATTATTGACCAGACCCTTCTTCCGGGCACCATTAAACGAATCCGGATCAGCACAAAAGAGGAAATCTGGGAGGCCATCAAGAAGCTGAAGGTACGGGGGGCGCCGGCCATCGGAGCAGCGGCCGCCTATGGAATCGCATTGCTGTCCTCACGCATCACCGCGGACCGGTACGAAACCTTTTATCCGGAATTTAAGGAATTAAAGGATTACCTGGCTTCCTCCAGGCCCACTGCGGTCAATCTGTTTTGGGCGCTGAACCGTATGGACAGAACCGTGGCTGCCAATCAGGAAAAGGATGTTGCAGAGATTAAGGAACTTCTTTTTCAGGAAGCAGATGCTATCCGTGAGGAAGATGTCCAAATCAGCCGAGTGATCGGAGAGATTGGTTTTGGACTGTTAGAGGAGCTTAAGCAGGAGGGAAAAGAGATTGGCATCATGACCCACTGCAATGCAGGCACACTTGCCACTGCAAAGTACGGCACCGCAACGGCCCCCATGTACATTGCACTGGAAAAGGGCTGGCCGGGAACGGCCATGCACGTTTATTGTGATGAGACCAGGCCGCTGCTCCAGGGCGCCCGTCTTACCTCATTTGAACTGTATAACGCAGGTATCACAACAACTCTGCAGTGTGATAACATGGCCTCTATCCTGATGCAGTCCGGAAAGATAGATATTATTTTCGTGGGCTGTGACCGGGTTGCAATGAACGGTGATTCGGCCAATAAGATCGGAACCAGCGGCGTGGCGATTCTGGCAAAGCATTATGGGATTCCCTTCTATGTGTGCGCGCCCACATCCACCATTGATATGGACACACCAACCGGAAAGGAGATTCCCATTGAGATGCGAAGCCCCGATGAGGTGACACAGATGTGGTATAAGGAGCGTATGGCTCCTGAGGGTATCCATGTGTATAATCCTGCCTTTGATGTGACGGACCATTCGCTGATAACAGGCATCATCACGGAAAAGGGAATGTGCCACGCACCCTTTGACAAGGCGTTTGAAATACTGGGAATCGGAAAGTAGGAGGAACATGATATGCTTGAGGTATTAAAAGAACAAGTGGTTGCAGCGGCAAAGGAAGCGGACCGGCTTGGCATGTGCAAACATAAGTCGGGCAACTTCAGTATATATGACCCGGAAACAGGGTATGCGGTCATCACACCCAGTGGGGTGTCCAGGGATGTGCTTACAGCAAAACATATTTGTGTCATGGATCTGGACGGCAAGGTGATTGAGCGGCTGGAGGATTTAAAACCGTCCAGTGAGGCCATGATGCACCTGTATATTTATAAGGAACGAAAAGACATTCTGGCAATTGTACATACACATGCCCGGTATTCAACTGCATTTGCCATCATGAACAAGCCGATTCCGCCTATTGTGTATGAAAGCGCATACCTGGGGAAAACGGGCATGGTTCCCGTGGCGCCCTACGGAAGGGCGGGAACCGTTGACCTGGCATGGAAGGTGGCAGATGTTATGAAAGATCACGAAGTCTGCCTCATGGAAAGCCATGGCGCCATTGCGGCAGGAAGCAGCCTTGAGGATGCCTTCTTAAAGGCACAGTATGTGGAGGAAATTGCTGAGATGTATTATATTACCCTTGCCAGCACAGGCGGAGCCGAGCCAAAAGCGCTGCCTGTGGAAGAACTTGAGAAATGGGCCTATCCAAAAGAAATCATTCTCTAAGGAGGACGCTATGAAAAAGATAATCAATGCCCCCGAGCAGTATACGGATGACATGCTTAACGGTATTTACGCGGCGCACCCCGATATGGTTAAATACACTGAAAATGATTTGCGCTGCTATTGTATTGCGCAGAAAAAGCAGGGCAAGGTGGCAATCATAACAGGCGGAGGAACCGGGCATCTGCCCCTGTTCCTTGGCTATGTGGGCGAAAACCTGCTGGACGGCTGCGGTGTGGGCGGCGTGTTCCAGTCTCCTTGTGCAGAGCAGATATATAATGTGGCAAAAGAGGTGGAATCAGGAGCCGGAATCCTGTTCCTCTATGGGAACTATACAGGCGATATCATGAATTTTGACATGGCGTCCGAACTGCTGGAAATGGATGACATTAAAACCGCAAGCATTGTGGGTGCGGATGATGTGCTCTCCAATAAGGATGTGGCGGTGCGCCGGGGGGTGGCGGGCATATTCTTCATGTATAAATGTGCCGGGGCCAGGGCCGCCCGGATGGGGACACTGGAAGAGGTACTGGCAGCAGCAAAAAAGGCAAAAGACAATACCCGCACCGTTGGCTTTGCCCTGACTCCCTGTATCATCCCGGAAATCGGCCGCTCCAATTTCACACTGGCAGACGGCGAGATGGCATTTGGAATGGGCATCCATGGAGAACCGGGTGTATGGAACGGGCCGGTGAAGACCGCGGATGAACTGGCCGGCGAGTCGGTGGACGAAATCTTAAGTGATATGCCTCTGGGTGCAGGTGAGGAAGTCTGTGTGCTGATAAACGGACTGGGCGCAACCAGCCAGGAGGAGCTGTACATCCTTTCAGGAAGCGTACACAAGCTTCTGAATAAAAAGGGTATCAGGATCCACCGGACTTTTGTAGGCGAATATGCCACCAGCATGGAAATGGCCGGGGCATCTGTTTCCATCTGCCGTATGGCGGATGAAGAGATGAAACAGTGGATAGATATGCCTGTGCACACGCCGTTTTACACCCAGGTATGATGATTCCGGATCTGTGAAGGAGGGAAAGGATGGACAGCATAAGATATCATGAACTCCCTGCATTCTTTCAGGGCGCAGCGGAAATCTTTGCAGAGAAAAAGGAGGAACTCTGTGAGATGGATGCGAAAATGGGTGACGGAGACCTGGGTCTGACCATGGAGAAAGGCTTCGGTGCCCTGCCCCGGTTAATCCGTGAGAATGGGGAGGATGGGAATATTGGAAAAACATTAATGAAGGCAGGCATGAAAATGTCCGGTCTTGTTCCGTCCACCATGGGTACCCTGATGGCCAGCGGAATCATGGAAGGCGCCAAGGTCCTTGGCGGAAAGGCGGAGATGGGGCCAAAAGAGTTTTCTGAATTCCTGGATGGCTTTGCCAGGGGAATTGAACGCCGGGGAAAATGCCGGCCCGGCGACCGGACACTTCTGGACGCAATGGATGCAGCCGCTAAAAAAGCACTGGAAGCCAGCAAAGACGGAGCGGATATGGTTACGGTAATCCATGCAGCTGCGGAAGGTGCAAGGGCCGGTGCCGCAGCCACCAAAGATATGCTGCCCAAGTTTGGTAAAGCCGCAGTGTTCTCAGCCAGGGCCAAAGGGATTCCTGACCAGGGGGCGGTGGCGGGACAGTATTTGCTGGAGGGAATGGAACGATATTTCCTTTCATAAAATCATTATGGAGCTGTCGGGAAACAGGCAGCTCTAAAAAAATCCCCCTAGATATTTCTATCCGTGGGGAAGCGTTCGTCACATTTCCGGGCTCCGATCAACTCCATGTCAATCGGAGCTCATCCCCTGCGCCCATTCTCTTTTTAGAATCCGTCTAACTATATGGAAACTAAATATTCTTCATATAATATTGCAAAACCCCATAAGAACTCCAAAAAATATTGTCATACATCATTTTTTATATTCGACATTCGAGTTTAAAATATGATTTGACAGTCTAGTTAAATACCGATCCTGCCGCTATGAACATCATAATCATGCCTACTGTTTCAATGACCTTTTAATTACATCATCTCCTGCCGGCAATTATTTTTCAAAATATGCCCATGGTATCCGGTAAAGTTTTCCACCAGATATAAAATCCCAAAAAAGGCACCGCAGCACAAAGCCTTACCGCTCCGTACCGCAGCACCTTATTTCTTTTATCCCTTATCCCTTTGCCAGGTATATAAAACATAATACCACCCGCTACCCAGGAAAATATGTCTCCGCATCATATAAAAGTACCTTATCCGAAAATACTTCTCCGCCCACAACCTCTGCAATTACCAGAACGTGGTCTCCCAGGTCGATACACCTGCTCACTTCACAATCCAGCCATGCCGCTGAACCATTGACCACAGGCATTCCTTTTTTATTCACCTCACAGGACACCAGCTTGGACTTGTCCACGTTTCTCCCCGACTGGGTACCACAGATCCTGGCAGCCTGTTCCTGCCCCTCTGCCAGCACGGAAAGCGAAAACTTCTCCTGCTCCCTCACAAGCCCGGCCGTGAGATGGCTGGCACCAATTGCCACTGCCAGCTGGTTGGGATTTGCCGACACCTGCGTCACCCATGCAGCTGTCATTAGATTATATGTTTCATCCTTCTTTGATCCGATCACATAGACTCCCTGGGAAAGGGAATTCATACATTTTGATATGGTTGACATATGATTTCTCTGCCTCCTTGCGCATATTTACTTTTATCGTTCCATGAAACAACTCTTGAACCTATTCTAGTATCAGTTTGATTATACGCCTTTTGTGCAGATACTTCCATCCTATATTTTGCCTGTCAGCTATCATATTTTGCGCAGATGACTATTAGGCATAATTATCTATTTTAGTGCAGTTAGCCAACCATCCCTATCCATCCTTAATCATCCCTGTTCCCACGCTTTAACTCCAAAGCCCCCGCGGCCAGATATCCATGGCTTTTCCCCTCCGCGCTGTCAGTGATCCAAAATGAATATAGTTTTCCATTTTTCAAAATAAACCTGAGACGTATTTTATCCCCCGGCAGGTCCAGGCGGTCCCTTGTTTTCCACCGGATCCTGTATTTCGTCCGGTCCTGGGCCATTGTGACACAGTCCGCAGCCGAATAGCCTGGGATCACATTTCCGCCTTCATCCAGGACTTCCACTGCCAGCTCCCCTTTGGGACAGTCTGCATTTACAAACACATACTCTCCCTGATATTTCAGTATTTCTGTGGTCAGTTCCCCCTTTTCGTCCTGCGGTTTCATGGCTGCAAACCCGTCACGCCTCAGTTTTGCGATTCCCATGGCTCCCCCGGAATATTTATGGGTACCAAACACAGGGGATTCTCCTGAAAATGCCGAATAAAAAAACCATATCTCATCTCCCACAACCGTACAGATGCCGTTGGCCGGATGGAGATATCCATAATCCCATTCCCCACATATGCGGGAAGATGACAGGAAATTATCATAGGTCGGTCTGTGGAAATGAAACCCGTCCCTGCTGAATGCCAGTTTCAGATCATTTATCTTTGGCATCCCTGTCTTTTCACACACAAAATTGGGAGGGCCCATAAAAACGGAATAAACACCCAGCATCACACTTTCATATGCCACCGCATCCAGATTGTATAGTTGTGTGTAATATCCCATCTCCGGGTCCGGCTTATCATAGATATCCGTCCTTGCCCAGAATCGGATATCATCCTGCGTCCATTGGCTGCCCCTGAAGAAATCATCTGTTTCATAATATCCCCGCACTCTTACCCGGCTGTCCAGCTTGGAAAATGTCCTCATGCTGTATACCCACTTGTTCCGGAAAGGGTTGTGGAAAAAGGTGGTGTTATCCCCTGAAGGACCTGTCTGCCCCGCCTCCTTCCAGTGGATCCCATCTGAAGATTGGTATAAAACAGTCATCTCCCTGGGGGGAATGGATTGAGGATCGTCATGTGCATGCTTGGGTTTTAAATGATAATATCTGTAGTCTTTGTCAAAACACCTGTAAAAGGTCATCATTTTATAGCGTTCTTCCAGGTTATCTGTATCCGGGTCCATCCAGACCGCATCCCCATCCCTCATATATCCGGGAACATGCTCCAATACCCGGTCCGTTTTGGAGCCGGATGCAAGTTGGCTTAAACGGGTCCAATGCAGCCCGTCTTTGCTCTCGGCATAGGCGCTGCCGTCAAACCATCCGGCCTGGTACCACATTTTAAACATTCGGTCATAAGTATCATAAAACACGCCTCCATTAAAAGGGCTGGCACAGGTGCAATAGCCATCATTTAATTCCATATCTGTCTCGGGCCGGAAAACAGGGGCTTCTGATGTCTTTGGAGACGGGAACTCGCGGATCAGATCTGTGTGACTAATCAGGAAATCATCCACAAACAGCTGCCTTCCAATTGAAATATCGATGTAGTCCGGTTTATTTTCCAGGTACGGAACCGGCAGCGGCTTGTCCAGCGTCTCCTCCTTGTAACGGGGTGGCCATATATCAGGCAAAATTATATTATTATACAGTCGTTCCATGATACTCCTTTTATTTCTCAATATTACTCTTCAACTGGTTTATACATCACATAGGTCAATACAAAAGCGGTTATAAACCCAATGAGGCATGCAATCAAATACGTTCCAAGCTGCCCGTTTAAATACAGGAGCATGCCCGGCAATGCGGTGATGGACATACCGGTTCCTGCCAGACCCACAATGGAGGAAAATACTCCTGCGCATCCGCCTCCGATGCATCCGCAGATAAAGGGAGTCAGCCTTGGCAGGTTTCCGCCAAAGATCAAAGGCTCTGTGATGCCTAAAAATGCAGGTACCACGGATGTAAAGTAAAGGGACCTCTGCTTTTTATTTTTTGTCTTGAGCGCAGCCGCAATGCCTGCAGCCCCCTGTGCCACGATCGCGCCGCACACCAGTGCGTTAAAGGGATTGGCTCCTGTATTTGCCAAAAGCTCGATCTCAAGCGCCTTAAAGGTATGGTGTAATCCGGTTATGACAACCGCCTGCTGCAGGGCGCCTACCATAAAGCCGCCAACGCCAAAGGGAATATTCATCAGCATGGAGATCAGGACCATCAATCCCTGTTCAACCATGTGCATGATCGGGCCAATCACGATCAGTCCGATAAAAAGACTGCTGAGAAGTGTGATAAACGGGGTTACGATCAGGTCCAGGACATCCGGTACGATTTTTCTCAATCCCTTTTCAATCTTTGCAGCGATCGCGCCCAGGATCAATGCCGGAAGCACCGAACCCTGATATCCTATGATTGGAATGTTCAGCCCCAGCAGACTCAAATAGATGGGTTCCACGCTACCGCTTGCCACCTGGTTTGCATTGGGCAGCTGAGGTGCAACCAGCATAAGGCCGATCACAATACCCAGCGCAGGGGATGCGCCAAACCGTTTCATTACAGAATATGTAACAAGAGCCGGCAGGAACGAAAATGCCGTGTCGATCAGAACCTGTGACAGTGTCAGGAATGTGGGGTTTAATTCCACTCCCAGATTGGTGATCAGACTGCGCAGTCCCATAAAAAGTCCTGTTGCAACCAGGATTGGTATGATTGGAAAAAATACATCCCCCAACAGCCTGGATGCCTTTTGAACTGCATTCATGTTCACGGCCGCGGCCTCTGCCTTGGACATCATCTTTCCTGTGTCCATTCCTGTAATCTCAAGCACCTGCTGGTAGACCTTATTTACAAATCCGGTGCCCAGTATGATCTGATGCTGGCCGGATGCAAAAAAGCTCCCCTTTACGCCGTCAATGGCTTCAATTTCTTTTTTATCAAATTCAGATGCATCCTTAAGAACAAGTCTCAGCCTTGTGGCGCAGTGTTCGACATTTAAGATATTCTCCTGACCGCCGATATGTTTTAATATCTCCTGTGCTGCCTGTTTCTCTTTACTCATAATGACCTCCTATAAAATTATGCAACAATGTACGCGCGTTCATTTGATGAAATAAGCTTAGCTCAGAATTAAATCTCTGTCAAGCAGTTTCATAATTTTTGTACCTTTTCATAAAATACCCACATGATTTTTATAAAATATTCACAATAAACTGGAGGTGGATTCACGGATTACCAGTCTTGGAGACAGATTGACCACTTCTTCCTCCAGATCTCCCTCGATTCCCTGAATGACCAGACCGACTGCGTTTTTTGCAATCTCCTCTATGGGGGATGCAACAGAGGTGAGGGTGGGGATCATCTTTTTTGCCAGCAGTGTATTATTATAGCCGCATACGATCACGTCCTTTGGGACGCTGATCCCACGCTCCACCAGTGCTTTTATCACATCACTGGCAGCAATGTCGCTGTGTGCAAACCATGCAGTGATCTTAGACGGGTCGTGGGATTCAAAATATTGATCAATGATTTCATAGGCCTTTTGATTTTCTGCTGTCTCATGCTGGCTGCACTCCACAATGGCTTTTATCTTCAGTCCGTTTTTTTCAAGCTCATCCCGAAAGCCTTCCAGCTTATTGTTGCCTGCCAATGATCTCAGCGGTCCTATATACCCCACATTCCGGTGACCTAGTTCGCAAAAATGGCGCGCCACCTGCATGCCGCCCTCCTCCGAACTTATAATGATATTTTTCTTATCCGTAAGTTTAAAAAGACTTACCAGGGGTACGCTGATCCCGCTGTACAGCTTCCTGTTAGGCGTTCCGATAGGCCTGACAATGATTCCGTCCACTTTCCTGCGCTTAAAGCCATTGATGATATTGGCTTCCCTAGCCCGGTCTCTCTGGGCATCCCCCAGGATCACGCTATAGCCGTAGATCTCCGCCTCATGTACAATGGCGGTCATAAGGGATGCATACAATGGATTGGATAAATCTGAAAACAGCACTCCGATAATATTGGTCCTATTCCCCGCCAGGCTCTGGGCCACCTGATTCGGCTCATATCCCAGCTTTTTTACCCAGTACATGACATGACTGCGCGTCTCCATCTTGATGGAAGGGTGATTGGATAAAACCCTTGATACAGTTGCCCGTGATACATTTGCCGCCTTGGCGACATCTTCCATTGTAACCATGCTACCTCCCGTATTACATAAACATTCTGTTTTCAGTATACTTTTTTTTTGCAGGATATGCAATGTGAAAAATGATTCCCCATCGGTTTCAGCAAAAAGATACCATCCGGCAGATAATAGTCTTCCTGCCTGATGGTATCTTGATTTTCCGGTTCAGTATCATTTCTCCGGTTCAATCATATATAGTTATATCTTTGTCAGGTTATAAAGTGTCTTTCACCGCCCCTATCTTGCCAGTTCCTGGGCTACCCCGTCCAGTACGATCTTTGCACAGGACATGGAATCGCTCTCCCCGTAGCTGGAAAGCTGAAGGGCGTTAAAGAATGTGCCGTCCGCACCGGTAAAGGAATTTCTTTCAAAGGTAGGGTCCATCTGGAAGCTGCTCCATGCCACTGCCTTTGCATTGGCCTCTGCCACCTGGCTTCCGCTTAAGTCCAGCATGGCCAGTCCCTCCTTGTTGGCAGGAACACCGCGGGTGTCTCCCAGGGTCTTTACACCGTCTTCCTCAGCTACCAGGAACTGGATCAACGCAGCAGCCTCTGCCGGATGCTCCGTGGTTGCGCTGATGCCAAATGCCTGGTTTACCTTGATAAAGCCACCGTGGTAATCTCCCATCTCAACGTAATCACCAATCACAAACTCGCCGTCCTTTACTGCCTCCGCATGCTTTACAACTGAGGTGTCATACAGGAAAATGCCGGCATAATGGCCATCGATCCAGTTTGCGTTTGTGTCGATCAGATCGGCGCCGTCTCCCGCCACCTTCTGAAGGGTGGGGATCACGTGATTGTCCTCCAGGTTCTTAAGGAAGTCAAACCCTTCTGCAACCTCCTCCTGGCTGTACTGCAGCGCGCCATCCTTTACCCAGTCCTTGCCGTACTTACACTGCAGGTAATAAACCATGAGGAACGCGCGGTCCAGTTCCTTTGTGACCAGTGGATAGTAGGATTCGTCATATGCCTCGAATGCTTTGCCCGCTGCCAGCAGTTCATCTAATGTGCCCGGAATCTCCACGCCGATCTTGTCAAAGGTAGTCTTGTTCCAACAGAACACCCTTCCCGTATTGCTGATGGGGATCGCGTCCAGCTTGCCGTTGATGGTAAACACAGCCTTGTCCCCCTCTGTATAATTGTCCAGGTTCAAGATATTGGATACCTTATTCAGATCATAGAAGTTGTCCCCGTTTGGCGAATAGGTGGGAACCCAGCTCCAGTCCAGCTGCATCATGTCCGCCGCATTGCCGGACTTGATTCCCAGGGCGATTTTCTCCTCATGGCCGTTAAATGCCTCATACTCGGCTGTCACCGTAATGTTGGGATATTTCTCCTGAAATTTTTCAATGGCAGCCAGGGTGGCCTGATGTCTGGAATCTCCGCCCCACCAGTTCATCCTCAGGGTGATGGGCGTCTGGGTATCCACCGCCAGTTCTGCTGCTGCTTCCCCTGCGCCCTGTGCAGCCTCACTTCCACCCGCATTTTCCTGCGCCGTGCTGCTCTCCTGCGTGTTCTGTGCCGCTGTGGCATCCTGCTGCTTTGCCGTTGGCATACAGCCCGCTGTGCTGACAGCCATTGCTCCTGCCAGAAGCAGGGCCCCTAATTTTCTAACATTCTTTTTCATTTTTCTTCCTTCCCTTCTACATTATTTATGATTAAAGTAAACTTCATAAGCATTTTCATAAAAAACCAGTTCTTTTTCCATGTCCGTAAGCACAGGAGATTCATCTATATAGCTGACATAATGTCCATATACATCTTCTTTCAGGGCCGAGGGCATATCCGTGCCGAACATCAGTTTCCCTGCTCCCACGATCTCCTTGGCCATTTGGATAAAATCAATGGCTTTGGGATACGGGTATTCATCCGGCCTGCAGTTATGGACCAGGCTTGACAGGTCAAACCAGAGGTTGGGGAGCCGCAGCAGCTCTAAGGCCCGGCGCAGCCTGTCTCTGTCCTTATCCGATGGGGCCAGCAGATGGCAGGCCACAAATTTCATTTCCGGATATCTTTTAACCAGGTTTTTAAGCTCCGGAACCTGCCAGCTGTCACTTCCGCATTTTCCAATGTCAATTACAAACACATGACCATGGTCACAGGCGTAGGAACAGGCTTCATCCATCACAGTCCCGTCCAGCTTAAATTCTGGGTGGATGGCCATCAGACCGGAACCGGTGCTCACCTCGAACTTTTCTATCATAAAGCCCAGCTCTTCAAACAGGTATCTGCGGATTCCATCCCTGTCCCTGGAAAATGGGTCGTACGCGCCGGCACCGGCAAACCGGTCCGGGTATTTTTTGACTGCCAGGTGGGTGTAATAATTCTGATAACCGTAGAAATTCCCCTGAAGCAGCACTGCCTTTTCCACCCCGTTCCCATCCATCACCTGCAGCAGCTGCTCCGGTGTCACGCAGTCCCCTCCAAACTCCTGGGGTATCATCCTTACGGTCTGTCCATTGGCATATACGGCCATTCCGTTTCCAATACTGCGCAGCTCGCCGCCCGCACCTGTGCCGGCAATGTACTGGACCACATGGGCATGGCTGTCAATGATCCGCCGGTTTCTCATCCTTTCACACCTCCTGCCGCAATTCCTTCCACAAAGGAATCCTGGGCTGCAAAGAATACAACCAATGACGGAATGATGGCAATCAGCGACATTGCCAGCACCCTGTTCCACTCAAATCCCACGTCCGCGTCCATGGACATGCGGAGGAAAATGGACACCGGGTATTTGGCCACTGTATTGACATAGATCAGAGGGCCCATAAAATCATTGGACGCCCACATGAACTGGAACAGTGCACAGGAGACAATGGAGGGCTTCAGCATAGGTACGATCACATACCACAGCCTCTGCATGATCCCGCATCCATCAATCTCAGCCGCTTCCTCCAGTTCCCTTGGTATCCCCCGAAGGAATTGGATCAGCATGTATACAAAGTAGGTATCCCCTGCCAGCAGGGAGGGAATCACTATGGGCAGGTAGGAATCCAGCCATCCCACCTGGTCAAAGAGTATATACTGGGGCACATTCAGCACCACCTGAGGCAGGAAAAGGGTGGACAGCAATACTGCAAAGGAAAAGCGTTTGCCCATAAAGTTAAACCGTGCAAACCCATAGGCGGTCAACGTGGCTGAAGCCACGGTAAAAAGCACTTTGGGTATCACAAATTTGTAGGTGTTTGCCATGAAATGGAGAAGCGTCATCCCCTGGTATCCTGCAAAGCCTTTTTTATACCCATTCAGAGTGGGTGCCTTTGGTATAAAGCTTACACTTGAAAATATCTGTTCATTGGTCATAAAGGAGGCTCCGATCATCCAGATCAGGGGATATACCATAAAAACTCCCACCACCAAAAGGATGACATACCTGCAGACCATATTGACTTTATAGCGTGTTTCACGAGTCATTGCATTTACCTCCCATCCTCATCTGAATAATATACCCAGTATCTCTGGCTCAGGAATGATACAGCCGTCAGGGTCATGATGATCAGGAACAACAGCCAGGCAATGGCGCTTGCCATTCCCATCTCATAACTCTTAAAGGCATTGTTATACACCAGAAGGGATACCAGAGTGGTGGAGCGGAGCGGTCCTCCCTGGGTCACAATAAAGGGGCCGTTAAATTCCTGGAACTTATTGCACAGCTGGGTGACAAAGTTATAAAAAATAACAGGTGTGATAAGGGGTATGGTTATGCTGAAGAACTGCTTCCATTTTCCCGCCCCGTCAATGGAAGCCGCCTCATACAGGTCCTGGGACACGCCCTTTAAGGCTGCAAGGAAGATCACCATGGGGGAGCCAAACTGCCATATCCTCAAAAGCACGATCACCCAGAAAGCCCCGGTGGGATCCCCCAGCCAGTTAAAGGGCTGGATGCCGAACCTGGATCCGATCATGTTCACAAGTCCCTCTGTCTTAAACAGGAATCTCCACAATACCGCAATGGAAACCGACCCGCCCAAAATGGAAGGGATATAGTAGGCTGTCCTGAAAAAGTTCACACCCTTGATCTTAAAATTCAGGATATAAGCGATAAACAGGGCAAATATCAGTTCCAGCGGAACTGTAAGAAACGCATACTTAAAGGTCTGCACAAAGGCCTTCATGATCAAAGGGTCGCCCAATATCTTTTTATAGTTGTTCAGACCTGCAAAGGAGGCTGTCCTGAAAAGATTGTAATCATGAAAGCTGTAGATCAGTGACGATGCAAAGGGGTATAGCTTAAAGATCACAAACCCGATCCACCATGGCAGGATCAGCAGCAGCCCCGCATTCCTTTTTTTGAATGTCTTAAATTTCATTCCATTGCCTCCTTACGGTTACCAATTTTTCGGATAGTATATTTCCCTGCTCTCCATAAGCCCGTCCTTTTCCAGCTTATCGATGTCCATTCGCTGGGGATTGCCCGGAAGCTCCGGCTGGCAGTAGAAGCGCCCGTTCTTTTCCTCGGGCTGGAACAGGGTGTAAGTGCCCACAGGACGGCTGATCGGCTCATGGTATTCGATCCATTCATCCTCGCTGTAAAGGCAGCCAAAGATGGCGTTCAGGTATATTCTTCCACCGGATGTGAATTTAACTCCCTTTTCACGGGCCAGATCACGGATTCTTATAATGTCATCCATTCTTGTCATCCTGCCCAATGACGGCTGAACATGGTCCACGCCCTTTTCAATATAGGTTTCATATTCATAATAGATTCTCATGGACTCCCCAAAGGCAATGGGAATGGCCACCCCCATGTCCTTTAAGCGGCGGATCCCGTTCATGTCATGGGAGTGGATGGGCTCCTCCAGCCATGCCAGGTTATATGGCTCACACAGCTTCGCAAACCGGAACGCGCTGTCCACATCCCATCTCTGGTTGCAGTCAACCGCCACCCCGATCCGGTCTCCCACAGCCTTTCGGACCATCTCGATCCTGCGCAGGTCCCGCTCCATATCCATGCCGTCCTGGCTTCCCACCTTAAACTTAACCGTGGTATATCCTTCCTCCACATACCGGACCATATCCTCTACCAGCTCATGATCCTCCAGGAGAAGGGAACCGCCTCCCTTATAAGCCTGGGCCCAATCCTTATTGGCCCCCATAAATCTGTGAAGAGGTTTTCCCTCCCTCTGGGCCAGCATGTCCAGCATCATCAGGTCCAGCTGCCCCACTTCCACCGCCTTCTCACTTTGAAATCCGGCGTTTCGTATCTTCCAGTAAAGGCTGTTCCTCCACTCATTGTAGCTGTGCTCCTCCCCATTCAAGACCATGGGAAGGATGTCCGCAATAAACCCGGGGCCCACTGCCAGGTGGGCGCATGCACCTTCCTGGTCATACAGTTCAATGCAGCCCTGTTCCGGCGCAAACTTTCCCATTCCTCCGGTTCCGTCCTTAAAGGGCTTGGGCAGGGGTATTTTATGAAAATGATAGTATACGGCTTTTGTAAATTTTATTTTATCCTCAAACGAAAATGTAAACATCCTCATTGCCTCCCGTTTATCTGTTATCTTACGTGTACATTATATATTTTTCCGTCATAATAACAATGGACATTATAAACGAGAAAACGCATGGTGATTATACAAATCACACATGCGCCGTTCCGACTATTGCATTGTATTACATTTCTTTTTCAAACCTTTTCATAACCCATTCAAAACGAATGTATACACGCTTAAATTTCAATGCCGTAAAGCTTCATTTTTCTCCACAATGTGGTGGTGCTGATGCCCATCTTTTTGGCTGTAAGGGTTCTGTTCCCATTGCACAGCTGAAGGGTTTCTATGATCGTTTCCCTGATCCTGTCCCTGCCGCTGTTAGTGGGCGCCGGATCCGGGCAGCTTCCGTTAGGCATTCCCTGTCCTGTCTGCATCTGCCCCGCTGCGTCCTGGCTGCCGGGCGGCGTCAGCCCATGCTGAATGTAATAATCCGGCTCCTGGGTATGCTCATACAACTCCTCCAGCAGTCCCTTCACATATTCTTCCGTGATTGTCCTTCTTCCCACTGTCAGGATCATCCTCTCGCAGAATGATCTCATCTGTATGGTATTCCCCGGCCACCCGTAGGCCAGTAGCATCTTTCTGGCCCCGGCTGTAATGGCGTGATAGCGGTAGTACTGGTCCATATACTTTTTCATATAGGAATCCAGGAGATAGGCCATGTCGTCAGGGCGCTGGCACAGTCCCGGAATCTTTATCTTCAGGGCGTTGAGGGAATAATAAAGGTCGCTTCTCATACGGTTCAGGCGGCGGCAGGTATCAATATCCTTGGATGTACACGCGATGATCCGTATATCCACTATCTTCATATTCTCAATGGAGTTAAAAAGGATCCTTCTGCTTCTCAGCATTTTGGAGAAATGATACTGGACCGGCAGGGTCATCTTATCAATACTCTGTATCACAAGGGTTCCCTTGTCCGCCTGCCACACAGCCCCCTTTTCCACGTCCTTGCCCTTGGGGTCGGCTGAACCGAACAGGGTCTTCATCTGCTGGTCCTCGCTCATCCCGGCCAGATTAATGGCAATGAACGGATTGTTCTTTCTCAGGCTGTAATTATGTATTCCCTGGCAGATGGCATCCTGCTCCGGGCCCGCATACCCCTCGATCAGGACCGGGCTGGAGGACTGGGCATAGAGCTTTGCCAGCCGGATCGTATCCTTAAGTCCCGGCAGTTCCTGCTCAATGTCCTCAAATGTGCCATGGGCCACATACCCTCTCAGATACTGCTCGTGAAGGCGGTTCTCCTCCTCTATTTCAAGGCGCTTTAACCGGTTGCAGGAGAGGATAGCCCCCTCGGGCCTGCCTTCCACCATAATAGGCTCGATTACCATCACAAGGGTGGAGGATCCCTGGTTGATAAAGGTGGTATAATTCTCCATGCCGCCGCTTATCACCTTGGAAAGGATCTCCCCGTCCAGTTCCCCAAACAGCTTGCCCACCGGCATTCCCACCGCATTCTTTTCAGCAACCCCGGTGATCTGTTCCATCACCCGGTTCATCACAAGCACGGTCCCGTTGTTTGTCACCTTCATGATCCCGTTAAAGGAGCTGTCCAGAATGGTGGAGAACTGGGCATAATTGCGCTGTTCCGCCTGAGCCATCCTGTACAGTGATTCGGCATTGTCCATGGCCGTTCGGATGGATTCTCCTGTGGAGAAAAACGCCAGGGACGGGATCCCCTGTCTGTCGGCAGCCTCCCTGGTGGATTTTCCGCCTATTATGATGTCGGGATGATCCTCACAGGCCCGCGCAAATACGCTGCGCCATTCCTCATCCTCCTTAAACTGGTAACGAAGCAGGCGGACGCCGTACAGCTCATCAAAATACGTGGTGTCACACAGCATATTTTCCCAGTAAAAGACAGCTATCTTTGGATTCTCCTTACCCACCGCCGCCTTGGCCCGGTTGACCAGGACTCCCATCTCCTGTCCGGTCATCTGTATCTCCGAGACAGCCACATTTGTGTACCAGCGTATATTGGCCAGCTGCTTTCCCCTGGCCACAATGATATTGATCCCCTGCTCCGATATGGCCTTCCTGGCCTCATACACGGCTTCCTCTGTCTCAATGACCTTGAGGACCTTTACATGATACTCTTTTTCCTTTAAGATCTCTTCTACCTGTCCGTACATCTCCTGGTCCGGCACAAACACTGCAATCCCTGACACAATATCCTCTCCTGACTTTTCCTGTCAACCGCTTCTCCTGCAACATTTCCACCAAAAGGGCGCTGCAAGCTGATCCTGCAGCGCCCTGTAGGCACGATCCATATGCACCCCTGCGGACTTATGCCGGAGGCACGCCATGCTTCACATATCATGATGCATCTGCGCGTCTTCGCAATCCGCCAAAGGATTCATTACTTATATAAGGACAGTTTATCCATCAGTATAATGGGATCATCCCACTCATTGTCTGTTACCAGGGAAACTTCCACCCGAACCTGGTTCTGCCCGGACACATCCGCACCAAAGTACATGATCTTCTCATTATAGTGGATGTCAGGGGATGTATAAAGCACCACATCATTGTCCCCGTACACAGTCACCTTGCCAAGAAGGCCGCTGCTGAACTGGGAGGACGGTGAAATGGCGCCTGAGAGCAGCTTATACTCGCCATTGGTATTATACTTTACATAGCTGCCTTTTCCCTTGAGACGGATCGCATTTTCCCAGCGGTCCCCATCTGCGGTCTTGCCTGAAGTGATAATATTATATCCCTTTGTGGAAAAGCCTTCCTGCATGTTCTGCACCAGGTATCCATTGGATAAGTCTATATTGTTGGACGGCTCTGCCTGGCCCTCGCCCGGGATCCAGACACCGTCAGTACCCAGCTGGCGTCCGTCAATCACAGTGCTTGTTGCCATGGCTCCGTTTGGAAGCAGGAAATACCACTTGTCATTATCCTTGAACCAGCCATTCTGCATCACACCGCTCTGGTCCAGATAGTACCAATAACCCTTGATCTGCTGCCAGCCGGTCTTCATAAAGCCGTCATTACCTATGTAATACCAATTATCATTGTCCTTGATCCATTCGTTGTAAGCGTACTTGTTCGCGCCTCTCTGGTACTTCCACTGATCATTTACATATTTCCATGTACCGGCATATGCGGGTACTGTCATAACCACACTCAGCGCCAGAGCTGCCAGTGTCATTGCCCAACGTTTCTTCATGCCAAATCTCCTTTCATTTACCACGTCATCCGCTTCCTAACAAGCAGATTCAATACATCCTGCACTTGTTACATTATAATTCATTATTTATTTTTATGCAACTGTCACTTTCCTCTGGGTGTACAGGCCAATGAGCGTGCCGGTGCCGCAGGTTTACCATTTCCCTGTGAACGCCCTCAGGGATAAGCACTCCGGCGCAGACCCTTCCAGCCGCCCAAATACCGTGTTCCGGGCAGTTCTGCTCCTGCTGTGCCAAGGAACCGTTGATCGCTGCTTTAAGCTGCTTCTAACAGGATTATTTGTCAAATATGGTATGTAATTGGAAATTCTGGAACCTTATGGCTTACCTGGTCATTCACTGACCGTACGTTCCCTTGCTGAGTCAGGCATATCGGTGCCCTCCTCCCCTGTTTTGCCATCGCCGCGGGGCATTCTGCCGCCGCCGGGCATCCCGCCTTTGCCCTCGGACATTTGGCCATCTCCGGCTGCATCTTTGCCTTCCGGCCCTCGGCCGTCCTCCGGCATCCTGCCTCCAAAGTCACCCCCATTACCTCCGCCAGGGCCTTTGCCCATTCCTCTGCCGTTCATCTGCTCTCCCAACCGGGTCATGACCTGGTCCAGGGTAATGTCCTGTTCCTCCCCTGCCGTGGACAGCTGATAGGTCTTTCCCTGTTCCAGACCCGGCAGGCTTAAGAGAATACATCCAAAATCCTTCTTTGGCTCAAATGTGAGAAGCTCCCTGCCGTCCTCATCGGACAGGACCACCTGGGAACCGGCTGCCTGGTTTTCACTGTAAAACACCAGGATGGAATTCTGGGCAGATTCTTCTGAAAATCCCTGCATCATGCCGGAACTTCCCGCCGCTACGAATATACCGCCGTTTATGACTGCCGTCCCGTTATAATCCAACGCCCCGTCCCCGTTGCTTACAGGGCCGTTAATATAGGTTTCCCCGCCTTCCACGTACAAGTTTCCATTGGAATCGATCCCGTCCGCCATGGCATCCACCACAATGGTCCCTCCTGTGATCCGCACATATGCTTCCGGGTTATTCTGCATTTTTTCCCTCTCACTGTCCTGGCCGGACCCGCCGCTTCCTCCCGCGGCATTGATCCCGTCATCCGTGGACTTGATCCTGATGTTTCCGCCGGTTATATCCACCTTCAGCCCCTCCAGGCCTTCGTAGCTCTCCTGTATATCGATGGTGCCGCCTGAAACTGTCAGCCATGTCTCCCCGTGGACCGCGTCATCCCCGGCCTGAATGACAATGTCTCCCCCTTCTATGATCACGTATCCCTTTTCAGGATCCTTATCATTGTTGGATTTAATGCCGTCCTCCCCGGTCTTGATCTGAATCCTGCCGTCCCTGATTGTCACGGAGTCTTTGCCCTTCAGCCCGTCTTTTACAGCCGTTATGTTGAGGGTGCCGGATATGACCTTAAGATCGTCCTTGCTCCGCACCCCATTGCTGTAGTTTCCGTTGACTGTAAGGCTTCCCGTTCCGTTGATGGTCAGGTCGTCCTTGCTGAACACGGCGGCGTCAGGCTCATCCTCATCTGTGGATCCAAATATATATTCCGCACCGTCCGTCACTGAATTATCAGTTCCCTCCGCCAGGATCAGGATAATTTTTTTGCTCTGTTTTCCATACACGGGGGATGTGTTTGCATTAGAAATGTGGAATCCGTCCATCACAAGCCTGACCAGATCGTCCTTGCCCGCATCCACCAGAAGCTGCCCGTCAAAATTCCCCCGCAGCACATAGGTTCCGGCAGCCGTTATGCGGATGGTTCCGTTTTCCGCCACCCCATTGTCCCCCTGGATCGTCACCTCTGATCCACTGCAGTCTATGACAGTGGAGGATGCCTCATCCCAGCCCGCATCCAGATCACTGTCGTCATATTCAGCTGATTTTCCGTGTGTGCCAGCAGCATCCGCTCCATCCGTCCCATTCAGATCCCCTTCCGCCTGGCCAGTGCCGCTTTCAGGCTGTTTGGAACCATCCTGGCCGGAATCCCAGCCGGAACCTTGCCCGGAGGTTTCCTGGGTTTTACCGCCCCCGGCGCCCTCCCCTGTTCCTTTGCTGCATCCGGCCAGCTGCAGGGCCAGTATGAGTGCCGCCAGCGCCGCCGCCCATCTCACCTTTCTTCTGCCGTTCTGCCTTTTGATCTTTATCATTTCAAACCACCTTTCTTTCCTTTTTCCGTCTTTTCGTAACTGTTCAGGACATCCGATGCCTTACTAAAACCTCCGGCTACAGGTTCTCATTTCCCGAATCCAGCCTGCCGCATACCACGGTCAGGTTCCCATTGCGGCACCGGATCTCATCCAGCAAAGCCTTTTCCACTTCCTGAGATTTAAGTTCCACATGATAACACAGCTCATACAAGCTTCCCATGTTCACGGTTCTCACCCGGATCATATCTGCCTTTTTGGCATATTTCTGGAAAATGTCGTCAAAGATTCCGGTGTAATCCAGATTTTCCGGTATGGTCACCTTCAATTCTTTGCGAAGAAGCTGCCCACTCATATCGGGAACCATCAAAAGCAGGATGGTGACAACTCCCACCACGGCTACCATAAACACGCCGATCCCTATGAACCCCATCCCTGTGGCCAATCCCACTGCCATGGCCAGGAACACACTGCTTATCTCCCTGGCATTGCCCGGCAGGGAGCGGAACCGCACCAGGCTGAATGCACCCATCACAGCCACGCCGGTCCCCAGGTTTCCATTTACGATCATGATCACCATCTGCACAATGACGGGAAGCACGGCCAGGGTCATAAGGAAGCTCCGGCTGCTCTGGTTCCTGTACATGTGAACGGCTGCCAGTATCAATCCCAGGGCCAGGGAAACAGTTGTACACACTGCCATATGTACCATTGTAATATTAGATGTTGTTTCATTTAAAATACTCTCAAGCACAGATAAGCCCTCCTTGTTCATATTGGGTCCGGCCGCTGTATCCCCCATTTTCCTCCTCAATGGCCGCCATCAGCATGGGATGGATGTATTTTCCATAAAATGTTCCATACTTGGAGTAGGAAACCGGAAAGATCCCAAAATCCGCCAGTATCCTGCTAAACCACACCGGCATGGCATCCGTTATCTTGATCTCCATCAGGACCATGTCCTGGGGCAAAAGGCATTTTCCATATGGTTCCACCCGCAGATCCAGTTCTCCCAGCCGTCCCAGGATATTTTGATCAAAGGTCACCCGCAGCTCCCGGTCCATCTGACAGGTATAAGCCGTCCTCTCATAGGAGATATAAGCCATGGGCCTTAACCCATACCGCTTGACCGTATAATCCACTTCCTTAAGGATCTGTCCCTCTTCCTTTGGTTCAATCCCATAATAGAGATATTTCCTGGCTGTCTCCAGGCTCATCTCCACTCTCCGCTTATACACCACGGACTCAAACTTTTTTTTGATTTCCACAAATACAGTGGAGCTGTCATCTATTGATCCGCCGTAACAGCGCAGCCTTACCTTTTCCTTGTACACGGGCTTTTCTATGGAGGTGCGTATCAGCTCATAATCCGGCGTATCCAGATAAATATTGCGGATGGTATGGCGGCCATACACATCCATGTCCATAACACCGTTTAGGACCAGCATCAGACGCTGGTATTGTTCGCCTGTCAGCAGATACTTTTTCTCATGCCGTTTGAATACGATCTGTGCCATTTTCCTTCCTCCTTTACTGTTTCGTCCCCTTTAGATTAACGTGAAAATGTGTCAGGCTTTTGTAATATTTGTGTTGACAATGTGAAAAAAGGCACTGTCCCTGCTTTTATTCAGGAACAATGCCTTATGGGAAATACCTGCTTGCATCAGGTATTTTTCATGATCACACTCTCTACAATATCAGCCACGTGCTCGCAGGCATCGCAGCATTTTTCCAAATACACATAGATCTCTCTCCACGCAATGATCTCAATGGGATCCTTCACCTCTGTGTGGAGTTTCCGCATGGAATCAATGAACATGCGGTCCCCTTCCTCCTCCAGTGCATTGATCTCAATGATCAGCCCATGGAGTGTTTTGGATTTCTTAAAGTCCGCAAATTCTTCCATCACTTCCTTCAGGGCATTGCAGCAGCGGATAATGACCTTTGTAAATTCCACTGCTTCCGGCTTAATAGTATGTACATTGTTGATGTAGATACGGATCAGAACGTCCTCGATCTTGTCCGTCACCTCGTCAATGCTCTGGCTCAAAAGGATGATATCCTCACGCTCAATAGGAGTAATGAACGCCTTTACCAGAACCCCCATCATCTCATGTTTTTTCTTGTCCGCGTCATGCTCGATCTTATGCAGCTCATCCAGCTTGTCCTGCAAAAGGCCTGTGTCGAAGTTCATCAGGTTATCCTCCAGCATCTTTGCCGCCTCGCAGCCGCACTGGACACATTCTATAAAATTCTGAAAATAGTAGCTATCGCTTTTCTTAGACATCTCATCTTCTCCTTATCCTAACCGTGGAACAGCATCATAAACAGCTTTGCTATGAAGAATCCTATGATACCGCAGCCCGGAAACGTCATGATCCAGGTCATTACCATATCCTTGACAACACTGAAATTAATGGCTGAAAGACGCTTCACCGCACCCACTCCCATGATCGCAGTGGTTTTTGTGTGGGTGGTGCTCACCGGGATTCCAAACATCGAAAAGCCCAGCAGACAGGCCGCTCCTGCCATATCCGCCGAAAAGCCCTGGTATTTCTCCAGGCGGACCATATCCATTCCCACTGACTTAATGATCTTTTTTCCGCCAATGGACGTTCCAAGAGCCATGGCCGCAGACCCCAGAAGAAGCATCCACAGCGGGAACTCTACCCCTGCCGTGCTGCTGCTTCCGTTCACCATACAGATTCCAAGAAGCATGACACCCATAAACTTCTGTCCGTCCTGTGCGCCGTGCATAAAGGCCATGGCCGCCGCACCGGCGATCTGTGCGTACCGGAAAAACCCTGTGGTCCTGCGCCTGTCCATATTCCGGCAGGTCCAGGAGACCAGCTTACAGGAAAGATATCCGCTTGAAAATCCCAATACCACGGAAAAGACCAGACCATAGACCACCTTCATCCACTCAGAAGCATTGATGGCGGAGAACCCGCCGCGGATCGCCACAGCCGCTCCTGTAAGGCCTGCGATCAATGCATGGCTCTCACTGGTGGGACAGCCGATGGATACTGCGAAGGATGACCACACCACAATGGAAAACAGAGCCGCACACAGCGCAATCAAGGCAATGGAAGTATCATCACCAAAATTAACCATGTTGGTGATGGTGGACGCAACCGTGGCATTGATCATGGTCATGACAACAATTCCGGCGCAGTTACAGACAGCAGCCATGACAATGGCGACATTTACATCCAGGGACCTGGTGGACACACAGGTCGCAATGGCATTGGGTGCATCCGTGATACCATTTACACAGATAACCCCCAAGGTCAGAAGGACTGTGATCAGCAAGGCCGGATTCGTCACTAACTGTTGCAGGAAAAAGGAAAACGACATATCCATAATTCTTTTTTACCTACTCTCTCATTCTTTTACTTTATCTTTACGTAAATTTTACATACTCACGATTTTTATTCTAGCACGGTTTTATATCGGAGTAAAGTTTTTATTTCATTAATATAAGGGGGAAATGTTCAAATTTTGATAATAGGAAAGCCGGCATTATCCAACATCGGATAATACCGGCATTTGCATTGATTTCCTTATACATAAGTGGTCAATACGATATGTCTATCCTTTTGACTTGTTGATCATAAATGACTGCAATGACTTCTCTATATTGAGACGTTCATAAAAGCCTTCCGCTTCCGGCTGCGCGCCAAAAAACAGGGATGTTGGGGAAATGTCCGCTGCACGGTCCATCAGTTCTCTGCCTATCCCCTGTTTTCGGTATTCTTTCAGGACAAGTATTTCCGATATGGTGCCGAACAGATAGCCGTCACTTAATATACGGATACAGCCCACCAGCTTATCATGATCCCATGCAGTGATATTGATCGTTTTGTCAATGGCCTTTTGCATCCTCTCATTATCATAGGAACCGGGCCACACTTGATTGGACCTCTTATCTGTTTTCTTCAATCCCCACATCCATACTTCCTGAACGGAATCCCTCCATATCCAGGGTCACATAGGTAAATCCCAGCATTTTCAGCCTGCGGACCACTTCCTCCCTCATCTCCAGCAGGCTGGGAAATGCGCTCTGGTCCACCTCCAGCCTGGCGATCTGGCCATGAAGGCGCAGCCGTACATTGCCCCCTAAAACACTCTTAAGGTACTCCTCCCCATGGGCGATCCGCTCCAGCACCTCATAGTCAATTTTTGTATTATACGGCAGCCTGGTAGCCATGCAGGGGGTGGAGGGCCTTGATGCCACAGAGATATTGTACTCGGCGGCCATCTCTTTAACCATCTCCTTTGTAATATGCAGCTCCGCCAGAGGGCTTATGATCCCCAGTTCCCTCAGTGCATGGATTCCCGGACGGTACACGTGCATGTCATCCTCGTTGGTGCCGTCCAGGATCCAGCGGACCCCCTTTTCCTGTGCCAGATCCTTCAGCGTCATAAATAGATGGCGCTTGCACAGATAACAGCGGTTTACGGGGTTGAAGCGTATTTCCTCCTGCTCCAGTTCATCCACCTTTATGACCTGGTGGATTCCCCCCAGCTCACCGGCCACCCGCCTGGCGATCTCCAGGTCACAGGATGGGTGGAGCCTGCTGTCAAATGTCACTGCGTACACCCGTTTCCCTGTTTCGGCAGCCGCGTCAGCCGCCAGTTTAAGGAGCAGGCTTGAATCCACTCCCCCGGAAAACGCAAGGCAGATATCCTCTGATGCCAGTTCCCTCATCCTGTAATGGAGCATTTCCCTTTCATTCATATTTACAATCCTCTCCCCTGTGCTTCCATCTGCACTTCCCGGTATACGGTCATAAAGTCCCGCCCTGTTTCACGGCAGATGCGGCGCACACTCTCATACTCCGGATAATAAAATCTCTTATCCTTATAGGTGCATACCTTTACCTCCGCCTGGCCGCAGTCCATGTCCACACTCATCTTTTCCCTGGAAAGCACGGTCCTTGTCACCGGGTACTGTCTGATCCCAATGGTCGTGGTATGGATCAGTATGATATCCTCCAGCTTTTCCCGGTCCTCTTTCCTGCACAGCACGGACAGAGTGTACGCCGGCCTGTTCTTTTTCATAAAGATCGGTGTATACCACACATCCGCAGCCCCTGCCTCTAAAAGCAGTTCCATTGTAAAGCCCAGGATCTCTCCTGTACAGTCATCCAGATTGGTCTCCACCATCCACATGGAACAGCCATTCCGGGAGGTTTCCCCTGCCGTGTCTCTGTCATAGCCCAGGTCTTTGTTATAGCCCGGGCCTTTCCCATGATCCGTCTCCTTGTCTGCTTGCGATGTCTCCATCAACATGGCGCGGAGCACATTGGCCTGTTTAAATACCCGGTTTCCTGCTCCCATTCCGATCTTAAGGATCCGGCAGGAATCCGGCAGATGATCCATGGTGCGCAGCGCTGCCGCGATCGCTGCCCCCGTAGGGGTGACCATCTCCCCGTCATTATCCGTAAGCCTGAGATCCAGCCCATAAGCTGATGCAATATTGGCCGTGGCCGGAACGGGAACAGGGAGGATCCCATGCTGGCAATGTACATGGCCATGTCCCTCAGACAAGGGTGACACCACCACGTCCTCCACTCCCAGGTTGTCCACACACACCGCCACACTGATGATATCCACAATGGAATCAATGGCTCCCACTTCGTGGAAATGCACCTGTTCCAGCGGCAGACCATGGGCCCTGGACTCTGCCTCGGCCACGATCCTGAACATCCGGCGTGCTAAATCCTTCACATGGTCATTGGATTCCAGCCTGTCGATGATCTGGTATATGTCAAAAAGATTTCTGTGCACATGGCCATGGTCATCTCCGTGGGAATGAGAATGCTCATGGGGGTGTTCGTGGCTGTGGGAATGTTCATGGCTATGGGAATGTTCATGCTCGTGGATCTCCTCATGGGGATGGACATGCTCATGGATCTCCCACTGGTCATGAGTATGGGACTGCGCCTCTGCATGATGGTGGCTGTGCTCATGGTCCTCCCCATGATCATGACTGTGCTCATGCCCTTCCTCATGATCATGGCTGTGCTCATGCCCTTCCCCATGACCATGGCTGTGCCCATGCCCTTCCCCATGCTCATGACTGTGCCCATGCCCTTCCCCATGTTCATGACTATGCCCATGTCCGTCCTCTTCCAAATGCACATTAAAATCATAGGAATCCAGCCCGCACACGTTCTTCCGCCCAAAATGCAGATGATATCCGCCCACTCCCAGGCTTCCAAGGGCGTGTTCCAACACATGCCTGTCCGCGCCCAGATCCAAAAGCGCCCCAACCGTCATATCTCCGCTGATCCCTGAATTACATTCCAAATACAATATCTTTCCCATTTTATCTTACCGCCAATCTGTTTATTTGCGTGGCCAGGTAACCGGCCCCGTATCCATTGTCAATATTTACAACTGAAATTCCATTAGCGCAGGAATTCAGCATGGTCAAAAGAGCTGACAAACCATGAAAACTGGCCCCATAGCCCACGGATGTGGGGACCGCGATCACCGGGCAGTCTGCAAGACCTGCGATCACAGTGCCCAATGCGCCTTCCATTCCCGCCACTGCAATGATGCAGTTGGCTTTCATGATCCGGTCCCGCTGGGAAAGCAGTCTGTGGATGCCCGCCACTCCCACATCAAAGATCCGGTCCACCGCGCATCCGAAATACTCCGCTGTCTGCGCAGCTTCCTCCGCCACGGGTATATCCGCCGTGCCGCCTGTGCATACTGCGATCAGCCCTTTTCTTTCCTTGCCCGGGCGTTCCACCTTGAGGATCCTGGAGATGGGGTCATAGACCACCTCCGGCACAGCGGACTGGACCAGCTTAAACTGTTCCCCGGTTGCCCTTGTTCCCAGCACCTCCCCGTCCCGCTCATAAAACCGCCTGTAGATCTCCAGCAGATATGCGTCCGGTTTTCCCTGGCAGAACACAGTCTCTCCAAATCCCGATCTGAGTTTTCTGTGATGGTCCAGCTTTGCATATCCCAGATCCTCATAGGGGAGATCCTTTAAAACCTTTTGTGCATCCTCTATGTCAACTGCCCCTGTTTTCACCTTTTCCAGCAGTTCTCTTACGTCCATCTTCAAATTTCCTCCTTTAGATCCACAATCCTGGTGCACACCCGCTCCAGCAGTTCCCCGGAGTGGCTCACCACCACCAGCCCGATCCTGCGGCGGCCAACCTCCTCCAAAAGGAAATTCCATATCTGGCTCTGTGTGATCAGGTCCAGCATGGTGCTGATCTCATCCGCCAGCAGAAACCGCGTCCTTTTTCCCAATGCCCTGGCAATGCAAAACCTCTGCAGCTCCCCTCCGGAAAGCTCACCCGGGAACCGGTTCATCCAGTCCGGTTCAATTCCCAGACCATTCAGGATCCGTTCCTCCACCCCGTCCCCTTCCTTTATGACCTCCGCCATCCTGAGCCGCGGATTCACGGACATCTCCGGATGCTGCCACACCATCTGAACCGGGCAGTAGGGTCCATAGCCGGAAAGAGGCTTTCCATCCAGCAGAACACGCCCATGGTCCGGATCTTCATATCCGGCAAGTATTTTACAAAAGGTGGTCTTTCCAAATCCGCTGGGCGCCGTAATCCCTACCCGCTCATCCTGCTCCAGGCTCATGCTCACATTGTTCAGTATCTTCCTGTTTCCATTATCATATTGAAAGGAAATGTTCTCCGCCGCCAGTCTCATGGTACCGCCTTCCTACATTTTACCATACCGCCCCTATAAGAGCGATACTCTATTTCTTCCAAACAGCCGGGATCCATATGGGGACATCTGGGTCCGTACGGGCAGCCGGGTGGAAGATCCTTCACATAGGGCTGTGCGCCGGGCTCAGCCTCAAATCCATGTGCCGGCATCGCCCTGAACAAAGCCCTGGTATAAGGATGGCGCAGCCCTTCCTCCCTCTCAAAGTCAGACACGGCCGCTTCCTCCACATTGGTGCCCGCATAGAACACCACGATCCGGTCAGCCACCTCCAGCGCCAGTTCCAGGTCATGGGTGATCAGAAGCACCCCTGCCCCCTCATCCGCGATCTCCCGAAAATGTGACAACACCCGCTTGGCCGCGCTGATATGCAGACCCGGTGTGGGTTCATCCGCGATCACCAGCTTTGGTTTTTCCATCACGGCAGTGGATATCAGAATCCGCCTTGTCATTCCGCCGGAAAGCTGGAACGGATAAAGCTCTTCCGTCTCCTCCCCCAGCCCATACCTGCCGGTGACTTCCCTGCTGCGGGCTCTGGACGTCTCATCCTTATGCCCCTTTCTCACCTGGTCTCCCACCTTCATAAGGGGATCCAGATAGGAAACACTTTGGGGCACCAGGACCATCCGGTTCCCCCTCAGTTCCTTTACCCGCTTTTGTGTCAGTTCTTCCCCCTCAAAGGAAATTGTCCCCGACCATGAAGCATTGGCCGGAAGCAGCCCCATAACCGCGTGGGCCAGCAGGCTTTTTCCTGAACCGCTGGAACCCACCACGGCCACGATCTCATGTTCTTTTATATTGACGCTTAAATCCCTGATGACAGGAAGCTGCGTCTTCCTCCATCCCCTCTCATACTGGGAAAATGAGATCATCAGGTGTTCCACTGATAATATTGTCTCCATACCCCTAATCTCCTTCCATTCCCGGCCGTGTGCCGCACATCCAACGTTTATAGCGCCAAACCCATGACCCTGCGTTCTACAGATGGGCCTTATTGGGATTGGTCAGCGTCACCAGGGTGTCGCCGATAAAATGAAACAGCACCACCACAAACACCAGCAGCAGTCCCGGGAACAGGGCCAGCCACCATTTCCCCATGGTCAGATACTTCATGCTCTCAGACAGGATCACACCGATGGCCGGCTGTTCCGGGGGAAGTCCGAACCCAAGGAAGGTAATGCTTGCCTCGTGGAGGATGGCGTGGGGAAACAAAAGGACCACGCCCACCAGCACCTGCGGCAGCAGATGGGGCATCATGTGTTTCCACGCGATCCGCACTTTTCCCATTCCAAGTTTGCCCGCTATCTTAATGTACTGGCTTTCCTTCAGCTGCATGACCTCCGCTCTCAAAAGCCTTGCCAGGGATGTCCAGTGTGTCAGGGAAATCCCTATCATCACACCCCAGAATCCTTTACCGGCCGCAAAGGAAATAAGAATGAGCAAAAGAATATGGGGGATCCCCATGACCAGGTCAATGATCCCTGCCACAATTCCATCCGCCGCCTTTCCCAGGCAGGCTGCCGCTGTTCCCATAAAGCAGGCGATCACCGCACTCACCGCCGCGGTCAGAATGCCGATCCTTATGCTCAGCGACAAGCCCGTGATGGTCCTCACAAACATATCGCGCCCCATCCAGTCTGTCCCAAAGGGATATTGAACACAGGGAGCCAGATTCTTTCTGGAAAAATCCGTCACCATGGCTTCATCCGCCAGAACCCTTCCCCCCACTGTAATGGCTGCCAGCATCAGGGCTGCCATGATCAGAAACAGGAACAGGGTCTTACGCCGGTTCCACTCTGAAAACCATCCCATCACCCAGCCCTCCTTTTTCTGATCCTCGGGTCCACAACCTGGTAAAGCACATTTGCAGTGAGATTGCCCCCGAACACAATGGCGGCGCTGATCATGGTGATACCCAGCAGCAGCGGCACGTCCCCTCCCAGTCCGGCCGTAACAGCAGCACGTCCCAGTCCGGGATAGGAAAACACCTGTTCCACCAGCACTGAACCGCCGAAAATTTCACTGACCGAGGCAAACTGAAGGGTCATGGCCGGAAGCAGGATATTGCGTATTCCATGCCGTTTCACGATCTCCCACTCCGACTCCCCTCTTGCCCTTGCAAACAGCACATAATCGCTCTCCATCACCTCTGCCATCTTCTCCCTTGTATGAAGGGCGATATTGGAAATGCCGGTAATGGAAAGTGCAGCCACCGGAAGGATGCCGTGGACCAGCCGGTCCCCCAGGGTGACCGCGGACGCCTCCATTCCAATGGGAACGCTGAGCCCAATGGGAAGGATCTTCAGCCACACCGCAAACACCATCAACAATACCAAGGCCAGCCAGAAAGCCGGCGTGCTGGCAGTGACAAGGGCGTACCCGGAGATCAGCTTATCTGTCAGCCTTCCCTTCCTGGCTCCTGCAGCCACCCCCAGCACAAATCCCACCACGCCGGATATCACCCAGGCCGATGCCATCAGCCACAGGGAATTGGCCAGCTTTTCCCCAATCACCTTGGAGACAGGCCGGCGGTACAGCAGGGACATCCCCATATCCCCTTGCAGGAAATCTCCTGCCCAGGACACGTACCGTTTCACAGGCGGCGTGTTCACGCCCCAGTACTCCTCAAGCTGTGCGATCTGCTCCTGGCTCATGCTTCCCAGCGCCGCCTGCCCCACATTGGTCTTTAACGGATCCAGGGGCGACACGGTCACCAGGAAAAATGCCGCAATGCTGACCAGCACAAGAAGCACGCCCAGCCGTATGATACTCCTTCCAACCTGTCTCAAACTCATATTATCGTCCTTTCATCCAAACCACAAATCCTATTCCCAGCTCCACTGGTCCACATTATTCACAATCGTCCAGCCATGGCCGTGGGGATGAAGCTTCTGGTCAGCCACCTTAAGGTTCTCCCTGGACCAGTACAGATGGTCAATGTTCACCAGCCAGATCCACGGAATATCCCCGTCCTGGGTTATCCCTGTATTTCCATCCCACTGCGCCTTTTTCCACAGCTCATAGGACTGCTCCAGATCACTGGATGCCAGAGCCTCATCCATATAGCGGTCCACGTTCTCATTGGCATAAGGGGAATACTCCGCCACACCGGAGTCCTTTATGGTGTGGTAAATATTGTAAAGTTCCATGGGCGTATGGGCGCCCCAGCCCCACATCAGCGGCTCGGCCTGGGCCCTGTCATAAGCAGTATCCCATCCCACGCCCTCTGTCTTTACCTCGATACCCACCTTTTTTAACTGGTTGGCCGTGTCTGCCGCCAATGCCTGACGCACAGAATCACTGGCAGGATACATAAGGGTCATGGATGCCCGGACGCCATCCTTTTCCCGGATCCCATCGCTGCCCGCTTTCCAGCCTGCCTCCTCCAGGATCTGCTCCGCCTTCACCGCATCATAGGAAACCTTTGCAGCGTCATTATACCAGGGCATCTTGTCACACACACTGTAGGCCGGGCTTCCGAATCCGTTGAGCACATTGTGGATCATCTCATCCCTGTCAATGGCTAGATTGATGGCGCGCCTGACCTGCACATCGCTGGTAAAATCATTTCCCAGGGGGATACCGTCCTCATTCTTCCCTCCTGCCGAAACAGACGGCAGGTTAAATCCCCTGTTATCCACTGTCTCAAAGGATAAAAGTTCATATCCCGGCAGGGCCTGGTCAGAGTAGGAAGCCGCTGTATACGCCAGATCCGCCTGTCCGGACATGACCGCCGCATAAGCTGCGTCTTCCTCCATGAACAGGATCGTTACCTTTTTCATTTTCGGCTCTTCCCCGTAATAACCAGGGTTTGCCTCCAGGATCACCTGCTGTCCCTTATCCCACTGCTTCAGCATATAACGGCCTGAACCCACCGGGTGTTCCCCGTATCCTGCTCCGTAAGCATGTTCGGGCACGATCCCCACAATTGCCATGGTATAGGGCCAGATGGAATACGGTCTGTTCATCCTGAATTCCACCGTGGTATCATCCAGGGCAGCAGCCTCCTTCAGCATGGTAAAATCATTGACTGAGCTGGTGTCCCTCAGTGTATTATACGTAAATGCCACATCCTCTGCCGTCAGCTTTTCCCCGTCTGTAAATGACACATCATCCCGTATGGTCACGGTCCAGGTAAGTCCGTCATCGCTGGCCTCCATTCCTGTTGCCAGGTCATACCCTATTTTCAGATCCGTTGTGGTCACGGTCAACGTGCTCTGGATCAAAGGCTCATGTACATGCTCTCCCGCTCCCCATCCGTAAGCCGGGTCAAATCCCGCCTCTGGTTCCGATGTGGGCCCCATGACAACTATGACATCGTTCCTGTCCGTTCCTGCCTGTGATGTCCCCGGCTGTGATGTTCCCGGCTGTGGTGCTTCTGACTGTGCCCCTTCTGACCGTGACACTTCTGACTGTGGTGCTTCTGACTGCTGTCCATTTTCCGGCTGTCCGGTTTTACTTGCACTGTTCCCCCCACATCCGGCAGCCATCAAGGTCACTGCCAGGATCGCCGCCACGGTATAGCTTATTTGTTTCTTCATTCCCGTCCTCCTCTAAATCATGAAATGCCATCCCTGATTCCTCAGGTCCAACTGTTTTATTTTTTCTCTGCCGCCCTTTCAAGACGCACAAAAATACCAGGAAACTAGACTTATCCCTTAAGGATAAACATACCTTCCTGGTATTTTCCTGATATCATATCTGATTTGCTGCTGATCTGCTGCTCTTGATCCAAATCCACTTATGGATCATAAAAAACTTCAACTCTTTAAAGGTGTTGACTTCTGTCAACCGTTAATGAAAATTATACGAAAATCTTTGTGGCACGTCAATCATTTTCTATTAAAATCCATCCATATTCTATGTTGTGGCAGTCACATCATCCCACTGCGTGATCCCGTCCTCCTGCGCCGTGCTCTCCGCTTTCCCACGGTTCCCTTTTCAGATGCCGGCCTGTTCCGGCTTTTGTACTCCCGGATCACGGCTTCGATCCGTGTATAATCCCGTTCAAACAGTTCCTCGCTCACCAAAAGGGACCGCTGTTCTTCCGGAACCTTTTGGATCATTTTCTCGATCACAAAGGCCTTACTCTTTTCCTTATATCTGGGCATTTGGGTCAACTCCTGAATGTGCACCAGCTCCGGGCGCCACAAAAGGCTGAGCTTGCGTTTCCAGTTCATCTGAGGATTTTTCCCTGCCTCCCGCCGAATATAAAAATCAATCCCCTCCTGTGTCTGCTCCACTGTAATGATACCCCACCATTCAGGGACATGTTCCTGTACATGGGCCCCATGGGTGGAACCTGCCACCACGATGTTTTGGTCAAAATACCGGTCATAATCCCTGACCTGGCGTTCCAGGCGCACATAGGTGTCCGCATCACTTTTTATTTCAATCCCTGTCAAACGCCCCGGAAGGACCATCACAATATCCGCCCTTGATCTTCCCACCTGTTTTTCTTCTATGATCCTCATTTTGCCATAGGTTTCCTCCAGAAACTCAAAAAGAGGTTCCCTAATATCCTTGTCATACAGCATACTTTAATCGTTTAAACTCCTCTGCCTCCGTCAGTCCGCGGGCTCCCTGCCCCTCTGACATATTCTGTAATAATTCTACTATAAACACACAAAAAAGGACAGCCATTTCTGACCGTCCCCGTTACCTTTACATCTCCATGATCCATATCCCTGCACATTCCATATCCCTACGGTATCAGCCTGCTGGTTCCCAGCCGGTCGGCTCCCAGGGCAATAAAATCCTCCGCGTCCTGTAAAGATGCGATCCCGCCCGCGGCCTTGACCTTGACCCGGGGATCGGAGTATTTTCTCAATAGCGCCACATCCTCCCGGGTTGCTCCGCCTGTGGAAAAGCCTGTGGAGGTTTTAATATAATCCGCGCCGGACTGCGTTACCACACGGCACATTTCCTTCTTTTCATCTTCCGTTAACAGGCAGGTCTCAATGATCACCTTCAGGCATTTTCCGGCGCAGGCAGCTTTTATCTGTCTGATCTCCTCCAATACCTGTTCGTAAAGCCCTTCCTTTACCATCCCGATATTAATGACCATATCGATCTCATCCGCACCGTTCCTGACCGCGTCCTCTGTCTCAAACACTTTAGCGGCCGTGGTCATATTGCCGTTGGGGAATCCGATGACCGTGCAGATGGCCAGATTTTCCCCTGTATACTCCTTGGCGCGCTTCACATAGCAGGGCGGGATGCATACGGAAGCAGTTGCATGTTCCATTCCCTCCCTGCAAAGCGTCTCGATCTGTTCCCATGTGGCGGTCTGCTTTAACAGCGTATGGTCCACCCTGCCCAAAATATCCTTCTTTTCCATGTTATCAGCTCCTGTCTTCCTTGATCAGCCTGCGGATGGCTTCCACCGCCACCTTGATCGCAGCCTCGGTGTCATGTACAATGGGATTATCCAGCCCCGCATTCTGCCGTTCCTGGTTACCCACCACCAGGAAATCGGAGCCGCAGCGCACGCGCAGATGGCTTGCTGCAATAAATAAAGCCGCGGATTCCATCTCAGACGCCTTGCATCCCATGCGCTTCCATGCCTCCCACTTATTGAGGAGCTCATAGCTTACCGGCATCCTTTCCGGTTCATGCTGTCCGTAAAATGCATCCTTGCACTCCACAACCCCTGCATGATAGGTATATCCCAATGCCTTTGCCGCTGAAACCAGCGCGTTGGTCACATCCAGGTCCGCCACCGCGGGATATTCGATGGGGGCGTATTCCTTGCTGGTTCCCTCCATACGGATGGCTCCCGTGGCAACTACGATGTCCCCGCCTTTTACATTCATCTCCATCCCGCCGCAGGTTCCCACCCGGATAAATGTGTCCGCGCCGCACAGCACCAGCTCCTCCAGGGCAATGGACGCGGAGGGGCCGCCGATACCGGTTGAGGTGACACTGACCTTCTCCCCGTCCAGACAGCCTGTATATGTGATATATTCCCTGCTGTCCGCTACCAACCGGGCGTTGTCAAAATGCTTTGCGATTTTCTCACAGCGCTTCGGGTCCCCCGGCATGATCACATAGCGGCCCACATCGCCTTTTCTAATCTGTAAATGATATTGTAATCCTTCTTCTCCAGAATAATTCTGCATGCTGCTTCTCTCCTCACAAGGGCGTGTCTTAACATTGGTTTTGCCAGCTGCACGTCCGATCCTCTTATTCTTTTCCACGTCTTTTGATCGTGGGCTTTCCTATGATGTTTTAGGCAGAGCGGCCGTCATTTGCGGGAATCCGCAGGCACTGCCTCCTTCAGGTTATCCGGCCCAAAACCCAATGGCAGCAGTTCTTCCAGAAGGAACGTCCTCACCTTGCCACCGCCGTTTTCCAGAATGATCCTGAAGGTTTTTGGATCGCAGAATTCCATCATTACCTGACGGCAGACTCCACAAGGGGCACACATCTCCCCTGTCCGGCCTTCCCCGGGACCACCCACGATCGCAATGGCTTCAAATTCCCGTTCTCCCTCTGATACTGCTTTAAAAAACGCGGTGCGTTCCGCACAGTTGGTGGGACCATAGGAGGCATTCTCAATATTGCATCCGAGATAAACCGTTCCTGATCTTGTAAGAAGCGCTGCCCCTACCCTGAAACCTGAATATGGGGTATATGCCTGTTCCCTGCCTTTGCAGGCCAACTCTATCAGCTCTGTTTCATTCATCCTTTATTCCTCCCTACTGCTCGATGATCTTGGATATGAACCCCCGTATCATTTCATACTGTTCCATATCAATGGATATTTTATTTCCCTGGCGTGAGATCCATCCGTCATCCTCAAACTTTTTTACTGCCCGGTTCACTGTCTTTACACACAGACCGGAGGAATCCGAGAGTTCCTGCCTTGTACTGCTGATCTGAAGCACGCCGTTCTTCTCATATTTCTGGTACATGTCCATCAGCAGCAGCGCCAGACGGTCGGAACCCTGAAGAAACAGATAGGCCCGGCTGCTTCTCCCCTGTTCCAGGAGATATTCCCCAATGGCCTTTGCCTCCTGCTTCAGGGCGCGTATATCTGTCCTGAGCCACTCCGCGAATTTGTCCCTGGGTATCTTCACAAAGGTACAGGGGGTTACCGTCTGGAGGGTGGTCTTGTAGGTATCCAGATCCATCACCACCTCCATCCCGCCCATGGCATACAGGCCTTCAAACCGCATAAAGTCAAAGGCGATTCCGTATATACGGTAATCCACGGCCTTGATCACGCCCTTTCCGATAAAGAAAATGGCGTCCGCCGGTGCATTTTCCTTGACAAATATAACGTCCTTGTCCATCTCGACAATCCGGAAGGAGTCCATCAGCCAGGCCGGGGCGCTGCAAAAATAATCCTCAAACTGCTGTCTCCGTCCCTTATCCAATTCATTCAAAAAAGGCAATGCCCTGCACAAACTGCTCATGTCCATGCTGATAGTCCTCCTGATTCCCAATTGTACTTATATTACTTGATCAAATCAACCTTCACGATGTCGGTTGGAACAGCACTGGCCTGCGTTGCAACCGTGTCATTGGCAACCTGAATGGTTCCGTCCTTCAGCATCTCATACAGCTCATCATACTTTTCCTGGGTAAACACCTTAAACTTGGATGTCTCCATGGGGAGCATGATGCCGTTTTCCTTTGCATCCAGTGTCACTGACTTTCCGCCCTCAAAGTTTCCGTCATAATATCCTGCAACCGCATCATAAACAGAATCGCCCAGATTCTTCATGGCTGAGGTGATAACGGTAGCAGACTCGGAAGACTGATCCACGTCCACGCCGATCACCACTTTGCCTGCGGACTCCGCAGCCTTCATAACAGAGTTGCCCACACCGCCGCCGCAGGCGAAAATGCACTCGGTCCCTTCATTATACCACGCTGCCGCCTTGGCATTGTTCTCCGGTGACGCGTCAAAATTTCCAACGTATGTATACTTAACGGAAACACTTCCCGGCTCAAGCCCCATCTCCTTGGCAGCCGCGTCCGCGCCCTGGATGAAACCGTAGCCGTAACGGATCACTGCAGGAACAGCAATACCGCCCATGAAACCTAACTGAGTATACCCTTCCGTCACAGCCGCATAGCCTGCCAGGTATCCGGCCTGCTCCTCCGCATAGAAGATTGACAATACATTGCTTTCAATCTTAACATCATCGCCGGACTTAGGTTCCGCATCAATGATAATGAACTTAATATCAGGATACTTGGTCTGTGACTCATAGATGGGAACCTCGAACAGGAAGCCCGGTGTCACGATCACCTTTGCCCCGCCTTTTACAGCAAGGTTGATGGAGTTGATACAAGCCTCATCCGACTTCTCATTGGGCTTATAATACTTGCAGGTCAGGTTGTTGTCCTTGGCATATGCTTCAAGTCCCTCCCATGAACCCTGGTTAAATGACTTGTCATCAATGGTACCCACGTCCGTGATCAGGGCCAGTTCATATCCCTCCTGGGAACTGCCTGCTTCTGCGCCGCTCTCAGCCGCTGTCCCGGCGCTGTTGGAATCCGTGTTGCCGGAAGCTCCCGGTTTCTGTACACACCCGGCAAGACTTGCCGCCATGGCTGCTGCCAATACCACACTTAATAAACGTTTCTTCATTTTTACTTCCTCCATTTTACTATTTATTTTAATTCATTGAAATCACTATCTGCTGCCCTTGTCATATGGGATCCCCTCTGCCCTGGGCGCCTGGGATGCCTTGGATAAAAATGCCAGAACGACCAGGGTTGCGATATAAGGGATCATCTTATATACCTCATTGGGTATGGGCAGGGATTTTAACACCGGTATGGCCGAATAAGCGCTGGCCAGCGTCTTCATGATGCCGAAGAAAAATGCCGCCATCAGTATTTTGTTGCTTCTCCACTGACCAAAGATCAATACCGCGATTGCCAGGAAACCGTAACCGGCCACGCTGGCATTAAAGTTGGTGGATGTTGGGATCACGAATACCAGGCCTCCGATCCCACCCAGCACACCGGATATGATGACCCCGGCGTAGCGGATCTTTACCACGTTCACACCCACGGAATCCGCCGCACCGGGATGCTCGCCGCACGCCCGAAGCCTCAGTCCGAACCGTGTGCGCTTGATCACAAATGCTGCCGCAATAAAGATCAGGATCCCCAGATAAGTGGTGATGTAACAGTTTTTAAAGAACATATCTCCCAGCACCGGAATATCCCCCAGCACCGGCACCTTATCAATATGAAACGTGTCATTAAACTGGATCTGCTGCACTCCCTGGATCATCCGCGCCGTGAAAATAGCAAAGGCAGGCGCGAACATGTTCAGGGCCGTACCGCTGATGGTCTGGTCCGCTTTCATGTTGATGGCTGCAAATGCATGGAGCAGTGAGAAAATTCCTCCGGCCACTCCCACGATCAGAATGGTCAAAAGCAGCAGTCCCTGTCCGCTCATCCTGTCCTGGAAGGTATTGATGAAAAAGATTCCCACAAAGGCTCCCATTACCATAATGCCCTCAAGGGCAATGTTGATCACGCCGCTGCGCTCCGAGTACATTGCACCAATGGCCACAATCAGAAGCGGGATTGCAAAATACATGGTCTGCTGTACAACAAAATACAATACGCTCATCGCGTGCCCTCCTTTCCGGTCTTAACCCCCGGCTCCTGCTTCTTTGCTCCATCTGCATCTTTAGTTCCGGCGGCCTTACCCGCCTCCGACTTTTTTGACTTGCGCATCTGGATCTTATAGATCAGTGTGCGGAACAAAAGAGACAGCGCGCCGCAGTAGATGATGGCCGCAATTATGATATCGATCACTTCCGGCACAAAATCAAAGAGCTGCATATTGTACCCGCCCACTGTGATGTGTCCGATAAACAGTCCCGCAAACAGGATCCCCACGGGATTGGAAAGCCCCAGAAGGGCAACTGATATTCCTGAAAAACCTTCCGGCGCGATCACATCCAGCACCTGCATATATTTTCCCGAATTAGCCAGGTATAAAAGGGCTCCGCCAATTCCTGAAAGCGCTCCTGCGATCACCATGGACAGTACAATGTTCCGCTTTTCGTTAATACCCGCATATTTGCTGGCGTCAGGATTCTTGCCGCAGGCTTTGAGTTCATATCCGAAGGTAGTCTTATTCAGTATGACATAGATCAGGATAACGAACAGGATCGCTATAAGGATCCCCACATTGATGTTGGTCCCGGGAAAGAGGCGGTCCAGACCGGCCTTGGGTAAATTAGCCCCTGCCGCCACTGGAAGTGTCTGGTTCTTAACCTGGTCATATACGGTCTTCTGGATCAGCATGTTAACAAGGTACATGCCGATATAGTTCATCATGATGGAGGCGATCACCTCATTTACATTAAAAAATGCTTTTAAGAATCCTGGTACAAACCCCCAAACGGCACCGGCCAGCAATGCTGCCATGAGCGCCACAAGGCAATGGACGCCTGCCGGAAGAAAGGTGAACTTAACTCCCACAAATACCGCTGCGAAAGCCCCTGCCGTAAACTGCCCCGAGGAACCGATATTAAAAAGTCCTGTCTTAAATGCAAACCCCACGGAAAGTCCCGTCATAATGATCGGTGTTGCCAGGTAAAGCATTTGCCCGATCCCCTGGATCCCATCTGTAAATCCTCCCTGAAGCACCATCATGAACCCATAAAAAGCCTGTCCGGGATTGCTGGCAAAAAGGATGATCAAGCCGAATAGAAGCCCGCAGATGATCGCAAGAATGGAGGAACTGAAATTTACGATCCCCTCTCCATGAAACAGATTCCTACACTTATCTTTCATACTCCACACTCCTTTTTGCTCCAGCCATATACAGGCCCAGTTCCTCTGTGGTAATTTCCCCGGGATTCAGATCCCCCACAATCTCCCCTTCATACATCACCAGGATCCGGTCGCTGATATTCATGACCTCATCCAGTTCCAGGGATATCAGCAAAACAGCTTTTCCTGCGTCCCTCTGGGCGATCAGCTGTTCATGGATATACTCAATGGCTCCCACATCCAGTCCCCGGACCGGCTGCACTGCTATGACGATCTCAGGATTGCGGTCCAGCTCCCTTGCAATAATCGCTTTCTGCTGGTTTCCGCCCGACATCCCCCTCACAATACTCTTTTCGCCCTGGCCGGAGCGGATGTCAAACTTTTGGATCAGGACTTTGGCATATTCCCTTATGGCGTCAAACCTGAGGAATCCATGTCTCTGAAACCGCCTTGTGTAATAGGACTGAAGCACGAGATTTTCCTCCAGTGTATCATCCAGTACCAAACCGTGCTTATGCCGGTCCTCAGGAATATGGGCCATGCCGTCCAGACATTTCTGCCGGATGGATTCCTTTGTGATATTCTTTCCATTGAGGATCACCTCCCCCTTTTCCACGGGCATCAGTCCTGTAATCCCATAGACCAGTTCCGACTGACCGTTACCGTCAATACCGGCCACACAGAGGATCTCCCCTTTTCTTACCTGGAAGGAGACATCTCTGACAGAATCCTTTCCTGAATGCCTGGATTTTATGGTCAGGTTCTTCACCTCCAGGACGGCATTCCCAGGATCCATGTCCTGCTTTTCAATAATGAAATTCACTTTCCTGCCAACCATCATTTCAGACATTGCTTCCTTGGAAGTCTCCGCCACATCGATGGTCCCAATATATTTCCCTTTGCGCAGAACGCTGCACCGGTCCGCCACTTCCTTGATCTCATTTAGTTTATGGGTGATAAAAATAATGGACTTTCCTTCCTTTACCAGCTGTTTCATCACCTTCATCAGTTCGCTGATCTCCTGGGGTGTCAGCACGGCCGTGGGTTCATCGAAGATCAGGATCTCATTGTCGCAGTAAAGCATTTTCAGGATCTCAACTCTCTGCTGCATGCCCACTGTAATGTCTTCTATATAAGCATCAGGGTCAATTTTAAACTTATACCGTTCGCTCAGCTCCACCACCCGCTTCCTGGCTTCATCCATCTTGAGAATGCCCATGTTTGTGGTTTCCCTGCCCAGCACGATACTTTCCAGGACCGTAAAATTATGTACTAATTTAAAATGCTGGTGAACCATCCCAATCCCCAACGCATTGGCATCATTGGGATTGTCGATCTTTACCTTTTTCCCGTTCATGAGGATTTCTCCCTCCTCCGGCTGGTACAAACCAAAGAGGACACTCATAAGGGTAGATTTTCCCGCCCCATTCTCCCCAAGCAGCGCATGTATTTCCCCTTTTCTCACCTTCAGGGTAATATCATCATTGGCTTTAAAACTTCCAAACTGCTTGGTAATGTGGTTCATCTCAATTACATATTCCACATCCGTACCTTCCTTTCACTGTAAATTGATCCATCAAACTGATCCATCAAAGTAATCCTTTAAAGTAATCCTTTAAAATAATCCTTTAAAATAATTTCTCAAAATCCGTTCCTCAAAACAACGTTTTGTTCTGCAACAATATTAAAACATTTGTGAAATTTGCAAAAGGACTCCAGTCCTTTTTTGAGTATTAATTTGTTTTTCAGTTATATTATCCATAAATTACGTTTTACTTTTATGCAATATGCACATATTTTTAATGTGCTTTTTATCAATGATCATGGCGGCTAATAAACAGATCCATAATTTCTGTCCAGTTAGCAAAATAAAATAGCGTCCCCGGCTTTGGTTCCCCCCTTAAGGAAAACCGCTGCCGGAAAACGCTATCTTATATTTCTGCAATCATTATTTCCGCCTGGGAATGCGATACAAGCTCCCTACTTTTTTAAATCCTCCACTGTCACCGACTTCACATTGGGAGTCCTCTGGTCATCTGACATGGGAATGGATATTTTCCCTTCTTTTACCAATTCCACTGCCTTATTATGATCTTCCTCATTCCAGGTATTCCCGGTGATCTTCCAGTTATGGTCAACCTCCGGAACGAGCACTCCGTTTTTTACATTTACAATATAATCCGCGATCAGCTCCCTGACCCCGCCTATATTTCCTTTGACATCCATTTCCAAAAGCTCCGGAAGCACTTCCCCCTCCTGGTATACGGTGCCGTAATTGAGCAGTTGGGTACCGGCCCTGTAATTATTGACCGCCACTATGAATACATCGTCATCCAGAACCGGAGTCCCGTCCTTCTTAGTCAGGTTTTCGATCCGGCTGCCCGGTTCCTTTGACACGTTGATCTCATAATTAACTCCTGCAAACATATCATAATTAAACATACGGATATCCGGATTAAACGAAACCGTCAGATCCCCATCCATGTATGTATTATAATATTCCGCACTCCACTCCATGTAGGTTCTCAGCTGTTTGCCGGTCATTCTCAGCTTGTACAGCGTATTCGTGTATTTATAGATCAGCGAAACATCCGACTTCTTAATATCCCCTGCTCTCAGATTTGAGTCCTCATTAAACAGGGCTGCCGCAGAAACATCCGCATCCGTATAGTACATCTGAACCTGGTTGATAAGGTCCAGCATGGCTGTGTCTTCAATGGCTGCCTGGGGAATCCCTGGAATCTCATTTTCCGGCGCAAGGTCGCCGCCCTCTAACCTTCCAATGACAGTGTTAGCCACCTCTTTGGCACGTTTATCGTACGGCTCCAGCTCTGCCATTAACTCGGCTTCCGGCTCATATCCGCTGATCTCAATGCTCTTTGAATCCCTGTCTGTGACCTGATAATTACCATTTTCATCCTTTTTCAGGGTAATATCAATCTGGGCCATGGTCTGGGCGCTGTTCTTATTTTCTACCACAAGCACATTGTTTATAAGCCTTCCTTCCACCAGCTTGTGCTCATGGGCAGCCAGGATCACATCCAGCTCCGGGCACTTCTCGGCTAGATCCGTGACACCGGAATCCGGCACATCATACTCATTATCCTCCCCCATATGCTCTACAGCGATTAAGAGGTCCACTTTTCCTTCCAGTTGGTCAATGGCCTTTTTCGTTTCATCCACCGGGTTAGTAACCGTGCACCCCTGCAGATTGACAGAGTCCCACTTGGTAATGTTGGGGGTCACCATTCCAATCAGGCCGATTTTAACTCCGCCTTTTTCTATCACTGTGTATGGATCCGCAATGGCCTTCCCTTCCTGGTCCAATACATTTCCCGTAAGGATCTTTGCATGGTTCTGGGAAAGGATCCGCTTTAATGTATCCATCCCATAATTGTATTCATGATTGCCGGTCACGCATACATCATAACCTACTCTGTTCATGGCCAGGATCATTGGATGTATCTCATCCTCAATAAACAGGTCGGCAGAATTGTCCTGGATCACATCCCCCACATCAACTACCAGCGTATTCTCATTGCGCAGTTCTTTGACAGCGGTAGCCACCTGTGCCACACTACCCGACATGCTCTCTTCATTCAGAGCATAGTCATAGGGAACAAACTTCCCATGCATATCACTGGTAGCCAGGATCCGGATCTGCACCGCCTCATTCCCCTTTTCCTCAGCCGCATCCGCCTGTGTCCCCTCTGTCGTCCCCGGCGCAGTTGATTCATTTCCCAGATCAGTATTCGCGGCCGGCTTTTTTGCACACCCTATCCCCGATAATGCCACTGTCAATACCAACATCATACTCAGAACAGCCTTTTTCATATTACTTCCTCCAAATTAATTATCTTCCTCTACGGAGATCATGGATTTTACAGAGATCATGGATTTTACCATCTATGACCATGCAGCAAACCATAATCACCACAGGAGCTGTTCTTAATATTAAATTATATGTGCATTTTTTTATAGGACTGGTGTCCGATTTTGGGTCAAAAATATTTCTTTGTTACTTTATGCTATTATTAAGGATTATTTTTGTACATATATACCATATCGCTGTTGACTTAAATAACTGTATTTCTGCAGAATAATTCTGTAGAATACTCTTGCCTTTTCCCTTACCTTTCTCTGATACGCTCCCACAGCTTTGCAAAACTCTTCTCCGACAACACCTCATTGGTAACAAACTTCCCATTATAAAACAAGGCGTAGGTGGTGAACAACACAGGCGCTGACTGTGCGGCCTCCCTTGAATCTATCTTATGAAGCCTGCACTCCATTCCCTGGCCCTTAATGATATCGGCCAAGAGCGGCGCATACTTCTCTGTGTGAGGACATTGGTTAGAATAATAGAGGACCCAGCCCATCTCATCGATCCTGCCGTCCTTGGCGCATGCTTTCACCCACGGCACGCCGGCCTCACTGTCAAAAGGCAGATACAGCAGTTCAAAATAAGGGCTGGATGTATCTGCCAGTTTGAAGCCTTTATGCCTCATAAATCCCGGATCAGACAAAAAAGGCATTTTCTTCTTGGAAGAAATGCAGACCAATCCCAGCTTTCCCTTGTCTTTGCTGTCCTGAATGCACTGTTCCATCAGGCTGTCCCCGTATCCCTTACCCTTATATTGGCCGGAAGCCCACAGACAGTCAATATACATATATCCCTTGGCCTCAATGGGCGCCCAGGCGTATTCAGCCGGTATATATTCAATAAAAACCTTTCCGCGCACATCCAGCTTATTAAAAACAAGTCCCTCCTGCAGTCTGTCCCGAAGCCATTCTTTCTTAGATGCCACGCAGTTCTCCCCTTTTTTATCGGAAATGCAGCAGCATATATGTTCCTTATCCAGGTTGTCCATTGTTATGCGTTTAAATTCTTCCATCGTACCTTAATCTCCCTTCACAAATGAACCGATCTCCACCAGATTTCCCTCCGGGTCCGCCACGTAACAGGTACGCTGTCCCCAAGGTTCTGTTGTAGGTGCCATGACAGGGACCGCGCCCTTTGCCACCACCGTCTTAAAAGTCTCATCCACGGCTTTATAATCATCAACACTCAGTGCAATCTCAAAATGCCCATTCACCTGATCCGCATATTGGAACTGCTTCCCCGTCATACTCTCAAAATCCCTTCTGCCATAAAACAAAAACAGAGTCCCATCCTTTTCCAAAAACACATTACTGCAATTCTCGTCTTCCCTAATCTCAAATCCAAGCACATCCCGGTAAAACCGTATCATTGTCCCCATGTCCTTAACAAAAATACCAAATCCATCTAATTTCATATGCCGCTCTCCTTTAATTCACTGTTCCCTAGTCCGTCCTTCCTTAAGCCGTTCTTCTTTAAGTCATTCTTCTTTAAACATTTTCTGCCTTAAACATATGCTAAAATTACACTGGCTTTTTTATTATAACAGGTCAAACATGACAACTATATGTCATATTATAAACATACCTTATGATCCATTCAAAATTGGCCCCGCCATACAACACAGAATGCCGTACATCAAATGCAGCGCATCAAAATGCAACATCTCAATATGCAACATCTCAAAAAATGTAACAAAAAAGAGCCTTATAAAATAAGACTCTATCGCATGCGGCTAACAGGACTCGAACCTGCACGGTCTCCCAATGGGACCTAAACCCATCGTGTCTGCCAATTCCACCATAGCCGCTAACTCAATATAATTACAAGAAAAGTCCCAATACCTTTCAGCATCAGAACTTAATTGCAATGCGGGTGGCCGGACTTGAACCGGCACGGTATCGCTACCGAGGGATTTTAAGTCCCTTGTGTCTGCCTATTCCACCACACCCGCATAATACAAATGGGGCC
>Ga0129314_1000042_pt1 | contig 155198 bp, 140 predicted proteins | sample O1111metagenome_FD_94431 | JGI IMG/M metagenome (GOLD analysis project Ga0129314, IMG submission 94431) | Orangutan individual fecal microbial communities from fecal samples from Wisconsin, USA - O1111 metagenome | ecosystem: Host-associated > Mammals > Digestive system > Large intestine >...
ACAACCACCGCATCAAGGCAAAACTGAAGGGCTTGCCGCCTGCAATTCACAGACAGCAAGCCCTTTCAGCTGCTTGAACAATTTTTACTTCAAAATATTGTCTAACTTTTTGGGGTCACTTCAAATTTCGACAGGATTTTTCTTGTAATCTTTCAGTTCAACAAAACAGGGACACATTCTGCTTACAGGCCAGTACTACTTCTTATCGTTGGAAAGCCCGTCTTTGACCTGCTTTCCATTTTTGTAGTAGCTCCACTCACCGCTGTCATTCTGTGTCCATCCGTTTGCGGTCTGGGGGTCAATGTCAATTTCCACAAACCGCCGCAGAACGGCAGCAACTTCGGCGCGGGTAGCCGTTCCCTTGGGGTCAAAGCGGTTATTCGTCTTACCTGCCAGGACTCCTGCCTGCTGCATGGACTTGACCGCTTTCTTTGCCCAGCTGCTGATATTTTCGTTGTCCGCAAAGGTCGCAGCTTCCAGAGTTTTCGGAACCGCGTAGCCCAGCTTGGCAGCATAGTTTTTCATGATAACCGCCATCTGCTCGCGGGTGATACTGCTATCCGGGCCAAAGGTGGTGTCCCTTGTGCCGTCCACAATGCCCTTGCTTACCGCCCAGTTGACATAAGGAGCATAGTCGGCATCGGCTTTGACATCGGTGAAGGTTCCGGTCTGATAACCAGCCGGGTCAACACCTGCCAACCGTCCCAATGCGGCGATGAACATTTCTTTGGTCATCGCGTCGTCAGGGCTGAATGTGGTCTCGCTGGTGCCGGAGAGCAGTCCACGACTAACAGCAAAGAGAATGTTGTCCTTTGCCCAATGGTTGGCAATATCGGTGAAGTTAGCACCTTTTGCATCGTAGCCTATGCCGTAAATGCCGGGCTGATCTACATAGAAGATGACTGCCTTCTGGTCGGCATCATAGCTGGATTTGGTGATCCGCTGTACCTTGCCCGCAGCATCCACAGAAAGTGCATAGAGGTTTCCGGTCTGTTCACCCTTCGCCGGAACATAAGGAATCGCAATGCGGATGCTCTTTTTGTTCAGGTCGGTCAGCCGAATTTCTTTGTTGTTTTTCACCGTCCACAGGGAGATGTCATAAACAGGACGATTGCCGATAGCGGACTTTGCCTCACCAGAGGAGACTGTACTATTCTTCATCTTCAGGATAATATCGCCGTTGGTCTGGCGGTTCAGCTCCTTGATGGTGTCCAAGGTGAAGCCGAGGTCCATCATCTGGTCTGTGCCGATGGTGAAGCTCTTGACTCTTTTTCTTACCAAGGTGTCTATCATATCCGCTTTCAGAGTGATCTGCGCTCCATCCAGCTTCTGATTCAGCTCCATCGGAATTTTCACCGCAATCCCATTTTTCCGGTTGCCCTGCTTTTTCGCGTCATTCTTCGCTGCTTTGATGGCATCCGACAGGTCCGACTTGGTAATGGTCACATTACCCTTGCTGTCTGCCTTGAGCTTCTTGTTCTGCTTCTCAGCAGGGATATTCGGTCTGTCCTCATCGGGGCGCTGGGTGCTGGTGGTCTGATTGCCAACAGAATCATCCCGATTGTTAGAGGACGAGCTACCGGAGGAGGTATCCCCGTTGCCGCCACTGGAAGGCTTCATGGAAACGGTCAGCGTACCAGGAAGATAGGTAATCTCGTAGTTGTCTTTTGACAGCGTGCTGGTGGCGATGATTGCCGTTGTGCCGGCTTTATTCATATCCGGTGTCTGCTCATAGGTCAGTGTCACTTTGCAGTTCAAGGCATCTGCATCAAGCAGTCCTTCCACCTTGTAGTCCTTGTTTGCTTCCGGGTTGCTCAGGTCAGGTGCATCGCTGCCGGTGTAGGCACTCTTATCCAGCGCTGTCACGGTAACTGCTTTTTTCGCTATGGTCACATCCACACCCTGCGGCTCCACATCTGCGTATTCTTTGTTTCCCTCCACCTGGTACCAGACGGTGTAGGTCCCTGCGTTTTTCGCGGTAGGAAGCTGCTCGCTCCATTCGATGTCATCGAGTTCGTCGAATTCACCAATCTTATAGTACATCGTGCCGGCACTGGTCATGCCTGCCGTAACCAAAGTCTGTTCCTCGCCGTTGTAGGTCAGGGTGTTTGCCACAGGGGCTGTCACAACGGGGACGTTCTTGTTCTTTGCATTGACATCGATGAGCAGGGTAAATGGCTCATAGTTTGTGGAATCGACTTGCACCGAAACATCGCCGACAGAACCCGTCTTTTCCGTGTTGTTGTACAAGATCGGAAGGCTCAGCTTGCCGTTTATAATTTCGGCTTCTTTCGGGATAAGGGAATAATAACCGCTAATGTCGACTTTCAGATCAGAGTAAGTCACAGTACCATAGGTCTTTCCCTCATCCAGTTTCGGCAGGAAGGAACTCATCTCAAACTCATAGGTATCAATTTGCTTGTTCACAATCTCAATCGACTGGTCAGCATAGGCATATCCCTCCGAATTGAGCGGAGCTTTGGTGATGGTGCCGTTGATGTGGGCTGTGCCATTTTTCAGTTTATAGTTTTTTGTCTTGGCGTTTTCTACCAGATTCACTGTGATGTCAAGGGGCTTGTTCTCGCCCGGAGTGGCATCATTAAAGGAAGCTGTAACAGTGAAGTCCTCCGAAGTGAGCGTTTCTTCTCCCTGAAGGCCGCTGAAAGTCGGTTTGATATCCACGGCAGCAGTTCCGTCATACTGCTTTTCGTAGGTTTTTGGCAGATTGACGGTCAGCTCTGCGGGGTCAATCTTCCACTCTTTCTTGATTGTACCGGTGTAGTTTCCAGTACCAGTAACGCTGAGTGTGTATGTGCCTGCGTTGGTCTCTAGTGTTCTCTGCAGGTCGTAACAGCCTTTCAGTGTTTCTCCGTTCAGCTTAACTACGACATCCGGAGTCTGCGGCTGGCCGTTGTAGGTCAACTGCTCTACCACCAGCTCCGCGTTGTCGACAAGATTGATCTGATCCACCGTTATGGTTATCGTATTGCTGGCGAAGCCGTAATCCTCGCAATAAGCGACACACTGGTAGGTATGGGTACCGCCTTTGGCAGTCAGAGTGTGTACATTCGTCGGTGGATTTGGCTGTTCCGGAGTGGCAGGAGGCACTTCCATCATGCTACCGTCCTGAACCCAGATATAGTGATTAACCTCTTTTCCATCGAGCGTCTCCGCTGTGGCGGTCAGGGTAATCTGCTCGCCGGGACGGTAGGAGTCCTTGTCTTTCATGATGGTCACGCTCTTGATGGGCACTTGCTACACCGTGGCATTGGTTGCCTGTGTGCCATAAGTAAACCAGTCCCCGTTGCCCTTCTTGATGGCATAACCATTTTCCGTCAAGTCCTTGGGTTTCAGGTTGTCAGAAATCTTCAGCGTACCAATGATGCCCTTTGTCGCGCCGGAGTCCTTGATGGTCGCTTTGGCATTCACCGTCAGGCTCTCGATATTCTGTCCGTTCAAATCGAGGGTGAGCGCCTTGTCGATGGTCACTGCACCAGACACGGGTTTGAGCAGCGTCAGCGTCTTGCCTTCTGCCTGAGCAAGCGCGTTCTGTATCTCTGTGTAGTAGGTTGTCTCGCCGTCCCCCGTTACGCTGGCAACGCGGGTCTCGCCACATGGGCAGCTGCCATTCTCGAAGTTGTGAGTGTGGGACACGATCTGACATTCACCGGGATAGTAAAATGCAGATATACTCTCGGCAGTCTTCCAACAGTCTTCCTTGGTGATGTCGATTGCCTTCCCGCTTTGGTCATGTAGCCAGTTGCCCTCGGCAAAGATTGCCCTTACTGCATCATAATCAGGGTTTCCGGAACCGAAGAAACCGAGACCAATTCCATTATGCAAGGTCGTGTTTGCAACCTTTAATTCCGGGTGTCCATCAAGGGAGTATTTTACACTGAGCCCACCTTTAAAAGTGCTGCCGGTTACTGTAAGATTGCCGCCCTCCATTTCAAGTGCAAAGCTCTTCTTCCCTTCATCCCCAGTGCCACTGGTCAGCTCTACCCCGTCCAGAACAACGGTTCCGTTGTTAATCTTCAGTGCAACCCCCTGAGTTACTGTCACTGTCGAGTTGTCCAAGTCTAATGTGTTGACCAGCTTGCCGTTTTTGATGGTGATATTTGCCGTGTCGCTCACTTCCAGCAGTTCTGCAAAAGCATTCTGCTTCAGCGTTTTGCCGTTCAGGTCGAGGGTGAAGGTTCCCTCGCTAACCGAAGGGCCATGATCTTTCTCCGCAAGTTCAACATCGCGCTGTAGTGTTAAGGTCGAGCCTTGGCTTGCGATGGCTGCCTCCCACGCCTTGTCAAAGCTGTCGTAGAACTCTTCTGTGCCGTCGGCCGTTACGCTGGCAACGCAGGTCTCGCCACATGGGCAGCTACCATTCTCGAAGTTGTGGGTGTGGGGCTTGATGAGACATTTACCGGAATATTCAAACTGAGACATACCCCATAAATTCACCCAATATTCTTCCTTGGTGATGTCGATTGCCTTCTCGCTTTGGTCATGCAGCCAGTTGCCCTCGGCAAAGATTGCCTTTACCGCGTCATAATCAGGGTTTCCGGAATTTTTGAAAACGAGACGAATTCCGCTATGCAAGGTCGTGTTTGCAACCTCTAATTCCGGGTGTGCGTTAGAGGAGTAGTCCACCCAGAACGTACCAAAAAAGCCGCAGTCTTTTACCGTAAGTTTGCCGCCCTCCATTCCAAGTGCAAGGGCACGCTCCCCTTGATTGGTCAGCTCTACCTTGTCCAGAACAACGGTTCCGCCATAAATATGCAGAGTGATACCGTTGCCGTCCTCGCTTTTGCTGACCAGCTTGCCGTTTTGGATGGTGATATTTGCTGAACCGCTCACAAAAATCAGCTCTCCAGAAGCACACCGCTTCAGCGTTTTGTTGTTCAGGTCGAGGGTGAAGTTTCCTCCGTCAACCGAAAGGCTACCATATTCCTCCACAAGCTCAACATCGCGCTGTAGTGTTAAGGTCGAGCCTTGGTTTTCGATGGCTGCTGCCCACGCCTCTTCAAAGCTGCTGTAGAATATTTCTGTGCCGTCGGCTTTCTTCAGTGAGGCAACGCTCTCCTGTGCGCCAGCTTCGGTATCCTGCTGCTGTTCATTCTCCTGTGTGCCTTTGCAGACCGAGAGCTCTGCACCCTCTGCTCCGCAGATTGGGCACTCAGTGTTGACCTTTCCTTCTGTACAGCGGGTTGTGCAGGAACATTCCTTCTGTGCGCTGTCTTCGGTGTCCGGCTGCTGTTCATTCTCCTGTGTGCCTTTGCAGACTGAGAGCTCTGCACCCTCTGCTCCGCAGATTGGGCACTCAGTGTTGACCTTTCCTTCTGTACAGCGGGTTGTGCAGGAACATTCCTTCTGTGCGCTGTCTTCGGGGTCCGGCTGCTGTTCGTTCTCGCCGCCGTCCTGAGATTTGCAGATTTCGCAGATATAGCGACAGGGTGTTTCCTCCGTGTAGCCGCAGTCCTCTGTGTGGACGGTGTGGTGCTCGCACAGACCGGTGTCCGACTGTCCGCTCTCCATCACCGCATAAACCGGCGTTTTCCACAGGGTAACCGTCATCGCCAACGACAAAATCAGTGCCAACGACCTTCTTGCTTTGTTTCTCATTGTCTTCCTCCTTATCATCGGAAGGGATTGATCTCCCGTTTCCTTTTATGTTTGATTCTTTTTTTCGGCAGCGCGGTGACTGCCAAAAATATTCTGTCCGGCTTACGGCCTGTCCCAAGACTTTCGGCAACAGGTAAAACATAACATAAAAATCCGACTCTGCCACAGAATCGTCTACTATTAAAGATATCACCTTTCGGCCCTTTGTCAATATGTTTTGCATGAGATGTCAAAATTCTGCATGATCGGTTCGAATGGAAGGACGGCATCTTTTGCGTCTCTGTGATGCTGGCACCCCGGTAGTTGCTTGGACTCCTATTTTCATATTTCTTCAAAACCAAAAACAGGTACCTGCCATCCCCATCGATGACAGACACCTGTTTCATTTTGTCTTCAAATCAAAAACTGCTGCAATCCATATTCAGCAATCCGGCCAAGGTGCTTTCGCCCCAAGAGTATTCCGAAAGGAACTCTCCTTCAAAGCGGCTTTGGCTGTTGCCCTTTTTGTCCAGCCAATCAAAGTAGTCGCAGTCGCACATCTCCATATTCAGCATCTGTCCTCGGGCGGTCGAGATGAGAAGATTCTCAACCCCGCTATCCGCAAGAATCCGCTTGAGGCGGCTGATTGCATTATAATAGGTTTTCATGTGCTCGTTGCTGTACTCTCTTCCCTCCCAGACAACGGTGTAAATCTCCTCGTTGCTGATTTCCTTGCCTCGCTTGCAGGCAATCAGTGCCAGGATTTCCTTTGTTTTTCCGGTCAGCGGGAGAGGAACGCCATGCTTCAGGACATTAAATTTTCCGAACATTTGCAGATAGATGTCCTTTTGCTGCCGTTTTGAGAGCAGGACCATCTTCTTTGCCATGCGTTCAATGGTTTCCTTTTTATAAGGCTTGACGATATAATCATCCCCACCGATAATATTGGAGTCTCTTAAATACTCACCGTAGGCGGAGATAAACACCACCAGCAAATCCGGGTCAAGCTCCCGCAACTTGACGGCCAGCTCGATTCCGTTCATCTTAGGCATTTCGATGTCCAGCAACGCCAGTTCAAATGGATTTTCTTTGGCAAACGCGAGCGCACTCTCTGCATCATCAAACTGCCCAATGACATTGATTTCCGGAATATCCGCACTGCATCGCATAAAGCTCTTCAGCATCAAATACTCATCGTCAACCAAGATCGCTCTCATCGTTCTTCCTCCTTGATAGGTATCAAAATTGTAATCCGGGTGCCAACGCTAGGCTGGCTTTCCACCTTAACCTTTGCATTTAAGATTCTTTCGAACCGGAAAATCAGGTTGAGCATTCCTGTAGAATCCCGTGTGCCCGCCTTGATTTCCTGCATGATGGAATCATAGTCAAAGCCGACACCGTTATCTTCCACAACAACTTCGATATTATCTTGCTTGCGGGCTGTCCGCACAATGACCGTTCCGCCCTGCTTGCCGCGTTTATAGACGCCATGCCGAATCGCATTCTCCACCAGTGGCTGAATCCCCAGCGGAATCACGAGAAAGTCCTGCTCCTCGCACTCGTACCGAATCTCAAGTCTGTCGCCAAAGCGCATTTTCTCAATCCGCACATAGGCCTCGATGTTTTCGAGTTCCCGCGAAAACGGAACCAAGGTGTCGGAAGTAACCGAGCGTAGGCAGGCCCGAAGGTGTGTCGTGAAGTCGCAAAGCAGCTCCGACGCATATTCAGGGTCATCCAGAACGATTTCACGGATGGAGGCCAGCGTATTATATAAGAAATGCGGCTGCATCTGGCTGGTAAAGTTTTTGATTTTAAGCTCCTCCAAATCCGCCTTGGTTTCTGCCAGTTCTTTTTCCAGCGCTGCCTGTGCCTGTTTATACATCTTCGAATCGACGACCACAGAATAACCGTACATGATACCTGTCGAGCTTCTCTTTGACTCCGCAGTATCTACGACAGTAATCATGGAGCCATCCTTGCAGAGCATCCGATACTCAAGCATTTCTTTTCTTTCGGACTCAGACAGCCTTCGGCAAAATTCCGAAAAGGTTTTTCGATCTTCCGGATGAATCAATTTCAGATAGTTCATCTCAGGTCCAAGGATCTCGCCGACCTCGTGGTGGGTATAGCCCAGCATTTCGCACAGACCTTCACTATAAAATTCAATGTGTTTTGGACTGCTGAGACGAACTCGATGGATGCCACCCGGAACTTGAGCGTATATCTCCGCCATCTTGAAAAATTCCTCGTGCATACTCGTGACATCAAGGGTCGTACCCAAAATCTTGATGTAGCCGGTATCAGAAATCATCGGAATCAAAATCACCTTCAGCCAATGCGGCTTTTCATCCTTATCCCGAAGAATCGATTCAAAGGTCTGTGGTTCCTTTTTTCTGATTGCTTCCTTGGTATAATCCTTCAGCTGCTCAAAGCCAAATTCCGGATGCTGGTTCACATACTCCTGACAGGCAGTGTCCGATTCTATCAATTTTTGCAGGTTAAAGGCCCGACAGGAATCATGGATTAAATTGACAGAAGAATCCTCGGGAGAATATTCAACGACTGTACAGTTCAGCTCACGCAGCAGGGTTCTGTAGTTGTGATTATATTTTTTGATGACATACAGCTCGTGACGCTTTCGAGAGATGCTTTGCAGCGCAAGAACCAAAATATACCCGATGGCGATTCCGGAGATTGCCAGCGCTTCGTAGGTTATTTTCCGAATCGTTTGGGCGGTATCGGCATACTCCTTGGCAACCGCATCGCCATCCACGATACAGCCAACCTTCCAATCATTCACACCCAAAGGTATCATGGAGGTAAAGTACGGTTTGCCATCCACCTCAATTTCCCGGCTCTTTCCATTCTCAGCGCCGAGCCCCTTTAATTCCGGTATTGTATCAAAAATAGAATCAGGCGAATGATGGAGCAAGTCCGAACCGCACTCTTTCGCGCTGTCAATGCTGTCAACCAGAACCTTGCCTTCCTCATCACAGATAAAATAGCTGGAGCCTGTACCGAACAAATCATTCTCAAAGAGTGCGCGCTTCAAAACGTTCAGCTCCTTGCTGGAAAACAGCGCTCCGATCAGGTTCCCCTTCTGATCATAGGCAGGGCAGGAAAATATAATTCTGGGCTCTTTGGATTTTACGGTCGACTCCACATATTCGCATTCCCAGGTGCTGGTTCCGTTTATGATATTCTGGAAGTAGTCACGGTGCCAGACATTTCCAATGTATTCTCCAACGCAGTTGGTTACATCGCCTTCTAGGTTGGCGAATCCAAAAATGCAAAGCTCATGCGTTTGCTTAATGGCATTTAATGCAAGACGCGCACTCTCGCCGCCAAAGGTTTCTCCATCTTCCAACATCATGGAGGCTGCCATCAGCGGCTCATACTGGTCGTTCATATGCGTTTTTAATATGGTCGTCTGGAGCAGCGCGTTCGCCTCCACCTCTGCGCACGCCAGCTCGTTTGTGCTTTCGTTGATACCAAGCTTGATGACTGCAAACACAAAGACCGCCGATAGCACCGCAAGGATAACGCCAAAGAGCCTCGATGTCTTTAAGGTGATTTCGTTTTGTTTTGTGGTTAATTCTTGATTTCGTTCATCCGGATAAATTGTCATACTATTCCTTGTATTGGCAAGATTTTCCTGCCGATACGCTCCTTCAATCTAACAAAATACATGAAAATTCCTGCGGTTCCTCTAACAGAGCAGGCTAGTTTCCAGACCTGCCAAGTTGCAGGCTCTCTGTCGATATGGAAATATGCTGGAAATTAATTTTATTATAACACTTTCAATAGAAAAGTCCAAACAAATCAGCCCCAAAACGACGCAATTCTTCACAGAAAATTCGACAAGTATTTATCATTTTGTTATGAATTCTGTCAATTCCGTTTTATTTCACCTCTGTTTGTAGTGAATTTCACTACATTTTCCGAGATAACTCGTTCGTATCATTCCTAATCTGACCTGAAGTTTTCCCCGCCGAATCCTGTCCTGCAAATACTTCCCTACGCTTTTTTGTATGCAATCTCTTGAGCGCACGATACCCAATCCATAAGACACCCTCAGCCGCACGATGCGGCTGGGGGTGCTTTTCGGTTCGCTCGGTTTCGGGGGTTATCGGTTTTCGCGTAGGGTTTCCTGATAGACCCGAAGGATGGTCTGCAAAATGTCGTGGCTGGTGAAGTCCTTGTTGTAGACGATTCGCGTCTCGCGCGCCATTGTCAGGTTTTCAATGGGCAGAGCGACGAGCTTCTTTTTGCGCAACTCATCGGCGCAGGCACTTTTTGCCAGCACCGATACGCCCAAGTCCTTGCGAATCAGCTCCTTGATGGTAGCGATGTTGTCCACCTCCATCACGATATTATAGTTTTCCGGGCTGTCGTCCAAGCTCCGCAGGGTGGAGTCAAACAGCACTCTGGTGGCGGAGGTCGGCAGACGCAGAATCATCCGCTCGCGGCGGAGCTGCTGGAGGGTAATCATCGCATTCTTTGCCAGAGGGTGGTCGGGCGCCATGACACACACCAGATAATCGGTATCCAGCACCAGCGAGCTGAAGGCCGGGTCGTTGGAATTTCCCTCGACGATTGCCAAATCCAGCTCATAATTTCCCAGCATATTATAAAGATTATTTATGGTATCGGTAATAATCGTTATACTAAACCCATCATCTTTCCCGCTGCACTTTGCCAGTGCCTCTGCGGTGATATTGCTCTCGGCGGTGTGGGTGATGCCCACCCGAAGGGTACGGATTTTCCGTTCGCGGTCTGCCAGATCCGCCCGAATCCGGTCATAGAGCGCCGCCATCCGACGGGCATATTTCACGACAATCTCACCCTCCGCCGTCAGCTTCAGGCCGCCCTTTCCCCGAATGAACAGGGTGACGCCGAGTTCCTCCTCGAGCTGACTGATATGATGGCTGACCGCCGGTTGTGTCAAGGACAACTCTGCCGCGGCCTTGGTAAAATTTTGACACTCCGCTACCGCCAGCAGTGTCCGAAGTTTTGGACTGATCATACGGGCCTCCTATTACATTTCTTTATGAATCCAGAACAAAGAATCATTTTACTTTATGATAAAAACAGTGTATCATATCCTCATCGAAATTGCAAGGAAGCGACCCGTCCGGTGGCAATTCGGACGGCGATTTGCTCCTTGCCGATTGATTACGGTCGTTGCAAGCCGCAGCGACCAGAGGAGGCGAATACTCTTGATTCAAACCATTCAAGCTGTGATGGACAGCAACCATGTTGCCACCACCATCATCTCAATTGCCCTGATGCTGTTCTTGGGATTTTCGATGACGCGGCTGACCAAGCGGCTGCGGCTCCCCAATGTGACTGCCTACATCGTCACCGGCATCCTCATCGGCCCGTTCTGCCTGAACCTCATCCCCCGAACGGTCATCGACGGGATGGACTTTCTGTCGGACATCGCGCTGGCCTTTATCGCCTTCAGCACCGGTGAATTTTTCCGGATCTCCACCTTGCGAAAAAACGGCGCAAAGGTCGTCCTCATCACCGTGCTGGAATCCCTGATGGCAACGCTGGTAGTGTTTATCGTTACCTATTTCTTATTAGGGATTGACCTTGCCTTCTCGGTTGTGCTGGCAGCTCTGGCAGCCGCCACCGCTCCTGCCTCCACCGTCATGACCATCCGCCAGACCGGCGCTCAGGGCGATTTTGTCGACACCCTGTTGCAGGTGGTGGCGCTGGACGATGTGGTTGGACTGATTGCATACAGCGTGGCAATCTCGCTGGCGCTGACCGTCCAGACCGGTAGCTCCTCTGTCAGCATCGGCAGCATTGTGAAGCCGGTCATCATGAACATCGATGTTTTCCTGCTGGGCGGGCTGTTCGGCTTATTTCTCAAGTGGCTGATGCCGAAGAAATGCTCCAAGGACAACCGGCTCATCATCTCCATCTCCCTGCTGTTTGCATTCTGCGGCATCTGCGCCATGATGGACGTTTCGCCGCTGTTGGGTTGCATGAGCATGGGAACCGTTTACATCAACATCACCGATGACGAGAAGCTCTTTAAGCAGCTCAACTACTTCACACCACCGATTCTTCTGCTGTTCTTTGTCCGCTCGGGGCTCAATTTCCAGCTGGACACCCTGACCGACACCGCGGCGGCAGTAGGTCAAACTCCTCTGTTGGTGGTGGGAATTGCCTATTTCTTCGTCCGCATCGTGGGAAAATATGCCGGTGCATGGCTGGGCTGCCGTCTGGTCAAAAAGCCCAAAAAGGTCCGCGATTACCTCGGCCTTGCCCTCATCCCGCAGGCAGGCGTTGCCATCGGACTTGCCGCGATGGGCGCCCGCACCTTGGGCGGCGAAATGGGTGTTGCACTGGAAACGGTGATTCTGGCTTCCAGCGTGCTGTATGAGCTGGTCGGCCCTGCCTGCGCCAAGCTGTCGCTGTATCTGTCCGGGTCGTATTCCTCCAAGCTCGAGGACATCATCCCGGAGGAGCAACTGCCGAAGCAGGCAGAATCCAATGCAGTCGAGCAGCTGATTCAGCGCATCCAGATCATCCAGACACAACTGCAAAAAGACCTGCCCACCGAGGAGGAGCAGGCCTTTCAGGAGGCGGCGGACGAGTACGACAACTACCACAATTACAGGAGGAGAATGATATGACAAACGACTTTTTGGTATCCCTGCTGGGGCCGTGGGCAGCCCAGCTCAACAGCGGGTCGATTTTACTGCGAATCGGGCTGTCGGTGGTGCTCTCTGCCATCATCGGATTCGAGCGTTCCAGCAAGCGGCACTCCGCCGGTCTGCGCACCTTCATCATCATCTCGCTGGCAGCCACCACCGCAGCCATGATTGAGCTTTGCTTGGACACCGCCTTCATCAGCGCATCGGTCATCATCGGCATCGCCATGCTGTCGGGCTATTCCATCTTTTTTAGCTCCAAGGGACAGATCAAGGGCTTGACCACCTCGGCTGGCTTGTGGAGCTGCGGCATCATCGGGCTTGCCATCGGGCTGGGAATGTACACCGTTGCGCTGACTGCATGGGTTGCTCTGCTGTGTGGGCTGTCGCTGTTCCCGGTGCTGGAAATGTACCTCAAGGATAAATCCAACCATTTCGAGGTGCATCTGGAGCTGAAGAACAAAGCCGACCTGCAAATCTTTTCTGCCACCATCCGCCGGCTGGGAATGCGCATCGATGACATCGAGCTGAATCCTGCCTACCGCAATTCGGGGCTGAGCGTGTACACTGTCTCCTTCACCATCAGCAGCCAAGAGCTGAAAAAATATAAGCGGCACAGCCAGATTATCGAGGCTCTGCGAACCTTGGATTACATCGCCTTCATCGACGAAATTAACTAAAGCCGCAAACCAAAAGGCGACCTCTTTTTTCTCACCAATACAAAAAAGGCAAACGCCCTGCCGGAAGATTCCGGCAGGGCGTTTGCTCTCGAACGGGTGGTGAGATTATTCAATCGAAATTGCGGTGCTCAGAGGAGATTTTTTGGTGTCCTCTTTTGGAACCAGAACGTTCAGAACACCGTCCTCGTATTTGGCTTTGATGTCCTCGGCTTTGACATTGCCGATGTAGAAGCTACGCGAGCAAGCACCCATGTAACGCTCCTGGCGCAGGACACGGCCTTTCTTGTTTTCTTCTTCTTTATCCAAGCCCTTCTCGGCACTGATGGTCAAATAGCCATCCTTGAGGTTCAGGCTGATTTCGTCTTTCTTGAAGCCCGGCAGGTCGATTGCCAGACGATAGCTTTTTGCATCATCTGTCTCACGAATATCGGTCTTCATCAGGTTTCTGCCATTCTTACCGAACAGCGGATTGTGAGTACCAAAGAAGCCATTGTTGTCAAAGAAATCATCAAACATATTTTCACCGTAAATTACTGGCAGCATAAATCATTCCTCCACTTCGTTTTGTTGACAGATTGATTATTTATATAAAGCTCAGCCTTGCAGCAGGTGCTACAAGAAGGCGTTGCTTACCTGTTACGCGGGATGCAGGCATAGATGATAGAGCTGATACCCTCCAACAGGAACACAAGCCCGACCGTCAAACCGATCGCCGCAACGCTGACCCACGGGTCCATCATGCAAAGGAAACCCGCCAGAATCAAGAGAATACCGATGGCTAATACCCAGCCCCAGCCGCGAACCCCGAAGGCCCGCAAATCAAATGCGCTGACAAACCGCGAGATGCCGGAAAACAGAAGCCATACTGTGAACAGAAGCGGCAGCGACATCATGGTGAACCACTGGTTGAACAGCAGGAACAGCGACAAAATCACCGTCAAAATACCATCCAACAACAGCCACCCGGAGCCAAACAGCACGCCGCTGGTCGCAGCAAAGACCACAATTTCAATCACGCCGGAAACCAGCATGAAGATACCGACCATCAGGCCCGCCGTCAACGCCGCTATGTCCTGATTGCACAAGCAATAGACCCCTGCTGCAATCAACAGCACACCTGCTATGATATTTAATACCTTCATCGTCTTAGAGTTCGTCATCATTCACACCGTCCTTTTTCTTTGCTATCTCTTAATTTCTGGCTTTATTATAGCCCCGACCGCTTGAAACCACAATGGACCGGCGGTATAATAAAGAAAACCGCACTTGTGCTAAAAGCACAAACCGCACGAAAAGACGCAAGCAGAAGGAGGAGACCCATGGGAGACGCAACTTGGAAAAACATCAGCACCGATGCACTGCTGGCAGAGTTTTTTGCACAGGATGATTTGAAGGGGCTGGCTGCCGATGCCGGCGCTCTGCTGGAATGTCCGCTTCTGGTGCTGGATGATACCTTTCATGTCACCGCACACTACAAACCGCTCGGATTCTCGGACGCGGTCTTTCAGGATGCTGTCCGTCACGGCGAGGTCACTTATGAATTCGGCGCCATCATCAGCCAGAGCAAGGCGCTGTCTGCCGGAGCTGCCGACTATGTCCTGCTGGACAACAGCCCTTACCTTCGCCGCTTTGCCCCGCTCATCAGCTCCGGGGTTCGGCTCGGCTATCTTGTTTGCGTAGACCCCGACGGTCACCTGCAAAGCATCCCGGAGGAGATTTGGAGCACCATCGAGCAGATTCTGGCAAAGCAGGTGTTCATCGAGACAAGCCGTCAGGACAAGCCCTTTGAGACCGCAGAAGATGTTTTGATGCACCTGCTGGACGGCGGCTTTTCCTCCGCACCCTATTTCCGTCTGCAAGCCTCCGGAACCTATCTGACCAACTTTCATCCGAGCGGCTTTGCCCTGATTGATATGACCGCCTACCACAACGAATATCTTAGCAAGCGGCACCTGAAGGACGAACTTCAAGCCCGCTTTCCACAATCCCACTCCTTCCTGTATCGGGGAGATGTCTTCCTGTTTCTTCATGGGCGGGAGGATTTCAGCGAATTTTCCTCGCTGGCAAGGGAGTTTCATCTCAAGGTGATTCTGTCCGACGGGCTGGATGACCTGTTTGAACTGCCAATCCTCTACCGCACTGCTCACGAAGCACTGGCCCTGATGGGCGACCAGCGCTTTCACTTCGGCAACGTCTGCACAGTAGCTCAGCTGCGGACGCTGTTGCTCCTAAAAAATCTGGAAGGGCGCAACGACCTGATTGCCAAAGAGATTCGGGCGCTGGCTGCCCACGACAAGGAAAAGGACACGCAGTACTGCGAAACGCTGTATCACTATCTGACCTGCTGCCGCTCGCTGAAAAAGACCTGCGATGCCCTGTTCACCCACCGCAACACTGTACTCTACCGAATCCGCAGAATCGAGGATGATTTTGCCATTCCGCTGGACGAGCCCGCTGTACACGCCGACCTGCTGATGGGCGTGTCGCTCCTTCTGTTTGCAGAAAAGGGGCCGGACTTCTTCCTGCGACTAAACAGCCAAACTGAAAGAGAGGAAACATTGTCATGAAAGAAAATCGAAAGCTGTTAAAAGAGGTGCTCAAGGGCATTGAGCACGACATGACCGACGAAGAGGTTCTGGGCCTGCTGGCGGACAGCCAGATTTCGGTCAAGCCCGAGGGTGCAAAGGAAAAATATACCCTTGGTCAGCGCGCGGCAGACACGATTGCAAAGTTTGCCGGAAGCTGGGCATTCATCTTTTCCTTCACCGGTGTCCTGATTCTGTGGATGGTGGTCAATGTGGTGCTGGCTTCCAACGCTTTTGACCCGTACCCCTTCATCCTGCTGAATCTAGTGCTGTCCTGCGTGGCGGCGATTCAGGCCCCGCTCATTATGATGAGCCAGAACCGTCAGGAGGAAAAGGACCGCCGCAGAGCCGAGAACGACTACAAGGTGAACCTCAAGACCGAGATTATGATTGAGGACCTGTACGACAAGGTGAACATCATCCTTGCCAAGCAATCGGCACTGGAACGGCGGCTGGACGCAGAGAAGAAATCCGAACGCTAGGCGGCTGTCGGGAAGCCTCTGTCCCGATTTTGGAACAGGATTTTTCCTCTTTATATCAAACAATCCATTTAAAACAGAATGGCGCAAAAAAGCGGCTCTGAATTTCTTCAGAGCCGCTTTCATGTTAGCATCATTTGTTCCTGTTACAGTGCCGCCAGCTTTGCAAGCAGGTAGCTCAGCGAGCTATCGTAAAAAACAAAGTTGTCTACCTGACCTGCATTTTTTGCGTCCACCGCTTGTGCGCGGACTGCCGCCTGCTCGGGTCTGACCAGCAGCAAAATTTTGGTTGTCTGGCTATTCTGCCGAAGGGACTGGCAGATTTCGAGCGCACGCTTCATATCCACCTGGTCCGCAACATCCAGAAGCACCACATCGGCGTGAAATACATCCGCTCCCACGATGGCTTGCGAATATTGGAGCTGTGCCTCCCAGCGGAAGTCGAACTCCGGCTTTGACAGAATCGTTGCCGACAATCCCTGTCCCAGGATTTTATTGGATGAAACAAACAGAACTGTTTTCATAATTGCTCCCCTCTGTCAAGCGCGTCTGCCGGACGATGGTTGTGATACGGGTGTTCTAGTCCATCATGGTCAAGGTCATAACGGTCTGATCATTCTCAAAGAATGGTGGACGGCTAAAGATTTCTTGGTCTTGGAAGATGTCCATCTCCATTCCGGACGGCGAAACCATAATCAGGAATCTTCCGCTGGAGGTTCCCATGCCGGAGGTCGAGGCCATCTGCACACTCAGGTAGCGTTCTTCCATCCGCCAGACACCGGAAAACATTTTCTGGTACTCCGTATTTTCCGGGAACCGCTCATAGAGTTCGATGATTCCCGAATACTCCGGGTCGCAGTTACCCTGTCCCAAGGTCATGTACCAGTTTTCGCCGCACTGCCACTGGGTGTCCATCAAGGCGGCATCATAGACCGGGCTCATGCTGTCATCCATAAAGTCATCCGGGTCCATCCACTTTGCAAAATCGTACACATCCCAATTTTCGATGTTGTCCAGCTCGGTGCCTTTGCCAAGGTCGGTAAGGTCCAGCATCAGCTTTGCCATGTAATTGCCGGTATACCGCCCGTAAGTGCAGACGGTCGGAACATCGATCGAGTTATTGTTGTCCTGATTTCGGTACGGACACCATTCTACATTGTATCCGTTGTCCAGACATGCAACGACCTGAACATTCGGTTCGTCCCAGAACTGCTCATAATTCGAGTAGACCAGCACCGGCTTGGCATATTCGTCGCGGTACAGCACTTCATCCGCTACCGGCCAGACGCCGGCGCCGTTGGATTCCCACTTGACATGGTTGACCGACAAGGTCGTGTGGTCATCCTTTGGTACAAAGCAGTACAAATCTCCATAGCCATCCCCGAGCACACGGTCGCTGTCCTCCGAAATCTCCAGAAGGAATGGCATCCGCTCCGCAAGCTCCGGAACGCTGGCACGAATCCAGTCCGCAAGCGGTGTGGTGTCTCCCTGCTCCCGATTGCCCAGATAAGCGACTGCCAGTACCATATCCGGGAAACCTTCCAGACAGCCTTGCAGTCGGGCAAGGTCCTCTGAAACCGTCTGCTGTGTCTCACCTGCCGGCATCGGTTGTTCCGTGCCTGCTGCCTGCTCGGTCGGATTCTCCTGCTTGGTCTGCTCGGAATCTGCCTTCGGGGTTTCCGCCTTTTTGAGTTTGCCGGTAACAGCATTTGCCGGACGAGCCTGGGTCTGCTCCTGTGTCTTTTCAGGAGTCACCACCGCTTCCGGCTGTGACGGGTTGAGCATTTCCCCTGTGCAGGCGGTCAATCCCAGCAGCATCGCTGCACACACAGCTGCTGCCAGCACGCAGTATTTCAGTTTTGTTTTCATCGCTTCTCCCTCCTTTTGGAGTGATGCCGCCGTTATGCCCATGGGTCAGCGGCCTTTGGAATCCGAACGCCGGTGAGCAGATACTGCTCCCAGAGGAACCATTTTCCATCGCTGCCTCTCTGGCGGAGCTTGATCGGACGCGGGTCGTCCGCACCGCCGCAAGGGATAAACAGCTTCATATAGCCCTGCTCCACCGCAGAGATATGGTTGCTGGTAATCACAATGGTGTACGGCTGGGATGGGGTATAGTTGTTGTCCGGCGTAGAGCCGACAAAGTAGGTGAACGGCAGATAGGTCTTGCCATCGCGGAAACGGTCATTCAGGAAGGAAATGTCCTGACCATTCAGCGGACGGGGACCACGCAGCCAGTTGAGCATTTCCGAGCCGATGGTTCGGTCTGCGGCATAGGCGCACAGTGCCAGAACGGTCAGTGCCGCTGTCTGAAACGGGGTGCTCAGCACCGCTTCGGGCAGAGCCTGCATCTCGGCGAGGCTCTCTGGCAGTGCGGCAAAGGTAAAGGTTACGCTTTGGCTTCCTGTCGGTGCGGCAGATGGCATCGCAGGATTTTTCAGTTTATCAAAAATCCCCATTCAAAATTTCTCCTTTCCAATTTCCCGGCATCCTGCGCCGGGTGTTCAGCTTAACCGAGGCTGATTGTCATAATTGCAGATTCCTGCGTTTTCTCCATAAACGGCGGAGTCGCCATCGAATCCGGGTTTGCCTCGATATAAAGGTTTTCTCCGGACGGGTCGATCTCGACCGGGTAGCTGATACCGGTGCGGTTGCCGGCTGTGTCGGCCATCATCAAATACAGGTAGTTATCGTCCATTTTCCAGAAACCGGTGTAAAGAATCTCGTACCGCTCTTCTCCCGGCTTCTGACAGCCAATCTCGACCGTGCCGAAAAACTCCGGGTTTGTACTGCCGTGGTGCAGATCCATGCACCATTGTTCACCGTTCTTGTCGTAGTTCCAAGTGGTGTCCGCAAGGCCCTCAGCGGTAGGCGGCAGCCATCCCGGAAGCAGCTCCGTGTCCAGATCGTCCGAGCCATCAATCTCCCCATAGGTTGAAAAATCCATAATCGTCGGGAGGCCCTTCTCGTCATTTGGCAAAACGATGGAGCCGAGATCATCACACTGCGGATACCAAGTCACGACCAAGCCATCGTTGGTCACAAGAACGACCTCAATATCCGGCTCGATGGAGTTTGAAAAGACCAAAATCGGCAGGCCGGTTTCATCCCGGTAGAGCACCTCGCCCGATACCGGCACCATGCCGTTGCCTCCTTCCTCCCACGACACACGGTTCACCGCAATACTGGTGTCCTTGTCGCGCGGAAGGATACAGAAGAGACGGCCATAGCCACGATCGCCGCCGCCAATCATGCGCTCCTGCGGAATCTCCGTCAGGAACGGCAGAGCCTTCGCCAAGGCTTGATTGTTTTTCCGAATCCAGTTCGGCAACAATTCAAGGTCATCCAGCTCGCAATAACCGATGTAAGCCGCAGTTGCGGCAAACTGGCTGTTGCCTGTTATCGTATCACGGAGCGATTCTATCGACAGCTCTGCTTCCGTGTAATTCTGTTCGTTGTGTTCTTCTTCCATCCGTTCACCATCCTTCTTGCTGTCGTCCGTCTCTGTCATCGAAGCCTTGCTGCTGCCCTTTGAGGCAGGCGGTGTGACCGGAGTAGCCGGATTGTCTGCACTGACCTGAGCCGCTGTGCCGTCGTCCTTCTTGACCGGACTGGCTGCATGGACTGTGGTTTCGGTGTTTGCGGTGGTTGTGGTGTTTCCGGTATCTGCATTTCCGCCGTTGTCACAGCCGGTCATACTGCATACCATCGCCACCAGAAACAGCACCAGGATTGGCTGCATCCATCTTTTCATAGCTTTGCTCCCTTCTTGTCAGATTTTCTGCTGCGTCCGCGCGCTCGGCGGCAGGCGCAGTCTTGGGTTTTGCTTCCTTCCATTCGTCGCAGGGGGCTATTACATCCCCACCTGAACCATTCCGTGGTTTGAAAAATCCATGATTGTCCGAACCCCTCGTTCGTCCGTCGGCAAAACGATGGCTCGCTGAGCGCACTGGGGGTACCAAGTTACCCTTGTGCCGTTGTCTCTTTCCAGAACGACCTCCACATCCGGCTGGTCGGAATTAGAGAACAGCAGAATCGGCAGGCCGTTTTTGTCGTGGTAGAGCACCTCGCCCGGCACCGGCACAGCGCCGTTCCAGGTCAACCGCCTTACGATAAGGCTGGTGTCCTTGTCTCGCGGAAGCACACAGAACAGCTCCCCACAGCCAAGACTGCTGCCGCCGACAACATATTGCTGCGGAATCTCCACCAGAAACGGCACCCATCGGGTTAATCTGGGGTTGTTCTGACGAATCCACTCCGGCAGCATCGCAAGGTGATTCACCTGGCACTCGCCGAGGTAGGCCGCAGCTCCGGCAAATTGCTCGATGCACACCACAGAGCGGCGAAGCACCTCAATCCAGATTCGCCCTTCCGCTGTATAGCCCTGCGTGTAATTCTTTTCTTCCAATCAATCACCACCCTTTCGGTGTCTCGGTCGTTATCCTCAAAATCATCAAGTCTCTGCTGCCTTTGAGGGCAGCAGGGCCGGCTGCATCACCAGCGTTTTTGGTCTTTGGTGTACACAGCCGGTCACACTGCTGCCCAATCAAAGGAAAGCTGCATTAACATGATGTCGATTGGTTGCTGCTTGCTGTTAGAATTTTCCGCTTCGACCGCTGCCGCCACCGCCGCTGTAGCTGGAAGTACTGCCACTGCCGCTGCCCGAGCTTTCGCTCTTGACCTTGGTGCGGGTCTCGGTGGTGTGGGTGTATCGGTCATACTGCTGGGTCAGGGTCAAGCCGCCTGCCGCAACATACTCGTTGGCCTCTACCTTCTTCTGGACGGTGATCATCTTGTCTCTCAGAATCAGACAAACAACACCTGCAATCAGGCAGGAGCCGAGCACAACTACGAGATACCAAATCCAGTAGGAGCGCTGAACCGGCTTGCCGGACTCTGCCTTGGTCATAAATTCGTCGCACGAATCCAGATAGTGGCTGATGCCGATGTACCAGTTGTTATCGCCGAAATCGCCCAAGAAGGTTTCTTCCAGCTTTTCCTGTCCATACTGATTGAAGGCATACTCAGCCTGTTTGCCGTAGACAAACATCGCATAGTCGCGTTCCTTCATACTCAGCAGGACGATGATGCCGTCTCTGCCGCTGCCCTTGCCAAGGTTTTCGTTGTGGTACAGCTGGTAGGTTGCTTTTTCGACCGCGTCGCCGTATACGGTGAAGTCGTCCACGAGGGCGAAGTAGGTGTTACATTCATGTCGGTCGGAGATGTCCGCCGCTTTTGCCTCCAAAGTCTGCCACTGCTCATCGGTCAGCAGGTCACTTCGGTCAAAGATATACTCCGCTGCTTCCTTGTATGTGCTGACCGTTTCTGTGGCGGCTACCTGATTCGGGGCTGCCTGAGACAGATACAGGTCGCACGCCTCCAAATAGTGGGAAACGCCGAGGTACCAGTCATCGTTGCCAAAATCACCGAGGCAGGCTTCCTCGATTGCAGCCTGTGCTTCATTGGTAAAGACACTTTCCGCATACGCGCCGTAGTAATACAGTGCGTAATCCCGGTCCTTCATGCTCAGCAGAATCGCAATGCCATCATGTCCGTTGCCGATTCCAAAACCGTACTCGTGATAGATGGCAGCGGTTGCATCGAACGCATCGACATCATCCCCGCTGTCCACATAATCTGCGTAGTCGTCCACGAAGAAAACATAGACGCCGCAGTTACTGCGTTTGGCGATGTCTGCCGCTTTGTTTTCCAGCTCCTTCCACTGGTCGTAGGAGAGCTTTTCGCTGGTGTCGATGATATAGTTCATCATTTCGGTGTCCGAATCCGCAGTACCGGTGGTCCCTTCTGTCGCTCCTGCCGGTGGGCAGTTTGCCGTCACATACTGGGTTGCACTCTCGATCATGGCATCCACAGCCTGTGTGAGTGCGACTGCGCTCATGTTGATGTCCTCGCCGTTCCATGCCCGTTCTGCCATATAAGGCTGAATTGCATTGCGGACGGTATCGGACAGCGCCTGAGAATCGCCTCTGCCTTCATCCAGAACACCATAGACACACCAGCTGTCAGCGGACGGCATTGCATAGCTGCCGTTGTCCTTCGGCTGCATCCAGATGGTCAGCGTAAGACCTTCCTTGTTGTCGCCATAACCATAACCGTATTCGTCATAGAGTGCCATCGCCGTTTCGCCGATGTTGTTGTTAATGATTTCGGTTAGAACATCCACCCGCAGGTCAAGGCCGAGCTTCTGCGAACATTCCGGAAGATTGGTTTCTCCCTGCAAGGTCAACGACTGGGAGCCCAGCGATTCTGTTTCATCATAAATCACGCCATAGGTTTGTGCCGCAGCAGGCAGACAAAGGAACACTGCCAACGCGACCACCAGCGCGAGGATTGAATATCTCTTCTGTTTCATATCCGATTTCCCCTCCTTCTTACAACAGGAATCTGACCAGCAGCGAGCCTATGATTGACAGAGGAGCTGCCACTGCGGCAAACACACCCCAGAGCTTGCCCCAGCTGATTGGCAGGTCGCCTACCATTTTTCCGGTCTGGCCGTTCATGGCAAAGAGGAAATCCTTGCCGTTCCACTTGGTGCTCAGCATCCAGACAGGCATCAGGGCATAATGCACCTTGCCTTTGTGCAGGGTGACGGTGTTGCCTGTCAGGGTGCAGGTATCGTAATTCTTGATGGTGTTTCTCAGTGATGCCGCCAGTGTTCCTTCGCAGCGTGTGTCTGCACGCTTGATGCTGTCATCCACCGACACATCGAACTTGTCGGCAAGGAAGCCGGGCAGATATGCGGTGGAGAACTGCTTGAGGTCCTGATAGTTGTAAGGCTCAATCGAATCCATGTGGTCATCCGGCATCTTGCTGGAAGCATCTACCGGAATCTTCTCGAAGGCAACCTTTCCTGCACGGTAGACCTCGTAGTGCTTGGTCTCTGTGATGTCATAGTCGCCGGAGCGATAGGTGCGGGTGCGGGTCGCGTGGTAAGAAGCGTCGCCCTCCGCCTCGCCGTCGAACATCCAGAACGGAACATAGATTCCGCGAATCTCCTGTAGATGGTTTTCCTTGGTGAAGGTACCCGGCAGAAGGAATTTGCCCTTGTAATGCTCCTTGAGCGCCTTGATGGCTTCTTCCTTGCTGACCTTGAACGGAATCACAAAGTCCGGCTTCAGATCGCCGGAGAACTGACCCGGAACGACCGTCGGGTTGCCGCAGTAAGGACAGGAGGTTGCCGCTGTGCTCTTGTCACAGATCAGCTCTGCGCCGCAGCTCGGACAGCTGTATGCCTGCATCTCGTCACCCTCTGCACCCCATCCCTGCATATCAGAGGTGTCCCACCTGCTGCCGTCGGAGGAGGCCCCTGCCTGCTGAGTTTCGGCCTGCTTTGCCGCTTCGGCTTGCTGGGCTTCTGCTGCCTTTTTCTCTTTTTCCGCATAGAGTGCCTCGATTTCCGCTACCTCGTATTGGGAACCGCAGTAGTCGCACTCCAGCTTGCCGGAGGCTCCCACATAATGAAGCGGTCCGGTACAGCTCGGGCACTGATAGTTTGTTACCTTTGTTGTCATCTAAATCCCTCATTTCCATGCCGGTGGCGCCGCCGTCGTGCCAAAGCCTTGGGCGTTAGCAGTCAGCGATTTTCACCGAATCATTCTTTATGATAGGTTGTGTCTGCAATTTGGATTTCCTGTTTCTGCTGGTCATATATGATTTGAACGCCCGCCGCTGAGCGGTTGGCATTTACAAGCGTGATTTTTTTTAGTCCGTTCTCTTCCTTTAAAAAAGTGTCTTTCTCGATGTAAGCTTGGTCGACCGAAATGGTATAGCCTTCCCACCGCTCTTCGTCCTGCCGGTACCAGCTGTTTTCTACATACAGATAGTCTTCGGATTCGCTGAGGGTGATTTCATATTTTTCCTTTCCATCCTCCGAAATCCATCTGCCCTTCAGCAGCTCGTACACTTCCATCGTTCTCTGCTTGAGCCTCTTTTTGCTGTCTTCCTGCTGCTGTAATTCCTGCTTGGTGTAATATTTTTCCCGGTCACCCCATTCAATCGGGTCGCCGTCGTAGCAGGTAATGGTCATCATCCACGCAAACTGTGGCGAATCCAGATAGCGCAGATGATAGATTGCTCCGTTTTGGCTGTCGTTGATGACCAAGCCGCTGATTTTTTCTGCAAAATCCGCCTCTATCGCGAGAGCGTTTCTCTCAAATTTACACTGATATTCTCCGTTGAGCTGGTTAAAATTCGCATCGTAACACAAAATCCAGTTGTCATGAAACCTCTTTCCGGTATAATAGAGCTTCATCTTACCCGGAGTATAAACCGTCTTAGTGATACGAAGGTTGTCATCCGAAACTGCTGTTTCGGGGTATTGATATACGACCTTTGTCTCTGCGTTGCCGCAGGCGGTCGCTCCGAATAGTGCGGTCAGGATTCCGGCCATGATGAAAAAACCTCCCATCCATCTTCCAATTTTCCTCACGGTCATCACTCCTTATCCATCGCCAGATGACTCCCGCCCCAGATTGGAGCGGGAGCCGATTGACACAATTATTCTGCTTCCCTGACATTTCGGGAGTAGGTGCAGGATGTATACTGCTCTTTTCCGTCTTCAACCTGAAAGATAATATAGAGAAAAGCGTCTTCTTCCTTCGATTCCCATTTGTAGCCATGCGTCTCGGCACTCCAGGTCGTTTCCCGGTCCTTCCAAGGAACACCGTCACAGCCGAGCGCGTCGCGGGCTTCGGCATAATAAATCTTGGATTTTTTGAGCGTTGCATAAAGCGCACGCATCTTTTCCAAGGTGGTCTCGCCGGTTGCGGACGCATTCGACAGGCCGTAGTCGCCGTCACCTGCCTGCGCCTGTGTATTGTCGGCAGGAGCCATCGTCGCCTGTGCATCTGCTCCGATGCTGTCCGGCATCGCTTTGTTTGCATTGATCATCGGCAGGTACCAGCTGTCATAGCTGGCCGGGCGCTGTGACTGCTCCATATCGTCCCACTTGGTTCCCCACGGGCGGAGATAGAAGTCATAGTGATATTCGCCGTCTTTGCTTTCGCACCAGCCATCCAGCCAAATCATGTTGTCCTTCTCTGCCAGACCCGGGTCTACAATCCAGTCTGCGTGCTTGAGCTCCTGGTCGGTGAACCATCCGCCCTCAGAGAGAATCGCGCCGTGTTCTCCGGTGCCGGATTCGCTCAGGCTGACAGCGGCCCAAACCATCGGTTCCTCCTTGGTGTAGTCCTCGTCCCACAGCAGGACGGTACCCATCATGTCGTCGCCAATGCTGATGTTGCCGCAGACATCCCACCACTGACCGTTCATCTTTTCATAGGCTCCGTCGCCGCCGGTTATGGTCCAGCGACCGTACCAGTCGCCGTTCCACCAATCCAGCAGTGCGTTGCCGGTGGAAGCCGCCGCAGGTGTTGCCGGGGCTGTTTCGGTGTTCGCAGACGGAGCAGTTGTAGCCTCGCTGCCCATCGAAAGCGCACCCTTCGCTTTGCTGCCGCCGCTCGGTGCCGGCTGAGTGGTTGTGCCTTCTGTTGTCGCCGGCTGGGTGGTTGTGCCTTCTGTTGTCGCCGGCTGGGTGGTTTCTGTCGAACCTGCGGATGCCGCAGGTTCTTCTCCATTGACCTTGATGCTCATGAGGATTGCCTGAACATCTGCATCCTGCAAGGTGATTGGCTTCTTACCCATTTCCGGGAAGATGGAAACCTGAATCTGGTAAGGCTCGGTCACCCACAGCACCAGCAATTTTGTGCTCAGCGAGGTAGCCGAAAAGCCCTGCCAAGTGTAATCTCCGGTGGTCAGAGGCTCTAAGTCCTCCGCATCCTCATAAAAGTCCTTCAGAACCATCAACTGCTTATCAGCCGGGGTGTACTCAATCTGGATGCCCGGTGTTGTGAACTGGCTCCATTCGTTTTTCGCACCCTTGTGAATCCGAACCCCGTGCGGGTCACCCGGTTCGTCAGGGTATTCGTCAAAAATATCTGCGCTTGGAAACGCCATCCAACCTTCCGGAACTAACACGGAAATCAAGCTGGTTTCATAGACTTCGCCTTTGACATCGGCGGGAGATTTCGGCTCTCCGCCGCAGGCGGTCAGGGACAGCGTCAACAGGACTGTAAGGAACAAAGAAATGATTTTCTTCATCTTACCATTCCTCCTATTGTTTTGTGAAAGTACCGCTAATGCCATAGCCCGAATTTTCATTCATGGTCAGGCTGTCTCCATCCACGGAGAAAGTGTAGGTGGACGGCTCGCTCCACATCTCCAGGGTCACCGCCAGCTGGTCGCCGTCAATGGTGTAGGTGCCGTTCTGCTTGACATAAGCGTTCTGCATGGTGCATTTGCCACTGCCGTTAAAGGTCCAGGTAATCACACCATCTGCACCCAGCTCTGCTGACCAAGTACCGGCAAGCGCATCCTTGCTGCCGCAGGCCGCCAAAGCAAAAACCATCACAATTACTAGAATCAATGCTAATACTCGTATCATCTTTTTCATTCCCACCATACTCCTTTCCGTATGTTTTTTTCGTGTTGCTCTGCTTTATCCTTTGACAGAACCGCCGCAGAATTCACAGCAGCCATTGGCATCCGGCGTTGTGGTTGCTCCGCAGTACGGACAGGTTACGGTTCCGTTTGGAGCGTCCGACTTCGGGGCTTCCTGCTGAGCCGCTGCCGGTGCAGCCGACTGATTTCTTGCCTGCTGTCTGCCCTCAAGCAGTGCATCCCGGATTTCTTTTCCCATTGTCTCATATTTGCGGTATTCCATGCTGGCCTGCACTTCCTCTGCATTGGAGGTCGGGTATCCGCCTCCCATCCGGCCCGCAGGACCACCTACAGCACCCGGTCTGCCCGTCATACCCGGACGGACATTGCCGCGCGCCGGCGCGGCGTTTGGTCCATCCAGCAGGGTTTTCTCATCGTTGTCGATTTCGGAGCTGTTGAGTCTAAAACGAATCTCACTGAAATAAGGGTTGTTGACATTGATTACAATGTAGAAGTTGTAGGAGCAGGCATAGCGCTCAGGCTGGAAGCTGTGCCGGTTTCCCTCTGCATCCTTGTACTCAATCTCTGTTTTGGTTTCGTCAATATCCAGCTGACATCCGGTCACGTCGGAAAATGCCAGAACATCCGGATTGGCCTCTGCCAGATTTCTTGCCGAGGTGACCAGAAACAGTCCGGCATTTTCATCCAGCAACACCTTGGTGTTCTCTCCCAGAGTACGGGTGGTCTGAAACTCAGACACCTTCTGTCGATTTGCTTCGCGGTAGTTCAGCTGTTCTTTGATTTCCGACACTGTACTCTGGCGGCGGTCGCTGAACCACGGAGACAGCTTGGCGGCACAGTTTTTACACAGATTGCCGTCCTCCAGCTTGCGGTTGCCCAGCAGACCAATCTCACTGCCGCAGACAGAACATTCCTTCTTGTCAAACAATTTTCCAAAAAATCCCATGACCGGATCTCCTTTCTAAATCTGCCTGATTATGCGTTTGCCTCGTTCTTCATCTGGAGTGCGCCGTAAGAGTACAAGCCCGGCAGTACCAGATTGAGAAGCAGGCTGACGATGGTGGTTGCATTGAATTCGCTGCCCGCAACTGCACCAAGGATGGTGGAAATGATGCTCAGGACGGCGATGATGATGCCCCACTTCACGCAGGCAGCTGCTTTCTGAGGTGCGTTGCAAGCGCCAACACCCTTGATGCCTGCAACCAGTTCAATCACCGATGCCACAACGACGATGACAAGGCTGATGTAGAGAAGGGTCGCATTCTCTATGAGACCTGCCATCGACAGTGCGCCGGCGCCAAGAAGGCCAAAGATGCCGGTGATGACGCCGAGGACGCCAAGGACGATCATGATAATGGATGTAACCTTCAAGAATTTCTGACCTTTCATAGTGATGCCTCCTTCTTTATTTTTACTGATAAAACAACTTTTCTTTTTTTATCTGCTCTGCTTCAATCAGCAGTCGCAAGCGTTTTTCTGTTTCATGAAGCCCTTCGCCCTAGGGCGAATCGGCTAGGAATTTGTGCCGTTCTTCATCTGGGTTGCGCCGTAAGCGTACAGGCCCGGCAGCAACAGATTGAGAAGCAGGCTGACGATGGTAGATGCGTTAAACTCGTTGCCGGCAACTACGCCGAGGATGGCGGAAACGATGCTCAGGACGGCGATGATAATGCCGAATTTTACGCAGGCTCCTGCCTTCTCAGGTGCGTTGCAAGCGCCGACGCCCTTGATACCTGCAATCAGTTCGATGATCGATGCCACAATGACGATGACAAAGCTGACATAGAGAAGGGTTGCATTCTCTATGAGGCCTGCCATCGACAGTGCGCCAACGCCAAGAAAACCGAAGATGCCTGTGATGACGCCAAGGACGCCAAGGACAATCATGATAATGGATGTGACTTTTAAGAATTTCTGACCTTTCATAGTGATGCCTCCTCTTTTGTTGAACTTCGATGAAATTTATTCTTTTGCTCCGTTCGGTCCGTGACCGTGGAGCAAGCTATTTCCAGAGAATGTTGAAGCGGACTCACAATCTTCGGGGGTCCAGGTTCTATCCTGTTGCCCGCCGTCGGAATGGTCGCAGGATGCAGAAGATTTTTGGCTTCTGCTTTCCCTCATCCGAGCGGTCAAAGTGTAGCAGAGCGTCTCGTTTTGGTTTGGGTTGTGGTGGGGTGTCGGACGAAAGGAGAGGAACATCCTCGCTGCTCGATTTCCGGTTTGCTGCAAAGGGGCTTCCCGAATGGACTGCCGAGACCATGACCGTCCGATTTGGGGCGCCGCTGCATATTTTGGGAAACGCATTGCGAGCATTTTCTCTGCTGCCTGCCATCTTCCATCTCCACCAAAAAGGCAATTTGAACTCTTTCTGTTGTGTGGCTGCGGGTTGTGCATCGGAGAGGAAGATTTCCTCTCCGATGCTCCGCAGGAACGGGACATTCTGTTCTTTGAGGCTTGGACGATGCCATTCCTTCGGCTTCGGCTCGTCAGGACCAAGCTCCGGCATAAGCTCCGGTAAGTGCTTGATAAGAATCTGTCTGTTCGCGACCAATGCCGCCGGGGCGGTCGTCGGTCACTCGGCGAGTGTACCCGTCCGGGTCGCTTCCTGCTGCATCGTGCAACCCCTCTCTGTTGTTGGTATCAGTGCAAGCTACCCAACAGCAGGGACAGGAAACGCGATCCAGCGCAGAAGACTGCGACTCGTTGGCTCCTCTTTATTTCTGGATATCGCCGTCGTTAAATGGGTCTCCGCATTCCGGACAGAATTTCGGAGGATGTCTTGGGTCTTCTGGCTCCCAGCCGCATTTGTCGCATTTGTACAGAGGCTCTGCTTCCGGTTTCTTTGCGCCGCACTCTGGGCAGAATTTGCCTTTGTTGACTGCGCCGCAGGAGCATACCCAGCCTTCCTGTGCCGGTGCTGCTTCCGGTTTCTTTGCGCCGCACTCCGGACAGAATTTGCCGGTGACAACATTTCCGCAAGCACACTGCCAGCTGTCAGCCGCAGGCTTCGGCTCCGGTTTCTTGCTGCCGCAGTTCGGGCAGAAGTTTCCGGTGATTCCGCTCTGACCGCAGCTACAGGTCCAACCCTGTGCCGCAGGCTGTGGTGCTGGTTCTGCTGCCGGTGCCGGTTCCGGTGCTGGCTGTGGTTTGCCGCAAGCACTACAGAAGCGGTCGGTATTCATATGGCCGCAGGAGCATTTCCACTGTGGCTGCTGCTGCATCTGTTGCTGCTGCATCTGTTGCTGTTGACCCATCTGGAAAAGGTTCTGTGCGTTCATGCCGCCTGCCTGACCAGCCATGCCCATGCCCATGAATGCCATAGCAGGACCAGCCGAGGTGTTGGCAGCTGCTGCCTGCATCGCTGCGCCCTGAGAGCCTACCAGATGTGCTGCTGCACGGGTAGGGTCCATGAAGGCTGCGTTGCGTTGCAGCTCTTTGATCATCTGCTCGTCTTCCTCGTTAGCCTTGACGCTGGAAACACCGAAGGATACGATTTCCATGCCTCGCAGGTCGCGCCATTTGGAGGAAAGCTGTTCGTTAAGGGCATCTGCCAGCTCCAGGGTATGACCCGGGAGAGCGGAATAACGAATGCCCATTTCGGAAATTTTTGCGAATGCAGGCTGGAGAGCGGTCAAAAGCTCTGTTTTCATCTGGCCTGCGATGTTCTCGGTTTTGTAGTCCTCGCTGACATTACCACAGACATTGGTGTAGAACAGCAGAGGGTTTTTCAGCCGGACGCTGTATTCGCCAAAGCAGCGGATGCCAATGTCTATATCGATGCCTGCTCTCTGGTCTACCACGCGGAACGGAACCGGGCTTGGGGTACCGTATTTGTTGCCGGTGAGCTCCTTGGTGTTAAAGTAGTAGATGCGCTGGTCCTTTGGAGCTTCGCCGCCGAAGGTGAAACGCTTTCCGATATTCTGGAATACGCCTTTGATGGATTCTCCCAGGTCACCGGAGAACACGCTTGGCTCTGTGGACATATCGTAGATATATTCGCCTGTCTCAGCACAGACATCTACGACCTGACCCTGCTCGACAATTAGCATACACTGTCCGTCTGCTACCGCAATGATAGAGCCGTTGGTGATGATGTTGTCGTCACCCTTTGTGTTGCTGGAGCGTCCAGTCACCTTCTTTTTACCCTTGACGGCCAGCACGTCCGACGAGATTGCTTCACAGTAGAAGTATTCTCTCCATTGATCCGCCATTACGCCGCCTGCGGCGCCTAATGCAGCTTTCATAAGTCCCATAGTATAATCTCCTCTCCATTTTTGATTCGCTTTCATTGGTTATATTGAAATGCTATTGATTGGCTTTTTTATGATAATCGATATTCCATGAAGGTTCTTCCCTGTATGGAATATCCGTTCATCTCGGTGATTGGCCAGTAGTGCCATTGGACTGCGCCGGTTTTACTCAGGCTGTATCCGAACGAGTCGTTCCCCTCACTCCGGAACCGTAGGCATAACCTTGGGGGTCCGGTCGGGATGGTAAGCGAAAAGCGGTTTGCCTGTTTGTAATCGAGCGTGTTGCTGTACACAACCTCATCGACCTTCCATGTGCGAATGGTTCCTTCTTCATACCAAACCGGTTCGCCGGTACAGATTTCAATCTGCGTACTGCTGGTACAGCTGATCAGCAGCAGTTCGTCGCTCCCGTTCGGCTCTATCTCGATAATCGGTATTCCTTCCAGCTCGGAGCGAATGGCATCCGACGGATTGCAGCGATAGTAAACCACGCTTCGGGAGGGCATATACTCCCAATCCCCCTGCAAGAATTCCGGCATCCATTCGGTGGAAGCTCCTGCATCGGCAACCTTTTCTTCCTCGGCAGAACGCTTCGGCTGGTTGTTGCCCGCTACCGGGGCCTTTGCACAGGTTGTCAAGCAGAACACCAGCAACAGGGCAAGCACGCTCTTTATCGTCTTTCGGGCTGTGTCCTTCATGCGGATTCCACCTCGCCTCCCTTTCGTACCGCGTTATTGTCCACTTATCAGGAAGGTTCCTGCCTCTACCTGATACCCATTCATCTCGGTAATCGGCCAGTAGCTCCAATCCTGATGGTAGTCGTCTTTGATTCCCATGCACAGCTTCGGCGCGTCCTTCGGAATCGTCAGGGAAAACTTCAGGACCTTCCCACTCTTGATGATTCCGTCGTACAGGATTTTATCCTGCTTCCAATCCTGCAAGGTTCCATCGTCGCTCCAAACCGGCTCACCGGTATAGAACTGTACCCGTTGATCCACATATCCGACACCAATCAGCATCAGCAAGTCCTGTGCGTTTGGCTCCAGCTCTGCTGGCGGTATCGCCTGAAGGTGTGCGAGAGATTCCTTTGGCGGATTGGGGTAGTAGTAAATGACGGCACCGTCCGGTTTCTCCATGTTCTGCTGTAGGTCTTCGGGCACCCATTCGGTTTTCTCATAGATGGCGGTGCGGACAACCGAGGAGCCGTTGCGCTCCTGAAGGTACAGGGTGTTGCGGTCGCTCAGGGAAACATCATAATCTGTTGTGTTGATGTGAGCGCTCCATGTCGGATTGCCCAATCCCTGATACATCGGTTCGTCCAGAACCTCGATGGAAAGCTCTTCCTTCTGAGTATATTCCGGATGGTTGGTGTTCAGCGAATTTGCCTGATAGATGGTTGCTACTCTTTCGGCTTCACCCATAGAGTCCCAACGATTCTCAAAGGACAGCAGGGAGGCTTTGCCCTGCTCGCGTGGGTCATACTGTCCGTTGCCGACATCCTCTTGGGTCATCTGCCAGATTCCCTGTAAATCCGCAGGACAGGCTTCTTCGCCGGGTGCGGGCCGTTCTGCCTGTTCAAAAAACATCAGCCTTTTGCCGTTAAAGTCTAAAATCAAACCGTCGTCTCCGCGGATATAAACATTCATCGCCTGCTCTGGAAGATTGTAGGCCATATCCGATACGACACATCCCACCGACAGCATCTCTGCCGACTGCGCCCACCAGCGCCCGTAATCGAGGATATAGCGTTCGTAGATGTTGTCAACGACCTCGCGGAACTGCATACTGCCGTCCTCGTTTAAGAAGAGATCCGCCCACCAGATATCTGTTGGCATTTTGCTGACCGTCTCGCTTCCGTAATTGGGGTCATACACCGAACATTCGATTGCTTTCCAGTAGGTACCTTTGAGCGATTCGGTCAGGCTATCCTCGGAGGAGGTATCAATCGGCGGGAAGGAGGTTTGCTGAGCAAATGCAGTTTCCTCTGTCGGGTTGGTTGCCGCCGGGGTAGTCTTGTCATCCTCCACCTTGACGGTGGGATTTGCCTTGCTTTTAAAGCTCTTTTCTACCTTAGCGGGTACTGCATCGGCAATCGTTTCTTCCTCGGCAGAGACCTTCGGCTGGCTGTTTCCTGCCACCGAAGCACTTCCGCAGGCTGTCAGGCAGAACACCAACAGCAGGGCAAGTGCGCTCTTTATCGTCTTTTTTACAGAATCCTTCATGTGGTTTCCACCTCTCTTGTAATGTGAATCGTAGGTATTGTTTGGCTAGAGGGTTTGCAGGCTGGCGGTCAGGTAGTCCATCGACACATCATAAAAGACGAAGTCGTCGATTTCTCCCTGCTGCTTTGCCTGAATGGCACGGCGGACGGTTTCCTGCTGCTCCTCCGGACACATCAGCATCAGCCGACAGTGCGGGGTGACCTTTCGCAGCCAGGTACACAGGGCTAAGCAAAAATCGATGTCGCACAGCCCATCCTCGGTGACCTCCAGCAGAGCGCCAACCGCCAGATGGGTGCGAATTGCCACATCTGCATTGGCGTAGTCCGGCTCGTAACACAACTGAAGGTCGGGGAGATTGCGAACCTTGGTCATGAGTCCCTGCGCCAGCGATGCCCGCCGCATAATCAAGACTACTGTTTTCAGCTTCTCCACCTCCCCGTCTCATTCTTTGTTTCCAGTTTCATTATAGCAATCTTTTCCAAAACTTACCCTATCCGTAGCGGGTAGTTTTTGCAAAAAATACGAAAAAACATCGGTTTTTTTCCGATGCTTTTCCCGGGAAATTTTTTGTTTGTTTAATACAGGGGGTTAATCCATCCGTTGGAAATCATGTAAAAGGCCAAGTCCACTGCCTTGGAAAAGCCGGTTTTGCCCAGCATATTCATCTTGTGGTACTTGACGGTATTTTCGCTGATGAACAGCTCCTGTGCAATCTCCTTGTTGGTCATGTGCTTGCACATCAGCCGCAGCACCTCCATCTCGCGGTCGGTCAGCGGAGCTTCTCCGTGCGGCATCGGAATCGTTTTCGGCTCCGGAAAGCTGCTGCCGCCTGCCATGACCTCCCGTGCCACCTCCAGAAAATAATTCAGGCTTCGGCTTTTGTAGACAAATCCGTTGGCTCCGGCTGCCTTGGCTCGCGGAATGTAGGTAATCTCGTCAAAGGCGGTCATGACGATGATTTTAATCTCCTCTGATTCCCCACGAATCGCCTCCACTGCCTTGAGTCCGGAGGCACCACCTTCGGTACACACATCCATCAGCACCAAATCCGGACCCAGCCGCCTGCAAAAATCAAGGGCATAGTCGGCATTGGGCACCTCGCCCACCACCGAAAATTCTCCCGACGCAGTCAGCGCCGCGGTCAGCGATTCCCGCATGGATGCGTGGTCTTCCACAATCAAAACTTTCGTCATTTCTGCACAGTCTCCTTTGGCACAGAGATTTCTATTCTAAATCGGGGCACCGTATAAAGCTCGAGCGTGCCTCCCAGCTGACTGACCCTTCGGCGCATTCCTGAAATGCCTCCACCCTCCCGAATCGTTCCGACCGGAGGAAGTCCGTTGTCGGTGACCGTCATACGCCAGCAGTCATTCTCAAAGAAATGTAACTGGACATGGGTGGCAAAGCCGTGGCGGACGGCATTGGTGACGCACTCCACGGCAATCTCGGCAAAGTTGGCTGCGACCTGCTCGTTCTTTGGCAGCTCTCCGCGAAATTCCACCGACACCTCCATGCCCCGAAAGGTTTCTCGGAGCGTTTGCAGGCGGCTGGCAGGGCTGTAGGTCTGCTCCTCGCGGAGCGCCGTGGGCAGGTTGCGGATAAAATCGGTCAGCAGTCGCTCGTCCGGCTGCTGATTTTCCCGCAGCGCCCACAGCAGAAGGCTGATGCGCTGACCCAACAGGTCATGAACCCGGCCCTTGCTTCGGGCAATTTCCTCCGCTTCGCAGATGGCCTGAAGATTTTGTATCGTATGCCGCAGCTCCTGTCCGCGCTTTTCCAGTGCTTCGTTCTGCCGCGAAAGCAGCGCCACCGCATCCCAGCGCTCGGTCACATCATCGGCGGTCAGCAGGACATAGGAACGGCGGCCCAGCCGGATGTCGTGCGGAGAAAGGCTCCACACCGAGGTATCGTTGAGGCGAAACACCTGTTGACCGCCCAGAACCTCCCGCACACAGCCGACCGGCAGCAGACCGTCCTCCAAACTTTGCTGGAACTCCCTTCCGTTTTGCAGCGGACACCCGGTCAGCTGCGGTGCCAGCGTTTCCATCTGGCTGTTGCAAAGCAGGATGTCTCCGTCCGGCTTAAAGAAGAGCAGGCCGGTATTCAGCTTGTCGATGGCCTCCTTGACCGACATGGAGGAGATTTGGGTATCCAGCTCCCTGCGCCGCAGCAGACAGATGTGAATACTGCGCATCAGGAAAAACAGGATGCTCGCGATAAAGACGACCGGATAGGCCGGCCCCATGATGTTTTCCACAATCGGGAGCAGGACTGCCGACGCACCCACGGCAAAGAACGGCCAGATCAATTCGGTTCCGACCGAGGCGATGGTGCTCAGAACCGCCGCCAGCAGGAACACCAGCTGCCGCTGAAGCCCGTAGGCGCTGGGAGCCAGAAAGCCGCAGAACAGCGCGTACTGCACCTGTGCCAGCATCGCCGCAAAGAAAAACAGCACGAGCAGAATGGCAAACTCCATCTGGTTCTCCGCCCTGCGAACCCATCCGGTGTGCAGGCGGCGGATACTGTACATCCCTGCCAGCGTTTGCAGGATGATGCACACCGAAACCAGCATCACCAGCGCTGTCAGCAGCCAGCTGGGAAAGCGGTAAAACTCAGCCACGAACCTCACCTCCCATCGGAAGGGTCATGCAGACCCCAATCGCATCGTCCAAGTCCTTGTAGAAAATCTGACCGCCCAATGCGGACACCGCTGTTGTCAGCTCCTGCGAAAAATGCCACTGCATCGGGTCGCCGCCCGGAAGAAAACGAAAGACCAGATTTGTCCCTTCCACCTCCAGATACCCCATAAGCGGGGAGGCGGCTTCCTTGAGCGCCCATGATATGGTCTCAAAGGCAAAATCATAACAGATTGCGGCGCTACGGACATCTAGCTCGCCCCTGTGTCCACAGCAAATCAGCATTTGCAGGCCCGCATAGCGTGCCAGCTCTGTCAGCTCATCCAGATAGATGCTCAGCTCGTCTCCGAGGAGCTGTTCTCCCTGACGAACCAAGAAGAACAGATTGCATCTGCGCTTGATGTGGCACAGGCACAGGGTAATATAGGCAGTCGCCTCCCGATGTTCCTGCGATTTCGGCAGGGTTTCGATGAGGTGTGCCAGCGCTTCGACGCGCCGCTCCATATCGCGATCGAGCTGTTCAAAGAGCTGTCGGCTTGTTTCTGCCATCAGCAGACGCTTTTTGACCTCGCCCTCCTCGCGCAGCAGAGCGTTGGCTGCCTCCAGACGGGTCTGCACATCCTGAATCTCCCGCTGCAAACGGTTGAGCTGGGAGATGTCCTCTCTCCACACCGCCATGCCGCCATGAATCGGGACAGCGTGGTATTCGGTATCGTTGTCCCGCAGCAGAGGATGCTCCATATCGGTGAGCAGACGCTTCCAGACAGAGCGGGAAATCGGCGGCGCATCGCCGGAGGACAGCATCGTGTGGCCCTCCTGGTCCAGCAGAACCAGCCCAATCGGCGCCGAGGCAAACAGCCGCTGATACTGGAGGTTGACTGGAATCAGCCCCGCGTGGAGTGCCGTTTCAAAAAACAGGGCGGACAGGATGCAGACATTGACCGTAAGGTCGCTCTCCCACGCCAGCGGCACCCGGTAAATATAGGCTACGGCATACGCCAGCAGCCCTGCGCCGAACAACAGTGGAAAGACCTTGCCGCCCCAATCGGCGCTGCGCCGGCCCTTGTGGAACAGCCTGCCGATTGCCAGCAGCAAAAAGGCAACCGCCATGATTTCGACCGCCCAATATCCCGGGCCATAATGGTAGTCCTTTCCCCAGTTTCCGCCGGGCTCAAAGCGAAAGACCAGCTGGTGGAGGTCGTTGGTCATCACCAGCAGCACCGAAATCAGATAGCAGCCCATCAGCACCCAGAAGTGTCGCGGACGCTTTTTCTCCTTTGGGTCATCCAGCAGCATCGACAGATACAAAAGCGCGACCGGCAACGCCAGCTGGAAGATATAGTAGCCGTACCAGCACATTCGGCACAGCAGTCCATCCGACAGCAGCTGATATTTGAACAGGCGCAGCATCAGCCAGCCCACCATCAGCCAGCCCATTAAATTGACGACCTGACGGACATCGCGGCGAACCATGCGGTGGGAAACCGTCTCCCTCCACATCAGAATCATCGAGATAATCGCGATGGCAAACAGGGTGTGCTCCCGAAGGTCTGCGGTGGTGTACAGTCGGGTGTGGAAAACCTGACGGCGCAGATCCCTGCTGCTGCTTTCGATGATGTTCAAAAACCAGCCATAGTCCCTCTGGTCCAGTGTGCGGGCTGATTTGTAGCTTGCGGGGTAGCCTTCCGGCCTGCGCCCATCCGCCAACGGAAAGCCTGCCGACAGCAACGCTTTGTTGAAGCCGGGCTCAACGGTCAGCGGAAGGTCGGAAAGTAATCCCATTGTAAAGGACAGTGTTCCTTCCTTCGGGACGATGATTTCATAATTTCCGCCGGCTCGATTCCATTCGGCTGCCTCGTAATCCAGACAAAGCACAACCGGCGCCTCGGGGTTGTTGCAACTAAAATGTCCGTTTTGATAGAGGTGGCGCATCAGCATCAGCGCATCCTCTTTCTCCGGCTTCTCATTATTTAGACCATAGGACATTGACCCCAGCACCAGCATATTGCGGATTGTGGAATCGCTTCCGATTCCGACCGAAACTCCGCTCTCCCAAAGGCTGTTCCAGCCGGTGATGGCGGCGTTGGTCCGGTTGCGGTCCACCGCAATCACCATCGTAGACAGCACATGAGGATACCAGTATTTGCCAACGCCCCGCTCCATGGCAGGCACCGCCTGCACATCGAAGCAGATGATTGCATTTCCTGCGGTCACCTCGGCATACAGGTTATCCCGCGGCTGTCCCTCCTCATATCCGGGAAGGTAGGGCAACAGAGCCGCACTGTAGGCTTGGGAATGTTCCGCCTCGGAAATCACCCGCCCGCCAGAGGTCGTTGCCGCACATCCGGTCAGCAGCAGGCACAGCAGGAGAAGAAGGGCAAACCAACGAATCCTCATGGCGCCACCGGCTCCCCGTGCTCATTCATCCGTTCGGCGCACTCCCGACACAGATCCATCTCATCGCAGATGAGGAAGCAGGAATCGCAGACCAGCCGCCGGCAAATCGGGCATAGGCTGAACCGCTCTCTGGCTTCCTTGCTGGCAGCCAACCGGGCACGCTGTTTCTCCCTCTGGTAGATTGCGTCATACAATTCTCTCTTTTCCCGATACTCCGCCGCCTGTGCCGCTTTGGAAAACGGGATGCTGCTGCTGTACCAAAACTCGCCGCACACCTCGCAGCGGATGGCAAAGCAAAAATACTGCGGCGTGGAGCAGTCCTCCAGATGGCTGGACAACAGGTTGATCATATCGCACGCCTCCTTCCTTTCCCCCCTATTATAGCAGAAAAACCGCATGGGTGTATATGACTTTTTCCCTCTTTTTCAAAAGGGAACTTCCTGAAGCAAAGGGCGCACAAAACCGACCCTCCGATTTTGTGCGCCCTGCTTGATTGCTCAGATGATGTTAAACCAACTCCTGCAATCTTCCGCATCGGCGAAGCAGGTCGATATAAAGCATCAGCTCATCCCGGGAGTCAACCCCCAGCTTTTGGTAGATGCTCTGGTTGTGCTTGCGGACTGTGCTCATGCTGATAAACGCTAGGTCCGGAATTTCCGAAACCTCGTAGCCGTCGATATAGTAGCGCAGGATATTTCGCTCGGCTTCTGTGAGCAGGTCCTTGCGCTCGATGAACAGGTCAAAGAGGTCTGCAATATTGGGCGGCAGCTCTCCCTGCTCCAGCCGCTGGTTCTGCGCCCGAAGATTCAGAAATTCTGCCAGCTCGTCCACCTCCGAGATTCCGGAGGTGGTTCCCTGTCCGAGCGTTTCCTCCTGCTGAAACCGCTTCAGGCTGTCGATGATGGGTCGGACAAAGCTCCGTGACAGGAAGAACGACAGCAGCAGCAAAGCCAGCAGCACACCCAGCGCCGCGATCACCCAAGTCTTTTGCACCCCGGCAGTATAGGCAGCATAGCTGTCCTGCGGCACTAGGATTGCACACGCCCAGACGGTGTCCTCCCCTCTGGGAATCTGCATGGTCTGGTGCAGACCGATGTACCGCTCGTCACCGGCATCGTACTCGTTGTAATAGCGTCCCTGATGGATGGTGAGGGTTTCCTGTCCGTCCATATAGGTGCCACTGACGCTGCCCACCAAGCCCTCCGAAAGCAGAAGGCGGTTATCCTGAACCGGCGCCAGCACCGTGACACCGGAGCCGTACTGTCTTTCTACGATTGGGTAAGAATACTGGAAATACAGCGCGCTGATTTCCACACCGCAAACCCCGTACAGCGTCCCGTCGCTGCCCACGACAGGCACACACAGCAGCATAGCAGACTCCCAAGTATCTCTGAGCTCGACCCGTCTGGACCAGAAATAGGACTCCGCAGGTCGCGGAGACGGGGTGTTCATCAGCTCCTGACAGCCCGGAATCTTGTCGATGTCAAATTCCAGATTCCAGCGGTTGTGCAGCTCCAAATCCTTCTGGCGGGCAATATCGGGAATCCCCCGAAAGTAGACCACCGTCGGCGAAACCGGCTTGCTGGCGCTGAGGTTGGAGTAGCGCAGATAGACACCGCTGCGGGAGTGGTCTGCAACCTCCAGTCCGGTGTTGGCAGTCGCATTCAAAATCGCATACGCACCGTTGCAGTTCACCGTTTGCAGGGTCTTGCTGACCAACGGATACACAACCTCCTGCAAACGCAGCAGCTCTGCGGGATTGTCGTTGACCTCCTGCATCGAAATGCCCTCGTGTACCAGTGCCCCTTCGATTTCCCGGCTGAGCTCCTTGGAAAGATTTAAGCCCTGCGCGGTCAACGTTTCCAGATGGCTGTCCAGATGGTCTTGGGTGCTCTTGAGGTAAATCTCCATCATCTCGCGCAGTCGCTCATCGTCCCGGGAAAAGGTCCCCGCAATCGACAGGAGAAGAATCATCGCCGCAAAGACCACCAGAATCATGGACACCCAGTACAGCATCAGCTTTCTCTGCATTCCCACGCTTTGTTTTTGGGCAAAGGCATTCAGCGCCCGAATTTCTTTGAGCTTGTTTCGCACGCTGCTCCCTCCTCTCCTGTGTTATCGCTCCATAATTCCCCGGAATGTCTCAAACCGCTCCTCGCTGATTTGCTCGAGTCCGGTCTCGTTGGCATCCAGATAGTTCTTGCGGCCCAGGGTCAGCTGCGCCCGAACCGTTTCTTCCAGCGTGCTTTCCAAATCCAGATAGGCCTCCAGATGCGGCGGCACATAGAACTGGTAGTCCCGTTGGGTATCCAGATAGGCCTGATAGAGCGATTTGTACTTTTCGCTTTCCAGCCCTTCGATGGCCTTCGGCAGCTCGTTTTCAAAGGCCTCCTTGGTCACCGGCATATATCCGGTCTTGGTGACAAATTCCACATTGTGCGTCGGCTCGGTCAGCCACTTGAGAAAGGTCACCGCCGCCTGCTCACGCTCCGGAGTGGAGCGGACGGTACAGAAGCCTGCGCCGCGCTGCATCACCAGCTTGTCTCCGTTTTCAAAGACCGGGCAAGGCTTGGAAATGATGGTGATGTCCTCAGAGGTGTTGTCCGGATAGGTCACAACATCACTGTAGTACAGGATGCTGGCAGAGGATGCCACACTGACGATGCTGTCTCCGGTGCGGATGGACTCGGTGGCATAGCCGCCCTTGAGCCAGATGCCGCCCTTGAGCGCCGCCTGTGCCAGCGGCTCCCACGCCTTCCGAAGCTCCGGCCCAAATGCCAGCTTGTCCCCCTCGAAGAAATCCTCGCCGAGCGATTCCACCCCGACCTGAAAATAGTTGAAGTAGTAGTCGTGGACAAACAGGGACTTGGCATCTCCCGCAACCTCCGGTGTCTGGGCATCGGTCCATTCCGCATAGATTTCCGCCGCCTTGTACAGACCCTCCCAGGTGTTCAGGTCCTCCATCGTTACACCGGTGGCCTGAGAGAAGCGGTCGAACAGGGTCTTGTTGATATACAGGATTTCGGTCGATTTTGCCACCGGCAGCACAACCAGACGGTCGTTCACCATCCCCTCCTCCACAAAATCCGGCAGGAAGGCGGACAGCTCATCTTCGCTGAAGTAGTCCCGATAGTCCACCAGAATGCTGTCGTCCTGCAAAGCCGTCACCGTCTTGGGGTAAGAGATAAACAGGTCCGGCAGCTCCGAAGCACCCGGCTCCTTGTTGGCCGCCGCCAGCACCAGCTCATGAATCGTATTGGTGTTGGACACCGAGGTGACCTGCACATTGATTTGCCGCTCTTTTCCGACCGTCTGGTTAAATTCCTCAATCAGGTCGTTCAGCGGAGAATCCGTCTGTCCGCCGTAGACGTGCCAAACCGTAATCGTGGTCGGCGCTCCCTCCTTGTTGATTGAGCCGGAGCAGCCCGTACAGCATAATAATAGAATCGCCATCAAAAAAGATGTGAATTTTTTTCTCATTGTTTCATCCTCCTCGGTTCCATTATATCATAAAGGAGAAAAAACTGCCACGAATCTCCTGCCCTTCTCCGAATTTCCCGATGATTTTTTTCAGTATAACACGGTTTGGTTTCCCCTTCCCTACCCGCGGCGGGTAGTCCGTTTTCCCGGTTGCGATTCTCTTTTGGGGTTTTGGCGGGATTTTTGGTCCGTTTCGGTGCAAAACCGCCCTTGCCTTTTTCTCAAAGTCAGCTGGCAAATTCGACCTTCTTTCCCGTTTTTTCCCCGAATCCGGACCATTTTTTGCACATTTTACAATTTACTTCTACCCGCCGAGATGGTATACTTATCTGCATGAAAAAAAGAAAGAGAGGTCTTTTCATGAAGAAAACATACCAGCTGTCCGAGGCCGCCTTTCGGCTCGACGGCAAAATGCCTTTGAAGCAGGCGATTCCGCTCGGCTTGCAGCATGTGCTTGCCATGTTCGTCGGAAACCTGACCCCCCTGCTGATTATCACCGGTGCCTGCGGAATTGCCGGCGGTGAGTTTGCTGACCTTCAGCTGCATCTGTTGCAGAATGCAATGCTGGTTGCCGGCATCGTCACCCTGATTCAGCTGTTCTCCATCGGCCCTATCGGCGGCAAGGTTCCAATCGTAATGGGTACCTCCTCCGGCTTCATCGGCGTCTTTCACTCGGTTGCCGCTACCATGGGCGGCGGTGTCCTCGCTTATGGAGCCATCATGGGCGCTTCCATCATCGGCGGCATCTTTGAAGGAATCCTCGGCTTCTTCCTCAAGCCTCTGCGTCGGTTCTTCCCTCCGGTCGTGACCGGCACCGTCGTAATGTCCATCGGTCTGAGCCTGATTTCCGTCGGCATCAACTCCTTTGGCGGCGGCAACAACGCTTTGGACTTCGGCTCGATGGAAAATCTGCTGCTGGCCCTCTTTGTCCTTGCGATGATTCTGTTCTTTAAGCACTGCACCAAGGGCTTCACCAGCTCGTCCTCCATCCTGCTGGGCATCATCTGCGGCTATCTTGCCGCCTTCATCATGGGCTTTATCCTGCCCACTACCGGCGTCACCGTCGAGGGCGTGGAGTACACCAAGGCATGGGTGCTGAATTGGGACAAGGTTGCAAACGCTTCCTGGTTCGAGATTCCAAAGTTCCTTCCTGTGAAGCCAATCTTTGACCTGCGCGCCATCCTGCCCGTTCTGATTATGTTCATCGTCACCGCGGTAGAAACGGTCGGCGACATTTCCGGTGTTATGGAGGGTGGTCTGGGCCGTGAAGCCACCGACAAGGAGCTGTCCGGCGGCGTCATCTGTGACGGTCTGGGCTCCTCCTTCGCTGCCCTTCTGGGTGTTCTGCCCAACACCTCCTTCAGCCAGAACGTCGGACTGGTTGCGATGACCAAGGTGGTCAACCGCTTTGCCATCTCCACCGGTGCGGTATTCCTCATCCTGTGCGGTCTGTGTCCAAAGCTGGGCGCTGTGGTTTCCATCATGCCGCAGTCAGTTCTGGGCGGAGCTGCCGTCATGATGTTCTCCTCCATCGTCATCAGCGGAATCCAGCTGATTACCAAGGAGCCGCTGACCCCACGCAGCCTGTCCATCGTGTCGGTTGCTCTGGGCGTCGGCTACGGCATGGGCGCCAACACCAGCATCCTTGCCCACGCACCGCAGGCAATCCAGCTGATTTTCGGCGGCTCGGGCATCGTTCCTGCCGCTATGGTTGCCATCCTGCTGAACGTCCTGCTGCCGAAAGAAGAGCAGCAAGCAGCATAAAAAAAGGAGCAGTGTTTCTTACTGCTCCAATAGTTCAGCCAAGTCCTCCGGACGGTCGACATCCCGTAACTCAGATTCATCCCGAACCCTTACCGTGCGTAAGCGTTCGGGATATTTTTTGAGCAAAATTCCCCCGCCCTTTCCTTCCGGCAGGTTTTGCAGCTCCGCAAAGGCCCACTCGGGGAACACCGCCGGAGAGCCGGGAACCCCCTCACAGCTCAATCTCCAAAGCTGGGAAGAGCCTTTTGACGCCAAAGCCAGCGCCTGCACCGTCTCGTAGCGCAAAAGCGGCTGGTCTGCCGGTGCAAACATACAGCGGTCCAGCCCCTCCATCGCCTCCAAGCCCAGCCGAACCGTATCGTTGCGGTTTGGCAGATTGTGCAGTACCGTTGGAATATCGCGGTCTTTGCACAGACGGGCAACCTCCTCGTGGCGGGTCACCACCACTCGCTGAAGAAAGATGCCTTCGGTCGCATCCAGAATCCGTGCAATCATCGGCTCCCCGTGAAAATCCGCCAGCAGCTTGTTGGAGCCAAAGCGTCTGCCCTGACCGGACGCCATGATGACACAGCCAATCGCACCAAACGGGTCGTCCAAATCGACCACCAGCGCATCCTCCCGACGGCACAGCTCCTGCAAGAAGGCAAGCGGCTGTTTGCGAACCACCGCGGCAACCCGCTTTTTCTCCAAAAGGGTGCGAAAGGCCTGCTGATATTCCGCACACTCCGATTCCAGATAGCCGACCTCATCGACGGTCACCCATCGGCTGTCTGCATCCATACAGCGCAGCAGAGCCGGAACACCCAGCTCTGTAAAGCCCTCCTGCATCGGGGTCATCCGATTGCCGGGCCCCGGAAGGGATGGGTCAAATGCGCCCACCTGCATCGTTTTCCCGGAACGATTTTCCCGCAGATAGACCGCTTTGCCGGGCTCGGCCCAGCTGGTAAGGCCCGGTATCAGCTCGGGAAAGAGCTGATGAAGCAGGGTGGTTTTGCCACAACCCCTAGCTCCGGTCAGAATCAGGTGTCGTTTTCCGCTGCTCTCCAAAGAATTCCAGATACAGTCTGCTGTTAGCCTGCTTGCAGGCATCCCGATAGGCTTCATAGCGACACAGCCACTCCTTTCCTTCCTCTGTCAGTCTGCTTCCTCCGCCGTCCCTGCCGCCGGTTTTTCTGAAAATCACCGGAAAGCCCAGCGCCGTCTCCGCGTTGCGAATCAGCTTCAGGGCCTTGGTGTATGCCATGTTCATCGACATCGCCGCAGCACGCAGCGAGCCCGTCTCCTCGACGCCGTGCAGTAAACGGGCAGGTCCCTCGCCAAAAAACTTTTCACCCTGTTCGTCCAGAAAGATGATTTTGCTAATCGCTCTCATCCGCTGATTCCTCCTCACTGAGCATCACAAGCTGAGATTCGCCCCGACGGTTCTGGCAGCGTTGGAGACTAACCTTCCCGTACATCTGACAGAGCAGCGGCTCCATCCGCTCCAAGGAATCGGTCTGCGGCTCCAAGATTCCCAGAACGCCGCCCTGCGAAAGCAGGAGCAGCCGGTCGCAGACATTCAGTGCAAGGCTGGGGTCGTGCAGAGTTACCAGTGCCGCGCGCCTTTCCTGTGCGGCCCATCCTCGCAGGAGCTTGAGCATCCGATGCCGATAGCGAAAATCCAGCGCACTTTCCGGCTCGTCCAACAGCAGCAGTCTGCTCTCGGAAACAATCGTCCGCACCAGAATACACAGCTGCTTTTGTCCCTCGCTCAGGCAAAGATAGTTTTCTTCCTCTTTTCCAGCCAGCCCCACCTGCTCCAAGGCCTGCGCGGCCTGCTCCTTCATCCGTTTGCCGGGTCGTTCCAGCAGTCCCAGCTGCGGATTAAAGCCCATCAGCACCACATCCAGCACGGAAATGTCGATGGAGATGCCGCTCCTCTGCGGGATATAGCCGACCCGCCCTGCAAGCTGCCGCGCGGAAAGCTCCTCCAGCACCGTCTGCTCCAGCAGACACCTTCCCCGATGCGGCAGGATGCCGCAGATGGATTTGAGCAGGGTGGTCTTGCCGCAGCCGTTTGCCCCGAGAATCCCCATGAAACAGCCCTGTTCCAGCTCAAAGGAGATGCCCCGGAGTATCTCCCGTCCGCCATATCCGGCAGAGATTTGTTCGACCGAAAAAAAGCTCATCCTCTCTGCCTCCCCTGCACAATCAGAAAAATCAAAAACGGTGCGCCCAAAATACTGGTGAAGATGCTGACCGGCAGCTCCGCCGCCGCTGCCGACCGTGCCAGAATATCCGCACCGCAGAGCAGCGCTCCGCCCAGCAGACCGCTGAGCAGCATCGTTCCCATGCGGTTTTCCTTGGTCAGCAGCCTTGCCCCGTGGGGAGCCAACAAGCCGACAAAGCTAATCAGTCCGGTCAGGCTGACCACCGACGACACCGCAAGGGTCGCAATCATCAGCACTGCCAGACGCAGCCGCTGGACGCAAACTCCCAACATCCTCGCCTCGCCTTCCTCGGCAGACAGCAGGATGATCTGGCGGTGGAGCAGGAACAAAGCCACCATACACAGCGCACACAGAACGAGATTGCCCCCGATGGAATGGACGCTGATTCCGTTTAAGCTCCCCATAATCCAGTATTCAATCGAGGCAAGCTCCCGCTCCGGGTCTGCGGTGAGCTTTAGACACATCAAGACCGTCTGGGCAAGGGAGTGTACCGCAATTCCTGCCAGAACGATGGTGCTGCTTTTGCCGCTTCGGTTTAAACTCGACAAGCCCAGCGCCAGCACAACCGCCAGCAAAGCGCCTGCAAAGGCAGAGGCGGTCACAGCGGCGGCTCCGGACAAGAACAAAATCCCGGCGGCAGCTCCGGCACTGGCTCCGGAGGAAACCCCGATGATGTCCGGAGAAGCCAGCGGATTTCCGAACACCGTCTGGTAGACAAAGCCGGCTACTCCAAGAGCAAAGCCTCCGACCACGCCCACCACCGTCCGACTGCACCGCAGGGTCAGAAAGACGCGCCACTGCATCGGGTCGCCGGCAACCAGCTGCTGCATCGACAGCGGGTACTTTCCGACGAATAAACCGGCAACAGCCAGAACGACCAAAAGGGTCGCTCCGGCTGCACAGTAGCGTTTAGTTCTCGTTGTAGGCGAAATCGTAGAAGGTTTCATAGTATTCATCGATTCTTGCCGCACACTCCTCGTCACTCAGCAGGTCGCCGTGCAGGATGTTTGCCATCCACAGCGCCCCCAAAATACTACTGGGAACCGGGCTGTCCCATGCCTCTGCCTGATTTGGCATCTGGTAAATCCTGCCCTCCTTGACGGCGGTGCAGTCTGCCAGATTCGGGTCAGCCAGCACATCCTGCGGAGAATAGGACGCATCGGAGGCCAGAATGATGTAATCGGGATTCCAGCTCATCAGCTGCTCATAGTCAACCTGCGCCCAATAGGAATCCTCCAGCTCGGCCGCTACGTTGACACCGCCTGCCAGACCAATCAGGGCAGACTGGTACATCGCATTTCCTGCGGTGGAGAGCAGGTCAGAGTTGCCTGCCAGATAAACACTCGGGGTCGGCGCACCCTCCAGCAGTGTTTTCAGCTCGCTCTGCTGCTTGGTTGTAAAGTCCAACAGCTGCTTTGCACGCTCTTGGGTATTGGTGGCAGCGGCAATCAGCTCAATCATCTCGGTGAGCTGCTGCTGATTTTCGGGATTGACCAGCAGAACATCGATGCCCAATCCTTCCAGCGTCTCCGCTGCATCCTTGAGCTTGCGCGGCAGAACCACCAGATCCGGCTCCAGCGCGGCACAGCCCTCCAAATCAAATTCCTTTGCAGAGCCCACATTCGGCAGCTCCAGCAGCTCCGGTGCCGCCAGCGAGTAGATTGGGCGCTTGTTTGCCTTGGCCTCGATGCCCACCAGCTTGTCGTCCAGCTCCAGCGCAATCATCAGGCTGGTCGAGATGTAGTAGCCGCTGACCAGCTTCTGCGGCTCCTCCTCAATGACCACCTCGCGGCCTGCTTGGTCGGTCAGGGTCATCGGGTAGAGGCTGGCTGGCTCTGCCGCCTCGGGCGCTTTCTCTTGCTCTGTCTTAGCCTCGGGTTCTTTTTCCTGTTCTGTCTTTGCCTCGGGAGCTACTTTGGGAGTGGCCTCCGGCGCCTTGTTGCAGCCTGCAAAAGAAAGCAGTATGGTCAATGCCAGCAGCATCGAAATCAATCGTTTCATGGGTTGTCCTCCTGTTGTTGTTTTGAAAATACAACGTTATTGTAACAAATCCACTTTCCAAAATCAACCGAAAATGTTATACTATACTTGGTATGATATGATTTTTTTGCAAAGGAGCCGGTGCTTATGATCACCATACAGAATTATGTCCGTGCGCAGTCTTTAGAAGAAGCATGGCAGCTGAATCAGAATAAACGCAACCGCATCTTGGGCGGGATGCTTTGGCTCCGGCTGGGCAGCGGCGCAGTCGGCACTGCCATCGACCTGTGTGACCTAGGGCTGGATGCCATCGAGGAAACTGACGAGCAGTTTTCCATCGGCGCTATGGTCACCCTGCGCGACTTGGAGCTGCACGCAGGACTAAACACCTACACACACCACGCGGTTGCGGATGCGGTCAAGGACATCGTGGGAGTCCAGTTCCGCAATATGGCAACGGTGGGCGGCAGCATTTGGGGACGGTTTGGCTTCTCGGATGTGCTGACCGTCTTTCTGGCGCTGGACACCTATGTCCAGCTGTATCAGGGCGGCATCGTTCCGCTCAGAGAATTTATTGAAATGAAAAAAGACCGCGACCTTCTGGTGCGGCTGATTGTGAAGAAATCCCCTTGTCGGATTACCTACACCTCGATGCGAAACCAGCGCACCGACTTTCCGGTGCTTGCCTGCGCTGTCTCCTGCATTGGCAACGAGTACCGCGCTTCCATCGGAGCCCGCCCCTCCCAAGCAACCCTGACCTGCACCGACAACCCCGGCAGTCCTGCGGAGTTTGCCGCCTTTGTTGCCGAGCACACCCCGACCGGAGGAAACCTTCGCGGCAGTGCCGCCTACCGCACCCATCTAATTCGGGTTCTGACCGAGCGCTGTATGACCGAACTGGGAGGAATGTAATATGGAAATCAAGCTGAAACTCAATGGCAGAGCCGTCACCGCTTCGGTGGAGGCGGACACCGTCCTTCTGGATTTCCTGCGGGAAAAAGGGTGCCTGAGCGTAAAGCGCGGCTGCGACACCTCCAACTGCGGACTTTGCACCGTGCTGATGGACGGCAAGCCCATCCTGTCCTGCTCCACTCTGGCTGTCCGAGCGGACAGTCACGAGGTGCAGACCCTCGAGGGACTACAGGAGGAGGCATCCGACTTCGTTGGATTTATCGCTGACCAGGGTGCCGACCAGTGCGGCTTCTGCAACCCCGGCTTTGTCATGAACACCATCGCCCTGCTGCGGGAAAACCCCGACCCGACCGATGACGAGATTCGTGCCTTTCTCGCAGGTAATCTGTGCCGCTGCTCCGGCTATGACGGACAGCTCAGAGGCATCCGCAGCTACCTCGATTCCCGCAAGGCATAAGGAGGCAACTATGGAACATCCAAATTATAAAGCCATCAACCAATCGGTTCGCAAAAAAGATGCGATGCAGCTTCTGCTGGGCAAGCCGGTCTACACCGATGATGTGACCCCCAAGGATGCCCTTGTGGTCAAGATTCTGCGCTCTCCCCATGCCAACGCCATCGTGGAAGAAATCCGAACCGACATCGCCAAAAAGGTCCCCGGCATTGTGGACATCTATACTTGGGAGGATGTGCCCCAAACCCGCTTTGCCATCGCCGGTCAGACCTTCCCGGAGCCTTCCCCCTATGACCGCTTGATTCTGGACCGCCATGTGCGATTCTCCGGAGACGCTGTCGCAATCATCGCCGCCGAGACCGAGAAGGCTGCCCTCAAGGCGATGAAGCTCATCAAGGTTCGCTATCAGGTTTTGCCGGCTGTGCTGGATTTCCGCACTGCAAAGGACAACCCCGTTCTGGTGCATCCGGAGGAGGACTGGTTCCCTCCCTGTGACGTGGGCGGAGACCCCAAGCGAAACGTCATCGCCAGCGCCTGCGAAACCTACGGAGATGTGGACGGCATCCTTGCCGACTGCGACATCGTGCTGGAGCGCACCTACCACACCAAGGCCTTCAATCAGGCGATGATGGAGCCGTTCACCACCTATGCCGACTTCGACCGCTACGGCCGTCTGCATATCATCTCCTCCACCCAGATTGTCTTTCACACCCGCAGAATCCTCTCCCGCGCGCTGGGCATCCCCAAGAGCAAAATCCGCGTCGAAAAGCCCAGAATCGGCGGCGGCTTCGGCGCCAAGCAAACTGCCGTCTGCGAGGTCTATCCTGCCTTCGTTGCGATGAAAACCGGCCGTCCGGCTATGATTTGCTACACCCGCGAGGAGGCCCAGATTGCCGGCTCGCCCCGCCACGAAATGGAAATCACCCTCAAGCTCGGCGCAACCAAGGATGGCAAAATCCGCGTGATGGACCTGTACACCCTGTCCAACTCCGGAGCCTACGGCGAACACGGCCCCACCACCGTCGGGCTGTCCGGCCACAAATCGATTCCGCTCTACACCGGCTCGCTGGAGGCACACCGCTTCAGCTATGATGTGGTCTACACCAACCATCAGGCTGCCGGCGCATACCGCGGCTACGGCGCAACGCAGGGCATCTTTGCGGTAGAATCCATCGTCAGCGAGCTGGCAGAGCAGCTGGGAATGGATGCCACCGAAATCCGCGACAAGAACATGATTCGGGAAGGCATGGTCATGCCTGCTTACTATAACGAAATTGCCAATGCCTGCGCTCTGGACCGCTGCATGGAGCACTGTCGCAAGATGTTCCACTGGGAGGAACGCTCCAAGGTGCGCGACATGGGCAACGGCAAGGTGCGGACTGCCGGTGTCGCGATGGCGATGCAGGGCAGCTGTATCTCCAATGTGGACGTCGGATCCGCCACAGTCAAGCTCAGCGAGGACGGAACCTACAACCTGATTATCGGCGCTGCCGATATGGGCACCGGCTGTGATACCATTCTGGCTCAGATGGTGGCAGAGCTGATGGATTGCTCGGTGGACGATGTTGCCGTCTTTGGCGCAGACACCGATGTTTCCCCTTACGACTCCGGCTCCTACGCCTCCTCCACCACCTACATCACCGGTCAGGCGGTTGTGAAGGCTTGTGGCGAGCTCAAGCAGCGCATCTGCTCGATTGCCGCCGGCATGATGGATTGCAGGGAGGACGCTGTCGTCTTTGAGGGCAAGCAGGTTCGCCGCATCAACACCGACCAGACCGTGTCGCTGACCGACATCGCCTATCAATCTCAGACCTGCAACAACATCGCTGCGGAATCCACCGCCGCCCACTCCTCGCCGGTTTCCCCTCCGCCGTATATGGTCGGCATGGTGGAAATCGAGCTGGACAAGCTCACCGGCAAGGTGGACATTCTGGACTACATGGCGGTCGTGGACTGCGGCATCCCCATCAACCCCGCACTGGCAAGAATCCAGACCGAGGGCGGCATCGTTCAGGGCATCGGCCATACGCTGATGGAGAACGTGACCTACAACGACAGCGGCCGCCCTGTCGAGTCCAGCTTCATGCAGTACAAGCTCCCGACCCGTCAGGATATCGGCAGACTGCATGTTGAGTTTGAACACAGCTATGAGCCGACCGGGCCCTTCGGTGCAAAATCCATCGGCGAAATCGTCATCAACACCCCTGCCCCTGCCATCGCCCATGCGATTTATCGGGCAACCGGTGTATGGCACCGCGAGTTGCCCATCACCCCGGAGCAGATTGCGCTGTCCAAAATCGACTAACGAATCCTTTGACAAGAGGCTCCCGACCGCAACGGTCGGAAGCCTCTTTTTTATGTGCCTTCTTTGGAATCAAAGCCCTCTTTTTTCACTGAAGTATCCCTCGTCCCGCAGGAGTTCAAGCACCCTTGCCTCCCGCTCGAGCATATTCTGATTGGTTGGGCCGTGGTCTGCCGTCCGATTCACCGTGATAGCCCGCTCCGGCTCCACCCATTCCAGCGTATAGCCTTCCTCGGCCTCATAGTCGTCCAGCCGTTGAGTAGTCAACCCTCTCTGCACTCGGCACAGATAATAGAAATTATCCTGCACAAAGCAGTCGCAGTCCACCCGGTCGCTTGGCTCCACCCGATGGACATAGCCGAGCTCCCGAACGGAATCCGGCAGGATGAGCAGCCCCGCCTCCTCCTGCGTCTCGCGCACGAGCGCCTGAAGCTTCGTCTCACCCTCCTCGATGCCTCCGCCCGGGAATTTGTAATAATCATATTTGTAGCTGTACACCATCGCCACCCTGCCATCCTCGATGGCAACACAGCGCGCGGAGTGGCGCACAAAATTTCTTGCACCCTCCTTGCAGCTCTGCGGCACCATCTCAAACAATAAGCGCATCCGTTTCCTTCCTTTCGTCCTGTCCTCTCACTCTGCCAGCCCACCCGATTGCGCGCAAAGCCGCCGCAAAATTTCCCGAACCATCTGCTGATACTCGGGCTCATCCTCTCCAATTTGGTAAAAATACGAGTAAATCAACACCATGTAATAGCAAAACGCCTCGTAATCCAGATTTTCCAGCGATTGGTAGCCCTTCACAAAAAGGTCAACCTCCTGCGGTGTCTTGAGGAATTTCTGTCCGGGCCGCAGGATGACCGCCCATGCCGCGTCAAATTCCCGGTTCCCGATGCCGGACAGCTCAAAGTCCAGAATGGCAGAAACGTGCCCGTTCTGCCACAGGAGGTTGGCATAATGAAAATCCCCGTGGCAAAAGCACCGGTTGACCGTTTTGGGCTGATGGGAGCACAGATATTGCCAAACAAATTCCAGCCGATTCTTCCGCAGAAGCTCCTCATCCGGCAGATGGAAAAAGCGGCGGTCCTTCACCGGCGCAAAGCTTCCCTTCGCCTGATGAAGATTCGCCAGCGTCCTGCCGTATTCATACAGATAATCCATCGACTCCATCCCGCTGTTTTCGCCCACAATGGCGGACAGCCGCTCTCCGGGCTTTGCGAGGGTGACAACAAACGACCAGTCCCGTTCATCATAATCCAAAATCTGCGGACACAGGCTGTTGTTGAGGGCTTGGATGGTCTGGATTTCGTTGCGAAGGTCCGCTCCCTGCTGTCTTGCCACCTTGATATAGGCCTCCACCTCCTGCCCGCAGTAGATTCCGGTCACCTGAAAAACATCGTTTCCCGCGTGCGGATAGCCCAAAACCTCCCGAACGGCAAACCGGCGCAGCGGCAGCTCGTGCGGGTCCATGCAGTCTCTCCATCTCTGTGGATGCTTCATCCTGTTTTCCTCCCCTTCCCTTTCAGCTCTGATTCGATGATACCACACCGACGGGCGATTTTGCAAGACAGATGGTTTCGGCTTGTGGACTTTCCTCAAATGTGTTATACTCGGGAAAAAGGAAGGTGCCTTTATATGGGATTTTTTAAGCAGTACATGGGCTTGCGAAAAGAAATGTACATTCTCTTTTGGGGAAGGGTCGTCACCAATATGGGCGCACTGGTTTGGCCGATGATGACCCTCATCCTCAAAAACAAACTGGGATACTCTGCCTCCGAGGTTGCGACCATCATGATGGTGCTGGGCTTTGTCCAGCTTCCTTGCATGGTGCTGGGCGGCAAAATGGCAGATCACTTCAACAAGCGCAACCTGATTATCCTCTGCGACCTCGTGACGGTGGGGACCTACTTTCTGTGTTACTTCCTGCCGGTGGACCGCAAGATGATTCCGCTTTTGACCATCGCCGCTATCTTTGCGCTGATGGAATGGCCCAGCTATGACGCGCTGGTGGCGGACCTTTCCTCCTCCAAGGACCGGGACAAGGCCTACAGCCTAAACTATCTCGGCACCAATCTGGGATTGGTTCTGTCACCGATTCTCGGCGGATTCCTCTTTGCCGACCACCTCAACCTTGCCTTTCTCATCAGCAGTATTGCGACCCTGTCCTCGACCGTTCTCATCTTTTTGTTCATCAAAGATGTCACCCCGGTGCAGGAGGAATCCGAAGCCTCCCGCTATGAACAGGGTCAGAAGAGCGACAGCCTCTGGAAGGTTCTGCGACAAAATCCGCTGCTCTATCTGTTCCTCATCTGCGGCGGACTGTGGTCGTTGGTCTACAGCCAGTTCAATTTTCTGCTGCCGCTGAATCTGGAGCAGCTCTACTCTGCACAGGGTGCAGTTCTGTTCGGTACCCTCACCAGCGTCAATGCCATCGTGGTCATCGTCGGCACACCGCTGATGACCAAATGGGTCTCCAAGATGCAGGACGTCACCAAGCTGATGTTCGGGCAGGTGCTGATTATTGCCGGATATTCCTTCTTTGTTTGGGGGCAAAACCTGCTGGGTCTGTATTATGTGGCGATGGTCATCTTCACCCTCGGCGAAATTGTCCACACCATCGGCCAGCAGCCCTACCTGACCCGCCGCATCCCGGCCTCCCACCGCGGTAGACTGTCTTCCTTCTCCACCATCTTTGCCGGAGTATTTCAGCTGACCGGTCAGCAGGCAGTGGGCAGAATGGCAGACACCCTCGCCATGAGCCGGGTTTGGTTTTCCATCATCTGCATCGGCGCTGTCAATATCTTCGGTTATTTCCTGCTGCGAAAATGTGACCGCAAGGTCTATCCTCTGCTCTACGCCAAACAGTAGCACAAGTCTCGGGAATGTATTTCCCGAGCAATATTTCCTGGGAAATGTATTTCTCAGGAAATAAAACATCCCCAAACTCAAAACATTTCCCGGGAAATGTATTTCCCGGGAAATTGATTTTCTCAACACAAAAAGGTTCGGACAGATTCCCTGTCCGAACCTTTTTAGCGAATCGGCTCCAACTGCCGATTCCTGTTCAAAGCACAAACCTTAATTTTCTTTTCCGACTCCGAACAGGCGGAGCAGTTTCTGCCAGAAGTTCAGGTTTTCTTCTGCAACCACTGCCTGCTGCTCGACCTCCGGCTTCTCAATCGGGTCGGTCTTGATGACAAACTGAACCGATTCAATGTTGGTGTTCTGCTCCGAAACGAAGGAGCGAACCTCCTTGTCGCCGCCGGAGATGCTTTCAATCATCTCATCGATTTTGTCTGTGATTTTGCTGTCCATGCCGTCGGTCTTTTCTCTCATTTCGCCGGTGCCGTCCTTGAGCTCGACTGCGCCGTCGTTGAGGGTGATGATGCCTGCCAGCAGGTCGGCAACGCCTTCGTTCAGCTCACCGGTGCCGTCCTTGAGGGTTCCGGTTGCATTATAAAATTCCACGATACCTTCCAGCAAATCCTTGGTGCCATCATACAGGTCGCCGCTGCCGTCGCACAGCTGTTTGCTGCCGTCCACCAAGTCGGATGCGCCATCGGTCAGCTGGGTGTAGCCCTCCAAAATCTTGCCGACGCCGTCGGTATAGTCCTGAATTCCCTTGTCGAGCAGGTCATACTGCTCGGTCAGGGTATTGATTCCTTCCTTGAGCTCCTCGACCTGTGGGAGCATCTTCTTGAGCAGCTCGGCAATCTGACCGATTGCTGCATCAAATTCGGCATATTTCGATTGCAGCTCGTTGGCTCCGTCCACCAGATTTCCCATCTCGCCATAAACGGTATCGAGGTAAACCTTGGTTCCGTCGATGGCTGCGTTGTTGCCTTCCAGCAGGGTAACCAGTGTGTTCAGCTGATCACGAATCGATTTCAGCTGGTCGATGAGGGTGCTGCTCAGCGAAAGAGCATCCACCTGTTCCTCGACGATGCCGCCGGATTTCCAGTCGGCAAGCTCTGTCACCTGTTCTGCCTGCGGCTGAAGCGCATCGGTGGTTTCCTCCTGCGCCTTGGATTCGGGATTCTCGGTCTGAGCGCCTCCGATTTCTCCTTCTGTGGTCTCTGCACCTGTCTGTGTGTTTTCGGTTGTGGTGGTTTCGTCTGTTGTCTGAGAACCGCTCTGCTCACCGTTTTCTACATCGGTTTCCGGGCTGTCTGCAACAGTCGGCTGCTGCGGAACGGTCGACAAAAACGGTCTGCTCGGGAATTTGTTCAGCTTTTCCAGAAGTGCAATCTGGCTGTCCAGCTGGGAAATCAGACCTTGCAGCTGGTCGATTGCCTGCTGATTGCCGTCCTTGAGGGTTCCGACCGGGATTTTCTCCGCATACGCATCATAGCTGACTGCGCCCTGAGCTGCGGCAGCTCCTGCGGCGAGCTTGTCGATTCCTGCCTTGATGTCTGCGGAGCTTTCTACCAGCTTATCAATCGAATCCGCATTGACCGAGACCTGCTTGAGCGCATCTCGGATGGTGTGCAGGGCTTCCTTGACCTGAGCCGAGCCGTTGGTCAGGGTATCCGAGTTGGAATCCAGCTCCCGCAGAGCATCGTCCACCTGAAGGATACCCTCATCCAGCTTGCGGATGCCTTCATCCAGCTGCTCCATGCCGTCCTTCAAATCGAAGGCGCCGTCGTTCAGGTCGATGCCGCCGTCCCGCAGCTCGCCTGCACCATCGTGCAGCTCGCCTGCGCCGTCATCCAGCTCAACAGCACCGCTCTGCAAATCGTTTTCCACACCGTCCTGCAATTCGCCTACGCCGTCGTGCAGCTCACCTGCGCCATCATCCAGCTTCTGGATGCCGTCCAGCAGCTCATACACCTGATCCATCAGCTCCTCGTCATCCACCTCGACATTCAGCGAGAGCGAGATGCCATTGATGGCAACCGACGGCATTTCAAAGTCGGTGACATCTGCTGTGATTTCGATGTTCTCCTCTTTGCCGGGCAGGATGGTGTAGGTCAGCTGGCGGTTCTTGCCGACATTGGCCTGGGTTGCACCCTCTGCCACGATGTTTTCGCACTGGTTGGTGTCCAGTGTGAAGGAGGTTTGCAGGGCATAATCGTCAAAAAAGCTGCCGGTACATTCCGGGTTCTTTCTGACCGACATGGTGATTTTCAGAGCGCCGCTCTTGCCGGCAACCTCATCGGAGGAATACTCCTTGCCATCCAGAAAATAGCGGATGTCAAAGTTCCACGGCATCACCTTGCTGTCCAGTGTGCCTTCATAATACAGCTTGCCCTTGCCTGCATCGATGGTAACCTTGCCGTTATCATAGCCGATGTCCGAGGTCGAGGTCATATCGCGCAGCGTGCTGTAGCTGCCGTAGTCCACGATTTTGCCCTTTTCGTCCATATCAAAAATATTGACCACATAGATGTCGGACACCGAACCGTCATGGTCGAGGTTGACATATACGACCTCCTGCTTTGGGGTGTTTTCTTCTGCGGCCAAAGCGCTCAGCGGCAGGGACAGCATCATTCCGACTGCCAGCATAACCGCTACTGCTTTTTTAGATAATTTTCTCATTGAGAAATTGCCTCCTGTGAATTCAAGTTGTTTGTGTTTCCCTTACGATTCTTTTTGTGTTTCTTTCCAAGAAAGATACCGTCCATCAGGTACAGCATACCCGGCAAAACAAAAAGGACGATCATCATTGAGAACAAGGTTCCGATGCCCAAGAATTTGCCCAGCTGAGCCAGCAGTCCGTGGGTGGAAATATAGCCCATCAGGAAGCCGACCACGGTCAGGACGCTGCCTGAGGTCAGGATAGAAATGGTAACTGCCGAAATCGTTTCGACCACCGATTGCTTTTTGTCCATGGTCTGACGACACTCCCGATAACGGTCGGTCAGCAAAATCGCATAGTCTACAGTTGCGCCCAGCTGAATCGAGCTGATAATCAGATAGGAGATATAGAATACAATCGTTCCCTTAAAGTATGGAACTGCCAGATTGAGCCAGATTGCCGTTTCGATGCTCAGCACCAGAATCATCGGCAGAGAGACCGACTTCATCAGCATCACCAGAACCAGGAATACCGCGCCGATTGCCAGGATATTGACCTTAATCATATCGTCGGTGATGGTGTCCATCAGGTCGTAGGTGCTGACACCCTGACCTGCCAGATAATAGGAATCCGGATAGAAGCGGTTGGCTGTTTCCCGAATCGTCTTGACCAGCTCGAAGGTTTCCTTGCCCTCATAGTCGGTATCCAGCGAGATGACCATTCGGGTGTAATGCTCTGAGCGCAGCTTTGCGAGGGTTGTGCTGTCCAGATATTCCAGCGGAATCTCCGCTCCGGCAGCATCCACATAGGAGATGATGCTGGTGACCTGCGGGATTTCGTGCAGTGCGTCGGAAAGCTCCTTCTCCACTGCGGTGCTGGTGTTCGGCACCATCAGAACATAGGTGTCGCTCTTGCCGAAAATCTTCTCGATTTCCTCGGTGTCAGCACCCAGCTGGGTCTCCGAACCGAAGATGTGGCTGGCTCCGTAGTAGTATTCGTTCTGGTTCGATGCCAGATAAGCCGGCACAAAAACCACCAGAAAAACGCAAACCATCGGAATCATCAGCTTCTGCACCAGCTTGCCAAACTTGTGGCAGGATGGCACCAGAGGACGGTGACGCGTTCTGTCCAACAGATGGTAGGTCACCAGAACCAAATCCGGCATAAAAACAAAGACGGTAATCAGGCTCAGTGCAACGCCCTTTGCCAGCGCCAGTCCCAAGTCCGGTCCGATTCGGAACTGCATCAGCACCAGAGCCAAAAATCCAATAACGGTGGTCAGGCCGCTCGACAGGATGGAGGTGGTTGACTTCATCAGCGCCTCGACCATCGCGGTCTTGACATCGGTATATTCCAGACGACATTCCTCGAAGCGGTGAATCAGAAAGACGGAATAGTCCAGCGAGACCGCCAGCTGGAGGATGTTTCCAGCTGCGTTGGTAACGAAGGAAATCTCGCCAAAAATCAGGTTGCTTCCGCTATTGATGACAATGGCGATTCCCAGACCTCCCAGAACGACCAGAGGCTCCAGCCACGAGGGGGTGGTCAACAGCAGAACCATCAGAACGAAGGCGACCGCGAAGATGGAGATTTTCATAACTTCCGCTACGGTGCTGGTGGTTGCAACCGCCGTCGAGACCGCACTGCCGGTCATGGCGTTGTCGTCCCCAATCATCTTCCGAATATCCTCCACTGCCGAGATTCGCTGGTCCTCGGAGATGGTGACGGTGAACAGCGCCGCATCATCCTTGTAGTAGGTTTCCAGCATTTTGGTGTCGATGGTGCTCAACGGCACCCGAATGTCTACGGCATCATCCAGCCAGGTGACATCGGTCACACCGTCCACCTGCTCCAAACGCTCCTTATATTCCAGCGCCTGCGGGATGGTGACATTTCGAATCATCACACGTGCGTTCGGGATGCCGCCTTCAAACTCCTCCTCCATCAAATCCAGAGCGACGGTGGAGGCGGCATCCTCCGGCAGGTAGTCGTTGATGTCGTAGTCAACCGCTACCATGTTCTTTAAAAAAACACACAGGATTGCTGCCGCCCCAAAAGCGGTGATTACACTTTTGGGGTGATTGACAATCCATTCGTAAAATTTTCTCATCGGTTTGTTTCCTCTCCCGGCGGGCAGGAAGTTCCACTCAGCAAAAATTCGTTTCTCTTTGAGTGCAGCTTTAGCTGAACTTTGTCCTCCTGAAGCTGTCCCTCCGCCGTATAATCAATCGACCTCATGAAGGTGCTGATCTTTCCGGTCAACTGGCAAAAACCATCTGCCATCACCTTGCCGGAAATTGATTCCTGATGGCCCAGCAGCCTGAGCCATCCGTCTGCCTTTTCCCCACAAACATCCAGTTTCATCATTCCGTGCCGCGGCCCTAACGGGGTTGCAAGCATCACCTGATACAAGAATGCAGGCATCTTCTCACTTCCTTCTCCATGCTGTTCCACGGCTGCTGTGCCGTCATCGTTCTGCCCGTCGGCACAGGTCTGCCAGATATTCTGCTGTGCGGACAACACCCCAAGAGGCGCTGTTGATGCAGCAGTCGTAGTTGCTGGGATTGCCCCAGCTGCGTCCTGTGCGGTGTTCGTAGTAAATCTTGCGTTGCAGGTCGGTCTTGCGAATCAGGACTGCGACCTCCTTTTCACCCTTGCCGGTCAGCTCCATCTTGCGCTCCACCCGCTTGTCAAACGGGGCGCTGATAAAGAGGCTGACCCGTTCAATCTGATTGCGGCGCAGCACCTCGTCGGCACATCTTCCCACAAAGATGGCGTCACCCTGTTTTGCTTCCTCCAAAATGATGCGGCTTTGCAGCGCAAACAGGATTTCGTTTGCGGTCTTTCCTCTCAGGCGTTTGTCCTGCACATCGTACCAGACCCGATGCAGCCAAGGGTTCACCTTGCGTTCGTCCACCTTTTTCAGGTGCTCCGGCGGCATACCGCTCTGTTCGATTGCCTTATCCAACAGCTCCTTATCCCAAAACGGGATGCCCAGCTGCTGCGCCATTTCCTTTCCGATTTCGTGTCCTCCGCTTCCAAACTCTCTACCCAAACAGATAATCATCTTGTTCTGACCTCCTACTCTCTGTTCTCTTTCGTTTTTCTATTCCCTAGTTTACTCACCGGGGCCTCGAAATGAAATGGTCAAACCAGCCTCTTTGTGACATTTTGGACAAATCGGGCAATTTGATGGTCATTGTTTACAAAATCTTTCTTGTTCTTTTGGCGGTCATGTGTATAATAAAAGTTGTGGAGGTCGAGAATTATGAAGCAAGACGAAAAATCTCTCAGCACCAAACGGGCACTGGCAGCTTCGCTCAAGAAGCTGATGGAGAAAAAACCTCTTTCCAAAATAACGGTCAGTGAAATTATTGCCGACTGCAACGTCAACCGCAAAACTTTTTACTATCATTTTGAGGACATCTATGACCTGCTCAAGTGGATTTTGGAGGAGGAAGCCATCGAGGTCGTCAAAAAGTTTGACCTGCTGGTGGACTATCAGGAAGCCCTTTCCTTTGTCATCGACTATGTAGAGGCCAACAAGCACATCATCAACTGCGCCTACGACTCCCTTGGACGAGAAGGGATGAAGCACTTCCTCTATGCCGACTTCGCCGGCATCGTCTGGATGCTGATCGAGGGCTTTGAGGAACAGCTGGATGTTCATGTCAACGAGAGCTTTAAAAAATTCCTCTGCGAATTTTACACCGAGGCGCTTTCCGGTATGCTCATCAACTGGTTCCGGGATAAAGGCTCCAGCGGAAAGGCAGTGCGGGACCGCGAGCAGGTCATTCAGGATATCCTGTTGATTTTCAGCTCCTCCCTGCCGAACATTCTAAAAACCTATCACACCGAAAAACAAATTTAAATCCTGCATAAACAAATAGGAGAGGAAACACTTCTGATTAGAAGTGTTTCCTCTCCTATTTGTTATATCGCTAGGTTACATTGCACTCTGGAATAAATTTTGCATCGCCAGAAAGATAGCGACTACGATGCCCGCAGAAAACAGCAGCATCAAAACCGCCGGACCCATGCCGAATCTTCGGTTCAGGCGGACATCCCCTTTGGGACCGTTGTAGTCCACCCAGACCGGATAGCTCTGCTCGGGCTGCAAATTCTGCTCAATCCATTCTACCGGGTAATCATCGTTGCTTTCCTTCTGGTAGGTCTTGTCGTGAATCGTGTAGCGAAAAATCGGATGCGCCCGACGCTCTCCACGGCGGTTGAGCTTGATATTGCCCATCTCCAGATAGACCCCCTGCGACGGGTGGGAAAACCGCAGATAGTCCCGCAGTCCCATCAGTCCAAAGCCGAGCGCAAAGATCAAAACCGGCATCCCAATCAGGAACATCAGCAGGATGGCACTCTCGAAAAAGCGGCACATCGCAACGCAGGCTCCCACAATGGCGGAGGCCCAGCCCAGCAGATAGAGCACCCTCTTGATTCCCGGCGCCGAGCTGCCCGATGCGGTGATGCCCACCATCAGCAGTCCCAAGCCAACCAGCACGATACTGAGTCCATAATTTGATAACATCATCTTGTCCTTCTCCTTTTTGCCAGCAGCTTTTTTGTTTGCCCGCCTTCCGCCAGCCTGATTCTTTCCTGTTTGCAGAACCCAAATCCTGCACATGAGGATATTATACAACAGATTGTCCCGTTTGGGAATAGCCCTCTGCCTGCTTCCCGCTCCATGCGGGGGAGGACTTTTGCAGATACGAAAAAAGCAGTACCCGTTTGGGTACTGCTTTTTGGCGGAAAGAGAGGGATTCGAACCCTCGGTGCCTTTATAGGGCACACACGATTTCCAGTCGTGCGCCTTAGACCAGCTCAGCCATCTTTCCATAGATGCTATCTGCTGCGTACACCTGATTTACAAGTGCTTTTACATTATAGCATCTTTTGATAAAATGTCAAGCATTTTCTGCAAAGTTCTTCCAATTATTTTTTGGAGCCGCCGGACAGGTTGGTGCGGCAAAAGCTGTCAAACACTCCCATCAGCAGGTCGGTCTTGCCCTTGGTGTAGTAGCGATGCATCGGCAGCCAGAAAATCAGCGAGCCGATCAAGCAGACGATCAGGTCCAGCATCGTGTCGGTGACGCCGGTTTCGGCAACGTGCTGGGGGTCGTTGTGCAGAATCAGGTTCAGGACAAACTCCACGATTTCCCAGCCGACCGCAACCAGTGCCGCAAAGCCGGCAGAAAAAATTGCTGCCTGCCAAAATTCCTCCCGCTCTACCACAACTCTACCCTGCTTGCGGGGCTTGAACACATAGAAGGCAACCAGTCCGCACAGGCCGAAAATCAGGCCGGTCAGGGTGTGCATGACCTTATCGTAATGGGGAATGCGGCTGTAGCCGTTGAAAATCATCCCGATTCCATAGGTCAGAAAGATGTAGAGGTGGGAAGTCAGGCGTAGCAGAAAGTCCTCCTGAAGCCCGATGACCCGCTCCGCTACCCGCGGCACAAAGACCAGCAGCAGCCCCAGCACCGACAAAAACACATAGTACGGTGTGGAGAAAAACAGATTGTAGACCGCCATCACCACGCAGAAAATCCCCAGCCCCCATTCCAGAAAACGGCTCGGCTGCTGATAGCGGTTCGAACGATTGTCCATCACAAATTCCTCCCTGAAAGCATCTTCTCGGTTTTTTCTTATTCATAGCGCAGCGCTTCGATTGGGTCCAGCTTGGCGGCCTTGTTTGCCGGATAGTATCCAAAGAAGATTCCGATTGCCATCGAAAATCCGACCACAATCAGAATGGCCGACAGCGACGGAGTTGCCGGAAAACCCAAAAGTTTGGCGCCGCCGTAGCCCAAAGCCATTCCCACGGCAATTCCAATCAAGCCTCCAATCAGGCAGATTATCACCGACTCGACGATGAACTGCATCCGAATCGCGCTGTTTTTTGCGCCCAGTGCCTTTCTGGTTCCGATTTCCCGGGTGCGCTCGGTGACCGAAACCAGCATAATATTCATGACCCCGATGCCGCCGACCAGCAAGGAGATGGCGGCGATGACCGCAATCGCAATCTGGACGGTGCCCATCATGGAGGTGTACTGGTCAATCAAGGAATCCAAGCTGACCGCCATAATGCGGTAGTCTTCGTTTCTGGTGTAGTAGCGGTTGAAGTAATCCTCAAACTCTCCTGCCAGATGCCGGGAATCCGCGCCCTGTCGGGTCATGGCATTGATAGAGTAGTACCCTTCGGCGGAATCGGTCAGCTTCCACATCGTTTCAATCGGGATAAACAGGTCGGTGATGAAGTCCTGTTCCGAGGCCGCCGACCCCATCATCGCCATCAGGGCATTCTGCTGATAGCGGTAGACCCCGACGATGGTGAAGGTGTAGATCTCCCTTCCGCACGAAACCTTGATTTCCTGACCAAGCGGGTCCTTGCTCTGGCCAAACATATTGCTCACCAACTTGTCCGAAACGACCGCCACATTCTTGACGCCCTTTTCATCCTTGCTGCTGATAAAGCGGCCATTGAGCAACTTGATGTGGTTGGCGGTCTGATAGCCGGTGTTGACCCCGATGAGGTTCACATTGGCATAGCGGTGGCCTTCGCTGACCCGTCCGCTGCCCATGCCCTCCTGCACGCTGACAGCCTCCACCACATCCGCATAGTCCTGCTGGAAGGCCTCAATCATGCTGTTGGAGATGAGGTCCTCCTCATCCATCGAGACGCTGTAGCTGGTGCCGGTTTCCGAGTCCCGCTGCTGAAGCCCAATCTGCACATTGTTGGCTCCCATCTCCTGAAGGGAGGAGGTCATCGAGTTGGTCATCGAATCGCCCACCATCACAATGGCGATGACCGAGCCGATGCCGATGATGATTCCCAGCATGGTCAGCAGGGCGCGCATCTTGTTTGCACGCAGGCCGGAAAGAGCCAGCGAGATATTTTCCAAAAGCTGTGTCATGATTTCGCATCCTCCTGCGGCGGCTGACCCTGACCGGGACGGACATCGATTACCCTGCCGTCATGAATTGTAATCACCCGCTGGGTCTCGTCTGCCAGCTCGGGGTTGTGGGTAATCAGCACGATGGTTTTTCCCTGTTCCCGGTGCAGGCGGTGGAACAAATCCATCACCAGCCTGCCGGTCGCCGAATCCAACGCACCGGTCGGCTCGTCGGCCAGGATGATTGCCGGGTCGTTTGCCATCGCTCTGGCTATCGCAACGCGCTGCTTCTGTCCGCCGGACAGCTCGTTTGGCAGATGGCTCATGCGGTCGTCCATCTCCACCATCTGCAACAGCTCCTTGGCCCGAGCGGTGCGGCGGTTGCCGGGGATGCCGGCATACAGCATGGGCAGCTCCACATTCTTTAAAGCGGAGGTGCGGGGAATCAGGTTAAAGGTCTGGAACACAAACCCAATCTTGGAGTTGCGGATTTCGGACAGCTGGGTATCTCCCGCCTGATTGATGGAGATGCCGTCCAGAATGTATTCTCCCTCGGTGGGGCGGTCCAGCGCGCCGATAATATTCATCAGGGTCGATTTGCCCGAGCCGGATTGACCCACGATGGAGACAAATTCCCCTTCCTCCACCGTCAAATCGATCCCCTTCAGGATGGTCAGCTCGTTGGGCTGCCCGATGTAAAACTTTTTGACAATCCCCTTCATCTCGATGATTGTTTTTGCCATCTGCTTATTCCGCCTTCTGTTCTACAGCAGTATCCTTTGTTGCAAAACTGCCCGCTGTCAGGAAATCCGGTGTGACCTCCATGCCGGGTGTGACGCTCTGCGGGTCACTGAGGATGTTCATGCCGTCGGTGACTCCGGCACCGGAGACCTCAACATAGAAATCGGTTTCCAGTCCGGTGGTGACCGGGACCTCCTGCACGATGTAGATTTCGGCATCCTTGCCTTCGGTTCCCTTCGGCTCCAGTGCGTACAGAACCTCGCTGCCGTCTGCCTTCTCCACAATCGAGTCATACGGCACGCCGAGCACATTGTCCTTCTCCTCCAGCAGAACCGTCATGCGGGTGTTCATGCCGATGCGAAGGCCGCTGTCCTTCTCATTGACCTGCACCTCTGCCTCGAACTCGACGGTGGAATTGTTGCTGACCGACTGAATCGAGCCGTTGTCGGTTTTCACCGCTGCCGGGGCAATCTCGGTGACAACACCTGCAATCTCGCGGTCACCGGTGGCATCCGACTTGATGACAACCGGCATTCCGACCTTGACATTGGCAACATCATATTCTTTGATTTTCGTCTTAATCTTCAGTGATTCGGTGTCCTCCACCACGAACAGCAGGCCGTTGCCGGGTTCGCCGACCTTAGCGTAGACTGCCGTTACCACGCCGGAGACCGGTGCGGTGATGGTGGCCTCATCCAATGTGTTTTGCAGCTTCTGGATGGCAATTTCCTGCGACTGGGTGCTCTGTGCCGAAATCTGGCTGCCCACCAGCGTATCCTTCAGGCTGTCAATCTGCTGCTCGATGCTGGTTTTGGCGGCATCCTGCTGCTGTCTTGCCTGGTCTGCTGCCTGCTCTGCCGCCTTTTTCTGTGTCTTGGCAACATCCACCTGCACTCCTGCGCTTTCAACGCCGCGGCGTGCGGTATCGATGCCTTGTTCAATCTGTGCCAAGGTCGCACCGTTGCGGGCATCCTTTGCCGCCTCTACCTGTGCCTGCGCTGTGGTGACACCGCCCTGTGCAGACATGACACCGCTCTGGGCTGTGGCAGAGGTGGATGCGATTGCAGACATCGCCTCCTGATAGGACTGCTGTGCCATTCCCCACTCCTGCTCTGCCTTATCGTATTCAAGCTTTGCCGGAGCGCGCTTGGCTTTTTCCTCATTATATTTTGCTTCCGCTTCATCCCGCTTCAATTTGAGGCGGTCAGCATCCGGGTCATTTTCCTCTACAGCCTTCTGGTAGGCATTCTGCGCTTCTTCCAGCTCCGCCTTTGCGTCCTCATAATCCTGACGGTGGATGCTCAGAAACAAATCCCAGTCCTTCTGGGCCTGCTGGAATTTCTCCTGCTTTTCATCCAGTGCGGCCTTTGCCTGCGCCTGCGCGTTTGCCTGCTCTGCCACCGCGCTGTTATAGGCGGACTGTGCCTGACTCAGCGCGCTTTCGGCATCCCGCAGGGCTTTCTCGGCGGTATCCACCGCACCGTCCAGCTGGTTTCGGGTCAGGACATAGTTTTCCTGTGCGTTACGCACCGCAGCCTCGGCATTTTCCACCTGAAGCTTTGCACTGTCCACCCCGTATTTTGCCTGAAGCACGCTGTTGTCCGCCTGAGTCACTCCCTGCTCGGCGGAAATCGCGCTGGAATTCAGGTCCTTTTCATAATTTTCCTTTGCGTTTTCATATGCTTTTCGGCTGACTTCGATTTGATGTGCGCTCTGGTTTTTGCTGGCATTGACCGCCGCCTGTTGCTGGGCAATATCCAGCTCAAGTCCGCTGGTCTTGAGCTTTGCCAGCATGTCGCCCTCCTGAACCACATCGCCCACCTCGACATTGACCAATTCCACCGGATAGCTCAGGGTGGAATAGATCTTGCGGCCTGTCTCGCTCTCCACAACGCCGGTGAGGCTGATGGTGTTTTTCAGGCTCATCTCCTGCAGGGTTTCGGTGGCAACGGTCACCTTGCTGCTGTGGATTCCGCCGTTGAACACATAGACACCTGCAACGACTGCCGCCAGCGCAACACAGCTGCCTGCGATTATCTTACCTTTCTTTGCCATACTCAAATCTCCTTCTCTGGGCTCCTGTTGTATTATCGCGTTAATGCAACAATAATACCGACCATAAAAAAAGTCAAGCACTCCCACACACTTTTTTCTATTTAACCATGTTAAATATATCACACTTCTTTTTTTATTACTATTCTAAAAAAGTCCAATTTTGCCGCCGCTGTTTTTCATGAAATTGTGCTAAATTTCGCCCATTCATACTTTGTACATAGCCCATCCACAAACCCTCAAAAAAGGGCTTTGGTTCTTCCTCTTTCCTCCAAGGTCAGCCGGATTTTTCAGAGTTTTCGCTGCACCGGCAGACAGAAGCCACCCTCTTTTTTGAAACGAAATCAAGCTCAAAAATGCTTCACCAAAAGCAAAAAGTCAGGGCTGCCTTGTTTGGCAGCCCTGACCCGACGGGAAGTGAATCCCGCAGCTTAAATCTTGGTGATATCAATCAGCTCGATATCGTTGATGGTGCGGTTGCTCATCAGCGAATTTGCCAGCGCGTTGGCAGTATCCAGAGCGGTCATGGTTGCGATGGAGCGCTCTACCGCACGGCGGCGCATCTGTACCGAGTGACGCTGTGGCTTTCTGCCCTTCTTGGAGGTGGTGATGATGTAGTCGATCTTGCCCTGGTCGAACAGAGTCATGATGTTCGGCTCCTCTTCCTCAATCTTGCGGACGGTGTTTGCCGCAATCATGTTCTGGTTGAGGGTCAGTGCAGTACCTGCGGTCGCATAAATCTTGAAGCCGAGCTTCTCGTATTTCTCAACGATTGGCACGATTTCCTGTTTATCGGTATCGCGGACGGTAACCAGCACGCCACCTTCATGCTTCATCTTGTAGCCGGCAGCAACCAAGCCCTTGAACAGCGCTTCGTCGAAAGTCTTAGCGATACCCAGAACCTCGCCGGTGGACTTCATTTCAGGGCCAAGCAGGGTGTCTACATCGTGCAGCTTCTCAAAGCTGAATACCGGAACCTTGACTGCAACGAACTCTGCTTCCGGATACAGACCGATGCCGTAGCCCTGGTCGCGCAGCTTTTCGCCAAACATCATGCGGGTTGCAATCTCTACCATTGGAACGCCGGTAACCTTGCTGATGTATGGGATGGTTCTGGAGGAACGCGGGTTTACCTCGATGACATAAACCTCATCGTTGTAAATAACGTACTGAATATTGACCAGACCGACTACCTTCAGCTCTCTTGCCAGCTTGCCGGTGTAGTCGATGATGGTGCGTTTGATTTTCTGGGAGAGGGTCTGTGCCGGATAAACCGAGATGGAGTCGCCGGAGTGGATGCCTGCACGCTCGATATGCTCCATGATACCCGGAATCAGGTAATCCTCGCCGTCGCAGATGGCATCAACCTCAACCTCTTTACCCATCATGTACTTATCAATCAGAACCAGATTGTCCTTCATGTGGGTGGTGATGATGTCCATGTACTCCTCAACCTCTGCGGTGCTGTGTGCGATGATCATATTCTGACCACCCAGTACATAGGATGGACGCAGCAGAACCGGGAAGCCCAGTTTGTTTGCAGCAGCAACGGCATCTTCCTTGGTCAGGACAGTTTCGCCCTTTGGACGCGGAATGCCCAGTCTGCCCAGCAGCTCGTCAAAGCGCTCGCGGTCCTCGGCCTCGTCGATGGAATCAGCGGAGGTACCCAGGATGCGAACTCCCTTTGCGGAGAGATATTTGGTCAGCTTGATTGCGGTCTGGCCGCCGAACTGAACCACAACGCCCCAAGGTTTTTCGCTTTCCAGAACGCTGTCAACATCCTCTGGGGTCAGCGGGTCGAAGTACAGTCTGTCTGCGGTATCAAAGTCGGTGGAAACAGTTTCCGGGTTGTTATTGGCGATTGCAGCCTCATAGCCGAGCTTCTTCAAAGCCCAGACACAGTGTACCGAGCAGTAGTCGAACTCGATACCCTGACCGATTCGGATTGGGCCGGAGCCGAATACCAGAATTTTCTTCTTGTCGGACTGGCGCTCGTTGATAAATTCCTCTGCCTCGTTTTCCTCATCGAAAGTGGAGTAGAAATATGGGGTCTGTGCCTTATACTCTGCGGCACAGGTATCTACCATCTTGTAAACACCCTTGCGATGCTCAGAAACCTTCTTGCCGGAGAAGCGCTCGATGGTGCTGTCCAGATAGCCGAACTTCTTCGCACGCAGATACAGCTCATCGCTGAGCTCGCTGCACTCTGCCAGAGTCTGCTCCATCTCTCTGAGGTTGTTCAGCTTGTTGATGAACCAGCAGTCAATCATGGTGATTGCATGGATTTCGTCCGGGGTGATGCCCTTCTTGAGTGCCTCATAGACGCAGAAGATACGCTCGTCGTCGCAGTTGTGCAGCAGCTCCAACAGCTCTTCTTTGCTCTTGTCTGCAAACTTCGGCAGGTTGAAGCTGTCCAGACCCAGCTCTACCGAGCGGACTGCCTTCATCATAGCACTTTCAAAGGAGGTGCCAATCGACATAACCTCGCCGGTTGCCATCATCTGGGTACCGAGAGTACGCTTTGCATATACAAATTTATCAAATGGCCATTTCGGGAATTTGACAACCAGATAGTCTACCGATGGCTCGAAGCACGCATAGGTGTTGCCGGTAACCGCATTGACGATCTCGTCCAGTGTGTAGCCGATTGCAATCTTGGTTGCAACCTTTGCAATCGGGTAGCCGGTTGCCTTGGAAGCCAATGCAGAGGAACGGGATACACGTGGGTTTACTTCGATAACAGCATAGTTCATCGAGGTTGGGTGCAGTGCGAACTGACAGTTACAGCCACCCTCTACGCCCAGCTCCTCTACGATGTTCAGAGCAGCCTTGCGCAGCATGGAGAACTCTGCCGGAGACAGAGTAACTGCCGGTGCTACTACGATGGAGTCGCCGGTGTGTACGCCGACCGGGTCCACGTTTTCCATCGAGCAGACGGTGATGATGTTGGCCTTGGAGTCGCGGATTACCTCGAACTCAATCTCCTTCCAGCCGGAGATACATTTTTCTACCAGAATCTGTGTGATTGGGGACAGGCGCAGACCGTTTCCGGCAATCTCGCGGAACTCTGCCTCGTCGTATGCGATACCGCCTCCGGTACCGCCCATGGTGAATGCCGGACGGATGATGACCGGATACTGAATCTGGTCGATGAATGCAAGGCCGTCCTCAACGGTGTTGACAACCTTGGAAGGGATACATGGCTCGCCGATTTTTTCCATGGTATCCTTAAACATCTGGCGGTCCTCTGCCTTATCGATGGTCAGAGGGTTTGCGCCCAGCAGTTTTACATTGTGGGAATCCAAGAATCCCTCTTTTGCCAGCTGCATCGAGAAGGTCAGACCGGTCTGGCCGCCGAGGGTGGACAGAACGCTGTCCGGCTTTTCCAGCTCGATGATTCTTTTTACGACATCGATGGTCAGAGGCTCGATATAAACATGGTCTGCCATCGCTTTATCTGTCATGATGGTTGCCGGGTTGGAGTTGACCAGAACAACCTCCAGACCCTCTTCCTTCAGTGCGCGGCAGGCCTGTGTGCCTGCATAGTCAAATTCCGCTGCCTGTCCGATAATGATTGGACCGGAGCCGATTACCAGTACCTTTTTAATATCCTGTCTTAACGGCATATCTATCAACCTTTCTTCCGCTTGAAATTCTTTTGCACAACCCTGTTATCCAATCAGTCCGAGGAATCTTTCATAGATGCCGTCGAAGTTTTTCCGTCCAATCTCAGATTCCGGGATAAACTGTACCGACATCGCTTTCATCTGTGGATATTCCAGACCCTCGCAGGTCTTGTCGTTGGAGTTCAGATGGCTGACAACAGCCTCTGTTGGAATATCCTTGACAATGTAGCCGTGGTTCTGAGAGGTGATAAAGGTTCTGCCACTGGCAAGCTCGGTAACAGGGCAGTTTGCTCCGCGGTGACCGCAGTGCATCTTTTCCACGCTGCCCTCCATCGCCAGAGCCATCAGCTGATGGCCGAAATCGATGCCCAGTACCGGTGTGCCGGAGCGCATCAGCGCTGCAACGGTCTCCTCTGCGCCGTCGATGGCATTTTCTGCCTGCTCATAGTAGTTGGTACGCAGCGCTTCCAGACCTGCACCTCCGCACAGAACAACCGCATCCGGAGCAGTTTCCAGAATTTCTTTTTCAGTGTAGGAAGCCGGAACAACGGTCACTCTGCATCCTCTTGCCATCAGAGCCTTGATGACATCGTTGCGAATGCCGTAGTTGACCATGGTGATGTTATACTTGCTGTCCAGCTTGTCAAAGGTGACCTTGTCCTGATAGCCGACCCATGCAGGGCAGCCCGGTTTCCACGCTTTGATTTTTGCCAGTGCTGCATCCATCTGGGTGCGTGGGTCCTGTCTGGTGATCAGTGCCTTCTGAACACCGCCGTCCCGAATCTTTCTGGTAATGGCGCGGGTGTCCAGATCAAAGATTGCGCTGATGTTTTTCTTCTCCAAAAATTCGTCGATGCGGCCTTCGCAACGGAAGTTGGAAGGCTGAGGACACCATTCACGGACGACCCATCCTCTTGCTGTGATGCTCTCATGCAGGTCATTTTCATGGTTGACACCATAGTTGCCGGTCAGTGGAAATGTTTCCACGACGATATTGTTGGCATTGGCAGGGTCTGTCAGGATTTCCTGAAAGCCTACCACGCTGGTATTAAATACCAGTTCCCCGATTGCATCCTCTGCGCTGCCCAGTCCATAGCCCTCGTACAGAGTTCCATCCTCCAGCAAGAGCCATGCCTTCTGCGCGTTTTTAAAAATATCCATATGCGTGACCTCCGTCCTTACCATCTGCTGTATCTATTTTTTTACAGCGTAATTTTTCCAACTACGCTCATAATATCCTCTTTCATTGCCAGCGCTGCTTTTCTTGCCTGCTGCGCAAAATCGTGTCCGTCGGTTCCTGCCTTCTTCCATGCGGTCAGAATCGCACGGGAAGAGTTGACCACCGCACCCAGTCCGTTTGCATCAAACGCACCTGCTACATCCTTTGCACCGCCGCCCTGTGCTCCGTAGCCCGGAACCAGGAAGAAGGTGTGCGGCATCTTCTGGCGCATCTCTGCCAGCTGCTCCGGGTAGGTTGCGCCGACAACTGCACCGACTCTGGAATAGCCGTAGTGGTTTTCGGTCTTGCTGCCCCACTGCTCGCACATTCCGCCCATGGTCTCATAGATGCTCTTATCGCCAATCTTCTGGTCCTGAAGCTCGCCGGAAGACGGATTGGAGGTTTTGACCAGAACGAAGATTCCTCTGTCCTTTTCATCGCAAATCGGCAGCAGAGGCTCGATGCCGTCCGAGCCCAGATAGCCGTTGACGGTGAGCATATCCGAGCCGAATGCGGAAGCAGCTTCGCCGTTGAGGTCGGTAACGCCCAGATGTGCCTTGGCGTATGCCTGCATGGTGGAGCCGATGTCGTTTCTCTTGCCGTCCATGATGACGACCATGCCCTTCTCCTGAGCATATTTGACCGTCTCGCACAGAGCCCACATTCCCTGCCAGCTGTACAGCTCATAGTAAGCAGCCTGTGGCTTGATTGCCGGCACGATGTCGCAGATTTCATCGATGATGGCCTTGTTGTACTCGAGGATAGCCTGTGCAGCAGCGTCGAAGGTGTTGCCGTACTGCTCGAATTTTTCATCCTTGATGTGCTGTGGGATGTAATCCAGCAGGGAGTCCAGGCCGACTACGCTTGGGTTTTGCATCTGTGCTATCTTTTCAATCAGTTTTTTCATCGTTTGGTTCCTCCATCTATCTTAAATTTGCTCTATGCGTTTTGAGATTCAAATACTGTTTTTCCGCCCAGGATGGTTCTGACGACCTTGCCGGTCAGCTCCAGACCATCAAACGGGGTATTCCGGCTCTTGCTGGAAAATTCCTTTGCATCCACCGTCCAAGTTTTGTCCGGGTCGAACAGAACGATGTCCGCCAAGCTGCCCTCTCTGAGGGTACCGCCCGGCAGGCGCATCAGGTTAGCCGGATTGGTGCTCATCAGGCGCACCAGCTCCACCAGACTCATGCCGCACTGATGAACCAGAACGGTGCAGGCAGCAGCAAAGCTGGTTTCCAATCCCACGATTCCGTTCGGTGCGGTGCGGAAGTCTGCCTTTTCCTCCGGAGCGTGCGGTGCATGGTCGGTTACGATGGCATCGATGGTTCCATCCAGAACACCTGTCACGATTGCCTCGCAGTCCTCCTGCTCACGCAGCGGCGGATTCATCCGGAAATTGGCATCCCGGCTCAGCAGCAGCCCATCGGTCATCATCATGTAGTGAGGAGCGGTCTCACAGGTAACCTTGACTCCCCGTTCCTTTGCCTCCCGAATCAGCTGAACCGAACCCTTGGTGCTGACATGGGCGATGTGAATGGCGGTATCAGAGCTTTCTGCCAGCACGATTTCCCGCGCTGTGATGCTGTCCTCGCTGGCGCGGTCCATTCCCTTGACTCCCAGTGTCCGGGAGATTCTGCCCTCGTTGATGATGCCGCCGTCGATGATGCTCAAATCCTCGCAGTGGCTGATGACCGGAACTCCCGCAGCTGCTGCCGCCTTGAGCGCCCGCAGCATCATGCCGCCGCTTTCCACCGGACGGCCGTCATCGCTGATTGCAACCGCTCCGCAGGCGTGCAGAGCTGCAATATCGTTAAGCTCCTGACCCTGCATTCCTTTGGTGATGGAAGCGATTGGGTAGACCCTTGCCGAGGCATCCTTTGCTTTTTCCAAAATATAGTCCAGCACCTCTTCGCTGTCGGTAACCGGCTTGGTGTTCGGCATACAGCAGACACCGGTCACCCCTCCTGCCGCTGCCGCACGACAGCCGGTCAGGATGTCCTCCTTGTGGGTAAAGCCCGGGTCGCGAAGATGAACATGGATATCCAAAAATCCCGGCGCCGCACACAGACCGGAGGCATCGATGACCTGCGCTCCCTGTGCAATCTTCTGTTCCGAAAGCCCTGCTCCCACCTTGGCAATCCTCTGGTCCTCCACCAAAATATCGCCGACAAAGTCAAGCGGCGGCTGGCAGGAAGGGTCCAGAATCCTTGCGTTGGTAACCAAAAGCTTTTCCACTCGAATCCCTTCTTTCCATCATTTTTTACTGCTGATGATCGTTTGGGTCCGGCATCTCGATGCAGATGGCAACCTGATCTTCGCCGTCCCGCTCCTGAACCGACACCCGAACAAATTCGTCGCGGGAGGTCGGCAGGTTTTTTCCCACATAATCTGCCCGAATCGGCAGTTCCCGATGCCCTCTGTCAATCAGGGCAGCCAGCTGAATACTCTTGGCTCGTCCTCTTTGCAGGATGGCATCCATCGCGGCGCGCACTGTACGCCCGGTATAAATCACATCATCCACCAGAATGATCTGTTTGCCCTCAATCGAAAACGGCAGGTCGGTCCGGTCAACCAGACCGGCATCCAGCTTTTTGTCGTCGCGGTACGGCGTCACATCCAGATAGCCGACCTCCACCACTGTACCCTCCAGCTCCGAGATTTTTTTGGCGATTCGCTGGGCCAGCTGGGCTCCGCGGGAAACGATGCCGATGATGCACAGATTTCCCGCACCCTTGTTGTGTTCGATGATTTCAAACGAAATTCTGGTAATTGCTCTCGACATGGCTTTCTGATCCATGATTTGTGTTTTTTCCACCAGCATACCATATCCTCCTCCGGCAGTGTTATCCTCGCTGTTTTTCAGGACTCGGGCATAAAAAAAGCTGCCTGTGCCCTTTCCGGCAGCAGACAGCAGGTTGTCACCAAATATTCCGAAAAACCGAGAGAAAACCCTCTCCGAATTTTTCTGCCGGAACGCTCCGGCCTCCAAAGCCCCCATCATGAGGATGCACCTTGGGATATGGTTACCCTATCAAACCTACCTTGCCAGCCTCACGGGACCGTCTTAAAGGAATTGCTCTTAGGATGTTGCTCATTTTCTTTTAAAATAAGTATACTCAATTTTTTCTGCGCTGTCTAGTGCTGATATGTCAAACCTCGCAGAAAAATCAAGTTTTTTTTAGCGGTTTTATCCAAGAGCTTTTGCACCATCGGACAATCCGCCCTCCTTCGGCAAACCCTTTTTTCTCAATTAAATGGAGATATTTCCGTCCCCGTCATAGTCATGGCGCAGACGCTCCTTGCGTTTTTCCTCTTCGTGCTGCTCATGCTGTGTGAGGTAAATGTCCAAAACTTGGTCAAGCTTCGACAGGGTGGAAGCGACTTTTGTATACAGCAGCGCAATCGAAGCCGCAGCACCGGCCAAAGCCAATGCAGCAGTAATCAGCGGCAGAATGCTTCTCTTCTTGTTTTCCATTTGGGTCATATCGATTCCTCCTTAAAAAGATCTCCTTTCGGATTTCGCATGGCATCCCCTTCATGCCATAGTTCTTCCCATCATTATATCATCTTCGCCCTCTTTTAGCAATCATGAATTGAAACTTTCCTGATACTCCGTCCTTTTTTGTTCTATTTGACAAATTCATTCCAACGGATACTTCTGCATTTTTTGGAAAAACCTTCACAAACTGTTTCAAAATCCTAAATTTTATGGTAAAATAAATAGGATACGATATACTTTGTTATCTTTCAAGATTTTATCAGAATTAGGAGTCCGCTTTATGAATAAGAAAATTTCACTCGGTGCGGCGCTGGCGCTCATGCTCGTCATCACCGCAGTCACCTTTTCCATCACGATGATTTTTTCCCGCCAGATGTTTTCCACCACCATCACCAACATCTCCCAGCGGGAGGCTATGTACGACAAGCTCTCGGAAATCGACAGCTATGTTCGCAGAAACTACTACGGCACCATCGATGAGGACAACCTCAACAACTACCTTGCCGCAGGCTACATCGCCGGTCTTTCCGACCGATATGCCACCTACTACACTGCGGCGGATTACACCAAAAAGCAGCAGGAAAATGCCGGCAAGTTCACCGGCATCGGCATCCGTGCCTCCCGCAGCGAAAGCGGCTTCATTCAGGTCAACGAGGTCTATCCCGATTCCCCTGCATCGGAAGCAGGCATCAAGGTGGGCGACCTGATTATCAAGGTCAACGAAATCGATGTCACCGCAGAAACCTATGACAGCGCCATCTCGGAAATCGGCGGCAAGGCCGGAACCAAGGTCAGCATGACCGTCCGCAGTGACAACAAGGACCGCGAGATTTCCGAAATCACCCGCCGTGTCGTCGTCACCCCGACCGTCTACTCCAAGATGATTGGAAATGCCGGATACATTAAGATTGTAGATTTCAACGAAAATACTTACGACCAGTTCAAGAAAGCGGTCGAAAACCTGATTGGAAACAATAAAGCAGAATCCCTGATTTTTGACCTGAGAAACAACACCGGCGGTCTGGTTGACCCGGCAATCAAGATGCTGGATATGCTGCTGCCGGAAGGTACCATCGCCACCGCCGTTTATCACGACGGCTCCACCGAGGTGCTCGGCGTTTCGGATGCAAACTGCATCGAGAAGCCGATGGCAGTCCTGACCAACGAGAACACCGCCAGCGCTGCCGAGCTGTTCACTCAGGCTCTGCGCGACTTCAGTGTTGCCAAATCGGTCGGCTCCACCACCTACGGTAAGGGCGTCATGCAGATTACCCACTCCCTGAAGGACGGCTCTGCCATCCGCATCACCGTCGCTCAGTACAATCCGCCCAAGAGCCCGAACTATGACGGCATCGGCATCAAGCCGGACTACGAGGTTGCTCTGACCGAGGAGCAGCAGAAGAACCTTGACCAGCTCAACGAGACCAACGACCCACAGCTGATGAAGGCGCTGGAAATCACCCGCTCCACACCGGCCTCCTCCCAGCCGGTCGTCGAAACCATCGGCGACAGCGGCAGCTCCGATGCGGAAAGTATCACCGAATCCGAGGAGCCCGCTACCGAGGAAACCACCACAGAGGAATAATCCATTCTGTCACAAAGGCAGGAGCTAAAATAGCTCCTGCCTTTTTTAGACCCGTTTTCCCGAACGGAGATTGACGCCGAGGCTCCCGAACACACAGCCGCAAATCAGCATGGAAAACAGCTTGACCAGCGCGCGCAAGGACGGGGTCTCTCCCAAGCTCAGGGAAATCAAAAAGCAGACGGAAAACAGAATCGCTGCACACAACAGCCCCAGAAAGAAGCCGTTCTGCCCCGAGCATCTGGCACAGAAAAAAGCTGCCGCCGCCGCAAGGACACAGCCCAGCAGCAGACCGATTCCCCTCGTTGCCCAAATCGGGATCCGTCCGGCAGACATCGCCAGCGCGAGCAATCCCATCAGCACCACCCCCAGCGCCGTCGCAGACAGGCATCCAACCGCCGCCGCCCGCATCTGGAGGTTTCTGCTCTGGCGGGATTTCTGCGCCGGACTGCCGCGAGATGTCATGGTCTTTTTTTCCATAAAAAATCACCCCGTATTCTGTCAGTAGATACGAACAGAATATTCGGGGTGTCCAATTTTTATTCATCCATGACGGATCGATTATTTGGATTTTTTCTCAGCCTGTTCCTGAGCCATTCTCTCGTTTGCAGTGATGTTCTGCTGAATGGACCAACGAGCCAGACGGATTTTGCTGCGGTCGCCTGCGGTTTCGATGACGATGGTGTCGTCCTTGATGCTGACAACTCTGCCGATGATGCCGCCGATGGTAACGATTTCATCTGCAACCTCGATGTTTTCACGCATCTTCTGAACTTCCTTGTCTCTCTTCTTCTGCGGACGGATCAGCAGGAAGTAGAATACAACGATCATCAGAATCAGAGGAATGAATGTTGCCACCATAGAAGCAGTATCGGTTGCTGCTGCGAGGTAAAGATTTGACATAGGGTTTTAGCACCTCCGTTAAATTGGACAAAATTCCCGGATATATGCTGGAAATCCCAAGAGAATCAGCCCGATATCCTGTCGGCAACGGAGTCAAATCCGCACCTGAAATTTTGTATACAAGCAATATTATACCTGTTTGACCGGTCGTTTGCAAGTAGTTTCCTGCAAAATTACCAAAGACTTCCCGTTAGATGCGGCGGCCAACCAGCGGCAGCGTCTGGGCGCGGAACTGCTCATAGCAGCCTTGGTCAAGCGCAGCGCGGATTTTTTCCATCAGCGTATTGTAGAAGTACAGGTTGTGCATAACCGCCAGACGCATTCCCAGCATCTCGTTTGCCTTGAGCAGATGGCGGATATAAGCGCGGCTGTGGCGCTGACAAACCGGGCAATCACACTCTGCATCGATTGGGCTGTCGTCCAGCTCATATTTTGCGTTGTTGATGTTGATGATTCCCTGCCAGGTAAACAGGTGGCCATGACGGGCATTTCGGCTGGGCATAACACAGTCGAACAAATCGACGCCGCGGTAGACCGCCTCGATGATGTTTGCCGGTGTGCCGACCCCCATCAGGTAGCGCGGCTTGTCCTTTGGCATATACGGCTCGACCGCCTCGATGATGTCATACATGACCGGTGCAGGTTCGCCCACTGCCAGTCCGCCGATTGCATAGCCGTCGCAGTCGATTTCAGCAATCTGCTTCATGTGCTCGATTCGCAGGTCCGGGAAGGTGGAGCCTTGGTTGATGCCGAACAGCATCTGGTTTGGGTTGATGGTATCCGGCAGTGCGTTCAGTCGGTTCATCTCGTTGCGGCAGCGGCGCAGCCAGCGAACGGTTCTGTCGATGGAGCGCTTGGTGTATTCTCGGGTTGCCGGGTTTTCGATGCACTCGTCAAATGCCATCGCGATGGTGGATGCCAGATTGGACTGGATTCTCATGCTTTCTTCCGGGCCCATGAAGATTCGTCTGCCGTCGATGTGCGACTGGAACTTAACTCCCTGCTCGCTGATGGTGCGCAGCTGTGCCAGAGAGAACACCTGAAAGCCGCCGCTGTCGGTCAGAATCGGGCCGTCCCATCCCATGAATCGATGCAGACCGCCCAGCGCTTTGATTTTTTCATCACCCGGACGCAGGTGCAGGTGGTAGGTATTGCACAGCTCTACCTGACATTTCAGGTCTTTCAGGTCATACGAGGAGATGCCGCCCTTGATGGCAGCGGAGGTGCCCACGTTCATAAAGGCAGGCGTCTGGACGGTGCCGTGTACCGTCTGAAATTCGCCGCGGCGTGCGCGTCCCTCCTGCTTGAGTAATTTATACATTCTGCTCCTCCTGTGCTCCAATCCGTTTTCCAAGCTCATACGCCTGCTGTGGATAATCCGTTTTCTCCAAATCCGCCTTAACCCAGCAGTTGTATGCCAGCACTCGGCCGCTGTCCTTCCAGTTCAGGTACCGGGCCAGCACCTCATAATGTGCAATCATTGCGTCCATCGCGCCTTCTCCGTCAGCGCAGGCAGCCAGCAGAACCGCCTGTCTCGGCTGGGTTCTGAGCGAGCCGCTGAAGTAGTAGAATCGGTCGATTGCCGCCTTGAGCTGTGCGCTCATTCCGTAATAGTACAGCGGGGTCACAAGCACAATCAAATCTGCCTCACGCACCGCCTGCTCCACCTGCGGCATATCGTCCTTCTGGACACAGCCGCTCTTGGTTCTGGAGCAGTAGTCGCACGCCAGACAAGGGCCAATCTTCATTCTGCCCAAATCCAGACGGGTCACCTCATGACCCGCCTCCTGAGCGCCTCGGATAAACTGCTCTGCCAACGCATTGGTTGTGCCGTTGAGGTGCGGGCTTCCAAACATCATGGTAATCTTCATTTTCAATCTTCCCCCTTCTGTTGTTGTCTATTTTCCTTCGGTTCCTGTTGCAATCATCATGGCATCACCAAAGGAAAAGAATCGATATTTTTCTTTGACGGCAAGCTCATAGGCCTTCATGGTGTTTTCGTAGCCGGCAAAGGCGCTGACCAGCATGATCAGGGTACTTTCCGGCAGATGGAAGTTGGTAATCAGCCCATCCAGCACCTTGAACTGGTAGCCCGGATAGATGAAGATATCGGTGTAACCCTCTTCCCGATGCAGCGGCAGACCCTGACGGGTGCCGACCGTTTCCAGCGTGCGGCAGCTGGTGGTACCGACTGCAATCACACGGCCGCCCTGTGCCTTGGTCTGGTTAATCAGGTCGGCGGTTTCCTGCGGCAGCTCGTAATGCTCCGAGTGCATCTTGTGGTCGGTGATTTCGTCCTCCTTCACCGGACGGAAGGTGCCCAGTCCAACATGGAGGGTCACATTGGCAATCTTGACCCCTTTGGCGCGCAGCTTGTCCATCAGCTCCTTGGTGAAGTGCAGTCCGGCTGTCGGTGCGGCTGCCGAGCCCAGCTCGTGGGAATAGACGGTCTGATAGCGCTCGTTGTCCTGTAGTTTTTCGGTGATGTAAGGCGGCAGCGGCATATTGCCAATCTGCTCCAAAATCGGGAAGATGCTTTCGCCCTCATAGGAAAAGCGAATCAAGCGGTTTCCGCCCTCCACCGTCTCCAAAACCTCGCCGTGCAGCAGTCCGTCGCCGAAGCTCAGACGAACCCCCGGCTTTGCCTTTTTGCCCGGTTTTACCAGAGTTTCCCAGACATCCTGCTCCTTTTGCTCGAGCAGCAGAACCTCGATGTTGGCTCCGGTGTCCTCCTTCTTGCCGTAAAGTCTTGCCGGAATGACACGGGAATCGTTGACAACCAGCAGGTCGCCCTCCTGCAAATAATCCAGAATGTCATAAAAATGGCGGTGACTGCACTGGCCGCTGGTGCGGTCCATCACCAACATTCGGGAATGGTCTCTCGGCTCGATTGGGGTCTGGGCAATCTGCTCCTGCGGCAAATCGAACCAAAAATCGGATTTTTTCATGAAATTACTCCTTCACTGTACAGGTGTAGAATTCTTGTCAGAGAGATGAGTCGGTTCTCATTCCCTGTCCGCAGCAGCCACAGCCGCACACGGTCATACAGATTTTATTGTACGATTTCTGCTTCCCGGTGTCAACCGCTATGCCCTGTTTTACCAAAAGAAATATGGATTCGATAGGGTAAGAATCACTGCAAGCGGGTGCTACAATCGCAAAGCGACGAAAGATTTTCTATTCCATCGTGCAAAAATTCCTTGACAGCCCCGAGTACGGGTGATAAGATAATGGCAAACACTCACAACTTTATATGAAAAACGATAGAGGTGCACCTTTCATTAGTAGCACAGGCTTAGGCTGCCAAAGCCGTTCGAAGCCTGAGTCAAAGGGAACGGTGCCGAAGGGGGTATCTTCGGCGGATACTGCCCTGGGGACGTTCTGAACAAGAACGCCACTGTCACCCGCAGCGTCGGGTGAAGCGCTATCTGTTTTTTCCTGGTTTCATGCGCCTGTTTCCTTTCGTGAGCATCGCACAGCAGGAAGAAAACCCCTATCAGTTTCGCCGGTTTGTAGAAAACCGGCTTTTTTCATATCTTGTTTGTTTCCGTCTGTTGGGGTTATTTTGAGGGAAACGAATGCATACAGTGTTTTAATCCTCATATTTTGGAAAGGATGCATCACGATGAAACAGTATCATGTAGCCGTTATCGGCGCGACCGGCATGGTCGGCCAAAGATTTCTCTCCCTGTTGGAGAACCACCCCTGGTTTACCGTCACCGTTGTGGCGGCCTCGGCAAGCTCCGCCGGAAAAACCTATGAGCAGGCAGTCTCCCACCGCTGGATGATGTCGACCCCGATTCCGGAGTCGGTGCGCTCTCTGGTGGTGCGGGATGCCGTTGCCGACGCCCGGGAGATTGCCGCCAGCGTTGACTTTGCCTTCTGCGCCGTTGACATGAACAAGGAAGACATCCGTGCTCTGGAAGAAACCTACGCGCGGCTGGAATGTCCCATCATGTCCAACAACTCTGCCCACCGCTTTACCCCCGATGTCCCGATGATTATTCCGGAAATCAACGACGACCACGCGCGCATCATCGAAGCGCAGAGAGCACGGCTGGGAACCAAGCGCGGCTTCATCGCCGTCAAGTCCAACTGCTCTCTGCAAAGCTATGTGCCTGCCCTGCACCCGCTGCGTCAGTTCGGCATCACCAAGGTTTTGGCCTGCACCTATCAGGCAATCTCCGGAGCGGGGAAAAACTTTGAAACCTGGCCGGAAATGGTGGACAATGTCATTCCGTTCATCGGCGGCGAGGAGGAAAAGAGCGAACGGGAGCCGCTCAAAATCTGGGGAAGCATCGACGGCGACCGCATCGTACCTGCCGTTTCTCCTTCCATCACCACCCAGTGCATCCGGGTGCCGGTTTCGGATGGGCATCTGGCTGCCGTTTTTGTCTCGTTTGAGCGCAAGCCAAGCATGGAGGAGATTCGTTCCTGTTGGGAACAGTTCTCCGGCTACCCTCAGCAGCACCAGCTACCCTCCGCTCCCAGCCAGTTTTTAACCTACTTTGAGGAGGAGAACCGTCCGCAGACCCGTTTGGACCGCGAGCTGGAAAACGGAATGGGCATCTCCATCGGCCGTCTGCGTGAGGACACCCAGTATGATTATAAATTTGTCTGCCTGTCGCACAACACCGTCCGCGGTGCCGCCGGAGGAGCGGTGCTGATGGCAGAAACCCTTGCCAGCAAGGGCTATCTTGATTAGAATAGAGAAGGTTTTTTTGATGAAACAGACCATTTTTACCGGTTCGGGCGTTGCCATTATCACCCCGATGAAGCCGGACGGCTCCATCCATTTCGAGCGTCTGGGACAGCTGATCGATTTCCAGATTGAAAACGGAACCGATGCCGTCATCATCTGCGGCACCACCGGAGAATCTGCCACCATGACCGAGGCCGAGCATCTGGAAACCATCGCCTATGCCGCCGAGCGTGTCAACCGCCGCGTTCCTCTGATTGCCGGTGCGGGCAGCAACAACACCGCTCATGCCGTAGCCATGTCCCGTCAGGCAAAGAAGGTCGGCGCTGATGCCCTGCTCCATGTGACCCCGTATTACAACAAAACCTCTCAGGCAGGGCTGGTACGCCACTTCCATGCGGTTGCCGATGCCTGTGACCTGCCAATCATCCTGTACAATGTTCCATCCAGAACCGGCGTCAACATCGCACCCGACACCTGCCGACAGCTGGCAGACCACCCCAACATTGTCGCCATCAAGGAGGCCAGCGGCAACATCTCACAGGTTGCCCAAATCGCACAGCTGTGCGGCGACCGTCTCGACCTCTATTCCGGAAACGACGACCAGATTGTCCCAATGCTTTCTCTGGGCGCCAAAGGCGTCATCTCGGTTCTGGCAAACATCATGCCGCGCCAGACCCACGAAATCTGCCAGCTCTTCTTTGACGGAAGGGTGGAACAGAGCCGCCGCCTTCAGCTGGAACTGCTGGAGCTGACCAATGCGCTGTTCTCGGATGTCAACCCGATTCCGGTCAAGGAGGCACTGAACCTGATGGGCATGGACTGCGGCGAATGCAGACTGCCTCTGACCGCTATGCAGCCGCAGGCACGCGAACACCTCGCCGAGCTGCTGAACCGCCATCACCTGATTCCTTAATTTCTCGGGCCGGGCCTCTGGTCCGGCTCCTGTTTTTTGAAAAAAGAAAGGACGTTCCAAATATGATTTCTATTCTTCTTTCCGGAGCCGGCGGCAAGATGGGGCAGGCTGTGACCCGTGCCGTTGCAGAACGCGACGACTGCCGCATCGCTGCCGGTCTGGACCTCCATCCGCTGGGCGGAGAGTATCCCATCTACACCTCCCCCGAACAGTGCGAGGTTACCTGCGATGTCATCATCGATTTTTCTCACCCATCGGTCACCCTGCCGCTGCTGGACTACGCTGTAGCGCACAGGATTCCGGCTGTCATCTGCACCACCGGGCTTTCGGAGGAGCAGACCGCACGACTCAAGGAGGCCGCCAACCGGATTCCAATCTTTTTCTCCGCCAATATGTCCATGGGAGTCTCGCTGCTGCGTGAGCTTGCCAAAAAGGCTGCCCGGGTATTGGGGGCGGATTTTGATATCGAGATTGTGGAAAAGCACCACAACCTCAAGGTGGACGCACCCAGCGGCACTGCGCTGATGCTGGCAGATGCGATTTCCGAGGAGCTGAGCCAGCCCGCTCAGTATGTCTATGACCGCCACAGCCGACGCGCGCCGCGCGCCCGCAACGAAATCGGAATCCATGCCGTGCGCGGCGGAACCATCGTCGGCAAACATGAAATCATCTTTGCCGGACACGACGAGGTGCTCACCCTCTCACACAGCGCGATGAGCAAGGAAATCTTTGCTGTCGGCGCCATTCGTGCCGCTCTGTTTTTAGTCGGACAGCAGCCGGGCTTATACGGCATGAGCGACCTGATGGACTGAGGTGCTTTGATGTCGATGAGTTCTTCTTCCCATTCCTGTCAGGATTGCCGATTCTGCTGGCAGGACGACCGCAGCACCGACTATCGGCGTCCGCCCTGCTTCTTCTGCCGCCGCAAAGGGAGCTTTTTCAGCCGAAACTACCGCATCGGAGAAGGCACAAGAATCAACCCCGACCAGCCTGCCTGCGAGCAGTTTTCCCCAAAAGAATAGATGGCACTAGAAAAGCCAGCATGAAAATTCATGCTGGCTTTTTGTATCGGGACAATCAGACTATTTCCGATTTCCTTTTTTTCGTTTTCCCTGCGTTTTGGACGGAGTCCGCGCCGGAGCTTTTTCCTGTGCCTTGATTGCGGAAGGTTCCTTCTCCTTGATGGCGGTTGGATCTGGGTGCTTGATTGCGGAAGGTTCCTTTTCCTTGATGGCAGTTGGGTCCGGGTGCTTAATCGCCGAAGGCTCCTTCTCCTTGATGGCGGTCGGGTCCGGGTGCTTAATCGCCGAAGGCTCCTTCTCCTTGATGGCAGTTGGGTCCGGGTGTTTGATTGCCGAAGGCTCCTTCTCTTTGATGGCAGTTGGGTCCGGGTGTTTGATTGCCGAAGGCTCCTTCTCTTTGATGGCGGTCGATTTTTCCGCCTTGCTCTGTTCTACCGCTGTGACGGTCCACAGCTGGTTTTCGCCTCCGCGCTCCCAAATCTGAACATGGGTGGCATCCTCGAGCGCAACATCCAGATATTTTCCGCTGGACAGCGAGCACAGACGAACCGCTGTCTGGTCCTCCTCAATTCTCCACAGCTGGCTTGAGGTTTCTACTTCGTCCCACTGATGGGTCCACGCACCGTTGACGACCCCGCCATCGATGATGTCCAGTGCCTTTTTGCTCTGAACATTGAGGATGCGATAGGAGCAGCCGTCTGCCGCCTGGACAAACTTCCACCGCTGAGCTGGGTCCTCCCGCTGTGCCTCCACGACAATCAGATTGTCCTGACCGGCAGTCAACAATCTGCCGTCCTGGGCTGCGATGTGGTATTCCTTCGTTTTGAACATCTTCATTTTGACCTCTCCTTTCCGAAAGGAGCAAACAGGATCGAGATTCCTCCTGTCAGGAGTCTTTTCAGCAAGCCCTTCCGATCATTTTTCGGCGAATGCAATCAAGCGCATCCGTATGCCATTTATTATAGCACCTGCTGAATCAATGGTCAAATCCCCGCGCAGCCCGTTACCCCGCCTGTTTGTGGGACGGGCATGGCATCGGCTCCTCCTCGTAGTCCTTGCCAAACAGATTTTGAAAATATCCTGCCTCACACAGCTTTTCTGCTGCCAAACCGCAAAGGCCCAGCACCACCATACCACCAAATGTTATCAGAGCCAGATAGATGATTCCCAACATTCCGCTTCCTCCTCGTCCGCATTTTGCATTGATTTGCACTATGCAAATTATTTTGCTAAAATCCGGCCGAATTCCCCGACGATTCCTGCTCTTTTGTCGGAAATCTCCCCGATTTCCAGCAAATTCGTCTGGGTTTTCGACCGTTTCCCTGCTGTAATTTTAGCACTACGCAAACGCAAAGTCAATAGCGCTGTGCAAATTTATTTATTCAATCGGTTGCGTCCCGCAAAGATGCGTGGTATAATAGGGAAAAAGGGAGGGAGAGCCGTGGAACAAAACATCCAGACCGGCAAACGGATTCAACAGCGCCGGGAAGAATTGGGGCTGAATCTGGGCGATATTGCAAAAGAGGTCGGCGTTGCCGTCTCGACGATTCAGCGTTATGAAAAAGGGAAGATTGAAAAGATCAAGCTGCCGGTCATCGAAGCGATTGCCAAGGCGCTTCAGGTAGACCCTGCATGGCTGCTCTGTCAAACCGACCGGATGACCGTTTCCTCCGTCGAGGTTTCTTCCATCTCCAACCTGATTCCTCTGCCTCAGACCTATCGGATTCCGCTGGTCGGGGAGATTGCCTGCGGCAGTCCTATCCTTGCCGAGGAAAATGTGGAGGAGATTTTGGAGATTCCGCAGCATATCAAGGCAGACTTTGCCCTGCGCTGTCACGGCGACAGCATGATTGGAGTCCATATCCACGACGGTGACATCGTGTATATCCGCCAGCAGCCGGATGTGGACAACGGTTCGATTGCCGCTGTCTGCATCGAAAATTCCGCTACCCTCAAGCGCGTCTACAAATACCCAGACAAGTTGGTTCTTTCTCCTGCCAACCCGCAGTATGAGCCTTTGGTCTACACCGGAGACGAGCTGTCACAGGTACGCATCTTGGGCAAGGCGGTCGGATTTATCAGCCTAATTCATTAAAGCAAAAACTCCATCTGAAGCGGAGACTGTTCACTGTCTCCCTTCAGATGGAGTTTTTTTTGTCCTGATGATGCAGCATCCCGAAATCAGGATGCCACTTTCCCCTTGCCCGCCCTCGTCCTTCAGTCAATGCTTGGGAATAACAATACACCTTATTCATGCCGTCGTGCGCTGTCGGGACATCACAATTTCAATGGGAGTCGAACCCTGTATCCGTCCCGGGACACTACCATGAGAGTGGACTCATTCTCAGCCACAGAGATCACATTCGCCCTAAAAGACTACCTTCTGTTGATCATCAGTCCAGTAAATCCGTTGTCCAGTTGGTCTGCTGAATCAGGTTATCCAAGCCGCGCAGCTGTGCGGACAGCCCGTCCACCTGCTTTTGCATCTGGCGGACATTGACCGTGCTGAAAATCTTAATCTCTGTCCGGGAGGCACGCTGGGCTGTCTGACCCGCCTCGTTGAGGAAATCCCGATAAAACCGCAGACGCAGCGTCATGCAGTCTCTGCGGGCAATCTGCTCGGTCAGGGTTTTTCCCTCCACCACCGTGCGGCTGTTGGTCAGGTTGATGCGTGCCATCAGCTCCTCGAGGCGCATCAGCTTCCGCTCCAGTTCCTCCAGCAGCTCCTCCGGAAGCTCCGCAGGCTGCTCGCCCTCCTGTACCGTTGCATTGTTGTATAATCTCATCTTCATCTGTTCGAGCTGCCGATTCAGGTCAGCGCGCTCCTGTAACGCTTCTGCCAGTTTCATTGTTGTCCTCCCTGTTCCGAATACATCTTTTTCACCGCTTCCGGCAGCACCGCTCCCACCAGATTTCCAACCGTCATCACCAGCAAGTAGCCCACTGCGGTCAGGCTCCACGCGTTTGCCACCGAGAAGTAGAACATATTCGCTACGCAGTGCTCAAAGCCACTGAGGATGAACACCATGATACCCAGCAAAATCCCAAGATATTTTCCGAGCGGATGCGGATTGCTGCGGTAGCTTTCCACCCCGATATAAATCATGATGTTGCAGAATATTGCCAGGATGAAGATGCTCAGCAGAGAATCGCCGAGCTTGGTCTGACACAGTGCCTGTGCCTTCTCTGCCAGTGCCGGGCCGTTGCGGGTCAGCCGCATGGCATATCCCACCAGCGCAGTCCCGACCAGGTTGCCTGCCCAAACCTGCGCCAGCCAGAGCAGGTAGCTGCCCTTGTTGGGGCTGTCCAGCAGATAGCACGCCTTGCCGGTGTAGAGGTGATACCCCATCGTACAGACTGTGAACAATCCGGTTGCAAACAGGGCAGCCCCCACCACCTTGCTCTCAACGCTGAGATACACAATTCCTCCAATTCCAATGCAGATTCCTGCCATCACCGATTTCAGCAGAGATTCCTTCCCAATCATCTGTTTCATCCTTCTTTCTGTCGAGTCAGGCTGCTCGATGTCAGCCGTCTGGCTCTATCATAGCAAAATCTGCCTTGTTTCGCAAGACACGACAGTCTGAATTTTGACTTCTGTTCTACAAAAAATAACAGCACCCCCGACAAAGCCTGTCTCCATCAGGGATGCTGTGCAGATTACAATTCAAACGAAACGGTGATTTGGTGGCGTCTCCAGTAGCCGGACATTGAATAGTAAGGGTCCTCGGTAACATCCTTCAGCAGGAACGGCGGCATCTGAAAACGCTCGGCTTCCTCGATGCTGTCAAACTCTACCTCGGCATACGCAAATTTTCCATCCACCAGATTACATTCCAGCAGATGTCCGTCCTCCAGCTGATAAACCCGATAATCCTTGTGGAGCATCGGAATCGGCAGAAGGGATTCCAGAGCCTCAAATTCCTCTTTGGTCAGCTCCTTCTCGATTTCCTGACGCGCCAACTTTCCCTTGCCCTTGATGCAAAGGATGTAGTCGGTGTGTCCGTCGCTGAAATCCCGGCGGCGAATCCGCACAACCGGTGTGGCTGCGCTCAGATAGCCCTGCCAGCTTTCTGCCTGACGAACCAGTGGCAGCGGCAGTGCCGTTACCTGATTCCAGTCAATTAAAAATTTGCGTTCAATTTCCATCTCCAATGCTCCTTCCAGACGGTGCGGCCTGTGCGGCACCGATTAGATATTGATGGTTTGGTCTACCTCCAGAAGATCCGGGTCCAAACCCTTCTTCATGGTCAGTGCGTCCAGAATATCGTGGTCGACAATCTGGGCATTTTTCTGAATGACAACGCGGTTTCCGATTCCCTCTTCCAGCAGCTCCACTGCCCGATAGCCCATCTGGCTCGCGATAATTCGGTCGCGGGCGGACGGAGTACCTCCACGCTGGATATGTCCCAGAACGGTTGCTCTGGATTCTACGCCGGTCTTTTCCTCAATGTATCTTGCCAGCTGGTGGACATCTGTGATGCCCTCCGACACGATGATAATAAAGTTATGCTTGCCGGTACGCAGGCTGCTGTTGATTTTTCCGATCACGTCGCGGTCAACATCAAAGCCAATCTCATTGACCCAGCAGGCAGTACCGCCGCAGGCAACGCTGGCATACAGTGCGAGGTGACCTGCGCCGTGACCCATTACCTCTACAACCGAGCAGCGGTCGTGAGATTCCGAGGTATCTCTCAGACGGTCGATTGCCTCTACTGCGGTGTTCAAAGCGGTATCGAAGCCGATGGTGTAGTCGGTGCAGGCAATATCGTTATCGATGGTACCCGGGATGCCGATACATGGGATGCCCTTCAGGGACAGCGCACGCGCACCCATAAAGGAGCCGTCTCCGCCGATGATGACCAGACCGTCAATGCCCATCTCTTTGCAGACAGCGACCGCCTGCATCTGACCCTCTTCGGTTTTAAACTCCTTGCAGCGAGCGGTCAGCAGCATGGTGCCTCCGCGGTGAAGAACGTTAGACACCGAGCGGATATTCATCTCGGACATATCGCCGTTAATCAAGCCGTTGTAGCCTCTGCGGATTCCCATGACCTTCATATCTTTTTTGATTGCAGTTCTGACCACCGAACGAATGGCAGCGTTCATACCTGGAGCATCGCCTCCGCTGGTCAGGATGCCAATCACCTTCTGCTTTTTCTCATTCATAACTTCCTTATCCTCCATTCAGCCAAGAGCCTCAGCAAGCTCCCCCTTATCACAAATGTCTCTGCCGCAGCGCCGCGGAACCTGTTTCCCGGCAGGCAGAATCTTAATCTTCTTCTCGACATTGTTAATTATAGAACATTTATTCTCTGCCGACAAGACACCTGCCGATAAAATTATAGCCAAAAACAACCGGTGAAAGATGTTCTGCTTGCCATACTTGTCTAAATCGCGAAGGATTTGCAGGTTTTTGCCCTCATCCTTCATTCTCAAGGGTACGAAGTCATGATCTTTGCGGCTCTACCAGAGCCACATTTTCCTCTCCGAGCAGAACGGCCATCTGCCGATACAGCGGAGTATTAAACGAAATCCACAGGCGGTGCGGGGCGCAGACCAGCTTGCCGCTGTCCAGGAAGAAGAAATAGACCGGCATCTCCCCTTCAAAGATTTCCAGATACTGCTGCGCCTTCTGGAACTCCCGACACTGATTGGAAGGCACCCGCAGATACAGTCCCGGACGCTTGCCCGTCTTGCGGCGGATTTCCCCGGAGACCGGCTTCGGGGCAGCGGGCTTCCCTATATTTTGCTCCGGCGCTTGCTCCGGCTGCTCCTCTCCCAGCATCTCCTGCGGGGTTGCCACCAGACTGCACGCCAGCTTTGCTTCCTCATCGTCGCGAATCCGAAGCCTGCCCTCGATGTACAGCACCTGATTTTCTTCAATCAGGTGGCGATAGCGGTCGTATGTCTGCGGAAAGACCAGCATCTCCATCGAGCCGGTGGTGTCCTCGATATTGACAAATGCCATGTAGCCGCGGCCCTTGACGATTTTCGTCCTCTTGGCTGTCACGATGCACAAGACCTTGACCAAATCTCCGTCGCGGTATCTGCCCTGCTCCATCATCTCGCTGGGGTCCTCCAAGTCGGTGACCAGCTCCTCCAGCGCCACCGTATTCAGCTGCTTTGCAACCTGCTGATACTGCGCCAGCGGATGTCCGGAGACATACAGGCCGGTGACCTCCTTCTCCATCGCCAGCTTGATTTCCGGTGGAAATTCTCCGCGCTCCGGCAGAACAAAGCCCTCTTTGGAGGCGGAGGACAGTTCCGGAGAGTCGAACAGGTTGAGCTGACCCTCCAGATTATTCTTGTGGCGGTCGTCGATGTCGCTCACCAGCATCCCGTAGCCTTCCAGCATCTCTCTGCGGTTGTGGCCGAAGCTGTCCAGCGCACCGCATTTAATCAGGCTTTCGATTGCCCTCTTGTTCAGCTCGTACCCGTACATCCGTTCGCACAGGTCGTCCAAATCGTGGAAGTCCCCGTTGAGGTCACGCTCCCGAACCAATGCCTGCATGACGCCCTTGCCCAGATTTTTGACTCCCAAAAATCCGAAGCGGATGCAGCCGTTCTCTACCGTAAAGCCGGTAGAGCTGTGGTTAATATCCGGCGGCAGAATCTTGATTTTCATCAGCTCACATTCCTTGAGGTAGCCGAGCATCTTATCGGTGTTGTCCAAAATGCTGGTCAGCAGCGCTGCCATATATTCTTTGGGATAGTGGGCCTTGAGATAGGCGGTGCGATATGCCACGATGGCATAGGCAGCCGCATGGGATTTATTGAAAGCATAGGAAGCGAAGGAGCTCATCTCGTCAAAGATTTCGTTTGCAATCTGCTCGCTGATTCCGTTGGCAACACAGCCGACGCACTCCACCGAGCCGTCCTCTTTTTTCGCGCCCCAGATAAAGTTCTGGCGCTCCTTCTCCATCACATCGTGCTTTTTCTTGGACATGGCGCGGCGCACCAAATCCGCACGCCCATAGGAATAGCCAGCCAGCTGGCGGCAAATCTGCATGACCTGCTCCTGATACACGATACAGCCGTAGGTCACCTCCAGAATCGGCTTGAGCTGCGGCGTCTTGTAGGTGATTTCCTGCGGATTGTGGCGGTTGCGGATATATTTCGGGATAGAATCCATCGGGCCGGGACGGTACAGAGAGATGACCGCAATCAAATCCTCCACCGATTCCGGCTTGAGCTGGGTCAGCACCTGCCTCATTCCACCCGACTCGAACTGAAAGACACCCTTCGCCTGACCGCGGGACATCATCTCAAAGGTCAGCGGGTCGGAAAGCGAAATCTGCTCAATCTCAAAGTCAGGCTCCTGTCTGCGAATCATCTCCTGAGCGTCGCTGATGACGGTCAGATTTCGCAGGCCCAGAAAATCCATCTTCAGCAGGCCCAGCTCCTCGAGCGTTGTCATGGTGTACTGGGTCACAATCGACTCATCGTTGGTTGCCAGCGGGACATATTTTTCCACCGCTTCTCGGGCAATCACCACACCTGCCGCATGGGTGGAGGCATGGCGGGGCATCCCTTCGATTTTGGAGGTCTGGTCAATCAGCTCCCGAACCTGCGGATCGCTTTCATACATGATTTTCAGGTCCGGCGCACGCTCGAGTGCATCCGCAATGGTGATATGCAGCTCCATCGGAATGGCCTTGGCAACCTTGTCCACCTTTTGGTAGTCCAGCCCCATTACCCTGCCGACATCCCGCACGCCGCCTCTGGCTGCCATTGTGCCGAAGGTGATAATCTGGGAGACACGCTCCTTGCCATATTTGCGAATGACATAGTCGATGACCTCTTCCCGTCGTTCATAACAGAAGTCAATATCGAAGTCCGGCATACTGACACGCTCAGGGTTGAGGAATCGCTCAAAGAGGAGGTTGTACTTCATCGGGTCGATGCCCGTGATTCCGATGCAGTAAGCAGCAATACTGCCTGCACCCGAGCCTCTGCCCGGCCCGACCGGGATTCCCTTGCTTTTGGCATAGTCGATGAAATCCCAGACAATCAGGTAGTAATCGACATAGCCCATCTTTTCGATGACTGACAGTTCATACTCCAGCCGCTGGCGGTACTCCTCGGGCGGGTTCTGCCCATAGTTGCGGTAAAATCCTTCGTAGCACTTGTCCCGGAAAAAGGTCACATTGTCCTTTCCGTCCGGAACCTCAAACCGCGGAAGGATGTGGTGTCCAAAGGTAAACTCCACCTGACAGCGCTGGGCGATTCGAACCGTGTTGTCCAGCGCCTCCTGCACAATCTGCTCGTCCCCGATTCGCTCGCGCATGGCCTGCGCCATCTCGTCGCGGGATTTCACATAAAATTCCTGCGTTTCAAACTCCATCCCGTTGTCCTCTTCGAGGGTATGGTTGGTCTGGATGCAGAGCAGGATTTTCTGGGTTGAGCTGTCCTCTCGGGTCAGGTAGTGGCAGTCATTGGTTGCGACCAGCCCGACTCCCAGCTCCCGGGACAGCCGAACCAAATCCGGCAAAATCTTCTGCTGTTCGTGGATGCCGTGGTTTTGCAGCTCGATAAAATAATGGTCCTTTCCAAACAGCTCCAGATAAAATTCGGCAGCCTCCCGCGCCCGCTGATAATCGTTCTGATTGAGACTGCGCGGCACCTCGCCTGCCAGACACGCCGAAAGGGCAATCAAGCCCTCCGAGTGCTCCCGAAGCAGGTCGCGGTCGATGCGGGGCTTAAAGTAAAATCCCTCGGTAAAGCTGCGGGAGACCATCTTGATGAGGTTCTGGTATCCGGTCTCATTTTCGCACAGCAGCACCAAATGGTACGGCGAGGTGTCCAGACCGCTAACCTTATCAAAGCGGGTCCGCGGCGCTACATAGACCTCGCACCCGATGATCGGGTGGATGCCGTTTGCCTTTGCTTCCTTATAAAAATCGATTGCGCCGTACATCACGCCGTGGTCGGTAATCGCCACCGAATCCTGACCCAACTGCTTGACCCGCTGAATCAGCTGTTTGATTCTACACGCTCCGTCCAGCAGGCTGTACTCGCTGTGCAGATGCAGATGTACAAATTGATCCCCCATCCTGCCGTACTCCTTTCCTCTCCTGTGCTATTCTTCCTGTCGAAGCTGGTGGGCAATCTGGCTGATTTTCTGAAGCCGATGATTGATGCCCGAGCGGGACACACCCAACAGCTCGCCCAGCTCCCGCAGCGACATATCCGGATTCTGCAAACGCGCCTCTCCGGTCTGCTTGAGCGGAACCTCCAGATTCTGGAACGCTCCCGTCTCCTGAAGATAGCGGATATCCGCCATCTGTGCCATCGAAGCGCTGACCGTTTTTTCGATGTTATAGGTCTCGCAGTTGGTCACACGGTTGACCTTGTTTCGCATATCCTTATAAATCTTGACATTGACCACATCCATCATCGCGCCGGTTGCCCCCACCATGGTCAACAGCTCCTCGATGGAGCTGCTGTCCTTGCAGTAAACAATCTGCTGTCCCCGTCGGGTGGTCAGCTTGAAGTTGAGCTGAAGCTCCTCCAGCACCCGCAGCAGCACCTGTGCGGTCTGCTCCTGCGGCAGAACAAATTCCAGATGATAGTCCTTTTGCGGGTCGCTGATATTGGAGCAGCTCAGGAAAGCACCTGCCAAAAAGGCGTGGCGATGCTCCGGGTCCTCCAGCAGCTCCCAGTTGCAATCGGGACGGCAGCCATTTTCCCCCTCCTGATGCCCGAAAAAGGACAGGATTGTTTTCCTGTCCTCTTCATCATCTACGCTGACTGCGAAGGTAGACTGCTGAAAATTGCCGATATACTCCCTGGTGGTGACGCTGGTCTGCATGGGAATCTGCTGGAAAATCAGCTTGGCATAGAGCTTGGCAATATATTTATTCTCTGATGTCATCGAGATGCTCTGCTCGGAAAAGCTTTTTCCGCACAACAGCATCCCATAGGAAAATGCTTTTTTATTTCGGGCAATCAGCCCCTTGTTGTGGCTGATCTCGCTCTTGACCTTGGTCGCAAATGTCACCGTTGTGTGACCTCCTTACCGTCTTGCCTTGTTCTCTGCTGTGCCCAGCTACAGCTTCTTCTTTTCGATATCCCGATGGCTGGTGATGACGCGCAATCCCTTTGCCTTCAGGTGCTCGGACAGCTTGAGCGCAATGGTCACCGAGCGGTGCTTGCCGCCGGTGCAACCAATCGCAATCATCAGCTGACTCTTGTGCTCGTCGTGCCGATACAGCGGAATCATGTAATCGATAAAATCATACAGCCGCGTCAAAAAGCCCTCGGTTTTGGGCGAGCGCAGCACATAGTCCTGAACCGGTTGGTCCAGTCCGGTCTTGCTCCGAAGCTGTTCGTCGTAGAAGGGATTGGGCAAACACCGCACGTCGAACATCAAATCCGCATCCGCCGGAACCCCGTACTTAAATCCGAAGGAGATGCAGTTCACCACGAAATCATCCTCGCTCGGGTCGTCGCTGCGGAACAAATCATGGATATTGCTTCGCAGCTGGGAAGCCGACAGCAGGGTGGTATCGATAATCATATCCGCGCGCTCCCGAACCGGACGCAGCAGCTCCCGCTCCTGATTGATGGCGCGGGTCAGGGAGGCACTGCGCCCCATCAGCGGATGAGGTCGGCGCGTGATTTTATAGCGGTTGATCAGCTCCTCGTTGGCTGCATCCAAAAACAGAATCTGGTAGCTGACCTTCTCCCGGTCCAGCTCCGCCAGAGCATCCATCAGCTCTTGCAAAGGGTCCTTGCTGCTCAGCGTTCCGCGCAGCCCCCGAACATCAATCATCAAGGCCACGCGGTCGATTCCGCCCGTTTCCCCGGCAGATACCCCGGAGCTTAAATGAATGATTTTGGTAATCAGCGCCGGAGGAATATTGTCGATGCAGTAAACCCCGACATCCTCCAGTGCGTCCATCGCCGACGACTTGCCCGCGCCCGACATTCCCGTTACAATCATAAACCGCATATCCCGAACCCCCTCTTGCAGTGTCCGCTACGGCAGACGCCTTACTTCCAATTCCAGCTCATAGCCGGTTTTTTCTTTGACACATTCCCGAATCCGGTCGGCCAACTCCAGCACATCCCGACAGGTCGCAGACCCAATGTTAATAACAAAGCCCGCGTGCTTGGTGCTCACCTGTGCGCCGCCCACCGTTGTGCCCCGCAGACCGCACTCATCAATCAGCTGGGAGGCATAAGCTCCCTGCGGACGCTGAAAGGTGCTGCCTGCGCTGGGATATTCCAAAGGCTGCTTTGCCTGTCGTTGTCCGATGATTCTGTCCATCTCCTGCTGAATTTCCGCCTGTTCGCCCTCTTGCAGGACAAAGGCGGCCCGAAGGATACAGCCTCCGTCATATTCCGGCTCCATAAAGCAGCTGTGCCGATAGGACAGCTTCAGCTCCTGCGCAGAAAGGCGGACGATTTCCCCTTTCTGATTCAGGTATTCCACCCAAAGCAGGCGATCCTTCATCTCTCCTCCGTATGCACCGGCATTCATATAGACCGCTCCGCCGACGCTTCCGGGAATCCCCCATGCAAATTCCAGTCCGGTCAGTCCTGCCCGACAGGCCGCACTGCAAACCGCAGACAGCTTTTTCCCGGCAGGCGCCTGAATGGTCGTTTGATCCACCACGATTTCTCCATCGAAGTCGGAGGAGAGCAGCACAACGACTCCGTCCAGACCGTCATCGCTGACGAGCAGGTTGGAGCCGTTTCCCAGAAACCAGCTGTCCAGACCCTTGCTTCGGAGATAGCGCATCAGCTCTGCCAACTGTGTGCGGTTTTGTGGGATACACATTGCTTTTGCCGGTCCACCAATCTTAAAACTGGTGTGCCGGCTCATCGGCTCCTCCCACATGACCTCCATCTTCAACTGTTCGCACAGCTGTTTCAGCTCTTCTCTGCTGTTCTGATTCAAACCAGCCATCAGCCAATCCCCTTCCTTCTTTTCCTAATGCAGCAGTCCAGCCCGCTTTTGGGCAACCACCTGCTCAAATCGCTCCAAGTCCGCATTGACAATCAAAGACTCCGGAAAGTCAATCTCCTCCAATGCGGTCAAGGCGCTCGTAAACACCCCGATATTGCCTGCAAAGTGGGAATCGGTGTTGACCACGACCGGAACCTCCAGCTTTTTGCACAGACGCAGGATTTCCATGTACCTCGGAATACAGGAAGAACCCGGAAGGAAACAGCTGTTGTTGACCTCCACCAGCTTCCCGTACTCCCGAAATGCCGTCAAGACCTTCTGCTCGTCAAATTCATAATCCCCCTTGGCACAATGCCCGATAACATCCACCAGCGGATTGCAGGCAATTCTGAGCCATGCCTTAGTGTGTTCTTCCCGGGTAGTGTGCGGGAACAGCCTGCCGTGCATCGAGGCGATGACCCATTCCAGCCCGGCTAGGATGGAATCCCCGACATCCAGACCGCCTTCGCTGTCCATGATGTTGGCCTCCACCCCATGCAGGATATTCACCCCGCAGTAAACGGAAGGAATGTCCCACTGGCACTGGATATGCCAGATGTGCGGAGCGTCCGGCATGGCGGGCCCGTGCTCGGTCATCGCAAGATAGGACAATCCCTGCTCCTGAGCCGCCTTGATATTTTCCAAAATCGTGCTGTAAGCATGGTCACTGGCAATGCTGTGTGTATGGGTATCCGCAATCAGTTTTTGCATCGTTTTGTTCCCCCTTCTGCTCGAAGCCCTTCCTGTATCCCGATTCCGGGCAAAGCGTTGCTATGCCTTAGTATGCGTTGTAATCCGGTGCGTTGCGCAGCGCCTCTTCCGGAATATCGTCCACCATGCCCAACTGCTTGAGCAGCTCCTGAGCGGCATTGTAGCCCATCTTTTTCTGACGGTTGTTCATCGCAGCTACCTCGATGATGACAGCCAGATTTCGTCCTGTCTTGACCGGAATGGTCAGGGACGGAATCTTGATGCCCAAAATCTCGGTACATTCATCGTTCATACCCATGCGGTCGTATACCTTAGTCTTATCCCACGGTTCCAGTGCGATGACCATATCGACCTTCTCTGTCATCTTGACCGAGCCCATACCAAAGATTCTGCGGGCATTGATGATGCCGACGCCGCGCAGCTCCATAAAGTGGCGGATATTCGCCGGAGAGGAGCCGACCAGCGTTTTATCCGAAACGCGGCGAATTTCAACCGCATCGTCCGCAATCAGACGGTGGCCTCTCTTAATCAGCTCGATTGCGGTCTCGCTCTTACCGACGCCGCTCTCGCCCAGCAGCAGGATACCTTCGCCGTAGACCTCCACCAGTACACCGTGACGGGTGATGCGGGGAGCCAGATCAACCTTGAGGGTGGCAATCATCGTTGCCATAAAGTCGCAGGTCGCCTGATTGGTTCGCAGCAGCGGAACCCCGTAGATATTGGCAGCGCTGACCATCTCCTCCGGAATTTCCAGATTGCGGGAGATGATGACCGCCGGGATGTTCTGGGAGAAAAAGCGGTCCAGAAATTCCTTGCGCTCCTCGGGGGTATATTTTTCCATATAGGCAAATTCGCCCAGACCAAACAGCTGGATGCGGCTGCTGTCGAAGTAGTCATAAAACCCGCACAGCTGCAATCCGGGACGGTTGATGTCCACCGTCGTTACCATGATTTCCTTTGGGTCCCTCGGCATATAAACCATTTCCAGCTTCAAATCCTCAATCAGTTTTGACAATGCAACCGAATACAGCTTTGCCATAAACAAGCCTCCTTAACATCGCCTCTCCCCAAAAACGGGAGCTTCTTCATTTTGATGTGCCGCAGTTTTCCTGCAAGATAGTTACTGTTATTATATCACATCTGAAACTGCAAGAAAACTATCCCCACCAATTTCTTTCCCCTGAATCAAAAAACACCGAACCGCCCGAGCATCCCACACAGGGAATCCTCCGGCAATCCGGTGAAATCGGTTGCTATTCTGTTTCAAATTCAAACGAAACCGCCGCAAACTCTGCTCCATTTTCGGCTTCCGGCTCACTCCCGTCCGGGCGTTCGAGTCCCAGCGTATCGTAGTATTCCTCGGAATAGACAATGTTCTGATACGGAAACTCCTGCTGGATTTTCTTGACATATTCGAACGGATGCTCCATCGGGGTCATCCCCAGCTTGTCGGAAATGGCATCCAGCACCGCTGAAACCTCGTTGGAATTATCATAGCTGACCGTTTCCTCCGAGCGGCGAAACTCCAGATACTGCGCCTTGTCCCATCCAATCATCTGCTGCAAGGTGTTGGTATTTCCGACCGCCAGAATCAGCCGCAAAAAGTCGCGGAAGTCCCGCGCCAGCGGATAAACATACTGCTCGCCGCAAGGCTCCGGATTGACGCAGAAAACCATCTGACCGAATCCGTCCAGAAAGCAGTAGTGGATGCCGTTGTCCCAGCCGATGATCTGCGCCCCGACCGGAGTACAAAAATATGGCCCCGCATCGTTTGGATTCGGTGCTTCCAGCCCAATCCAACTGCCGTCCAGCATCAGCTCCCGATATTGCTCGTACCAAGATTTCATCCCATTCCCTCCGTTTCCAATCAAGCGGATATAAAAAAACAGGAAACGACAAACGCGTTTCCTGTTTTTGTGGTGAGGACAAGTGGACTTGAACCACCGACCCCTTGCATGTCAAGCAAGTACTCTAACCAACTGAGCTATGCCCTCTTATCATGGTGGAGACGAGGAGGATCGAACTCCCGACCTTACGGATGCGAACCGTACGCGCTCCCAGCTGCGCTACGCCCCCGCATTTTTTCGACAAGTGATAGTATACAGGATTCCCCTTAAAATGTCAAGTATTTTTTTAAAAAAAGTTGGTGGATTTTATCCCGTCAATGTGGTATTCTGTTTGATGGAACAGCACATTTTGTATGTAATATCATAAGAAGGACGGACCAATCATCATGAAAACAGGAATCATCTTTGATTTAGACGGCACCCTTTGGGATGCCACCGAGCAGATGCTGCCGGCATGGAACCAGGTACTGGCTCGATACAGCAACCGCACCCCCATGACCCTCGCAGAAATTCGCAGCTATATGGGCAAAACGGTGGAGGAAATCGCCGCTGCCGCTCTGCCCAATGTCCCGGAAGAGATGCGGGTTGCCGTATTCAACCAGTGCTGCATCGAGGAGCTTCCGTGGCTCAAGGAGCATCCCGGCACCGTCTATCCGGATGTCCCACAGGTGCTGCGGCAGCTTGCCGGACAATATCCTCTCTACATCGTCAGCAACTGTCAGGACGGCTATATCCAAACCTTTTTGGAGGTTTCCGGGTTGGGAGACTGCTTTGCCGACTTCACCTGCTCCGGCATGACCGGACTGGGCAAGGGCAGCAACATCCGTTTGATGGTGGAAAAGCATCATCTGGAACAGGCGGTCTATCTCGGCGACACGCAGGGAGACTATCAGGCTTGCCAAAAGGCACGGATTCCGTTCATCCATGCCGCCTACGGTATGGGCGCCGTGGACCAGCCGGTTCACCGCATCCTGCATTTTTCCGAGCTGCCCGCCGTTTTGTCCGAGCTTCTGTAGCAAAAAAGCAGACCTCCAACAGAGGTCTGCTTTTTCTTTTATTCAAACCACTTTGGTTCTTCGCTCTCGCCCAAAACCAAAAATCCGTCATAGCCCTGTTCCTGCAAACGGTTGAGGAACTTGCCCATCTTCTTCGGGCGGCCAAAGACGCTGGCATCCAGCCCCTGCTCCCGCAGCTCGTCGGTTTTCAGCACGGCCTGTGCGCCCTGCTCCTCATCGCACAAAACGGCAACCCGTTTGCGGCGGTTCGGAATGGCAAAGCCCTGCTCCTCCATAATCTGGAAGATGCGCTCGAAGCCAATCGAGAAGCCGACTGCCGGAACATCCTCGCCGGTAAATTTTCCAACCAGACCGTCGTAGCGTCCGCCGCCGCCGACTGCGCCGCGGAACTTGTTGGACTGAATCTCAAAAACGGTTCCGGTGTAGTAGCCCTGACCGCGAATCAGCAACATATCAAAGACAACATCGTACCGGCCCTGAGCCAGTGTGTTTGCATCCTCGATAATCTTTCTCAGCTGGGCTGCAATCTGCTCCTGACCGCACATCTGCTCTGCCTGTTCGAGGGTGCAGCCGCCATCCAGCAGCTCCCGGATTCTGCCGCATACCTCTGCATCCAGACCCTTGCCTGCCAGCTCCTCCAGAACGCCCTCTGTGCCAATCTTGTCCCACTTGTCCAAGGTGACGCAGACGGTATCCATCTGCTCGTCCGGGATTCCAACATGATTGAGTACCCCTTTGAGCACACGGCGGTCGTTGATGCGGATGGTGAAGGAGCCGATGTCCAGCTTGAGCAGAGCGGTTGCGGTGGTGTGAATCAGCTCAAGCTCGCACAGCGGAGAATCGCTGCCCAGAATATCGATGTCGCACTGTACAAATTCTCTCATGCGGCCCTTCTGCGGACGCTCTGCACGATAGGATTTGTCAATCTGAATACATTTAAATGGATTAGACAGCTTGGAGCGGTTGCCGGCATAAAAGCGGCTGAGCGGCAGGGTCAGGTCATAGCGCAGACCCAAATCAGCCAGCTGGCTGCTGTCGCCTGCTGCCAGAGCAGCGTCCAGCTTTTCTCCGCGTTTGAGGATTTTGAACATCAGGTTCAGGTTATCCCCGCCCTCGCTCTTTTCTAGGTTTTCTATATCCTCGATGGCAGGGGTCATGATTCTCTCAAATCCTGCCGCACGATAGGTGTCCAAGATGACATTCTGCAAATAGTCTCTCAGCAGCGTCTGGGACGGCAGATAATCCGCTGTTCCCTTGACCGGGTTGATCTTCATAAACAATCCATCCTCCTTAAAAAATCATTTCTTGTGGTATCATGATACTATATTCTCCCACTGTTTGTCCAGCCCTTTTCGGCCTTTTACTCATTGGGAGATTCGATGCCGCCGTAAGGCTTTGCCTGTACGCGCTGTAAAGAGGAACGAATTGCCCCCGTCGGGCAGAACGCTTTGCAGTCGCCGCAGCGGATACACTCGGTGCTGTTGGGCTTTTCCCAAACCGGAATATCCATGCCGCACACCTTCTGACAGCCTCCGCAGCGGACGCACAGCTCCTCGTCAACGGTAAAGCGGTACAGCGCAATCGGGTTGAACACGCCGTAGACCGCACCCAGCGGACACAGGTACTTGCAGAACGGGCGGTTGTACTTGACCGACAGAACCAGAATGGTCACCAGCAGCAGGCTCTTCCAGCTGAACAAGACGCCGATTGCCGAGCGCAGTCCCGGGTTGGAGGCCAGCAGCGGCCAGCCGCCCAGCAGCGTTCCGCTCGGACAGATGTACTTGCAGAACCACGGGTCGCCCATTCCTGCCGCTCCCAGTACCGTCATCGGCAGGATGATGACAAACAGCACCAGCACAACATAGCGTCCGTATCTCAGGAAGCGGTGTCCCGGCATATTTTTCTTCTTTTGGAACAGCGGAATTTTGTGCAGCAGGTCCTGTACCCAGCCGAACGGGCAGAGCCATCCACACACAAACCGTCCCATCAAGGAGCCAAACAGCATGAGGAAGCCAAAGACATAGCAGGACATCTTGAATTTTCCGCTGTCCAGCACTGCCTGAAGCGAACCGATGGGGCAGGCTCCCAGCGCCCCGGGGCAGGAGTAACAGCTAAGGCCCGGCACGCAGACCTGCTTGGTAGCTCCGCGGTAAATCTTTCCTTCGACAAATCCCTTCAGGTAGCCGTTGGTGACGGCAAACCACGCCGCCTGACACCACAGGCGGATGCTTTTCTTTCGTTTAGCCAATTCCAATACACTCCATACAAATATTTACTGCCTTGGTCAGCACCAGCTTTGCCTCTCCGCTGGAAACTCCGATTGCAATCAGCACCAGCGAAAGCACAATCAGCGCAAGCGGCAGCAGATTGCGTTTCATCATATTTTTGTTCATCGTCTATTTCTCCAATAACTGAAGTCTGGCATCGACTATCTCCTGCCATGCTTCCTTTTTTCTTGCCCCTACCACGGCTTCGCCGAGCAGCTTTCCCTGAGAATCCACAAAGAAGGTGGTGGGAACGCCCGGGATTGATTCCATCAAAACATTCAGAAATGCCTTGTCCGGAACCAGATTCTGATAATCGGCGCCGGTCAGTCTAAGGGCCTGCTTTGCCAGGTCGATTTGTTCCTCCACCTGATTTCCCTTTTGGTCCAGCACATCGGTGCAGATTCCGACAATCTGTACGTCGCCCGGTGTCTGCGCATATTCCTTCGCCAGTTCGCCCAGCTCCGGCAGCTCGCTCAGACAGGGATTGCAGAAGGTTGCCCAGATGTTAATCATCGTCATCTGATGCTCTGCAAACAGCTCCGAGTCTACTTCGTTTCCGTCAAGGTCGGTCAGGGACAGCTCCTCAAACGGGCCTGCCTCCTCCTGCGCCTCGGCTTGCTGGAACCCTGTTCCGGCAGTGCTGATGTCCGCCGTTTTCTGTTCTGTACCGCAGCCGGAAACGCTGACCGTCAACACCGCCGCAGCCAACAGAACCATTATCCTTTTTTTCAGCATGATGCACCCTTTCTTCTGCTGTTTTTTTCCTGTTTCCCTGCGAGGCGCACCGCCCCGCTACCATCTATTATATCTGTCTGTTTGCCCGCTGTCCAGCCCCAAAAGCGACTTGTAGGGATTGGCTAGCGGCTTTTTTGTTCACATTTTCCTTCCCTCCGTTGTGAAGAATCCTTACGCTGTCCGTCGTTTTCTATCCAGACAGCCAAAATGCACCGCCAAAAATCCACAACAAATTCCATTCTGACAAAAGAAAAGATTGCTTTTTGTCAAAGATTGCCCTATACTTTTATAGAGAAACCGCATGACTATTACAAGGGAGGTTGATTATGCGTATCGCTATCTTCACAGAAACCTATCTGCCACAAATCAACGGTGTGGTTACACATATTAAAATTCTCAAAGAAGGGCTGGAGGCTCTGGGACATACCGTGCTGATTGTCACCGCCGACTCCAAGACCCGCAAGCATTATATCGACGGGGATGTGCTGCACTGTCCGGCACACAACCTCAAGCGCATCTACGGGCTGGATCTGGCCTCTCCAGTCAGCCGCGCCCGCCTGCACTATCTGCGCGAATTTAACCCGGACATCATCCATGTCCACAATGAATTCAGCATCGGGCTCAGCGGCATGAACATCGCTAAAATCCTTCATGTTCCGGTCGTCTACACCCTGCACACCATGTACGATGACTACATCTATTACATCGCACCCAAGGCTCTGGTGCCGTTGACCACCAAGCTGTCCCACCGCTACTTCCGCTATTTCCCGCAGCACGCCAATGCTGTGACCGGCCCATCCAAAAAATGTCAGGAATACACCGCCGAAATCGGCAGCGACAAGAAGGTGGAGGTCATCCCCAATCCGGTCGAGCTGGATGCGTTTGCTCCCGAGTCCTCGACCCCGGAGCAGCGGGCACAAATCCGCGAACAGTTCGGCATCCCGAAGGATGCCACCGTTGCCTGCTTTGTCGGCAGACTGGGACAGGAAAAAAGCGTGGATGTTCTGCTGCGCTTCTGGGCGCAGGAGATGAAGCCAGAGGACGGAATGTACCTGCTGATTGTCGGGGACGGCCCGGAAAAGCCGCACCTCGAACAGCTTGCCCGAGAGCTTCGCATCACCGACCGGGTCATCTTCACCGGCAAGGTCATGCACCCGGACCTGCCTCCGTACATCCACACCTGCGACATCTATGTCACTGCTTCTCTGTCTGACACCAACTCCATCTCGATGTTGGAGGGCATGGCTGGCGGTCTGCCGGTTTTGCAGCTGTATGACGAGCTCAATGCCGACCAGGTTCGCGACGGTGTCAACGGCTATATGTTCCGAAATGCCAAGGAGATGGGCCAGCGTCTGCGCCAGATTCGCGACATGGACCCTCAGGAGCTTCAGGCTCTGAAAAACTCGGTCATCCAATCGGTCAAAAATTCGGGCGCACAGACCCTTGCAAACTATATTCAGACCATCTACTACAATATTTATCAGTCCCATCCCCCGAAAAGACCTCCGCTCTTCCATCTGCCGGCCCAGCTGAAAACTCTTTCCAGACGCAAGTAGCTCCCAAATTTTATCCCAACTTCATTCGATTGTGTTCTTTGGAAACCCCTGCCATACGTGCAGGGGTTTTTGTGCTTTCTGTATAAAAATCGTTTTTCTCCTTGACTTTTTTCTTCCATAATGGTAGAATTCACATGAATTTTATTTTTTCGAAAGGTGGTTTTTTCTTGGATACTTCCCTTTTCACAAGCTGCCGTGACCGCGTTTTGGACAACTGCGGCAAGGTCATCCTCGGCAAAGAGGATGCCATCAAACTGATTTTTACCTGTTTTCTCTGTTCGGGTCATGTGCTGCTGGAGGATGTACCCGGAACCGGAAAGACGATGCTGCTGCGCGCCTTTTCCAAAACCATCGGCAGCAGCTTTAAACGAATCCAGTTTACCCCCGACCTGCTGCCCTCTGACCTGACCGGCATTAACTTTTACAACCAGAAAAGCGGAGAATTCCAGTTCCGGGAAGGCCCGCTTTTTTCCAATATTATTCTGGCAGATGAGATTAACCGTGCCACCCCTCGTACCCAGTCCAGCCTTTTGGAGGCGATGGAGGAACGCCAGATTTCGGTAGACGGCGTCACCACCCCGCTCGAGGAGCCATTCATGGTAATGGCAACCCAAAACCCGCTGGAATCCTACGGAACCTTCCCTCTGCCGGAAGCTCAAATCGACCGATTTTTCATGAAGCTCAAGCTGGGCTACATGACCCGTCAGCAGGAGCTGTCTGTCATCAGCCGCCCTTCCACCGCGCAAATCGTGGAAGAGCTTTCCAGCGTCATCTCTCTGGAGGAAATCGCACAGCTCAAGCAGATGATTCCGCAAATCACCGTCAGCGACGATGTGGCCGGCTACATCATGGACATCATCGAGCGCACCCGCACCACCAGCTATTTCTCGCTCGGTGTATCCACCCGAGGCGCCATCGCTCTGTACAAGGCCGCACAGGTCACAGCTGCCCTCAATGGCAGAGACTATGTCCTGCCGGAGGATGTCCGCTATGTTGCACCGCACATCCTCTGCCACAGAATCGCCTCCGGCGGCTTGACCCGCGCAGGTGAGGTAGAAAAATATCTGGAGCAGATGCTCAACGAGATTCCTGCACCGCTGGAAACTGTCCGCAGCTGATTTCCAGCTGTTCCCTTGCAAGAAAGGAGAGAGTCTGTTTGATTATTCTGCTGATTTTATTCGCATTGATTCTCTTTCTGGTGGAGCGCTACTACCTCCAAAATGGCTTGAGCCGCATCTACTACGACGTTTCTGTTTCGCAGGCGCTGTTAGAGCCGGAGGAGGAATTCATCATCCGCTCCACCATCGAAAACCACAAGCCCCTGTTTCTGCCCTATCTGTCCATGGAGGAGTCCCTCCCCTATGAAATCCAGATTTCCGAAACCGAGCAGGTCGACCGGGACAGCACCGGGCTACAGGTTTTCACCAACACCACCTCCGCTCAGTATGAGCAGATTCGCAACGCCTACCTGAAGTCCAGCTTCTACCTGATGCCAAATCAGAAATTCACCCGTGAGGTGCGGGCATCCCTGCCCTGCCGCGGACGCTTTCTGTTTCGCGGCTGCAACCTGCACGGAGGAGATTTTTTGGGTCTGAGCGATTCCGACCGCAGCTTTCCTACCACCCGCGAGGTGGTCGTGATGCCCAAGCGTGCCCCCATCCCCGACATCGGACGGCTGGTGGGCGACTTTTTGGGCGACCTGTCGGTCAACCGCTTTATCTTCGAGGACCCGATGCTGACCATTGGCTTTTCCGAGTACACCGGGCGGGAACCTCTGCGCGACATCAGCTGGAGCCAAACTGCCCGCATGGGCCGAACGATGGTCAAAAACTATGACCACACCGTTGACCTGTCGCTGACCATCCTGCTGAATGTCCAGTCGGCGAACCCCAACCCCGACGATGACCAGGCAGTCGAAACCTGCATTTCGATGGTTCGCTCCCTGTGTGAGACACTGGAAGAACAGCACATCAAATACAGCTTCCTGACCAATGCCATCCCGGTCGGCATGATTGGCGGCGCCGATGAAATCGAACAAGGAAACGGCAACCGTCACTTTTTCGCCATGATGGAAATGCTCGGACGGCTCACCTCCATCGGGGCCAAGCCCTTTTCCAATACCATTCTGAGAGCCTGCCGAACCTCCGAGCAGGGACGCCACCACATTCTGGTCACTCCCGATTGGAACCCCGAATGGGCAGAGCCGATGCGCCTGCTGGAAAAGCTGTCCGATGGCCACATCCTGACGCTGACACCGGAGCAAGCAGGGCTCAACGGGTCTGACGGCGGCTCCGCCGAGGAGGTATCCGCATGAATCTATTCTACTTTTTCAAAATGATGGGCGACCTGTCGATGATCTTCGCCTTTGAAAATTCGGCGATGCTGGTGTTCGGCTGCAATATCTCCTCCTTCCTGCCGCTGCTGGTTCTGTCCCTGAGCGGCACCCTCGGATATTACCTGAATCAAAAGTCACCCAAGCTGCGCTATCTGGCAATCCCTGCCATGCTGCCCGCTTTGTATCGCCCGGAGAATTTTGTTTCTCTGCTGGGGGTCTTGGTTGCCTGCCTTTATGTCGGGCTGCACATCGTCCTTCAGCGCTTCGAGTTGAGCCACTACGAGAGGGTTAGCTTCTTCCAGCTGGGCTGCAAGGTTCTTCCGCTCTTGCTGATACCGCGTATGATTCTGATTACCTCCGATACCCCGTCACCTGCGTTTTTCCCCTATCTGCTCATCTTTGCCGTATCCACCCTGCTGCTGACCCAAACCCTGCGCCACGGCCCCGAAATCCTCAGCCAGCGCCGCTTCCGCATCATGTGCTTTGGCGCTCTGTCGTGCGTCCTGCTGATTACTGCGCTGTTCAGCTCCCCGTGGTTTCTGTCTTTGGTCGGCGCTGTGCTCAAAACGATTTATCTCCATCTGTTCGCACCGATTATCCTGTTGCTTTCCTATGCGGTTGGTCTGGTTTTCTGCGGTATCATCGCACTGCTTTCTAAGCTAGGCTTCAACCTGCAAGAAGCAAACCAGATGGCGGAGATTTTCTTCAGCGGCCTCCAAGCCGATTTAAAGCATTCGGAGATTCCGGACGCTCCCCAGAACTCATCCTTCCTCACCGCTTTGGGAACGGTGATTGCAATCCTCATTCTGGCGTTTTTGATTTACTTCTTCGTTTCCCGTCTCAAGCGCCGAAAGGGCGACCAGCACGATTCCTCGATTCGGGAGACCCGCTCTGCAATCGACCAAGCCCGCTCCTTTGCGGAGGAAGGTTCCCGCGACCTGATTGAGCCGCGCGACTCCCGCTCGGCTGTCCGCTATCACTACCGCAAATTCCTCCGCTGCTGTAAGCGGGTTGGCATTTCACTTTCCCCCGAGATGAACAGCAGCATCGTGGAGAAAAAAGCCCGTGAAGCCTTCCAGCCCGAATCGGCAGGATGGATTCAAAATATCCGCAACATCTACATTCGTGCGCGCTACAGCAACCACGAGGTCAGCAAGGAATCAGTTCAGCAAATCAAAGCGGATGTTCAAAAGATTCAAAACGAAACGAACCATTTTCTCAAGAGACTCTAACGCTTCAAAACAAACAGGAGGACCCGAATCGGGTCCTCCTGTTTTTATGCTGTAATGAATTTTTCAAAGAGGTCCAAAGCCCTGTCGATGTCCTCTCTGCTGGTATCGTGGGTGGTCACGAAGCGGAACTCGCCATCCTCGACTCCGTTGATTTTAACCCCGGCCTCCAGCATTTTTTCCGGCAGGGAGTTGATGAGCTGTGCCGGTGCGTCCAGTCGGAAAAAGACCATGTTGATTTCGACCGAATCCAAATCCAGAGAAACTCCCGGCATCTTCTGCAAACGCTCCGCCATGTATCGGGCATTGTCGTGGTCCTCCTGAAGCCGCTTGGTCATGACCTTCAAGGCAACCAGACCTGCCGCCGCCAAGAATCCGCACTGTCTCATGCCGCCGCCCAGCATCTTGCGGTTTTTCCGTGCCCGCTCAATATACTCCCGGCTTCCGACCAGCAGCGAGCCGACCGGTGCACACAGGCCCTTAGACAGACAGAACATCACCGAATCCGCACAAGCGGCAATCTCCTTAACATCCACCTTCAGTGCCGTTGCCGCATTAAAGATTCTGGCTCCGTCCATGTGGACCGGAATCCCTTCCTCCTGCGCCATACTGTAAACCTGCCGAAGCGCCTCTAATGGAACCAGCTTGCCGGTTGCCAGCGGCTCCTCCACGCAAATCATGCCGGTGCGCGGGAAATGAATGTTGCTTCGATCCCGAATCGCCGCACGAATCTGTTCTGCATCAAAGATACCGTTTTCAAAATGCAGGGTGTGGATGAAGGCCTGCGACAAAACTGCCGCACCGCCCACCTCGTGTGCAACGATGTGCGCTGTGTCCGAGAGCAGGATTTCATCCCCGCGCTGGGTGTGGCTCATGACCGCTACCGCATTTCCCATTGTGCCGCTTGCCACAAACAGAGCCGCTTCTTTTCCCATCATTTCTGCCGCAGTCCGTTCCAGCTCGACCACAGTCGGGTCGTCCCCGTACACATCGTCTCCCACCTGCGCGGTATACATCGCCTCTCTCATCTGCTGGGTCGGCTGAGTCACCGTATCACTTCTCAGGTCAATCCACTTTTTCTCCACATTCATACCGATTACCTCCTTGTGCTCTTTTTTCCGAATTGGTTTGATTTTCCTTTTAAGATTATCACAAACAAACCAATTTCGCAACCGCCATTCTATATGAAATATGCACAAAAATTTGCAGTTTCCCTTGTCCTGCAAAGGACAAATCCCCTGTGTAGCTTTCCAGCAGCCACACAGGGGATTTCTTGTGAATCGGGTTATTTTTTCTTTTCGTCCGGTTTTTTCTCTTGCGGCTTCATGCCCCAAAAGACAAGGTTCATGATAATGACAATCAGCACGACCACAGCCATCGAGGCCCAAAAACCCATGTTTAGCCCCAGCCATTCTGTTGTACCGAACAGCTTCATCCAAATTTCGTTCCAGTTTACATTCCAGAGCATCGTGCGCACCTCCTTACAGCAGCTCGCCGTAGTGGCGGACATAAGCCTTTTTCATACTGGTTGCCAGCACCATGTACAGCAGGATGCAGGGAATCAGATAAGCAAAATACATCGCAGGCAGAGCGGTAAAGCCGAGCGCCGTACCCAGAGGGGTAAACGGAATCACCGTCAGCACCCCGATGCCGGTCATGGTCAGCAGGGTCACCGGAGCCGAGGCATGGCTCTGGATAAACGGAATCTTCGGTGTACGAATCATATGGATGACCAGCGTCTGGCTCCACATGGATTCCACAAACCATCCTGCCTGGAACATTCCGATATACCGTGCCTGCATAGCCGCAAGCTCCGCTCCGCTGTAATGGGCAGCCAAATCGTTAAACAGCACACCGCCGGACACGAACAGCGGACAGAACACAAAGTACATGAAAATATAGGTCGTGAAGTCGAAGATGGAGCTGGTGGGGCCAATCCAAATCATAAAGCTGCCCACGCTGGAAGCGTCCCATTTGCGGGGTGTGGCAATAAATTCCTCGTCCACATTGTCCCACGGAATGGCGGTGCAGGACAGGTCGTAAATCAGGTTCAGGAAAATCAGATGAACGCTCATCATCGGCAGGAAGGGCAGCAGCGCCGAAGCCGCCAGTACCGAGAACATATTGCCGAAGTTGGAGGAGGCGGTCATCTTGATGTACTTGAGCATATTGGCATAGGTCTTGCGGCCTTCGATAATGCCCTGCTCCAGAACCATCAAATCCTTCTCCAGCAGAATAATGTCTGCCGATTCCTTCGCTACATCCACTGCGGTATCCACCGAAATTCCGATGTCTGCGGCCTTCATGGCGGCAGCATCGTTGACGCCATCTCCCATAAATCCGACTGTATGGCCGTTTTCTCGGAGAACCGAGACTACGTGCGACTTCTGGTCGGGGGTCAATTTTGCAAAAACATCGGTCGATTCCGCGGCTCTTGCCAGCTCTGCATCGGTCATGTTGTCGAGGTCGGAGCCGAGCAGCATATTGCGAACCTTCAGTCCCACCTGCTTGCAGATGGTGCGGGTTACCTTGTCGTTGTCGCTGGTCAGGATTTTGGTGTTGACACCGTGGGCCTTGAGCGCCTTGATGGCATCTGCGGTGGATTCCTTCGGAGGGTCGAGGAATGCCAGATAACCGAGCAGTACCATCTCGCACTCGTCCTTCACGCCGAACGCACCCACCGGGGACGGGTTGCTCTTCTGGGCGATGGCAAGCATACGGAAGCCCTTGTCGTTCAGGTCATCGACTGTATCCAGAATCCGCTTACGAATCTCTGCTGTGAGCGGCTGTACTGTTCCGTCACACTCGGCATAGCTACAGATGGAGAGCATCTCCTCCACCGCACCCTTGGTGACCATCTGGGTCTTGCCCTTCTTGTCCTGAACCACCGTGGTCAAACGGCGGCGGGTGAAGTCGAACGGGATTTCATCCACCTTCACATAGTTTTCGGATAAATCCAGCAGACGAGGGTCCTCTGCCTCGGCCTCCTCTGTCTTGTGGATAATCGCAAAATCCATCAGGTTCTTGTAGCCGGTCTGGAAATAGCTGTTGAGGAAGGCAAAGTCCAGCACCTTGCCGCTCTCGTTGCCCAGCACATCCATGTAATATTCCAGCAGGATGCTCTCGTTGGTCAGCGTTCCGGTCTTGTTCATGCACAGCACATCCATACTGCCAAATCCCTGCATGGCATTGATGTCCTTGATGATGGTCTGCTTGCGGCTCATGGACAGACTGCCCCTTGCAAGGCAGGCGGTAATCACCATCGGCAGCATCTCAGGCATCAGTCCCACCGCCACCGACAGCGCAAACGCAAAGGATTCCAGCCAGTTTCCGCCTGTCACCCCGAGAAGCACAAACACGCTGGGAATCAGCACCGCAATAAATCGGAGCATGACCCACGCGATAGAATTGGCGCCCCGCTGGAAAAGACTGCTTGTCCTCGGATTCCGGCTTTGCAAAGCTGCCGTAGAGCGTGTCCTTGCCGACCGCCAAAACGATTCCTTCGCCTTTTCCGCTGATGACCGTGGTTGCCATGAACACCAGGTTCTCCAGCTGGGTCAGCGTTTCCGGGCTGCTGTAGCTCAGGGTGCGGCAGGTCTTTTCCAAAATCGCGCTTTCGCCCGTGATGGCAGCCTGAGAAATAAACAAGTCGGTAACGCTGGTTAGACGGATGTCCGCCGGAACACGGTCTCCCGCAGAAAGCAGGACGATGTCTCCCACCACCAGCTTTTCTGCCGGAATCTCAATCAGCTCACCCCCGCGCCGAACGGTGATGCTTTCATGAATCAGACGGTCCAGCTGCTGCGCTGCATTTTTCGCCCGAAGTTCCTGAACCAGCCGGATGGCTCCACTGATTAGAATCATGGTAAAGATGATGATTGCGGTGGAAGCGTTTCTGGCAAAATCCGAGGCAATCAGAACATCCGTCACCAGCGAAATGATCCCCAAAATAAAGAGAATGACATTGAACGGATTGATAAAAGCCCGCCGAAGCCGACAGACCATCGTATCATTTTTTCGCTCCGCAAAGCTGTTTGCGCCATATTGTTCCCGCATCTCCTCGACCTGCTCACGCGACAGGCCATCGGGAGACACCCCGATTTCCTTGTAAATCTGTGCCGCCTCACGGTAAGCGTACTTTTTGATACGACTGTCAAACAGTGTTGTTCTGGACACGGGACAGCCCTCCTTTGGCAATACGATACGATTATTGTAACATGAACCAGACAAAAGGTCACCCCCGTATTCTTGCTTTTTTCTTGCGATTCGGCTTAGCCCCGTCTCTCATCAAAAAAACAGGCACCCCCACCGCAGTCTAATCAAACCGGAATGGGTGTGCCTGTTCGTTGGTTTTTGCTATTTTACTTCGTTGAGCAGCTCCTCCGCAGAGATCTGAAACAGCTTTGCCAGCTCAAGTAAGTTAGAGGTGCTCGGGTCAGATACTCCGTTCTCCCACTTAGAAACCGCCTGTCTGCTGACGCCGATTGCCTCTGCGACAAATTCCTGCGTCATCTTGCACTCCTCCCGATGCTGCTTCAAAACCTCGCCGAGCGATTTTTTGATGACCGCCTTTTCGGCTCTCACCTCTTTGGATTTGATGTACCGAATCAGCGCCTTGATGAGAACGATGCCCAGCACGAGTAAGGTAATCAGCACCGCCAGCCCGATGAGCAGCACAACTCCAAAAACTACGCTTCCTAAAAAACTGACTTCCATCTTTTTTCACCTCCTTTTTGGTACCCTGATTCTAGCATTTTTTCGCAATTTCCAACACCAACTATTGCGCAATCCTCTGTTGCATTTCGGTTGCATCGGGGATTTTCTATGATTTCTGCCGCTCTCTATTCTTCTCCTGCCGTTCTACTGTATTGAGAGTAGCCTGCTGCTTCCCCAAAAAGCGACAAAAAAATCAGACACCCCTTCGAGTGTCTGATTTTTGTTGCAATCACATTTATGCGCGGGCAGATTTTGCTGCCTTCTTTTCCTGCCACAGGGTCCACAGGGAACCGGAGAGGAATACAGAAGAATACAGACCGGAGATAACACCGACCATCATCGGAACAGCAAAGCTCAGAATCGAGTTGACGTTCATCATCAGTGCCACGATGCAGATGCACAGCAGTGCCATTGCGGTGGTCAGAGAGGTGGTGACGGTTCTTCTCAGACACTGGTTGATGCTCATGTTGACCAGCTCGCCCAGCTTCATCTTATCACCATAGTAGCGTTTGTTCTCACGAATACGGTCGTAGATTACGATCGTGTCGTTGATGGAGTAACCCAGAATGGTCAGCACAACTGCGATGAAGTTGTCGTTGATGGTAAAGCCCAGCAGGACAAAGACACCGTATGCAACCAGAATATCGTGCAGCAGAGCGATGACCGAAACCACGCCGGCAGAAGCTCCGCCGATTTTGCGGAAGCGCAGACCGATGTAGACAATCATGATGACCGACGCGAAGACAACTGCTACCAGACATTTCTTCAGGAATTCTTTACCCATAGTTGGGTCAACGTTGTTGACATCCGAAGCCTCAACCTCGTTGTCTGCGTAAGCCTCCTGAAGGGTTTCCAGCAGCTTGGTCTGGGTTTCGGTGGTCAGGTTCTGGTCAGAGGTCAGGCTGACTACCATGCTCATCTGACCTGTCACACTGTTTTCCTGCTGCTGAACGGTTACATCCTGGCCCAGAAAATCTTCTACTGTCTTTTCAAAGGCCTCCGGGGTAATCTCGCCGGTATAGGAATAGGTGGCAATCGAGCCGCCCTTAAACTGAATGTCCAGCTTTGGCCCAATGACAATGGTAATCAGCAGAACCAGAACCATTGCGACCAGGGAGATGATAAAATATCGTTTTCTTTTTCCGATAATATCCAGTTTCATTATTTGTCACCTCCATAAAGCCATGCTTTTCGGAACGGTTTGAAGCCCGCAATCGAGCGCAGCATCAGTCTGGATGCCAGAACACCCATCGCAAAGTTCAGCACGATGCTGACCAGCAGGGTGTAGCCGAAGGAGTAGACCGAGCCAGCGGTTGCAGTCCCCAGGCCCATCCAAGAGAACAGGAAGTTAAATGGGATTGCAAAGATGCTGTCGCTTGGTCCAAATACGCCCATCAGGATAACTGCGATAAAGACGACGGTGATGTTACTGTCGAAAATAGCCGAGAATGCGTTCTGGAAGCCGGACTGGATGGACGCATCGATACCCTTGCCGGTGCGGATTTCCTCACGGATACGCTCTGCCGAGATGATGTTGGCATCCACGCCAAAGCCCAGACCCAGGATGATACCTGCGATACCCGGAACGGTCAGGGTAAAGGATGGGAATACCGGGAAGAAGCCGGTGATGGCTGCAATGGTTCCTGCCAGCTGTCCTGCCAGTGCAATCACCGCTACCAGACCCGGCAGACGGTAATAGAGAATCATAAAGACTGCGATGATGATAAAGGCGGCAGCACCTGCTTTTATCATCGCATCCTTAGCACCCATACCGAGGGTTGGGGAGATTGCGTTATAATTCTTGGTAACCAGCTCGAACGGCAGAGCACCGCCATTGATCTGGTTTGCCAGCTGAACCGCAGATTCGGTGGTAAAGTTACCAGAAATAACGCACTTGCCATCGCTGATTACGCTTTCTACAACCGGTGCGCTGATGACCTCGTCATCCATGAAAATGGAAATCTGCTTGCCGATCTGGTCGGTTGTGGCCTGTTTCCAGATTTCCTTTGCGCTGTCCTTCAGGGTCAGGGAAACGACCGGAGAGGACGCTCCGCCATTCTGATTCTGGTACATTCCGAACTCTGCCTTCTCAACATCGGCGCCGGTCAGAACCGGTTCTCCCGGATTTGCGGACAGACGACCGGTGGTCTGGTCGATTGGCAGGTTCTTGTAAAAGCTCAGCTGTGCGGTTTTGCCCAGCTCTTCGATTGCTTTTTCAGGGTTAAAGTCCTGCTCGTCCGATTTCCAAGGGAAGCGAACAATGATACGGTCTGTGTTCTTGTCGGTATAAACCTCGCTGTCGGTAATGTTCTGGTTGAGCAGTCTGGTTCTAATGACTGACTCTGCTGCTGCCAGCTCATTCTCTGTTGCGTCCACACCCTCCGGTGGGCTGAAGGTAACATCCACGCCTCCGCGGATATCGATGCCCCAGCGGATGTCTTCCGCGCCCTTGATGTGGGTGCGCTCGACATCACCATAGGTTGAATGGATGCCGAAAAACGCTGCATAAGTTAAGAGTGCCAGAATCGTGAAAACCACGAAAAACACCGGCTTGCCAACTCTTTTCATCTGCAATCCTCCAATTCCTGTTTTCATGACAAGGCAGAAGCCGGGTGGCCCCTCGTTGCCCTGAATTATTTTTGCCATTTTATGGCATTCATACCAAATATTATATTGCAAACCAGCCAAAAAGTCAATCTTCCATTTCCCCTCATCCCCCTGCAAAGTGTGAAAATCTACTTCGATTTTGTGCTTTTCAGCAGAAAAGAGGATTTCGGCTCGGTTGCCGAAATCCTCTTTTGGGTTAATGCAGCAATTTTTTCGCTACACTATTGTTTGGTACATACCATATTCAGGCAACGGGAGCATTCCATCGAGAAGCCGGTAGGCTCTCCCTGCTCGCCGCGGAGGAAGTGCAGGTTGAGGTCTGTATCTCCGCCCTGAAGATAAACATAGTGGTCTCCCTCCACTGCCATGAGCGGGCCTGCGCCAAAGCGGAAATGCCAGCCCCACAGCAATCCATCCTGCTCATAGATTCGGGTGACCGTCTCCAGGTCATCGCTATAGTATTTGCCCAGCAGCTCCTCTCTGCCCTGAGCCGATGCCTGCTCCAAGCGCTGCATTGGGGTCAGCGGTTTTCCCGGGATTCCGGTCAGCAGGCCGTTTGCATCAAAGTAGACCTTCTCGTCCAGATATCCAATCTGGTATCCGCCCTGACCGTCGGCAATCAGCGGAACCGAACCGCGCCGACGCTTCACAGCCCAACCGTCTCCATCCTGTACGATTTCCATGGTGCCTTCGCCCTCTGCCCCGGTGAAGAAGTAGCGTCCGGCAACCGGCTCGGTCAGATTGGCAGGAGGCTGAGGCAGCTCATCCCGCGGAAGTCCGAGCACCAAATCTGCAATTTTACGCGCAGCGATTCCTGCCGGTGTGTTGGCGGTGTTGGTGACGATGGCAATATCCAGCTCATCCTGTTCAAAGCTAAACACCTGTGCGCGGAAGGCTGCGTCCGCACCGCTGTGCTCGATGTAAGCATGGCCCTTGTGCTCCCCTGCAAACAGTCCTCCCGCATAGGGGCTGACCGAACCATCGCTGAGGATTGGCGCCTTCTTCATCTCCTCCACCGTTGCGCGGGTGCAGATGGTCGGATTGTGATAATGTTCCAGCAGGGTCAGCAAATCCCAGGCGGTGGTGTTCATCGAGGTTGCACCCCAAAGCGCAAAGTTCAATGGGCTCAGCTCAAATGTTCCGAAGCCGTTGTCCGAGTAAGAGGACGAAATTCCGGGAACGGTGTCCCAGACCCCTCTGCGGATAAAGGTGTGCTTCATGCCCAGCGGCTCAAAGATGCGCTCCTTGGCAAATTCCGGAAGGTCCTGTCCGGTGATTCGGCGGACAATCTCTGCAATCAGGGTAAAGTTCGAGTTGCTGTACAGATAGCGGGAACCCGGCGCGAAGTTCAGATGCTTCTGCGGACGGAGCGTTTCCAGCAGATCGGTCATGGAAATCGTGTCGGTGTATCGGATTCCTCTCATCTCCAGCAGACCCCACTGGTCGCGGATTCCGCTGTTGTTGTTCATCAGGTTGCGGACTGTAACCGGCTCTTTGAAGGAAACCAGGTCGGGCAGATAGGTTCGGATGTCCTCATCCAGCGACACCTTGCCCTCTTCCACCAGCAACAGCATACTCAAAACCGTCACCTGCTTGGAGACCGAAGCCACATGAAAGCAGGTGTCCTCGGTGACCGGAATCCGATGCTCCATGTTGGACAGACCGAAGCAGCGGCTGTAAATCAGCTTGCCATGGTGACGAACCGCAACCTGTCCTCCCGGGGTATCTGCGTGGTCCCAGCGATAAAAAATCTGGTCAATTTGTTTTTTCAGTTCCATCAAAATTCCCTTCCTCCCGATCGATCATTCTTGTTTTGGGGTGCTCGTGCCTCACCCAATCGCTCCCGTCACCCCTGTCTCCTCCAACATACCACATAGCACCATAGAATTCAATGGATTCTTTTCCCAGATTTTTCGTTGTGAATCGAGCAATTCACACAAATTATTTTTGAGGTTTTTCTGCTTTCTCCCTTTTGATGAACGGTTCTCTTTCTTCCCGCACATTTTTCTGCTTTAAAAATCGTTTTTTTGATTCCCCTTGTCGATAGATTTTTTGAATGGCTTTTTCTGTTTCATCTAAAAAAACGATTGGATTTTGTCGTAGCCGTGAACTATAATGAAGGTTGAAATTTTTTTAACATTTTTCATATTTCATATAAAATCCGCTTGAGATAAAGGAGTTATTATGAACCCACAAAAAATCTTATTCGTCAGCCACTGTCTGCTCAACACCGCCTCCAAGGTACAGCGACCCGAGGAACAAGGAGAAAAGGAGGACAGCCTCCGCAAGGAATTTCTCTACCGTGCTTTGGAGCAGAATGTCCAGATCATCCAGCTGCCCTGCCCGGAATTTACCCTGTACGGTGCCAGCCGCTGGGGACACGTCAAGGAGCAGTTTGACAACACCTTCTTCCGTGACCACTGCCGCCACATCCTCGCACCCTTCATCCAGCAGATGCGCGCTTATTTGCAGCCGCGGGAGCAGCACAAGTTCCGCGTGCTCGGCATCGTCGGCATCAACGGCAGCCCCAGCTGCGGTGTCGATTTCACCTGCTCTGCTCCGTGGGGCGGAGAATTTTCCGGTCGCAGCAACATCACAGAGGTGCTCGGTCAGGTGACCTGCATCCCGGAACACGGTGTCCTGATGGATGTCCTGTGCCAGATGATGCAGGAGGAAGGCATCTCCCTTCCGCTGGTTGGCTTGGATGCCCGCAATCCTCAGCCGCTGTTTGACCTGCTGGAGGCTGACCCATCATGAAGATTCGTCTGGAACACATCACCAAGGTCTTTAAAACCACCACAGCGACCTCTCCTTCACCATCGACGACGGAGAGATGATCTGTCTGCTCGGCCCCTCCGGCTGCGGAAAGAGTACAACCCTTTCCATGGTGGCAGGTCTGGAAAAACCGAAACCAAAACCGAGGAGAAAATCGAAGAACCTGCTGGTGAGCCGGTTGAAATCACCTTCTGGACGCACTGGGTGACCAGCTTGACCTGATATTCAGCGGCGAGAAGGACATCGACACCGCACTCAAGGATGCTCAGGCAAACGGCGAGAAGGCAATGGCTGAGGCAAGAAACAGCTAGTCCTCCCGCAATCCTAAAAAATGCGTATCTCTTTCACACGATCTTTTTAGAAGCAAAAACCGCGGTGCTATTCGCACCGCGGTTTTTGTTCGTTTCGGTAACATCCAGCATCAAAACAGGACGATTTTTCGATTATTCCGGGTCTCCCCACATCCGGTCCAGCTCATAGATTCCCAGAATATACATCCGAACCGCGTGCAGCAGCACCGAGATATTCTGGGCTTCGTCCGCACCGTGCGCCGAACCGTGGCCCTCCGGGAATGGCTTTTTCTCGTATTGGTTGCCTGCGCCGAAGCCAAATCCTCGCGTAAACTTGCGCGCATAGGTGCAGGCTCCCATCACATACGGGCGCTCCTGAACGCCGGTCACCCGATTGTAAAGGTCAATCAGGAGGGCAAGCTCCGGGTCATCCTCCGGAATATAATATCCCGGGTTGGTTTTGATCAGCTCGAACTCCAGCTCTGTATCCGCAAAGAAGTCCTTCAGCCGGTCTGCCGCATCCTGACAGCAAATCGATGCCGACAGCCGCACATCAAAGAAGAAGCGTACCTGCTCTCCTGCTGTGTCGATTTGATACAGGCGCACCAGCGTCTCTCCGCTCTGCTCGTCCTGATAGTGGATGTTCATTTTGTCGCCCTTGCTGTCCTGTGTCAGCTCTCGAACCAGCTCCTGCGCCTTACCGCAAGCCAGCAGCGGACGCTCCAGCAGCTCTGCCGGTTCGCACAGCAGCTCCTCCACCTGGCCGGAAATGCTCAGCCTTGCGTGATTATGCACCATTTTCTGCTTGATTCCCCAAGTCCGCACCTCATCCAAAGCCTCGGCCTTTGGTGCAGACAGGGTGAATTTAAACAGGCTCTTTTCTCCGTTGACGGCAGGAAAATCAGCATCTGCCGCAAGACCCAAATCCGGCTGTCCGGCCCGTTCCAGATAGTAGGAAATATCGTCCATCCCCATCTCCTCGTTCGAGCCAAAGACAAGGCGAATATCGTTTTTCAGCGGAATGTTCTGCTCTGCAAAAAATGCCAGCGCGTACAGGGTCGCAATCAAAGGCCCCTTGTCGTCCACAGCCCCTCGTCCCACGATGTAATCGCCCACGATGGTTCCCTCAAACGGAGGATAGAGTGCATCGCTCTCATCCGCCGGAACAACATCCGCATGGGCGGACAGCACCAGCCGCTTGCCCTTCTGCTCCGGACTCAGGGCCGCCTCGATACAGCGGTAGTCGTAGTTGCGGGTGTACAGGTGCTTGCTCTGCGCCAGCTCAGAACAGAAGTCCAACGCCCTTGCACACGCTTCTCCGTATGGTTTTCCGCTATCGTCCTGACAGATGATGCTTGGAATCCGCACCATCCTGCACACGTTTTCTACAATCTCGTCGCGGTACTGTTCCAGATACCGTTCGATTTGTCCTGACAATTCCATTCTGATTCTCCTCCCGCCTTGTTTGTGTCATTTTTTCATTTTAATATTAGTAAATTCTTTTCGTTGATTTTCTCGATAATTCCCTAAAATATTTTATAACAAGAAAATATCATGAAAATCTTTTTGATAAAATCATACTACACGCTTTTTCGGCAAAATGCAAGCCATTTTGCAGGGGTTTCACAAAATAAATCCGGCGCCTTTTTGACACTTTGAACATTCATGCCGTTATCTTTCTCTGTTTTGCTCACTTTGTCATTAGTTTACAAAATATTTCTTTTGTTGTACAATAATTTTAGTCAAATTATATTTCGACTGATTCAAGTCAAGGAGGGATTCCGGTGAGTCAAAGCAAGATGATCGGCAGCCGTTTAAAGAAGGAACGGCTCAAACAAAACATGACCCTGAAGCAGCTGAGTGAAAAGGTTGGTCTTTCGATCGGATACCTTTCTCAGGTTGAGCGGGGGTACGGCACCCTGAGCCTGAACGCTCTCAAAAAGCTGTCTGCCAGCCTCGGCGTCGAGATGAGCACCTTCTTTGACGAACCGGAACCAGAGGAGCAAAAGCTGATTGTCCGCTCTTGGCAGCGGGATGAAATCCAGCTGTCGAAGCAGTTTGTCCAGTATACCGTCTGTCACTCGATTCCCAAAACCTCGATGCGCGGGCTGATTCTGGAGCTGACCCCCACCCTGTCCAATCAGGAGGAGCCGCGCTATGCCCATTCGGAAGAAGAAATCCTCTATGTTTTGGAAGGCTCCTTGATTTTAAAGCTGGGCGAAACCGAGCATCTTCTGCATCCCGGCGACTGCGCCCACATTCCGGCAAATATGGAACACTCCTGGCGCAATCCGACCAACCACATTGTCAAGCTGTTTGGAACCTATCTTGTTTCCGCCTGATACCCGATATTTTCAAAAAACCTCTCCTAGGTCTTAGGAGAGGTTTTTCATTGTGATGGATTCTGATTAAACTATTTCCCGGGAAATGTTTGATGCAAGTTGCATTAAGCTATCGCCGCAGTTGATTCTCTGCTATTTCCCGGGAAATAACAGGAAATGTCCTTCTTTTAGAGCAGACCTCTGCCCTTGAGCATCCCCAAAACCACGCAGGCTACAATGGCAATCACGCAGCCGCCAATCAGGTAATCCAGATAGCGAACCGGAACCTTGCGGAAATTTTCATAAAAGTTTTCCTTCAGATTCCGCGCCTCTTTGTCCTGAAGCTGTTTTTCTCGTTCTGCCAGCTGTGCTTCTCTGCGGGCAAACTCTTCCTCACGGGCACGCAAGATTTCCTCCTGTGAGAGTTTCTTTTCGTTTTCGTCCACCGAATTCCCCCCTTTTTTAGAGAAAACAACACGGGCTCAAACTGCTCCCGTGTTGTTTTGGGTTGTTGTGAAACATCCTGTGCCCATTTGCCCAAGCAGGCTCGGGCAAGCAGAGGGTGTTTATTTCTTTGCCAGATATTTGCGCAGGTCCAAAGCAACTGCAACGATGATAACCAGACCCTGTACGATAAAGGTGTAGGCCGGGTCGACACCGAGGAACTGCAAACAAATTTTCAGAGTTTCAAATACCAGTACGCCGACCAGTACGCCGCTGATCTTACCAACACCACCGTTGGTGGATACGCCGCCGATGGTACAAGCTGCGATTGCTTCCAGCTCATAGCCGAAGCCGGTTGCAGTGGAAGCACCGCCGGCTTTTGCACCCAGCAGGAAGCCGCCCAATGCGTAGAGGACTGCTGCCAGAACATAGATGCGAATCAGGGTTGCGGCAACATTGACACCGGCAACCTCAGCAGCATTTTCGTTGCCGCCGATTGCGTACATATATTTTCCGTGACGGGTCTTGTTATACAGGAACCACATGAACAGGCCGACAACGATTGCAAACAGTGCCAGGAATGGGATGCCCCAGATTGGGTTGATTGCGTTCAGGCCGGGAATCGGGATTTCGCCGCTGGCTACCTTTGCGTAGCTGGTCTTGTAACCGCCCATTGGCTGGTTGTTGGTGATAACGCTGCACAGACCGTAGACGATGGTCTGCATACCCAGAGTTGCGATGAACGGAGGAACCTTCAGGAATGCGATAACGCATCCGTTGATTGCACCGAATACCGCACAGATTGCCAGAACGATGAGCAGGCCGACAAAGACCGGAACATCCGGAAGCCATGGCAGCATACGGCTGCTGTAATCCACGCTCTGCAACAGCATCGCAGACAGACAAGCGGACAGACCAACCATACGTCCTGCGGACAGGTCGGTACCTTTGGTGATCAGACAGCCCGAAACACCGCAGGCGATGATGAATCGAGGAGAAACGTTGATCAGCAGGTTTTTAAAGTTTCGAAGGGTAAAGAAGTTCTTGGTAAAAATTCCCACAAAAATAGCGAGAAGCAGGATCAGAATGATAATTGCGTTATTGGACAAAAAGTTTCCTACACTTTTGCTGGTGATAGGTTTGCGTTTTTCCTTTGTTTGTGTTTGTACCATGAATCATTTCCTCCTTATTCAAACTGTGTTGCCAGTTCCATGATATTCTCCTGGTTTGCTTTATCTCCATCGATAAAGCCGGTAACGCGGCCGTCGCACATAACCATGATGCGGTCGGACATACCAATCAGTTCGCCCATCTCGGAAGAAATCATGATAATCGATTTGCCCTGTCTTGCCAGCTCTTCAATGATACAGTAAATTTCGTACTTCGCACCGACGTCGATACCACGGGTCGGCTCGTCCAGAATAAAGACATCCGGATCGTTTGCCAGCCAGCGGCTGATCAGAACCTTCTGCTGGTTACCACCGGACAGAGACTGAATCAGTGTCTTGGAGGACGGGGTCTTGATGGAGAGCTTGGCAACGTTTTCCTGCACCAGCTTCTCAATCTTTTTGTCGTCCAGCATGATGCCGCCAATCAGGTATTGATCCAAGGATGCAATCGATACGTTGTCCGCAATCGACAGAACACCGAGAATACCGGTTGCACGGCGGTCCTCTGTCAGCATCGCAATTCCCTTTTTGATTGCATCTGCCGGTCGGTTGATGGTCAGCTCCTGTCCACCATAGCGGATATGGCCCTTAGTGTGTCCACGCAGACCGAACAGACCTTCCATCAGCTCGGTACGCTGAGCGCCTACCAGACCTGCTACACCGAGGATTTCGCCCTTGCGGACATTGAAGCTGACATTCCGGAAACTCTTAGGGTTGATGGAGGTAAAGTCCTCTACCTCAAATACAACCTCGCCGGGAACATTGTGGCGCTCCGGGTACAGGTTGGTCAGCTCGCGTCCGACCATCTTGGTGATGATGGTGTCGATGTCGAGGTCCTTTGCTTCCCAAGTTCCGATGTACTGACCATCTCGCATGATGGTAACCTCATCGGAGATTCGCAGAATTTCGTCCATCTTGTGGCTGATATAGACGATGGCAACGCCCTTTTTCCGCAGCTCATCCACGATGGTGAAGAGTGCTTCTACCTCTGCTGCGGTCAGAGAGGAGGTCGGCTCGTCCAGAATCAGAACCTTACAGTCTGCTGAAACCGCCTTGGCAATCTCGACCAGCTGCATCTGAGAAACGCTCAGAGTTCCCAGCTTTGCTCTTGGGTCAAAGTTCAGATGAACCTCTTTGAGAACGCGCTCCGCATCGAGATACATCTGCTTGTGGTCGATGGTCTTGATCGGTCCAAACTTTTTCAAAGGATAACGACCGACATAAATATTTTCGCCGATGCTGCGTTCCGGGATCGGCTGCAGCTCCTGGTGCACCATCGCGATGCCCTTGTGCAGTGCGTCCAGCGGGTTGAGAATTTTGATTTTCTCACCCTCGTAGTAAATCTCACCCTCATCCATGTGGTAGATACCGAACATACATTTCATCAAGGTGGATTTGCCTGCGCCGTTTTCTCCCATCAGCGCGTGTACCGTACCCGGCCGCAACCGCAGCTGTGCGTGATCGAGCGCCTTAACACCCGGAAAGGTCTTGACGACTCCGCGCATTTCCAAACGATATTCAGCCAATTCACTTGCCCCCTTCTCTGCGTCTCTCACTGCCGTCAGCTGATTTCAGGAACAAAAACCCAGTCCCTGCTTCTGAAATCAGCAGACGCCAAAACATGGTCCTTCCGGCTTGCGGCCCCATGAGCCAAAGCCGTCTGCCAAATAAAAAAGGTGCGCGTGCGTTTAACGCACACGCACCTTTTTGTCTTACTGTTTTACTGTGCTGCTATTCGATTATTTTACAAAATCTTTTGCGTTTGCTGGGGTAACCTTAACGTAGTCAACGTATACAGACTGTTCACCTTCTGCATAGGTTTTGCCGCCCAGCAGCTCTTCCATGCAAGCAACTGCCTGAGTTGCCTGACCCTGTGCGTCGTTGAGTACGGTACCGGTCAGGTTGCCGTTTACAACTTCGTTCAGAGCAGCGTCCAGAGCATCAACACCTACCAGGTAGATGTCTTTGTTAACGGTACGTCCAGCAGCCTGGATAGCCTGGAGTGCGCCGATTGCCATATCGTCGTTGTTGCAGAAAACAACTTCGATCTGATCGCCGAATTTTGCAAGGTCGTTCTGTGCGATTTCCTGGCCCTTGTTGCGGTCCCAGTCACCACGCTGCAGGTCGAGCTGTTCTACTTCCATACCAGCATCTTTCAGAGCTTTTACAGAGTACTCGGTACGCAGCTGAGCGTCGATGTTTTCAGGGTCGCCCTGAATCATAATGTAGGAAACTTTGCCGTCGCCGTTGATGTCGCCCTTGTTCTCGGTTTCCAGAATGATTTCGCCCTGGAAGGTACCGGACTGTGCAGCGTCACAACCAACATAAACAACTCTGTCGTATGCAGCCATCTGCTCAGCGGTTGGCTCACGGTTGATCAGAACGGTTGGGATATTAGCCTGTTTTACAGTGGAGATGATGGTGTCAGCAGCGGAGGTCATAACCGGGTTGATGATCAGCGCGTCAACGCCCTGAGTAATAAAGGTGTTAACCTGCTCGGTCTGTTTTGCCTGGTCGTTGTTTCCGTCTACTACAGTTACCTGATAGCCTTTGCCTTCCAGGATTTCCTGAAGAGCGTTACGGTAGGTGGTCATAAACGCATCGTCGAATTTGTAAATACATACACCGATTTTGCCGCCGGCCAGAACTTCAGTTTCTACCTTTTCAGCGGTTTCTGCTGCTTTTTTCTCCTCGGTTTTTTCCTCGGTCTTTTCTTCTTTCTTGGTTTCCTCTGTCTTGGTTTCAGCATCAGCAGCAGGAGCTTTGCTGTCTCCGCCACAAGCTACCATGGACAGTGCCATACAGCCAGCCAGCATCAGTGCGAGAATCTTTTTCATGGAAAACCTCTCCTTTGTTGTGTCGCAGGATGAAATGAAGGGAACGCTTGTCCCCACAAAAAGGCCTTTCATCGGGCAATCCCGAAGGTTCAGGAGACAAGGCGCGACTTTCAAGAAAACTGCGATAAAATTGCAACCGACTCTTTCTTCGGTCGTCGTTAATATAATATCATTTTTTCGGCGAAAAGTCAATAAAATTTCTGTTGCGGCGATTTTTTTTATGAGTTTTTGCCAACAATTGTGTGCTTTCACAAAAAAGAGACAACAACTTTGGTACATTTGGAGGTTGTTTTTCTATCTTGTTTCGATAGTTAAACAAGAATCCGCCCCAGCATCGACACAATATTTGACATTTTTTCGGTTTGTTTCTTTCATGTTTTTTCTAACCGTCTTAAACTCCGATGAAATTTTGCCACTATTTCAAACAAACCAAATAATTTTCTCCGTATTTTTCCTAAAATCGTCTCATTATACGATTTCCTACAGAAATCTCATAGATATTTCGTCCTTTTGCAATTTCATCCTTAAAAGTAGTAAAATGGGAGCGGTTCAAAAAACTCTCCTCCTTTTTAGGGAAAGTGCACTTCACTCTGATATTCTGGTAACAGAACGCTGAACATTCAGCTATAATTTTTGGAGAGTATTACTGTCACTTTGTACACATAACCCTATCTTCGTTCAAAAAAGATGGCAGTTTCATCAAGAAATCGGCTGTTTTTGTTTGACACTCCCCCCGGATTCTGTTATCTTAAAGGTATCAGAATACCGGTCGCATTGTGCGGTCGGTCCACAACTGCTGATTATTATTGAAGAAGGGGTGTCTTTCAAATGATTATGAATCCATCTGTTATCAAAGAAATCGTGATCGACGGCCACAGCCTGACCATCGACGAATTCCTGGCGGTTGCCCGCTTTGGTGCAAAGGTAACAGTCTCCGCTCAGGCGCTGGAAATGATGCAGAAATCCCGTGACCTTGCAGAAAAAATCGCTTCCGAAAAGCGCGTTGCCTACGGCATTACCACCGGCTTCGGCGACTTTGCCCGCGTTGCAGTTCCGGAAGATATGTCCAACACCCTGTCCACCAACCTCATCCTCAGCCACTGCACCGCTACCGGTGACCCTTACGCTGAGGAGGTTGTCCGCGGTATGCTGCTGCTGCGTGCAAACGCTCTGTGCGGCGGTGTTTCCGGCGTTCGTCCTCTGCTGGTTACCATGATGGCAGAGATGCTCAACAAGGGCGTGCATCCGGTTGTTCCGCAGAAGGGCTCTCTGGGCGCTTCCGGCGACCTTGCTCCTTTGGCTCACATGACCCTGCCAATGCTCGGCAAAGGCCGTGCTGTTTATCAGGGTGTTGAGATGGACGGCGCTGATGCAATGGCAAAAGCCGGCATCCAGCCTCTGGAAACTCTGGTCTGCAAGGAAGGCCTTGGAATGACCAACGGCACCTGTGCGATGACCTCGGTCGGCACTCTGGCATGGTACGACAGCTACTGCGCTGCTCAGCTGGCTGACATCATCGGTTCGATGACCATGGAAGGCCTGACCGGTCTGCTCAACGCATACGACGAGCGCGTACACAAGGTTCGCGGCCACAAGGGTCAGCTGGACGTCGCCAAAAACTTCCGTCTGCTCACCGAAGGCTCGGAAATCCTGTCCAACTGCCAGAACGACCGTGTACAGGACGCTTACTCTCTGCGCTGCATCCCACAGGTTCACGGCGCAATCCGTGATGCTCTGGAATATGTCCGCAGCAAAATCGAAATCGAGCTGAACGCTGTCACCGACAACCCGCTGGTATTCCTCGACGATGAAAACGTTATCTCGGGCGGAAACTTCCACGGCGAGCCGATGGCACTGGCATTCGACTTCTTGGGAATTGCCTGTTCCGAAATCGCTGACATTTCCGAACGCCGCACCGAGCGTATGGTCAACGCTGCTCTGTCCAACGGTCTGACCCCATTCCTCACCACCGAGGGCGGCGTCAACTCCGGTTTCATGATCGTACAGTACTCCGCTGCTTCGATGGTATCGGAAAACAAGGTTCTGGCACATCCTGCTTCGGTTGACTCGATTCCTTCCTCTGCAAACCAGGAGGATATGGTTTCGATGGGAACCACCGCTGCCAGAAAAGCCGGCTGGATTGTTCAGAACACCCTGTCTGTCCTGGCTGACGAGCTGCTGACTGCTTGTCAGGCAATCGACATCCGCCGCCGTCTCAACACCCACGGTCAGGGCATCTCCCCGGTTCATCAGAAGATTTTCGACCGTGTCCGCAAAGACATTGAATTCTACGAAGTAGACCGCGAACTGTGGCAGGACATTCAGGCTGCTGAAAAGCTGGTTCGCAACGGCGACCTGCTCACCATCGTTCGTGAATCCGTCGCCGACTTCGAATAACAGGCTGAGCCTGCACCCGATTTGAAGTTTTCGTCCACCTTTTCCAAAAGGTGGTGGTTTTCAAAGGCAACGCCTTTGACCGTCCTCCGCAGAGGGCGGAATACCTTTATCGTCAAGCGCTCTTGGGAGAGTTTGAGAACCTTTCTGCAAGAGGAAAGGTTCTCAAGTGCCAAAGCCAACCACTGAGCCTTCCCCTGAAAAGTTCCCGGTGGGAAGTTTTCAGGCAGGCTGAGCCTGCACCCGGCTTGCAGGAGCGCTTCCAGTTCTTTCACTTGTGAACAATCAAAAATTCACTACCTTTTTCAACTGATTCAAGATGTTAGGAGGTTTTCTTTATGTCCTATAAACCCGAAGAAGCCATGATGATCAAACTCGATTATGAGCTTCCGGAATACCCTTCCTTCCGCGAAGGCATCCGCCGCGCACCGCGCCGTGAGTCTCACCTGAGCGAATCCGATAAGGCACTCGCAATCAAGAACGCTCTGCGCTATGTCCATCCGGACCATCACGAACAGATGGCAGCAGAGTTCGCACAGGAGCTGGAAGAGCATGGCCGTATCTACGGCTACCGCTTCCGTCCGGAAGGCGAGCTGCACGGCAAGCCAATCGACGAATACAAGGGCAACTGCATCGAGGGTAAAGCATTTCAGGTCATGATTGACAACAACCTCGACTTTGATGTTGCACTCTATCCGTATGAGCTGACCACCTATGGCGAGACCGGTCAGGTCTGCCAGAACTGGATGCAGTACCGCCTGATTAAAAAATATCTGGAAGTACTCACCGACGACCAGACCCTCGTAGTTGAGTCCGGCCATCCGCTCGGTCTGTTCAAATCCCACAAGACCTCCCCTCGTGTTATCATCACCAACGGTCTGATGATCGGTATGTTCGATAACCAGCAGGCATTCAACCGCGCTGCTGCTCTGGGTGTTGCCAACTACGGTCAGATGACCGCCGGCGGCTGGATGTACATCGGCCCACAGGGCATCGTACACGGCACCTTCAACACCCTGCTCAATGCAGGCCGTCTGGTTCTGGGCGTTCCGAAGGAAGGCAACCTCGCCGGCAAGCTGTATGTTACCTCTGGCTTGGGCGGTATGTCCGGCGCACAGGGCAAGGCTGCTGACATCGCAGGCGCTGCTTCGATTATCGCTGAAGTCGATATTTCCCGTATCATGACCCGCTACACTCAGGGCTGGGTAGACAAATACACCGACAGTCTGGACGAGGCTCTTGCTTGGGCTCTGGAGGCTCAGAAAGCCGGAGAAGCCTGTGCTGTCGCTTACCACGGCAATATCGTTGACCTGCTGGAATTCCTGATTGAAAAGAACATCCACATCGACCTGTTGTCCGACCAGACCTCCTGCCATGTTCCATACGACGGCGGCTACTGCCCACAGGGACTGACCTTTGAAGAGCGCACCGAGATGCTCGACAAAGACCCAGAGCATTTCAAAGAGCTGGTCAACAAGACCCTTCGCCACCACTACGAGCTGATTTGCCAGCTCCACGACAAGGGAACCTACTTCTTCGATTACGGCAACAGCTTCCTGAAAGCTGTCTATGATGCCGGCGTTCCGGAAATCTGCAAAAACGGCCACGACGAAGTAGACGGCTTCATCTTCCCATCCTACGTTGAGGACATCCTCGGTCCATGCCTGTTCGACTACGGCTACGGCCCATTCCGCTGGTGCTGTCTGTCCGGCAAGCCGGAAGATCTGGATGCTACCGACGCCGCTGCGATGGAGTGCATCGACCCGAACGCCCGCTATCAGGACCGTGACAACTGGGTATGGGTTCGCGATGCGAAAAAGAACAAGATGGTTGTCGGCACCCAGTGCCGTATCCTGTATCAGGACGCTTACGGCAGAACCAAGATCGCACTCAAATTTAACGAGATGGTCCGTCAGGGCAAAATCGGCCCGGTTATGCTCGGTCGTGACCACCACGACACCTCCGGCACCGACTCCACCTTCCGTGAGACCTCCAACATCAAGGACGGCTCCAACATCATGGCAGACATGGCAGTACAGTGCTTCGCAGGAAACTGCGCTCGCGGCATGAGCTTGGTTGCTCTGCACAACGGCGGCGGCACCGGTATCGGCAAAGCAGTCAACGGCGGCTTCGGCATGGTGCTGGACGGCTCTGCCCGCGTTGATGAGATTCTGAAGGTTTCGATGATTTGGGACGTTATGAGCGGTGTTGCTCGTCGTTCCTGGGCAAGAAACGAGCACTCCATCGAGACCTGCGTTGAGTTCAACCAGTCTCATCCGGGTCAGTATCATGTCACCCTGCCTTACATTGCAGACGACGACCTCGTTGCAAAAGCAGTTGCCGGCATGGGCCACCACGAAAAATAGGCAAGCTGAGCCTGCAGGCTGTTCGCGGCAAGCTGAGCTTGCAGGCATTTCGCGTTGTCGGTTAGGAGTAAGTTCGCGGCTTAACGCTCTCGCGCAGGTCGAGAGCCCTCCGGTCTCTCTCGTTCGATAACAATAAAGTTTTCGTCCACCTTTTCCAAAAGGTGGTGGTTTTCAAAGGCAACGCCTTTGGCCGTCCTCCGCAGAGGGCGGAATGCCTTTATCGTCAGGCGCTCTTGGGAGAGTTTGAGAACCTTTCTGCAAGCAGGCTGAGCCTGCACCCGATTCGCGTTGTTGGTTAGGAGTAAGCTCACAGCCTGACGCTCTCGCGGCAGGGCAAGCTGAGCTTGCAGGCAGTTCGCGTTGTTGGTTAGGTGCAGACTTGCGGCTTGACGCTTTCGCAGCAGGGCAAGCTCAGCCTGCACGCAGTTCGCGTTGTTGGTTAAGAGTAAGCTAACTCCTTAACGTTCTCGCGGCAGGGCAAGTAGAACCTGACTGACTAGCATCGTATCAGCTATCCCCTCTATTTTAAATCACAACAAAACAGGGCTGGCTTCTGCCGGCCCCGTTTCTGGAAAATCCATTCAACCAAATAGGCCAAAATTTTCTTTTAAAGGAGTCTGATTCCTATGGCAAGAATTATTGAATGTGTACCAAACTGTTCTGAAGGCAGAAACAAAGAGGTCATCGAATACATCGCTGACGCTGTCCGCAAGGTTCCGGGCGTTGCGCTGATGGATTACTCCTCGGATGAAAACCATAACCGTAGCGTGTTCACCATCGTTGGTGACCCGGACCAGATGGCAGAAGCTGCCTTCCAGTTCGCAAAAGCTTGCGTTGAAAAAATCGATATGACCAAGCATCAGGGCGAACATCCTCGCATGGGCGCAGTTGACGTTATCCCGTTCACCCCTGTTAAGGACGTTCCAATGGAAGAGTGTATCGAGCTTTCCAAAAAGGTTGCTAAGAGAATCTGGGAAGAGCTGGGAATGCCTGTCACCCTGTACGAAGAGTCTGCTACCGCTCCTCACAGAAGAAACCTCGCTGCAATCCGTAAGGGCCAGTTTGAAGCAATGCCGGAAAAACTCAAGGACCCACAGTGGTACCCGGACTACGGCAATCACGAAATCCACCCAACTGCCGGTATCGTTGCAGTCGGCGCTCGCTTCCCACTGGTTGCATTCAACATCAACCTTTCCACCTCTGATGTTGAGATTGCCAACAAGATCGCAAAAACCATCCGTGAATCCTCCGGCGGCATGAGATGGGTCAAATCCATCGGTGTTATGCTCGAGGAGAGAAACACCGCTCAGGTCTCCATCAACATGACCAACTACACCAAGACCCCAATCTACCGCGTTTATGAAACTGTTCGCTTCGAGGCAGAACGCTACGGCGTACATATCATCGGCTCTGAGCTGATCGGTATCGTTCCAATGGACGCTCTGGTAGAAACCGCAGAATACTACCTCAAGCTGGAAAACTTTGACAAAGACAATCAGGTCATGGAAAAACATCTCCTGTAGGATACAGAAAAGGAGACCCCTATTATGCCTTCCCTTTTGATTCACAATATCGGAATGCTTGCGACCGCCTGCGGCTGTGCTGCCAAGGGCGGCGAGCAACAGGGTGACATCCTCACCCTGCAAAACGCTTATATCGCAGTCGACGGCGAGCGCATCAGCGCCGTTGGTCAGGGCGAAGTCCCTACCCAGCTGCTGTCCGACAGCGAGCAGGTCATCGACGCTCAGGGCAAGCTGGTTACTGCCGGTCTTGTCGATGCTCACACCCATCTGGTCTTTGGCGGATGGCGCGAGCACGAGCTTGCGCTCAAGTTGCACGGTGTGCCCTATCTGGACATTCTGGCACAGGGCGGCGGCATCCTTTCCACAGTACGCAGCACACGCGCTGCCAGCAAGGAAGAGCTGATGGAAAAAACCGCAAAATCCCTGTCCTCCATGCTGGCTCTGGGAACCACCACCTGCGAGGCAAAGAGCGGCTACGGACTGGATTTTGACAACGAGCTCAAACAACTCGAGGTCACCCGTCAGCTCAATGAGACCCAGCCGGTCGAGCTGGTCTCCACCTTTATGGCAGCTCACGCTCTGCCGGAGGAATACAAGAATAACCGCGAGGGCTACCTCTCCCTCATCATCGACAAGATGCTCCCTTATGTTGCCGAGCACAAGCTCGCCGAGTTCTGCGATGTATTCTGCGAAACCGGCGTCTTTACTCCGGAGGAATCCAGACGCCTGCTCACCGCAGCACAGAAGCTGGGACTGGGCGCCAAAATCCATGCGGATGAAATCGACCCCATCGGCGGCTCTCAGCTGGCAGGCGAAATCGGAGCCGTCTCTGCCGAGCATCTGATTGTCTGTCCGGAGGAAGGAATCCAGTCGATGGCAAAGGGCAAGACCATTGCCTGTCTGCTGCCGGCAACCTCCTTCTACCTGGGTGCAACCTTTGCTCCTGCCAAGCAGATGGTAGAAGCCGGTGTTCCGGTCGCTGCTGCCAGTGACTTCAACCCGGGCTCGACCCCGAACCTTTCGTTGCAGCTGGCTATGAACATCGCCTGCTACCGCTACCGTTTGACCCCGGAGCAGGTGCTGACCGCTGCTACTCTGAACGCTGCGGCTGCCATCGGACGCGCTGACACCGTCGGCACCGTCGAAGCAGGCAAACAGGCAGACCTGTTGATTTGGGATGCGGACAACCTTGACTTTATTTTCTATCGTTATGGAAACAACCTGGTCAAGACCGTCATCAAAAAGGGTCGTGTCGTTGCAGAAAATCAGTGATAACATCTATGCAAATCTTAGATTGAAAGGATGACTTTCCATGAAACTGACCGAAATGCAGGTTAAGGACTTTATCGAACTTCTCGCTTCTGATGCACCGGCTCCGGGCGGCGGCTCTGCTTCCGCACTTGCAGGTGCGATGGGCATTGGATTGGGTAAGATGGTTGCCGGACTGACCATCGGAAAGCCGAAATATGCCGATTATCAGGAGACTGTCCAGCAGATTCATGACCGCGCAGGAGCGCTGGTCGAGCAGCTGACCGCCAGCATCGACCGCGACACCGAAGCATTCGACGGCGTATCCGCTGTTTTTGCAATGCCAAAAAACACCGATGAAGAAAAAGCAACCCGCAAAGAGGCCATGCAGAAAGCCCTGAAAGAGGCTACTCTGGTTCCGTTTGCTGTAATGGAAATGTGTCTGGAATCTCTCAAGGTCGTTGAGATGGGTCTGGGCAAAACCAACACCAGCGCTGCCAGCGACTTCGGCGTTGCTTCCCTCAACCTGCGCTCCGCAGTACAGGGTGCTTGGCTGAACGTTCTCATCAACCTCGGCGGCATCCGGGATGAAGCATTTGTCAACGAGTACAAAGCCAAAGGCGAAGCAATCCTCGCAGAGGCTCTGCCACTGGCTGACAAAATTTACACTGAAATCCTCAATAGCCTGTAACCCCAGCTTTACGCTCCCCCATTCCTCACAAAGGAATGGGGGATTTTTTTGTCCCTTATTTTCCCTAAGGCTCGCTATGCAGGAAATCCTTCAAATCCTGCATAGGGTACTTCTGCCTTTTGCATAAAGATGCAGTTCTGCCTTTGTTTTGATTCGACAGCTTTTTTGCGTTTCGTCATTTCCCGACGCTGTGATTCGTCATGAGTTTCTCTTTTTCCGCCTGCTGCGATATTTCCCGAGCAAAGCTGCTCGACCCTCATCAAAAGGTGGTGAATGTTCGCTGTGATATTTCCCGACAAAAAAAGCGGCGCTGTACATAGCGCCGCTTTTTGAAAGCTCATAAGGCTCTATTCTGCTTTGGAAGGCTCTTGTTCCTGTTTCATCTGGTTTAAAATCTGCATGAATTCCTCGCCTGTGATGGTTTCCTTTTCCAGCAGATATTGTGCCAGACGATGAAGTTCCGGCAGATTTTCACTCAAGATCTGTTTTGCCTTGTCGTGGCACTGAGCAATCAGCTCCTTGACCTCCTCATCGACCTTGGCAGCGGTCTGCTCCGAGCAAGCCAGAGAAGCATCTCCGCCCAGATACTGGTTGTTCACCGTCTCCAGCGCCATCATTCCGAAGGTGTCGCTCATACCCAGCTGGGTAATCATCGCGCGAGCCAGCTTGGTTGCCTGCTCAATATCGTTGGAAGCACCCGAGGTAACCGAGTGGAAAATCAATTCCTCTGCCACCCGTCCGCCGGTATAGGTGGTGATTTTATCGATGATTTCCTCCTTGCTCATCAGCAAGGTTTCCTCCTCTGCCACCTGCATGGTATAGCCCAGAGCACCGGAGGTGCGGGGGATGATGGTGATTTTGTGAACCGGTGCAGAATGCTTCTGCATCGCTGCCACCAGTGCGTGTCCGATTTCATGGTAGGATACGATTTTCTTCTCCTTCGGAGAGATCACAGCACCCTTGCGCTGATATCCGGCAATGACCGTTTCGACTGCTTCCTCCAAATCGGCCTGTTCGACCTGAGAGCGGTTGTTGCGGACTGCTCTGAGTGCCGCCTCGTTGACGATGTTGGCAAGCTCTGCACCCGATGCACCCGCGGTTGCGCGTGCGATGGTGCCGTAGTCAATCTTGTCGGACATCTGCTTATCCTGAGCGTGTACCCGCAGGATTGCCTCTCGTCCTGCCAAATCCGGAAGCTCTACCGGTATTCTGCGGTCAAAACGACCCGGACGGAGCAGCGCCTTATCCAGTGTTTCCGGACGGTTGGTTGCGGCGAGGATGACAACGCCCTTTTTACCGTCGAAGCCGTCCATCTCGGTCAGCAGCTGGTTGAGGGTCTGCTCCCGTTCATCGTTGCCGCCCATGCCGGAGCCGTCTCTCTTTTTGCCGATTGTATCGATCTCATCAATGAAAACAATACAAGGAGCTTTTTCCTGCGCCTGATGGAACAGGTCGCGCACACGGGCTGCACCTGCGCCCACAAACATTTCTACAAATTCCGAACCAGAGATGGAGAAAAACGGTACGTTTGCCTCTCCTGCTACCGCCTTTGCCAGCAGGGTTTTACCGGTTCCGGGAGGGCCCACCAGCAGTGCGCCTTTTGGCATCTGGGCGCCAATCTTCTCATACTTCTCCGGGTTGTGCAGAAAGTCTACAATTTCTCTGAGGGCATCCTTGGCCTCGTCCTCTCCGGCAACATCCGCAAAGGTCTTGCCGGTCTGCGCCTCTACATAGACCTTGGCGTTGCTCTTGCCGAAGGTCATCGCATTGGAGCCGCCGATTCTCTTTTCCAGATTCTTGGAAATCATCCTGCCGACCAGCATGAAAATCAGAATCGGCCCGCCCACACTGATGAGCATATACAGCAGCGGAGACATTGGCTCCTCGATTTCCTTGCCGTAGATAACCCCGGCCTCCTCCAAACGATCCACCAGATTTTGGTCCCCCATATTGCCGGTGATATAAATACTGGTGTCCTTCTCATTCTTCATCAAATATTCGATTTTCTGGTCCAAGACCTCGACCTGCTGGATTTTGCCTTCCTTCAAGTCATTCATGAAGGTACTGTAATCCACCTGCACCTCAGTCCTGCGAAACAGCACCGGGAACAAAAAGGTGTTGAGCAGCATCAAGACCAGAAGGACGATAATGTAATAGTACAACAGCGGTTTTTTGACCTTTGGATTTTTTACTTCATTCATCTGCCTACACTCCTTACCTTTTGAGTATGCCCACAAATTTGGCTAACCATAGCATATTGCAACAATCGACAAAAATCAATCGTTTTTTCTATTTCTTTACAAAATATTATTATCATACCTAAATATCATTCACACTCCTGTTTTCTCCCGGCAAAACAAAGCTCCCGGGAATTAACCCGGGAGCTTTGCCATCACCCTTCTGACGCTGGATTGATCTAGTCGCAGCAGCAGCAACTGTTGCAGCTGTTGGAGCAGCCACAGCCGTTACCGCAGTTGTTCGAGCTGCCGCAGTTATTGGAGCAACCGCAGTTGTTGCCCCAGCCACAGCCGTTGCCGCAGTTATTCGAACAGCTACAGTTGTTCGAGCTGCATCCGTTGCAGTTAAAGCTACAGCCGCCACAGCAGAAAATCAGGATGAGGATGATGATCCACCAGTTGTTGTTTGTGTACATAGAGCAGTACCTCCTACTTGATTGATTTCAGACCATACTATGAAGAACGGGGAAAAACGGTTCCATCCGCCTGCGGCTTTTGCAGAAAGATTTTTTGCCTTCGGCTTGGAATAAATCCTTCTGAGGCTCCAATATTCTGCTATGTCGGGACAGCGCCGGGGATGGTGTCAGGGCCTTTCTCCGCTGTTCTTTATCAGTATAAGCACAAGCGCCAAAAAGTGTGCCTGCTGTTTGGCGCTCTTATCAAAATCCCGAAGGATGGTGATACTATGTTTCGATTCCGCGGCTTTACCCTGCGGGCAAACGATGCCGTCAATCTCGCTGTATCGCAAGCGAGCCTGCTTGGACACACCTACATCGGCAGCGAGCATCTTCTGCTGGGCCTGCTACTGGAGGGCAGCGGCACGGCCTGTGCGGCTCTGCTGCAAAAGGGCATCGACCCGGAAGCTGTGCTGGACCTGCTGACCAAAACGGTCGGCAGAGGGATTCAATCCAAACTCTCCTTGACCGACATGACCCCGAGGTGCCGACGGATTTTGGAGCAAAGCATGGTGGAAAGCAAGAAAAACGAAAGCGAGCTGGTCGGCACCGAACATATCCTGATGTCGATGCTTCGGGAAAAGGACTGCTACGGCGTGCGATTTTTGACCCAGATGGGGGCAGACCCCATTGTGCTGTATCGGGAGCTGCACGAGCCGATGTGCTTTCCGCCGGAGCGTCAGGAGGAAGCCGGCAAGCACACCCCTCCCAAAAAGAAGGACGCTCCCCACACCATGCTGCTGGACAAATTCGGAACCGACCTGACTGAAAAGGCGCGCAGCAAACAGCTGGACCCCGTGATTGGGCGCGACAAGGAAATCGAACGGGTCATCCGCATCCTCTGCCGAAGAAGCAAAAACAACCCCTGCCTGATTGGAGAGGCTGGGGTCGGAAAAACCGCCATTGCCGAAGGGCTGGCACAGCGGATTGCAGAGGGCAGCGTTCCCCGCTCCATCTGCGGCAAGCGGCTGATTGCTCTGGATTTGGTGGCGATGGTTGCCGGAACCAAGTACCGCGGCGAGTTTGAGGAGCGGGTCAAAAACATGATGGAGGAAGCCGCCAATGCCAAGGACATCATCCTGTTTATCGACGAGCTGCACAACATCATCGGAGCCGGAGCGGCGGAAGGCTCGATTGATGCCGCCAACATCCTCAAGCCACAGCTCTCCCGCGGGGAGATTCAGGTGATGGGAGCCACCACCGTTGCGGAATATCGCCGCTACATCGAAAAGGACAGCGCACTGGAGCGCCGCTTCCAGAGCGTACCGGTCGAGGAGCCCGACGAGGAGGCTGCCGTCCGCATCCTGCGTGGCATCCTGCCCAGCTATGAACAGCACCACGGAGTCACCATCAGCGAAGAGGCGGTCGAGGCAGCGGTGCGGCTCTCCCGACGCTATCTGACCGAACGGTTCCTGCCGGACAAAGCAATTGATTTAATGGATGAAGCCGCCGCCAAAGTCTCCCAGCAAAATTTCTCCCAGCCCGATTCAGAATATCAGCGGTTGGAGGAAGCCTTTCGGGAGCTGCACGAGCAGAAGGAAGCTGCCATCCTCCGACAGAATTTTGAGCTTGCTGCCTCGCTGCGGGACCGAGAAGCGCAGGCCTTGGAGGAACTGAGCCTGTTTTCCGAGCGCAGTCAGCGTCAGGAGCGTCGGAAACAGCCCTGTGTGACGGTGCAGGATGTTGCACAAATCATCTCGGAGGGAACCGGAATCGAGGTTTCTGCGCTGATGGCGCGCACCCTGCCGCAATCGGTGCAGACCCGTCAGCTTATGCAGCTGGAGGAGCATCTCTCCCAGCGCGTCATTGGCCAGCCGGAGGCGGTTCAGGCGGTCTCACGGGCAATCCGACGCTCCCGTGTCGGGCTCAACGACCCAAACCGTCCCTGTGCCTCCTTCCTCTTTCTGGGGCCAACCGGCGTGGGAAAAACCGAGCTGTGCAAGGCTCTTGCTCAGGAGCTGTTTGGCTCGGATGACTGCATGATTCGTCTGGATATGTCCGAATACATGGAACAGCACTCGGTTTCCAGAATGATTGGCTCTCCTCCGGGCTATGTCGGCTTTGAGGAGGGTGGCCAGCTGACCGATTTAATTCGTCGTCGGCCCTACTCGGTCGTTCTGCTGGACGAGGTGGAAAAAGCCCACCCGGATGTTCTCAACCTGCTGCTCCAGATTTTGGAGGACGGGTACCTAAAGGACGCGCAAGGGCGCAAAGCCAGCTTCCGAAATGCTGTCATCATCATGACCTCCAACCTTGGCGCTCGCTATTTCTTTGAGCGGGGTGTGCTGGGCTTCGAGCAGGCCGACCGTGATAAAGCCCATACCTCCTCCCAGAAAATCTCCGCTCAGGTGATGGAGGAGCTGCGCCGCCACTTCTCTCCGGAGTTCCTCAACCGCATCGACGAAACGATTCTGTTCGGCAAGCTCGGTCCGGAGGAGCTGGAAAAAATCTGCCAGAATCTCCTGTCCCAGCTTTCTCTGCGGATTGGCGCCTTAGACCTGCGGCTGGACTGCACACCTGCCGCACGGCGGGAACTGTGCGCCCAAGGCTACAGTCCCCGCTACGGAGCCCGTCCGCTACGCCGTACCGTCCAGCGGCTGATTGAGGACCCGGCAGCCGAGATGATTCTTCGCGGCGAGCTGTACCCGGACAGCACTCTGGTCTGCGACTACTGCGAGGAGGAGCACGCCATCCGTCTGCACACTGCCGACTAAACAGCAAGGAGCAGTAAGCCATCGGGCTTACTGCTCCTTCATTTCGTTTTGCTGTGACAGGTCGTCTGCGTCCACGCTCTGCCACTGTGCCAACTCTTGGTCCTCCCTGTCCTTTTCCACAAAGATATCCTCCTTGGAAACGATGTCCTCCGGCTTTTCGTAGGGCACCGTAACTAGATGCGGATAGGGGATTCGCAGACCGTTCTGGTCAAAAATTTCCTTGACTGCAAGGCGAATCCCGCGCTCCACCTCCCAGTGCTTGAGGGGCTTTACCTTGCACAAAATACCGATGTCGATGCTGGACTGATTGAAGTTGGTGATGCCCTGCACAAAGGGCGGCTCCTCAATCAGCTCCTCATGCTCACGCGCATACTGGCTGACCGCCCGGTCAATCAGCTCGATAACCTTTCGGGTGTCCGATTCATAGGAGGTCGGGACAGTCACCGCAGCCACCGAGTTTCCCTTGTTATAGTTGATGACCCTCGTGATGGCTCCGTTCGGGATGATAATCTGGTCGCCCTTCATCGAGCGCAGGTAGGTCACACGCATTGCGGTCGCCTCCACCGTTCCCTCTACATCATCGATTTTGACATAATCTCCCACCGAAAACTGATTTTCAAAAATCATAAACATTCCCGAGACCACATCACGCACCAGGTTCTGTGCGCCAAAACCGATGGCAAGGCTTCCGATTCCTGCCGTTACCAAAAGGTTTTCCAGAGGCTTGCCCATCCCCAGAATACTCAAAATCACCAAAAAAGCCACAAAATAAACGGCATACCGCGCCACGCTGCGCAGCAGGGTCATCAGGGTTTTCATCCGCTTGGAAACCGGGGTCGCACTCTGATACTTCGGGCTTTTGAGCACCCGTGCCGTCATCGCCGAAACGCTGCGCAAGACCAGCTTGCTCAGCAGAAAAACCAGCAAAATCAAAAAGAGGTTCCAGACGATATTGCCGCGATTTTTCCAGATGGTGTCCGCAAACTGGCGAAGGTTGTGTTCAAACTGTCCGCTGACGCTGACAACCTCATCTACAAGGTTGGTCGGCACTGCTTCCAGAAACAGACTTCTCATGTTGTCCTTTCTCAATCCTGACAGGATTGTTTCCACTCACTTATATTTTTAGAATATCCAGCATCCTCGGGTCGATTTCCCACATATTGTTGTCCTCGTGCTGCTTGAGGAAGATTTGCAGCAGGCGCTGGGCACACACCAACATCGGCTGGCGCTCAAATTCCCGCGGGTAGGTCGCACGCAGTCGAAGCTGGAAATCCCGGTCCAAAACCCGATAATCCTTAAACTGGTGCTTTTCCTTTTTTTCATAGTAGCATTGCAGCTGAATCAGCTTGTCCCGCACAAATTCCATCCGGGACAGGACATACAGATAATTTTCCCGTTGAATCTCAAAGAGGATGGTTCGCAGAGCATAGACGATTTCAAACTCCCACTCCACCAGTGTATCCCGAAATGCCTGATTATCCATCCCCTCCAGCTGCGAGCTGTGCATCCGGTTGAGTACCTGCCCAGTCTTATCGGTGATGATTTTCCACTGGGCAGAACGCACCTGAAGGGCTGCTGTCGGCAGGAGCACCACATCAAATTCCAATCCGTTCTTTAAAAACACATAGAGGAACATCCCGCCCGGCAGCGGCTTTTCGCGCAGGTACAGCGCATCAGTAAACAGCTTGTCCAGCCGTTTTCTCACCTGCGGCACCTGCTCCTCCTGAAAGGTCGCAAGAATCAAATCGATGTCCGAGTATGCGTCCGGAAACCGCTCTACGCCGGAGCCCACCTGAACGATTCCCTCGATCTCGGGATAGGTCGAAACCACCGTCGCCGCCTGAATCAACAGCTTGGCGCGTTCTTTTTCGCTATACATAAACTCACCCCATAATCTTGCTTTGAATCCGAATATCCCGTCCGACAAATTCAAACTGTGTGTAGCCGCCAAACAGTCGGGATGCCAGACGGTCTGTATACCGCTTGCTGATTTCCTGGAAGGAAAGGTTGGTGCTGATGATGGTCGGTCTGTTTTCTAAGAGACGGGTATTGATGATGTGGTATAGGGTCGAGGTAACAAACTGGCTCAAAAATTCCGTCCCCAAATCGTCCAGAATCAGCAGGTCACATTCCAGCACCAGCGACAGATAGCTCTGCTGCTGCTCATCCTGATAGGAGTAGCTGAACTTTTCCTTTTCCAGCCGTGCCATCAGATTTTGCGAGGAGCCGTAGACCACCCCGTATCCCTTGCGGATGACCTCCCCGGCGATTGCCAGCGAGAGGTGGGTCTTGCCAAGTCCGGTATTGCCCATAAACAGCAGACTCGGCGAGGAGGGCTGATGCTGGCCAAGCCGCTGATGGCTCTGCACCGAGAAGTTGCGGGCATAGTCCTCACAAAAATTTTTAACCTGTGCCATCTTGTGCCGTGGAACTACACCGTTCGGCGCTGTCTGTGCGCTGTAGTAGTCCAGCGAAAAATTATCAAACCGGCAGTTCTGCGGACTGGAAGCGCCCAGAGCATCAAACGCCGCCTCCCGAAGCAGCTGCTGAAAACACTCGCAGCGCTGGGTTCCCAGATACCCGGTATCCTGACATTTCTTGCAGGTATGGTTGTCGTCCCGATAAATTTCCAGCAGACCTGCGGCTGACAGCAGATCGTCCCGCTGCTTCTGCAAACCCAAGCTCTGCGTTTTCAGCCGCTCGATGATCTGCTCCAGCTCATCGGGAGCTCCCGCAACCGCCTGTATCGTTTTCATCCCGATTTGGGAAAGCTGTCGGTCAATCTGTTCGATTTGCGGCAGCAGCGCATAAATCTGCTGGCGCCGAATCAGGGTCTGCTCCTTCGCATACTGTCTGCGCTCCGACAGCACCGCCGCTGCCCTGTCATAGATTTCTTTTGGAAAGCCCATAGATTCTCCTCTCCTCCGGCAGCTCAATCACGACTCTGCCCGGATGGCTGTGCCGCCTAATCGATATTTTTTATCCTCGCCGTTTTTGTTTCCCATAATCTAGCTATCTTGCGGTTCGCAGTCCGCGTTCCATGATTCGAGAGAAAGTTCACCAGCCTTTGCAGATTCTGGTGTAACCCTCCTCCCAGCTGCGGCGCAGCCGGATTTAAGATTTCACCTCTCCATAGGTGATGAACTGCTGAATCTGGTCAAAATCAATGGAGGAATTTTCCGCCTTATCCTGCTTGGAAGGCTGTCGTTCCGCCACCGCCTCCTGCGTGGTCTGGATCCCCTTGTCGTGCCAGCTGGCCAAAATCTTGTTGATATAAGGAAAGGACAATTTTCCAATCTGGTTGATGGCGCGCTCATAGGCCAGCTTGACCATCGCGATGTCAAAATGATACTCCAAAAACCAAGTATCGATGTACTTGCACTCCTGTCGGGTCAGCGCCCGGTCATGGATTCCAAAGGCCAGACGAACCTGTCCCTGTGCGTTGTCCTGCTCCTGTCGTCGGGTCAGATACTGCTCCGCCTGCTCATAGGTGTAGATTCCGTCGGACATCATATCGGTAATCAGCTTTGCGACCGCACGCATATTCGAGCGGTTCTGCGCACAGCAGTGCGCCGTTGCCAGCAGGATGCACTCGGGCGGTAGTCCTGCATAGGTGTAAAAGGATGCCACTGTCTCCATCTCACTGCGGGTCAGGTTCTTGCCCATCTGAAGCTGCACCGCATCCAAAAGCTGGCGGATGCTGGAATCCTCCTGCGACAGCCGATCGATTTCATCGATTCTCATCGTTTTCTGCTGAGCCTTGAGCCCCATCGAGACATGAGCTGCCTGCTCCTGTCGGGAAACCTCCTGCACCGGCTGGGCTGTCGGGGCCGCTGCCACAGCGACCGGCTCCGGCACAGCTGCCAAAGAACCCCCTTCGGTCAGCAGTCCTTCCCGATTCCAGAAGGCCAACGCCGACAGCACCTCCTCATACGGCAGCAGCAGCCGGTCGGACAGATAGCGCGGGTCGATTGGCTGCGACTGGTTCTGCATCAAAAAGAGCAGAATCTTGAGCGCTGAAGCCGAGGCGGTACACAGTGTCTGCTCCGACAGCGACGGCACGGCAAAAACAGATGAAAATTTTGTAAAATTAATGCTGTAGTTCATCACGCAGGGTCTCCGTTTCCTTCATTTTCCCACACCTGACCTGCCTTAGAAAGCACCCGTTGCAGGTGCTGTCGAGCCAATCAGGCTTTCCTGTCCTCTTATTATAGCAAAAAAACAGGCGCTTGCCTACTTTTTTCTGCCGGTAAAACAACAGCTTGTCCCCTCTTTCTGTTCTTTTACCGGTTCTTTGCGCGCTTCTTACCAAAGAAGATAGACATCAAATCGAAATTAGGGTATAATAAAATCGGTAAAACCGCTTTCATTCTTTCGTTTTTGCGATATAGGGAGGAACAAGGATTATGATTGGCGACCTGCATTGTCACAGTAAACTCTCCGATGGTTCCACCAGTCTGGAGGATATTGTCTTTTACGCCAAGCGCGCCGGATTGGATGCGCTTGCCCTGACCGACCACGACACCCTGTCCGGCATCTCCCGCACCGAGATTCTGGGCAGAAGATATGGTCTGACCATCATCCCGGGTGTGGAGCTTTCCACCTTCGATTCCGCTACCGGACGCAGGGTACACATTCTCTGCTATCTGCCCCACAAGCCGGACCATCTGGCAGGGCTGCTCTCCCGCACACAGGAGGAGCGCCGCCGCTCCGGCGAGGAGATGATTCGCCGGGTCACCCGGTATTTCCCTGTCACTCCGGAGCATATCCTGCGCTACGCCGCTGCCAGCACCTCTATCTACAAGGTGCATATCATGCAGGCGCTTCTCGATTTGGGCTACGACACCGCCATCTACGGGCCGCTGTACAAGCAGCTGTTTTCCGACCACGGCGGCTCCTGTCTGGTCCAGACCACTTACCCTCAGCTGGACGAGGTTTTGGATGCCGTCAAGGGCGCTCACGGAATCGCGGTGTTTGCACATCCGAGCGTCTACCAGTCGATGGAGCTGGTTCGCCGTCTGGCGCCCAGCGGACTCATCGACGGAATCGAGGTCTATCATCCACGAAACACCAAAGAGGACCAGAAGGAGCTGCTGGAGCTGTGCGCGCAAAACAACCTCATCGTCACCGGCGGCACCGATTTTCACGGGTCCTATGCTTCCCGGACCGCAAACCCGCTGGGTACCTGTGTGACCGACCAAGAAAATCTCAAAAAATTGTTTGAGCGCTCAAAACAGCTTGAAGTCTGAGGATAAATCTGATAAAATGGGAGCGTTATATTGATTCTTTGAGAGGACGGACAAACATGAAATTTGAGTACCACACCGAAGGCACCTGCTGCCGAAACATCATCATCGAAATGAACGGCGACATCATCGAACACGTTGAATTTATCGGCGGCTGCAACGGCAACCTCCAGGGGATTGCTTCCCTGATTCAGGGACAGCGGGCACAGGATGTCATCGCTCGCGTCAAAGGCATCCACTGCGGTCCGAAATCCACCTCCTGCCCAGACCAGCTTGCTCTGGCACTTGAGTCTTATCTGGCTCGGGCATAATCCTGTTGTGTCTTCTGTTCCCCAGTCGATGGCTGGGGAACAACTTTTATCCGCCGTTTTTTCGGGAATCGGTCTGCTTCTCTCGAACCTACCACACCACAAGGAGGGACGAATATGCTATCCTTCTGCCAGTTTCTGCCCTTGCTCTTGGGGCTGTTGCCGGGGATGCTGTTGCTGGGCGACAGCAAGGCGCAGCCCTGCGCCTGCGCTGCACCGAGTCATCTGCTCTTGCTCGACCACGGAGACGAGGACATGAAGGTGCTGTCCTCTCTTGGAAAAAAGCCCTCCGGCCAAAACAGTCTGGAGCCTTCCGAGGAGGAGATTCACAACTACTTTCTGCACAAAAGCTGCGGCAATCTCGAACGGGCGCGTCAGCTCGGCGAGGAGCTTGGCAGTGCGATTCTTTCGTTTGAGCCGGATGAGCTGATGGTTCTTGACGAACGGCAGACGGCGCTTGCCCGGATGCTGTATCTGTTCGTTGCAGAAAACTGTGTCCAGCAATCGGTGCAGGACCCCATCCTGCTCAAGCTGATTCTGGCCCAGATGAACGACACCATCTCGGTTCGCCTGCCCCACTTTTATTCCTTCCAGTATCGGTGCTACACCATGTACAAAATCTGTCTGGAGGAGCAGCAGGACGCTTCTGCGGAACAGCAGGCAATCCAGCTTGGACGCTGCTGGGCGCGCATTGTCGGCCACGAGAAGGACGAGGAGCTGTGCTTTACCGGCTGCAAGCTCTATCTTCTGATGAAGCAGCGCTGTGAGCGTTTGGTAGCGCGCACGGATTTTCTGCCCATCCGGTAATTTTTCTGAAATGAGGTCGAATCTTATGCTTCGTTCTGTCAACGGAAACTCCCCGGTCGTCCATCCCAGCGCACACATCGCACCGGATGCAACACTAGTCGGAGCGGTCTTTCTGGAAGAAAACAGCAGTGTCTGGTATCATGCCACCCTGCGTGCCGACCACGACTCCATACGGGTCGGACGATGCTCCAACCTTCAGGACAACTGCGTGGTTCATGTCGATTGCGGTCAGCCCTGCATCATCGGTGCAGAGGTCACCGTCGGCCACGGAGCGATTCTGCACTCCTGCACCATCGAAGACGGCTGTACCATCGGCATGGGCAGCATCATCCTCAACGGCGCTGTGGTCGGAGAAGGCTCGATTGTCGGCGCCGGAGCCCTCATCACCAAAAACACGGTGATTCCGCCCCGCTCCCTTGTTGTCGGTTCACCGGCCCAGGTCAAGCGACAGGTCAGCGACCAGGAGCTGGAGCACAGCCGTCGGGCCGCACAGGAATATGTAAAAGCCGCCGCAGAGCAGCTTTGAGATTTTCCAGACACACGGCCCGGTGTTCCTGCTATCAGAATCTGGACTTGGTTTTGACCCCTTGTGCAATCAGGCTGAGCTCCTGCGGATGCTCTGCAAACCAATTTTGAACCCATCGACAGCCCAGCAGCAGGTGAATCTGCTGTTGCCGAAACCATTCGCAAGCTCCCAACATCACCGCTTCCCGTTGCTCTTCGGACACCTGCCCATCGAAGGAAATCCCCGAGATGGTGTAGGTGTCTTTTTTGTAGAGATTCAGCTCCATCCTTGCCAAGGTTTTTCCCTGCTCCATCGCGGATAGGGTCTGCCGTCCGCGTCCGGCGCTCTGCCACAACCACTCCATTCGTCATCTTTCCTCCATCCTGCTTTGTTTCCTACGAGATAAGCTATCCCAAGATATGATATCCCATTATAGCATATTTTTTTGTCGAAGTGCAGGAGCTTTCCTCTTTATTTGACCAATCGGAGCAGCCCCATCGTGACTAAAACCGCACCTGCCAGCCAGCTAAGGTCACCCTTTGCCCGCTCTGAACATCTTTTACCCAGCTTCCAGCCGATTTGCAGCATCAGCAGGTTCACCACCAGTGCCAGCACCAGCACCATCCGACCGTCCTGCTCGAGCATCCCTGCCCCAAATCCTGCCGCCAGCCCATCGAGGCTCAAGGCCGCCGCCAGACTGACCGCCTCCACGACCGAGAGAGATTGGGAGCCGTTAAAATCCGCCTGCGTAGAATCCACGCAGACCCGCAAAAACACTTCCAGATTCTGAAATCGAAAGACCATGCCCTCCCGATTTTCACAGCAGCGCCGCAAAAACCGCTTGAGCAGGCCGTCGCACAGGCGCACCGCACCCATCAGCACCAGCAGCCCGCACCCAATTCCGGAAGCAAAATGCGGCGCAACCCAGCCTCCGGCAGTCCCTCCCAGTGCCATCGCCGCCCACAGGCTCAGCGAGCAGGTCAGGCTGAGTGCTATCTTTGACAGGGCCGGCATCCGGATTTTCTGCGCTCCCAAAGCCAGCGCTGCCGTAAAGGTGTCCAGGCTCAGCGCTAGGGTCAAGGCTCCTGCCTGTAAGATTGAATCAACCAAACGATCATCTCCCACAACGATTCTGTATCCATCCTATGGAAAGCTGCGGGATGCGGTACCTTGTCCTGCCATAAAATTTTCAAAAATATCTTGACAAGTCCTGTTCGATTTGATATAATATGGAGGCACTTGTGAGTCAAGTGTACACAGTAATGTTATCTATGGAAAGATGGCTGAGCTGGTCTAAGGCGCACGACTGGAAATCGTGTGTGCCCTATAAAGGCACCGAGGGTTCGAATCCCTCTCTTTCCGCCAAAAAGACAGAATCCGTTTGGATTCTGTCTTTTTTTGTTTTCAAAAATATAACAACAAATCCCCCTGATTTTGCTAGAAAAATCAGGGGGATTCTTGCAGTTTGGATTAAGAATACAGCGATTCTCCGTCTGCCATCTCCTCGCGTCTGCGCAGGATTTTTCCGATGATGGACAGAAAGACAACCGAGCTAAACAGTCCGCAGAAAATATCAACCACCGGCTCTGCATAGAAGGCCGCGCTGGCTCCCCAAAACATCGGGAATACCAAGGTGAAAATCAGAAAGAGCGCCTTGCGGAATACCGACAGAGATACCGAAACCTTCAGGATTCCCAGCGCTGTCAAGCCGTCCACGAAGGCATATTGCAGTGCCAGCGGAATGATGCCGAAGGTGAACACGCGGATTGCCCAGACCGAGAGCTGGACATATTCCGGGTTCTGGGTAAACAGGCGGACGAACACTCCCGAAACCGTCTGCGAAATAATGAACATCGTCAGGCAGAACAGAAGCGCCAGCTTCACGATTTCCTTCTCTCCCTGACGGATGCGGTCGCTGTTTTTCGCACCGTAGTTGAAGCTCAAAATCGGCTGGGTTCCACTACTGATGCCTCCCAGCGGCAGAGTCACAATCTGCATATAGCTCTGGACGATGGTCGCACAGGCAATCAGCATATCACCCTGCGCTCCGCCGTAGTTCTGTAAGACGGTGTTCAGCGCAATAATCAGCACGCTGTCTCCTGCGATGATGATGAACGGGCAGAAGCCAAAGGACAGTACCCTGCGCATCACTCTCCACGAATATCCACGGAAGGTGATGCGGACATGGACGCGGTCGCCAAACAAGAACCACAGCACAAAGGCGCAGGAGCACGCCTGAGAAAGCACGGTAGCAATCGCCGCACCCTTTACACCCAGCCCGAACGCGAAGATAAAAATCGGGTCCAGGATAATGTTCATCACCGCGCCGATTACCGTCGTCAGCATGGCCTCATTCGCAAAGCCCTGACAGGTGATGAACTGGTTGAGTCCCGCTGTCAGGATGGCAAAGATCGTACCAAGGACATAGATGGTCAGGTAATCGTTGGCATAGGGGAAGGTTTGTGCGCTGGCTCCAAAGAACATCAGCATCGGTTCCCGCAGAGCAATCGCCAGTCCGGTCAAAACAACCGAGATGCCCAGCAGCATGACAAAGCAGTTTGCCAGAATATCCTCTGCGCCCTCCTGATTGTCCTCTCCCATTCGCATCGCCAGCAGCGGCGCTCCGCCGATTCCGATTAAAAAGGCAAAGGAGGAAATCAGGGTGACAATCGGTCCGCACACACCGGCTCCGGCCAGTGCGATCTCTCCTACATCCTTGATGTTTCCAATGTACATCCTGTCCACGATGCTGTACAGAACATTGACAAACTGTGCCAGCATCGACGGGATTGCCAATCTTCGCACCAACAGCTTAATATCATCTTTCCCAAGGTCATTCTGTCTGCGGGTCATTGTTTTCCTCCTCATACATAAAGCAGCCCCCTCGGGGCTTCCAAGGGATGCTGCCATCTTTTACATGGGATATAGTTTACTCCTGCCGCATTTAAGTGTCAACCACTTTCTCCCTGTTAAATTTTTCTCCGGAGCGTTTTGGCATTTTCCGGCAATTTCCTTCCAAACGGACAGGAAATTCCGTCGAAATTGCCATCGGTATTCCAGCAAAAAGGAGCCAAAAAAGCAGTTGCTTTCTTGGCTCCTGAATTTATGTTCTTAACCGTGAAATCATTTCCCGTGTGGCTGCGACTTAACCCAATTTTTTGGATTTTTCTGCACAAGCCTTCATCGCCTCGATGATAGCGGTGCGGAAGCCTTTTTCCTCCAGTACACGAACTGCCTCAATGGTGGTTCCTGCCGGAGAGCAGACAGCGTCCTTGAGCTCTGCCGGGTGCTTGCCGGTTTCCAGAACCATCTTCGCAGCACCTACCAATGCCTGTGCTGCAAACTGGTAAGCCTTCGCACGCGGCATACCGTCCATAACAGCGGCATCTGCCATTGCCTCAATCATGATGTAAACATATGCCGGAGAGCTGCCCGAAACCGAAACAACTGCATCCATCATATATTCTTTTACGGTCTCTACTTTGCCGCAGCTGCCCAGCAGTTTTTTGATCCAGTTCAGCTCCTCCGAGCTGACATATTTGTTGGCACAAACAGCGGTCATACCCTCCTGAATCATGGCTGGAGTGTTTGGCATTGCGCGGATAATTTTCTGTCCCTTAGAGAACAGGGATGCCAGCTTGTCCAAAGAGAATCCCGGAGCGATGGTGAGAATGATGGTTTCTTTTGGAATAATCGGACGAATTTCTTCGATGACTTCTACATAAAACTGTGGCTTGACCGCCAGTACAATGATTTCGCTTTCGGCGGCAACCTGCTTGTTGTCCGCAGTTACCTCGATTCCAAATTTGCTCTCTGCATTTTTTCTAGCAGCTTCCATGATTTCTGCTGCAATGATTTCTTCCTTCTTCAGCAGTCCGGAAGAGATGATTCCGCCGATGATAGCGCCTGCCATGTTTCCGCATCCAATAAATCCCAGTTTCTTCATTTCTCATTTACCCTCTTTACTCTGTTGTCTTCGTTTGTTCCCGTTCATACAGCGGTTCCACCGCTTTGGTCGCATAACAGGCCGGTGTCGCGTTTCTCCATAACCTGCCTTCTGGTTTTTCACCGTGAAGGATAGAGATTTTTAAAATTTCATTTCGAGAATGTTTTCGATTATGACATTTCATTGTCAATCCCATCCCGCCCATATTATACTATAAGACTGAAGGCAAGGCAACCGGATTTTCGCGAAAAGTCTGACAAGAAGTTTTACACATTCTATATTTTTTTAAGTATTTTCAACAATTCGATATTCGCCTGCGACAAATTACTTCATACGCGGACACTTGTACTTTCCACCCGCAAATTCCGTCACCCTGTCATCACAGCACCATCAGGAACAATTGCAGAGGTTGAGGTCTCGGATTGAGATTTTGGGGAAAACAAAAAAGCATCGGAAATACTTCCGATGCTTTTTCTGGTGACCTATCGGAGACTCGAACTCCGGACACCCTGATTAAAAGTCAGGGTGTTTTTTCTTTCTATGAGTTCTGTATAATCCCTTTTAGTCCCCATTTTCCTTGTGATTAAGCCATTTTCACATCCTTGGTTTTATTTACTATTTTGTTTTGTTCCGGTAAATTCTCTCCTTTTGTCGTCAATGTGTCGTCATTTTTCGAGAAATTGTGCACCCACCTCTGTACAGTTGACCTGCTTATCCCGGTAACCTTTGCGGTAAGCCGGATAGATAGCTCCGATGCTATCTGTACCGTCTGGCAGCGATCCTCCTCAGTGTATATCTCCGGTCTGCCCTCCCGGTAGCCGGGGCGCTGCCGGGCAATCTCTTTTCCTGCCATCGTCCGCTCCCGGATGATGTCGCGCTCAAACTCCGCAAAGGCTAAAAATGTGGTGAGGATAAGCCTTCCGACCGGAGTGTCCTCTATCACACCCATGTTGAGGATATGGATGCGCACTCCCCTCCGCATCAGCTCCCGGCAGGTGGCAGCTCCCTCCACTACCGTCCTGGCAAATCGGTCGAGCTTACACACCACCAGCGTGTCCCCTTTTTCCAGCAGCGAGCAAAGGCGCTGGAACTTCGGTCGGTCCATTCGCGCCCCGGTAAACTGCTCCTCCACAATAAAATCACACCCCTCTTTCCGGAGCTGGTTGCGCTGCTCCTCCAGACTGTTCCCATCCTTTTTCTGCTGCGAGGTGCTCACTCTGGCATATCCGTATTTCATACAATATTCCTCCCGTTTTTCCCTCTATCATATCGGCTACAGGCAGGAGGGTCAACTTGTTTTCTTTATACAGTGTGGTATAATATGGAATATCTACCAGATGAAGAAGCTCAGGAAAGGAGTGTTCCAAATGAAACTGAATGAAATTGACAGCCTACATCAAAAATTAAGTTCGATGCGCCCTTTAAACGAGACGGAGATGAAGCGGCTTCGGGAAGAGTTTATGATTGAAAGCAACTACAACTCCAACGCGATTGAGGGCAGCACCCTGACCCTGCGGGAAACAGCTTTGATTTTGCAGGAAGGTTTGACCATCGCCCAAAAGCCTATTCGGGAGCATCTGGATGTCATCGGCTATCGGGACGCATTCGACTTGATTATTGCTCTTGCCGAAAAGGACGAGCCGTTGACCGAAAGGACCATCAAGGACATTCACTCCCTTGTACTGATGAACGATCCGCAAAACCGCGGGGTCTACCGTGGCGTTCCGGTCCGCATCATGGGAGCGGAGCACACACCGCCTCAGCCGTATATGGTTCCGGTCCAAATGGAGCAGCTCATTTTAGACTACGCGCAAATGAAGCAGCAAAAGCACATCATTGAAGCGGTTGCTCAGTTTCACCTGCGTTTTGAGGGCATCCACCCGTTCATTGACGGAAATGGCAGGACCGGTCGGCTGCTGCTGAATTTGGAGTTGATTAAAGCAGGACTGCTTCCGGTCAACATCAAATTTACCGATCGCTTAAAATACTACGACTGCTTCGGAAAATATCACGGCAGTGAACACACGGCACTTCCGCTGACCGAGCTGATTGCCGATTACGAAATCGAAGAGCTGAAAAAGCACATCGCCATTTTAGAAGGTCGCCCACAACAATAGGATACACAGTAGAAAGCCCTGCGCGGACCGAGAACCGGTCCGCGCAGGGCTTTCTACTGTGTATTTTCCTACCCATAGACTTCTGCCTAGATACAATCAGCCTCTTATAGTTAATTCTTCTTTTAACAGATATGAAAAGCGGGACGTATTATACTAATTGTGGGCTTTACTGCACTCATAACTTATGGTATAATGTATCAAAAAACAATGGAGGTAATATCGTGAAAAATAGCAATGAGCTCCAAGTTGTAAAAATTCCAAACCAACCATTATATCGCTATATGTCAATTAAAAGATTAGATGAGATTTTAAAAAATCAATCTATTAGATTACATCGTATCAATAAATTCGAGGATATTGATGAATATTATATCAAGAAATATAACGATGAAATAAACAAAATATTATATATAGATAGACAAAGTGATCAAATGCAGAATCACATTTTTGCTTTGTGTTTTTCTGCAACTGATCCGCAATCAGGGGATTTTTTCTGGAAGCACGAAAATTATGCCGCCGATTCAGGCTCCGTTTGTATTGAAACTTCCGTTTTATCTTTTTTAAATTGCATTGATACAAATAAATGTTATTCTTGTTTATCTTCCGTAGAATATGCTTCTTTAGAAAACTCTATCTTACAATATAAGCTGACAAATGCACCTTTTGAACACCCATCTTTTTCGCCTTATAACCCGATTGATTTGATTTTTCAATTTGCTTTTTTAAAATCTCTAGAATATAAAGAGGAAAAAGAGATCCGTTTTGCAATAATTTCCCCTTACACAGATGGAGAATGGCTAAATTCTCCGTTAAAAGATTTTTCCTTTATATCTAAGATATGGATTCATCCTAAGGCAACCAGTGAGAGCATTCAAGCAGTGGAGGAAATGGCGATAAAGCACCACCTTTCATACCAAGTAACAACTCCTATATAGCAATTCTTTGCAAGAAAACAAAAAAAAGTCCTCCTCGGAGTAGTAATCCGAGGAGGACTTTTTTAGTCTTAGCTAGTCATTGGCTTCGCCGCTCCTCTGATTGTGAGGGGGTTGATGCCTAGGCTTTTATCTTTTTACCAGATTTTGTATCAGCAGTGCCAGCATACCGCCGCCGATGGCGCTGCCGAGCGCGGTAATAATCGCACCGGTAAACTTCTCCCACCAGCGCAGGGGCTTTGCTTCCACCGCTTCCAGCCGCTGGGCCTGCGCGGCCAGCTGCTCATCGTGTTTCTTGACCAGTTCGCTCATCTCGATACTCAGGCGGTTGAGCTTATCGCAGACCTGCTCCAAGTCCTCGATGCGCTCCTTATCCCGCGCAAACCGTTCATCGTGGATTCGCTGGCGCTCGCGACAGAGGTTTTCTTCTACCATGTCCGACATATATCATACCCCCTATCTGTCCACGGCGCCCCGAATCTTGCACTTGCAATCCGGCTCATCCTCCGGCGCCCTGCGCTTGCCGACGGCTTTAAAGTAATCCTTTACCGCCTCGGTGATGGCCTTGTCCGCTCCCGGCACATCTGGGAGGTGCAGGTGGAGCATCGGCGCAGAGTTTGTGCAAAACCATGGGATATCCTTTACATCCCGAAAACCGATTGTCTCAGCGCCCAGCATCATCGGCTCAAGCCCAATCATCCGCAGATGATGCTTGTAGTAGCCCTGCGCCTCTTTGCTGGACTCGGTGCTCCTGCGCACCACATGGCCGAGCCGATCGCCCGCAATCCCCTCGATTTTGGTGGTTTTTACCTTGCATCTTGCGCTCTCATAAATAAAAAGCACATATTCCGGCTGGAGCTGTGCAAGAGTATAGTAATCAAGATAGGCTTTTGGCACATCCAGCACCGTGATATCGCTCATGCCCTGCTCCCGCATCTCCTGTGCCACCTTTTGTGCCAGTGGGGTGCTGTTTACTGCCACCAGTACGATTTTTCTTTTGCTGTAGTATGTGTTTAATGCCATAAATCATGCCTCCTTTTTGTCCAATCCCAACGCTTTCCACGCGTTTTCGATTGCTACCCTCACGGTTTCTGCATCAATTTTAATCCCGTGTGCAAGGCACTGATTGGTGATGTACTCGCTCACCCAGCGGAGCTTTGCTTCGCCCTGTCCCTGCGCGTTAAAGATGATTTCCGCCGCCTGCACGCCTGCGATTGCATAATTGAGGATGGTATCCCATTGGGTGCTTGTGATTTTGCTCTTAATCAGCGGCACCACCACGCTTGTGAGGATGATGCCCAGCAAGCCAATCACTGCTACTACAATCTGTGTAATATCAATCATTTTTTACCCATCTCCTATACTTTTTGTAAATTTTTGATGTTGATGGCGGTGGTAACCTGCCCGTTTTTGCCGATAACGGCTCGGGCTCCGCTTACCTCCATCACCGTAAAGCTATCGCGATATACCCAAGTGGCAAGCCTGCCGCCTCCCCATGGCCCCGCACCTTTGCGGATGCGCACCGTGTCGCCGACTTTTGGCAGAGTAGATGCGGGCTTTGGCTTGCTCTTTTGGGCATAATCGATAAAGGGACACTCAAACCATGCCGTCCAGCGGGTAGCACCCGGGCCTGATAGAGGGGTGCGGATGGCTCCCTTGCCTCCGGCACACTCAATCACCCAGCCGTCTCCGATGTATACACCCACATGGCCCTGCATATATACGCAGATGCCCGGCTTGTCCGGGATGGTACCAATCGGCCCTCTAATCTCGGCGGCATTGTACATCATGCCGGTATTATAATCCAGCTCCGCCCGATAGAGAGGCTTATCCAGCTTATCCACCCACATACAGTAGCCTTTGATGAGGCCAACGCAGTCGCTGACCGTCTGCCCCAGATGGGGACGATGCAGAGCCTCGCTATTATACTTGGGGTACTGCTTGATTTTTATCTGCATCAGGCGCTCATCCAGCAGATTGCCATAGGTACCCCATACATACCACCATTTTTCTTTTACCGCCCGCTGGGCGTGAGCCACCAGCCCAGCAGGAGTTTTTCCGGCTACAATCGGCATTTTATCACTCCTTTTTTGTTATTCCGCCCGCCTTGACCTTCTTCCAGTCCACCTTCGGCTGACAGTAAGATACATCAATTCCCTGTTTCATTCTCATCTTCCTTTCCGTCAAACCCCTTTTTGAGCGCTCCAGCTCGGCTGTGCTGCTTGAGCAGCTGATTGAGGCAGATTGCCGCGGCCGCCAGCACATAGCCCTGCCCGATGCTCACCGCACCCAGGATCACCCACTGAATCCATGTTACAGGCTCGCAAGCAGCCACACTCACCAGTGCCGACAGCAACACCCCCACCAAACACAGAACGCTCGGTATCAGGGTGTCATCGATACGGATGGAGCGCTTGATGATGCTTCCCAGCGCATACAGGCAGGGCACCAGCCACACCGTTTCCGGCGAGATGTACTCCTTGACCAGCGCTGAAATTTCTCCTAGTTCATTCATCCTTCCTCACCTCCTTCACCTATACTCCAAAGCCAAAAGAAAGTTGCCCCCAAAAGAGCAACTTTCCTGCATTTTTTATAAATTTTTACAGCTCTGCGCTATCGCCGATTAATTCCTTCAGCTCGGTGTACTGCTCCGGTGTGATGCGGTCGAATGCCAGAAAAACATCCAGCTTTGCCTGCCATGCGGTTTTGTCGAGGGTGCCTGCGTTTTTCTGTTTTGTGATGATTCTTTTTGTCATGTTGTAAATTACCATAGTCTTTTTTCTCCTTTTTTGTAAAAATATTTTGTTAAACGGTTGGTTCCTGAGCTGCCTCCAGCAGGAGGAGGCGATATTCGGCCTCTACCGCTACCTCCTCCATGTCTCCAATGGTAGCCTTGAGCTGCTCAAGCTCCTCCCTTTTTACGATGCCGCCCTTATTGTAACGCTCAGTCTTGAGGCTTTCGGCTTCCTCCACCGTCAGCAGCTCTCTGGCCACTGCCGTATTGAGGTGCTCATCGGTGGCATAGCCCTTGCGGTAGCGCTCGATCATCTGTTCTTTTGTCATTTTTTTCATCCTTTCTTTGTTGTTGGTTTTTTTGATGTGGTTTTATCTTTGGAGTAA